>Ga0209011_1000075_pt1 | contig 58657 bp, 70 predicted proteins | sample BlaSpr_A8_OM1_M3_FD_187986 | JGI IMG/M metagenome (GOLD analysis project Ga0209011, IMG submission 187986) | Forest soil microbial communities from Thunder Bay, Ontario, Canada - Black Spruce, Ontario site 2_A8_OM1_M3 (SPAdes) (version 2) | ecosystem: Environmental > Terrestrial > Soil > Boreal...
TATCAGCACGGCGCTCTGCCAGTTGAGCTAGCGGCCCAAGGCCCAGCGGGTCGAGCAGGCTCGATCCCAGGAATTGTGAGTCTACTGGGTCGCTTGCTTTGATGAAGCCTAGATCGGCGTCGGCGGCCGCGTGACGACCAGGTCTTCGTCCTCAGGACCCGCAACGGCGTACGCCGCCATGCCGACGATCCCCAGTCCAACGATGTGCAGGAGCAGGATCGCGACAAACCAGCCAAAGGCCCGCTGCATCCCCAGCTTGACCAGCGCGCCGATCAGCATCACGAGCATGACGATGCCCGCGATGGCGGCCACGAAGGACTCGATGAACAGGGCCGCGGACGGCGAGCTGCTCACCTGGGCGCCGGCTGAACGGGCGGTCGCGATCATCGCGATGGCGGCGAGGACGGCGACTACCCACGCACCGATATACCAGCGCGTCGTCATTCGCTTGCTCATTGGCGCTCCTCCAGCTTGTTCCGGAACACGCCTGATGCTCCTTGGTGGAGAAACGTGCATCGGGCACGTCAATACCCAGACGGACGGGCGGGGCGCCCGGGCGGAAAGGATCTCGCCCGAATTGGGTTAGATTCGGCTACCCCGGCGTTGAGGTAGTGAGACGACGGACTGATGTTGGAGCTGATTCTGCGAGCGGTAACGGCCCTGCTCTTTCTCGGGGTTGCATTTCACGGCGAGATGCATGCCGCGTCGCCTCCAATCGCGCCGGCAGTCGCCCAAGCAGTGGCGCCGGCAGCAGCCCCTGCCCCAACTGCCCCACCTTGGCCGGCCACTATCGTCTGCCCGACGCCATCTGCCGCCTCACCGGCACGTGTCACGCACTGCATTGGGTAGCTGAACCGGGAGGGTGTGGCAGGGGCGCGAGGATTCGAACCTCGGACCCTCGGTTTTGGAGACCGATGCTCTGACCAAACTGAGCTACGCCCCTACTGACAGAAGCGCGCCCTGCGCGCTCCGGGTCGAATGGAAAGTCTACCCGACGTTCAAAGCCCCACTTCCCGGCGCGATTAGCATCGAGCAGTGGCTGCGGACGATCTGCCGGTTCTGATCGCAGGCGACGTCCACGGCGACCTCGAGCGCCTGTTCCAAGCGCTCGAGTCCTATCCCGCGGACAGGTGGCGGACCATCTTCCTCGGCGACCTGGTCGACTACGGGCCGTTCGGCGTCGGCGCTCTGCGTTATGCACGTGACCGCGCCAACACCACAGTGCTGCTCGGGAACCACGAGGTCGCGATGCTCTGGGCCCTGCGCGATCCCACCCGGATCGGATTCTGGATGGGCATCGGAGGCCAGCGTCATGATCTCGACGAGCTGGCGAGGGACACTCCGTTGCAGGAATGGCTGCGCAGCCGCGCCGCGATGGTCCGGATCGCCGATGGCACTCTCGCGCAGCACTGCGGCAGCGATTCGTATGCGGCTCTTCTCGAGAGCACGGAGAGCGACCCTGTCGAGGCGATCAACCGGTGCGTGCGTGAGATGCTCACGAATGGGGAGGAGGCCGAGCTCTGGGAATTACTCAGCGGCCCCAACGTCTTCGCCACCCAGCCGGCTCGGCTGGATCGCTGGCTCGAGGTCACCAGCAGCCGGCGCGTCGTCTTCGGTCACAAACCGCACCAGGGCACGGAGCCCGAGGTCTATCACGGAGGCAAGGCGATCAACTTCGACGGCGCCTTCAGCCGGTTCCACCGCAAGTACCGCCGCCTCTCGCCGCCGGGAGCGACCGTCGCGCCGCTACCACCCCTCCCGGATTAATCTGTGAAGGCATGCCTCAGCTCGTGACGGACGTGCGACTCTCCGGTTCGCTCGCGCGGAATCCTCCGGAACCCATGATCTCCTCCACCCGCATCGCGCGCCGCGTGCGGCAGCTCGGACGCAACATCTCTTCCACCTATCAGGACATCGACACGCCTCTCGTTCTGGTCGTGATCCTCAAGGGCGCGACCATCTTCGCCGCCGACCTACTGCGCAGCCTCAGCATCCCCGCCGAGCTCGAGTTCGTACGTGCGTCGAGCTACGGATCAGGGACTAGCCGCGGCACCCTCAAGCTGGCGAACATGGTGGACGGCCCGCTCGCCGACCGGCACCTCCTCCTGGTCGAGGACATAGTCGACTCCGGACACACTGTGGACGGTGTGGTGCGACGGATCCGCCGCTTGAAACCCGCCTCCCTTCGCATCGCGGCGCTGCTCGACCGCCCCGCTCGGCGTGATGTTGACGTGAAGATCGACTTTCTCGGGTTCACCATCCCGGACCGTTTCGTGATCGGCTACGGCCTCGACTATGCGGGCCTCTACCGCGAGCTGCCTGGGATCTACGCGCTCAGCTGAGGCGCGGGCCGGCACACCTTGCACGGCCGGAAGCCCGCGGCGCGAGCGCTCGCCTCATCGTGCAGCCACACGATGTTCTTTTCGAGCGCGTGCCGCCCCGTATGGCAGGTCGGAAAACAGAAGACCTTCGTCGTCTTGACTCCCTGGTAACGAACGCCCGCCTTCGCCAGCTCCTCGATCCGATTCACGCGAACGCCCTCCATCGTGAGGATCTGGCGCTTCGCTTCCGGCCCGCCGCCGCCGTAGTTGCCGATCTGGCCGTCGGTGCGTACGACACGGTGGCACGGGATGAAATAGGGAATCGGGTTATGGGCGAGGGCGGTGCCCACCGCACGCACAGCCGCGGGATGGCCGATCTCGCGTGCCACCCAGCCGTAAGGCCTGATCTCGCCGCGTGGAATCTGATTGGTCTTGCGCAGAACCGCCTGCTGGAAGGGTGTGACGCTGCGCAGGTCGAAGCGAAGGCGGTGCCGGCCCTCGAGCTCGTCGTTGATCTTGGCCGCGAGGTCCTTCGGAGGGTCAACCTGGACCAGCGGCCGGCCGACGTCCTTGCGAAAGACCTCCTCAAAATCGGCGGCGGATTTCGATCGCGATGCACAAGACACGCCCTGGCTATTCCACGCCACGTAGACAGTTCCGAGCACGGTTTCGAAAGGCGCATAGGAATCCGCCATGCCGACGTGGGCCAGCAGGCGCTCGGCGAAACCAGCCGGCGCCTTCACCTCGCCCAGCCGCTTCAGGTCAGTCGTCAGAGTGATCATCGTCGTCTCCTCTAAGCAATTTGAGTCCTCGATGCACGTTCGCCTTCACCGTCCCGACCGGCTGGCCCAGCGCGTCCGCCGCCTCTTCGTAGGACAGCTCCTGGACGTGGCGCAGCACGACCGCGTCGCGATAGCGCGCGGGAAGCGCCGACACGCGACCGGCAAGCGCGTCCAGCTCCAGGTTCAAAAGCGCGCCGTCTTCCGTTCCGATCGCCTGGTCGGGCTCGCTTCCGTTCAGCTCCACCATGCGGGGCTTGATCCCGCGCGCGCGATTACGCACCACGTTCAGCGCGATGCGGTGCAGCCACGCCTTTTGCTTTAGGTCTCGAATGCGGTCGGGCGGATACGTGACCATCGCGCGATACGCCTTGAGAAAGGTGTCCTGCGCGACCTCCTCAGCGTCGTGGCGGTTGCCGGTCAGCGCGAGACCGAGGGCGAACACACGGTTCTGATGCTCGCGCACCATCCGCTCGAACAAGCGCTCCGTGACATCGATCAAAGCGGTCCCCATCGCTCCTCTAAACACTCTTCGTGGCGATTGGTTGCAAGCTCCACCTCCCCTCCGGCGCGCTTCGCGCGCCACCTCCCCACAAAGTGGGGAGGCAGACAGGCCGGAACCATGATGCGGCGGGAGGTGTATTTAATGCGTTCCAATGGAGGGCCGACCTGAGGAAGATTCCCAGCTGTTCACGCGCGCCCAGCGCGGCGATACGGCTGCCTATGAGGAGATCGTGCAGCGCTACCAGCAGGTTGCCTTCCGTACTGCCTACGTGATCACCGGGTCCGCGGCTGACGCCGAGGAGGCCGCCCAGGACGGCTTCGTCAAGGCCTACAGGGCGCTCGGCTCGTTCCGCAGCGGGGCGGAGCCGAAGCCGTGGCTGCTCAAAATCGTCGCCAACGAGGCCCGCAACCGCGTCCGCTCCGCCGGCCGCCGGCACCACCTGGAGCTGCGGCTGGTGGAACGCTTCCGCCCGGGGGATGCGGCCCCATCCCCTGAGGCGGAGACGGTCGCGGCGGAGGACACGCGCCGGCTGCTCGACCTTGTCAACGGCCTGAGCGACGAGGACCGGCTGGTGATCACCTCCCGCTACCTTCTCGAGCTCAGCGGCGAGGAGACGGCAGCGGCGCTGGGCATCCCCGAGGGCACCGTCAAGTCCCGTCTCTCCCGAGCTCTCGCGCGCCTCCGAGCGACGCTCGGGGAGGTGTCGCATGCCTGAGCTCGAACAGCAGCTGAGCGCACTGGCCGCGGAGATCGACTGGCCGGCCACGCCCAACCTCGCACCGGCGGTTCGATCCGCCCTCCCCGCTAGCGGGGAGGTGGCGCGCGAAGCGCGCCGGAGGGGAGGTCCGGTTGGCACGACCTTCGGGCGTCGTTGGGCGCTCGCTGCCGCCGCGGTGATCATCGCGCTCGCCGCTCTCGTCGCCTACCAACCCTCCCGCGAAGCGATCGCGAGCTGGGTCAATGTCCATCTCTTCGTCCAGCGCGTCCACGTGGTGCCGACGCCGTCACCTCTGCCCGCCGGTCCCCTGGGCGAGCGGCTCGGCCTCGGCAGCCAGACCACGCTCGCCGATGCTCAGAAGCAGGTGTCCTGGCACGTCATGGTTCCCTCGAAGCTGGGCGAACCCGATGAGGTGTACCTCCAGCTGCCGCCTGATGGCGCCGTCAAGGGAGAGGTGACGCTCGTCTACGCCATGCGGCCTGGCATCCCGGTGGCGGGCGAGACTGGAGTGTCGGTGCTCGTGACCGAGGCCACGGGTGCGATCGACGCGAACTTCTTCGGCAAGATGCTTGGGCCAGGTACTACCTTCGAGGAGGTGACCGTCGCCGGCCATCGAGGCTATTGGATCGCCGGCTCTCCACACCAATTCTTCTTCATCGATGCGAGTGGCAAGTTCAGATCTGAAACCCTTCGCCTGGCCACCAACACGTTGCTTATGGATTGGGGTGGCACCGTCGTACGCATCGAAGGCAAGCTCACAAAGGCTCAAGCCATGGAGATCGCTGCCTCGCTGCGCTAGGAACCGAACCGCTTCCACCGGTGTATGGGAGGCGAGGTGAAGAACATGCGACGAGCTCTTCTGGCAGTGTCGGCGTTCGTTGTGTTGGCAGGGTGTGGTTCGCCCGGACCTGTGGCCGCCGGCAGCTACAAGCTGTACGAGGCGGCCGCACCGGCGGCCAAAGGACAGATCGTCGCCGTGATCGACACCCAGTCGCGGACCACCGAGCGCCGCCTCCCGATGGGCATTCCGGCGCCCGACGGCAAGCACTTCTATGCCCTCGGATCGAGGTCCCTGCAGGACATCGATCCGCGCAGCGGCACGACCCTTCGCACGCTGCAGCTTCCGGACAACTTCGAATTTCCCCCAGCGACTCTCGGCGGCGTTCCCGGCGGCCTCTCTCAGAACGGCCGGTACCTGGTCCTGCAGACGCAGGGCCCGCGGACCACATCGCACATGGTGCTGATCGACACGCAGCAGTTCAACATCGCCAAGCGCATCGACCTCAACGGCAAGTACGACTTCGACGCCGTGAACAACAGCGGGCAGAACGTCTACGTGATCGAATACCCCAACCCCAAGGACAGCTACTACCACGTGCGCGTCTACGAGGTCGGCAATGGGCGGCTGGCCGACTTCTTCGTCATCGACAAGAGCGAACCCAACGATGTGATGACAGGGGTGCGCCTTTCAGGCGTCTACTCGCCCGACGGTCAGTGGCTGTACAGCGTGTACACACGCGAGAACAAAGGCGCCTTCGTGCACGCGCTCAACCTGAATCAGCCGTTTGCGTTCTGTCTCGACCTTCCCGGCCCTGGCTCCTTAGCCAGCGGGAATGCATTCGAGTGGTCGCTCGCCATCACACCGGACGGCCGGCATGTATACGCAGCCAACGGCCCGTTGGGTTTGGTCACGCAGATCGACAATCCGGATGGCTCTCGGGCATCGATTACGCGCAACGGCAAGTTCTCGTCGATAGGGCCAACCGCAAACCTGTTAGTCAGGGATGTGTCCGCCAAGCAGATGGGCAGGAATGCCGCGGTGGTGAGCAACGACGGCAAGACCCTGGTCACCGCCGGCATGAATGGCCTGATCTGGATCGACACCGGCACGCTTCAGGTCCGCAACCGCACGCTCACGAACTGGAGCGTGTGGAGTCTGGCGGCAACACCTGACGGCGCGATGCTCTACGCCCTCAATGAAGGTGGAGGGATCGCCGAGATCGCGATGGCTAGCGCCAAAGTGGTCGCGACTTTCGACCCAGCCGAGGGATACCCTATGGGGCTTCTGAGGGTGGAGCCGGCTTAGCGGCGTCCTGACTACTGAATTCGTAGCCGCGGCACTTCAGGACGGGGAGCCGCGGATACCGCGGGAACGACCGATCGGTCAGCGACAGCTCGCACATCCAGAAGGTGCTGTGCGTCCCCGGGACCTTGCGCGAGTGCTTGCAGGATGCGCACAGCCCGACTTCCACGACTGCCAATGTAGCCGCTGCGCCGGCGCCGCAGGAGGATCCAGGTGAGCGTCATGACGCCACCTACGATCGGCGCGAATTGTCAGACCGTCCTTCGCTGGAGATCAGGCCTTTGTAAGCGTCAGGCGGGCATCGACGCCAGGGCCTTGATGAGGCGCTCGAACGAGCTCGCCACCCCGTAGCGCTTTCCGAGCTCTTCGACTTTGGCGGGGTCGTCCGGGTAGCGGTCGCGCCGCCCGCGCGGGACCTCGATTTTGAGGTCGGTTACCGGCGCCACGACGCGCCGCGCCTTCTCGAGATATTCCGCGTCCGAGTCGCGGAAGATGCCCGCCTCGAGCATCCCCTGCACGGACCCATACCGGCGAACCAGGTCGGCCGCTTTCTTGGCGCCGACCCCTGCGATGCCGGGCAATCCGTCGGACGGATCGCCGCGGAGGACTGCGAAGTCGGCGTAGGCGCGGCCTGGAATCGAATACCTGCGTGTGACCTCTGCCTCATCCACCTCCGCGATGCCGGTTTTCTCGGGGTAGAGCACTATGACCTCCCGGTCGCGAATGAGGCTGAAGAGGTCGCGATCGCCGCTTGCGATCTCCACCGGTGGACTGACCTTCGAGACGAGCGAAGAGATGATGTCCTCCGCCTCGTAATCCTCGAGACCCACTGTGTCCACCCCGACCGCGGCAAGGCATTCCATGATGATCGGCATCTGCGGGTCGAGCTCTGGCGGCACTGGTTCGGCGGTCCGGTGCTCCTTGTAGCTCGGGAGTAGCTCCACGCGCCAGTCGGGTCGCCAGTCCTCGTCGGTAGTTAACGCAACGTGACGTGGGCGGCGGTCGGTGACGTAGCGCGCAAGGTTGTCCATGGTTCCCCGCACCGCGTTGACGAGCGTTCCGTCCGGCGCGCGCATCGTCTTAGGGATTCCGTAGAAAGCTCGAAAGATCATGCTCGAGCCGTCAACTAGCAGCCATTCCGGCAAGGCGGCACCCATGGTAAGACCTACCATGGCGCTGGTTTGAGGCTCATGCGGATCCTGGCGATCGCGGCGGTCCTTCTGACCGCGTGCTCCATGTGGGGATCCGGCCCGATCCAGTCACCCATTCCCATCGACTCGGCCTCACCCAGCCCCACTCCCGCCAACTCGAAGGCGGTTGACCTGCGGACGAAGGTGGATCTGCTGCTCGGGGAGCACGTGATGGTCGTGGCCAAGCAGGCCACCGCCGCGGCCAACAAGACCGAAGAGCACGCCGCCTACGCGAGCCTCCTGATCGCCAACACCACCTCGCTGCTGGACATCATCCGCTCGGCGTATGGCAACACCGCGGCAAGCCAGTTCGAGAAGTCGTGGGGGACTCAGAACGGGTACCTGGTCGACTACACGATCGGCCTGGTTTCGCACAACGAGGCCAAATCGAACGGCGCCAAGTCGGGACTGGCCAATGGATTCGGACCCGAGTTCGCCAAGCTCATCAACACCCTCACGCAGATCTCCGTCGATCAGATGACGCAACTGGAGACCCGCCAGATGACTGCAATGCAGCAGGTCATCGAAGACGCCGCCGCACAGTCCTTTCCAAAGATGTACGTCGATCTGCGCGCCGCCTATGCGATGAGCGCAGGCATCGGCGACATGCTCGCGACGCGGACGGCCCAACAGTTCCCGGACAAATTCCCAGGCGATCTATCGAGCAAGGCCGCCGATGCGCGAGTGTCACTCAACGTTCTGCTGCAGGAGCACTCGTACCTGGCGACGATGACCACAGACGCCGCGGCTGCTCAGCGCACAAATGAACAAGCGGGGGCGGCCGCGGCCTTGGGCGCCAACGCGGATGCGCTAGGGAAGTTGTTCACTGAGGTTTCGGGTGCGGGGGCGGGCACGCAAATCGCGCAGCTGTGGGGGTCGAGGAACTCCGACCTGATCGCTTACGCAACGAGTGGCGACGCCACCGCACGCCAGGGCCTGACGGAAAAATTCATCACGCGCTTCTATGGCCTGACACCCCTTGGGTCGGACAGCTTGCGCGACCAGGTGCTGGCCACGATCAAGGTGATCGATGACCAGCGTGCGAAGAACTTCAAGGTTGTGGCCGGGGATGATCGGGCGGCCGCCGCCGCAATGCAGGCGGTCGCCGACCATATCGCTTGAGCTAACTGTTTATGCGGCTTCTGCCTCCGCGGTGGTGAGCTCAGACCGGGTGTGGAGCTGCCGGGGCGCGGTCGCCGCCGCGGGCGAACGCAGAACTATGAGCACCACGAGCAGAGCAACCGCAATACACGCCGCCGCCAGCACGAACCCCAGCTGATAGCCGCCCGCCAGGGCGCTGGCAAGTGGCTGTCCCTGCGCGACCAGCACCGCGCCGCGATTCGTCGCGATGGTGCTCAGGGCCGCAAGGCCAATCGCCGCTGTGACCTGCATCGTGACGTTGGCGATTCCTGACGCCAGACCCGCTTCCGCCGCGGGAACTTGAGCCATGGCGATGGTGAGCAATGGCATGAACGACATGCCGGCGCCGATCCCGAACAGGAGGTAGCCACCGAAGATGCCGGGGAAGTAGTTGCTGTGCGCGTCGAGTGTGGAGAGCACGACCATTCCCGCGGCGAAGACCAGCATGCCCGGGATGACCACCGCGCGCGGGCCGAAGGTCCGCATCAACCTCGACGTGATCCCCATCGACATCACGCCGAGCGCCACTGTTTGAGGAAGGAACGCGAGGCCGGTTCCGATCGCGTCGTAGCCCTTGACGTGCTGCAGGTATAGGGCGCCGAGGAAGTATGCGGTGAACCCCCCAGTCGCGATCAGGGCGCGTGCCGCGCTCGCGCCGGTGAGGCTGCGCACGCGCAGGATGCGCAGCGGAAGGATCGGGTTCTTGATCCGTGCCTCGAGCCCGATGAACGCGATCATGAGCACTACTGCCACCGTGCCAAACCCAAGCGTGTGGAGCGACGCCCAGCCATGGTCAGAGGCGGTCACAATCGCGTAGACGCCGACCATCATCGCGGCGCTGATAAGGATCGAGCCCGCAAAGTCGATGTCACGGCTCAAACCGGCGCCCTGGTTTTCCTCAATGAGCCACCAGCCGAGAAGGATGGTTGCCAGACCGATGGGCACGTTGATGAAAAAGATCCAGTGCCAGCTGATCATCTGCGTCAGCAGCCCGCCGGCCAGCAGGCCCAGCGAACCGCCACCAGCAATGACGAATGTGAAGAGACTCATGGCCTGAGCGCGCTCGTGAGGGCGTGGAAAGTCGGTGACGATCAGGGCGATGATGACCCCACCCGTGAGGGCGGCGCCGAATCCTTGCAGCGCGCGCGCCACGATGAGCATCACCTCGTCCGTGGTCAGCCCGCTGAGCGCGGAGGCGACGGTGAAGACGGCGATCCCCGCGATGAAGACCTTCTTGCGACCGATGAGATCGCCTGCCCGACCGGCGAGGAGCAGGAAGCTCCCATAGGTGATGAGGTAGGCGTTGACGACCCAGCTGAGCGTGGCCGGGGTGAAGTGGAGGTCGCGCTGGATCGAAGGCAGCGCGACGTTGACGATGGTGACGTCGACCATGATCATCAGCTGGCCGAAACAGACCACCACGAGGGTGAGCCAGCGACGCCAGTCGCTGACCGGGGTCTCATAAAGGGATCGATGTATCTTCATAACGCCTCCTAGACGAACATATCAGCGGGATGATCACTATAACATGATGATCACGATCCTTATTGCATGGATTATCCTCAATGTGGGAATGATTCTCATCTAGTGGTAGGATCGGGAGAGACGAAGATGGGTGGGCATTCCGGTAGCGGGCTCGTGGAGCTGCTCCTGCAGGTCTCCAAGGCGTTGCACCGCCGAACGGCTGAGGAGCTCGAGGGCATCCGGCTCAAGCCTTTTCTCGCCCTGGCCCACGTTCGCGAGCGTGGAAGCGTGTCTCAGCAGGAGCTGGAATCCGCCCTCATGTACGACGCCAACAGCGTTGTTTTGATACTCAACGAGCTGGAAGCAGCCGGCTATTCGCTGCGCCGGCGCGACCCCAGCGATCGCCGCCGCCACCTGGTCGAAATCACCGCGGCGGGCCGAGCGGCCGTCGATCGCGCAGAGAAAGGACGCGCGAAGATCGAGGATGAGGTGCTGGCCGGGCTCAGCCTGGAAGAACGGGAAGCGCTGAGAAAGCTCCTCCGCCAGGTCCTGGACGGCCTGGTGGTAGCCAGTCCAGACGCCGCCAAGGTCTAAACACACACCCCTGGCGGGGCCCTCCCTTCCGTTTGGCTCCCCTCCCCCGAGCCGACGCACCGAACCGTCGCTGAGCTTGATTTGGATCCAGCCGGACGTCAACCCTGCCTGTAAAGAGGTCAACTCGGAGAAACAATCTTTGCCTTGTTAACGACGTTGACTTCCGAACGGGCGTTCGTAGCATGGTCTCATGGACAGCCCGCCGGACGAGCTCACGCAGCTCGAGGCAGCAGCAGATGGATTCTTCGCGCAGCCGGTGCCTCAGGGCGGGCCGGCGCTCGCTTCTTATCTCGAGCGCGTCCAGCGCGTCAACGACAAACTCTTGGTCAAGTCCTCGGAGGCGGGAGCGGCGTTTGCCGAGACCGACCACTACGAGGAGCAGGGCTTGTGCTCTCCGCTTCACTGGATGAGGCTGAACTTGCACCTGACCGGTGGCGCGGCTTCCGACCGCATCGCCGTCGGCCAGCAGCTGCCGAACATTCCGGAAAGTCACCAGAGCCTGCTCGAGGGAGAAATTGGATACGCACACCTCGCCCACATCGCGCGCACAGCGGTCGCGATTGAGGAGTCAGGCACCAACAACCAGTTCGACGAGGCGCCGCTCCTAAAGAAGGCGCGCGAGCTGCCCGTCGGCCGCTTCATCGACTTCACCTATCACGTACGTCACGCCGGCGACCCCGTCGGTTACGCCGAGGGGGAGGCGCAGAAGCTCGAGGCCAGCTCGCTCACATTCAAGAAGGGCGAGGGTGGCATGGTCTGGGTGCGCGGCGTCTTCGACCCCGAAGGCGCAGCCATCCTCCGCACCGCCTACGAGCCTCTCGCGCGACGTAATGGAAAAGGTGACGATCGCAGGCGCGACCGCCGCCTCGCCGACGCTGCCGTCGAGCTCGCTCGCCACGCGCTGGACAACGGCCTGGTGCCCCAGCACCGCAGCGTGCGGCCTCACCTGAATGTCGTCACCACGCTGGAGACCTTGAAGCGCGAGGCGGGTGCACCCGCGGCCGACCTCGAGTTCTCCCTCCCCATATCCGCCGAGGCCGTCGAGCGTCTGGCCTGCGACTGCAGCGTCACTCGCGTCCTGCTCGGCGCCGACTCAGTCGTCATCGATGTCGGTCGCGAGAAGCGAGTCATCTCCCCAGCGCAGAGAAAAGCGCTGAACGTTCGTGACAAAGGCTGCCGATGGCCAGGCTGTGACCGGTCTGCGACCTGGACCGACGGCCATCACATCGACCACTGGAACAAAGGCGGTCCATCCGACCTGCCCAACCTCGTCCTTCTCTGCGCCAGGCATCACTGGATGGCGCACGAAGGCAAGTGGCAGCTGGTCAAAACCGGCGACGGACAATTCCTGGCCATCCCGCCGCAGCTCGACATCTATCAGAAGTTCTGGCGCCGCCCAGAAGTACAGAGTCGACCCATGAGGCGATGACTGCCGGGCAGCGGGACGGCGAACCGAGTGCGCCTCGGCCCGCCGCCCAGTTCAAAAACCTTTAGCCCGCTGTAGTAAGTCGGCCCTGCGCTTCTAGCATCACGTCCCTTTCAATGCGCGAGGCAGCCGAAATGTCCCAGGGCTCGGTCGGCTACCTGGTCAGTCGAGTGCTGAGTCGATGATTTCCAGGCCCGTGGCAGCCTCCTCGGGGTTCAACACCAGCGGCGGGCTGATGCGTACCGCGCGGCTTCCGGCGGTGAGCAGCAGCAGACCTCGCTCGAATGCAGCCTGCACCAGCTGCGCGGCCTGTTCGGGTGTCTTGAATTCGATTGCGAGCATCAAGCCCTTGCCGCGGATGTCTGTGATCTGGTGGTGGGTGGCTGCGATCTCGCGCAGGCCGTCCTGCATCATCGCCCCCACGCGCGCGGCATTCTCCATAAGTCCTTCTTCCAGCAGTTGAAGCGTCGCGATTCCGGCGGCGCACGCGACGGGGTTGCCGCCAAACGTGCTGCCGTGCGAGCCCGGCGGCCAGTTCATCTGCTCCGCGCGCGCGATGAACGCGCCCAATGGAAGGCCCGAGGCGATGCCCTTGGCGAGACACACGATGTCGGGCTCGACTCCCCAGTGCTCGATCGCCAGGAGCTTTCCGGTCCGGCCCATGCCCGACTGCACCTCATCGGCGACGAGGAGAATGCCGTGCTTGAGGGTGAGCTCGCGGAGGCGCGGCAAGAAATCGTCGGGCGGGACAAGATAGCCGCCCTCGCCCTGGATCGGCTCGACGAACACCGCGGCCACACTCTCCGGCGGCGCGACTGTCGCAAAGAGCTCTTCGATGCGGGCCATCGTCTCGTCGGTGGTGATGCCGCGGGCCTCGGTCGGAAAGGGCGCGTGAAACACGGAAGACAGCAGCGGCGCGAAGCGCCGGCGCTGGCTCGCCTTGGAGGCGGTGAGGGAGAGGGCTCCGAAAGTGCGGCCGTGGAAGGCACCTATGAACGCGATGTAGCTCGGCCGGCCGCTCGTGAACCGCGCGAGCTTCATCGCGCCCTCAATTGCTTCGGCGCCCGAGTTGGTGAAGAAGACCTTGGCCGGCGTGCCCGGCAGGATCTTCGCCTCGAGTCGCTCGGCGAGCTCGATCTCAGAGCGGTAGTAGAAGTCGGTGCCCGACATGTGGATGAACCGCCGCGCCTGCTCCTCGATCGCGGCCACCACTTTCGGATGGGAATGACCTGTCGTGACGACGGCGATTCCGGCTGTGAAATCGAGGAACCGATTGCCGTCCACGTCGGTCGCCCAGCAGCCTTCACCGCGCTCCATGACGAAGGGGTAGGCGCGGGTGAAGCTGGGGGACATGGCCCTGGCGTCGCGCGCGATCAGCTCCGCCGCCTTCGGTCCTGGAAGTGGCGTCTGAATCAGAGGCTTCACAGAGCCCGCAACTTAGCAGACAGCCACTAGCAGGAGCACCCGGTTCGTGATCCAATGTTCGGATGGCCAAGGCGACCAAGGGATTCACCATCCGGCCCGCCACACACGACGACCTCCGGCCGATCGTCGGCCTGTACAACTGGGCCGTCAACCAGACCTTCGCCACCATCGATTCGGAGCCGCTGGACACTGAAGAAGCGGCGCACTGGTGGGAGACGCATGGCAAGCGCTCCAAGCTCATCGTGTGCACCGACGAAAATGGATTGATCGGCTGGGCGCGCCTATTCCCCTGGAATCAGCGAGGCTTCGACGTGGTCGAGGACCTGGTCTACGTCGACCCTGTGCACCACGGCCAGGGCGTCGGCCGAGCCCTGCTGACCGAGCTGATCAAGGAGGCGAAAGGCCTCGGCTATCGCACGATAGTCGCCACTATCGCGACGGACAATCGCTCCGGCCTCGCACTCCACACGCGGCACGGCTTCGAGGTGGTCGGCACAATCAAGAACGCGGCGCACAAGTTCGACCGCTGGATGGACATCACGCTGGTCCAGCGCTCCCTGGAGGGGTAGCGACGACCGTTCTTCACTTCATCGGCCTCATCCCCTGGGGTCCGATGACGACCGAGACTGGTGTCTTCTGGATCTACCTGACAGCTCTCGGTTTCAGCGGCGGCATCCCAACCCTCGTTCTGGGTTTGATCGCCCGATTCACTGGCCGCCCATTCGATACGCCCCGTAAGTTCCGGCTGTTCCTGGCGCTGCTGGCGCTTGTGGGACTGCTCAGCCTCATCGTCTCGATCCTCAGCTACAGCCTCGCCACATATGCCGGTGCCCCCGCGTCGTTCAGGGTCAACCTCCTCATCTCACCGTTCTTGAGTTACGGAGTCATTTTCATTTGGGCATCAGGTATTCCTCTGTCGCGCATCCTCAACCCGCGTTCGTAATTCGGCTCATGCGGTAGTTGCGTGCGTGCTTCAACTTTCCTGCTTGTTCGAACTCCCACCACCACTGACAGTCGTTCGATAATTCGCTCAAGGGGCCTAGCCCGTCGCGTAAGCCGCCGGGTACAAGACCTTCATCACCCCGACCGCCTTCCACTGGCCGATGACCGCCGCGGCCCTCGTGTTCTGTCCCTCGTCCAGCGAACCGGCAGCGCCGAACTTGACGCCGCCACCGTTGATGCTGTCGCCGGTCGGAACGTCCACCTTGAGCGCGGCAAGGCGGATCGACTCAGGCGACAACGGACCGGAGAGCTGCGGGAGCACGTCGTGAAAGAGCGTCCAGCCGCCCACGAACCCGGCCACCGCGGGAATGTCCAGAGGGGTCTTGGTGCGTTCGAACTCGGCGCGTACTTTGGCCAGCAGCGCGCGTCCTGCCGGTGACAGCGCTGCGGGGTTGATGTCGCCGTCAGGTTTGTCGGCCGCATAAACGCCAACCGATCCCGCTCCGACGCGCTGGCTGAACTCCGCCATGCAGAAGGCGGAGCTCGTGCCGATCGCGGCTTTGAACGACACCTGATTTCGCAGCAAGGTCTGCCAGATCGCTACACCGTCTTCGAGATAGCTGACGTCCCAAAGGAAATCCGCGCGGGCCGTTGCGAGCCGCGCAGAAATGACCTCAGCGTCAAAAGCACGCGGGTTGTACTCGATGACGTCGACGACCTGGATGCCCATCGTTTTCGCAAGCGCTTCTTCGCCTCCGCCGACCGAGCGACCGTAGATGTCGTTGACCCGGACCACCGCCGCGCTCGGAGCGGACACCTTCATCTGCGGCACCAGCACGTCGTGCGTGAACGTGACAGCCATGCGTCCCAGCGCGCTGCCGGTAGCCACAGTGCGAAAGACGTAATGGCGTTGCGCGGTGATCGGGTCCGCGACCGCACCGGTCTCCCAGTAGACGGTCGTCAGCTCCTCGGCGCGCGCCGACGCGGCCGCCGAAAGCGTGCTCCCGTAGGTGCCCAGGATCACCGGCACGTGAAAGTCGTGAACCAGCTTGTCGACCGCAGCGCTCGCCTCTTCCGGCGTCGTGGCGCTGATGATTTGGAGGCGAACGCGCGATTGGGTCAACGCGATCGCTGCTCTAACGCCCGCGAGCTCCTGCTTGCCGCCCGGAGCTTGCGGCCCAGTCAACGGGTAGATGGCTCCGATCACCTGGCCGCCTTGCTCAACGTGAACGCACGCGGCGAAGACAAACAAGAAAAGACCGATGAGCGCGATGCGCCGGATCACTCCGGCCAGAATAAGCCGCCGGTCAGGCGGTCGCGGCCTCGAGGGTGGTGCCGCGGGCCTCGGCCAGCTGGCGCTCGAGCTTGGGGGCAGGCGCGTAGCCGTAGTTGACGTGCAGCGCCGAGCCGTCCCGCGACATCACCACGGTCGTGGGGAGCATGTAGACGTGAAACCGGTCGGCCAGTGCGCGCTCCGCGATGGCGTCCACCTTGTCGACACGTACCTGACCGAGCTTGGCCAGCGCGGGTTCCTGGTGAGTGCGGCAAACGGTGCAGCCATCGCCGGTGAAGTAGAGGATGTATGGCTCGATCGCCGCAGCTGCCACCGCACCAATGGACCGCGCCCTGGCGCGGCGAGCTCGGAAGAACTCCAGGCAGGCGGCGGCAAGCACCACGATGCCCACCGCCACCAGCGCCCAGAGATATGTGCTCACGAAGCCCGAATCACACCCCGCTTAGCGAGTTGGAAGTAGATCTGGCAGCCCAGGCAGTAGCCGAACGCGAAGTTGACGAAGGCGAGCACCGCGACCAGAAGTGCGACCGCGAGCCCGACCACCGGGAGTGGCAGCAGAAAGACGGACGCCGCCGCCAGAAACACCCCGCCCAGACCCTGGGCGAAGTTGTGCGGCACCGGGTTGTCCTCGACCGGTCGCGGCTTGACGATGCCGCGCGGCTTCAGAACTTTGAAATAGAGCTGCTTGAAGAGCGCGAGACGCGGGGCAAACGTGCCCAGCAGCAGCACTATCGACAGCAGCGGGATGAGCACCAGCAGCGGCCTGTAGAAGGCGCTGCCGATGAAGGCGACGAGCACGGTCAGGACGATCCCCGCCTGGTTGACCTTCAGCGCGGCGTGATCGACGACCTGCGTTGCCATGGTTACTTCTCGATCGGGGCTTTGATCGAGCTGCCCCATTCGGTCCACGAGCCGTCGTAGTTGCGGACGTCGGGGTAGCCGAGAAGCTCCTTCAGCACGAACCACGTGTGCGCCGACCTCTCGCCGATGCGGCAGTACGCGATCACTTCCCGGTTGGAGGTGATGCCCTTGCTGCCGTAGATGTCCTTCAGCTCATCGATGGGCTTGAAGGTGCCGTCTTCGGTGTTGACGGCAGTGCCCCAAGGGATGCTGACGGCGGTCGGGATGTGGCCGGCGCGCTGCGCGCCTTCCTGCGGCAGGTTCTCCGGCGCGAACAGCTCGCCCGAGAACTCCTTCGGTGAGCGCACGTCAACGAGACCCGCCTTGCCGAGCTTCGAAGCAACGTGGTCGCGGTAGGCGCGGATGTCTTCCTTCGGCGAACCGTGGAAGTGGTAGTCGGTGACGTTGTACGCGGGCACGTCGGTGCTGTACGGCCGTCCTTCCTTCTCCCACTTGACGCGTCCACCGTCGATCAGCTGAACCTTGTCGTGTCCGTAGTACTTCAACGCCCAGTACGCGTACGCCGCGAACCAGTTGTTGTTGTCGCCATAGAGCGCGATGTTCGTGTCGGGCGTGATCCCGCTGCGGCCCAGCAGGTTGGCGAGAGCCTCCTTGCTGGCGACGTCACGGTTGACCTGGTCCTGGAGGTCGCGCCGCCATTTCCAGCCCACTGCACCGTCGATGTGCCCAGCGTCGTAAACGGACGGGTCGACGTCGACTTCGACAATGCGAAGCCCCTTGTCCTTTCCATGCTCTGCGATCCACTCGGTGGATACCAAAGCCTTGGTTGTTGTCGATGAGCTCAATTCCTTACCTCCAAAAAATGCAAATAACAAACGAACTGGCGGGAGACGAAAAACGGTCGAATGGGCGCGCCCTACGGGCGCGAGCAGACGGCCGAGCTAGCTACAGAAGCAGGCCGGGATGTGAACGAGACGCTGGGCAGGCCAGGTGAGGTCCCGCATTAGACGGTCAATTCTACCCAACCCGACTCGAAGTCGGGCAATTCCCGATGATTAACCGCACTAATGCGAATCGATCTCATCAAGTACCAGGCCCTGGGCAACGATTACTTCGTCCTGGACCTCCCGGCGCCGCTCGACCCGGTGGTCGAGAAGCTGCCGCTCCTGTGCGACCGCCACCGGGGCCTAGGCTCAGACGGCCTGCTCGCCTTCGACCCCAAAGCGATGACCGTGAGGGTGTTCAACCCTGACCGCTCCGAAGCGCAGAAGAGCGGCAACGGGCTGCGGATCGCCGCCGCCCACGCGGTGCTCCAGCACGGTGCCGGCGACCGGTTCGAGCTCCGGACGGCCGGCGGGCCGAACCCGGTCCAGGTCCTGGCTCGCAACGGCGGCGAGATAGTGTCCGAGCTGGACATCGGGCGCCCGTCGTTCCGCGCCGCCGACCTGCCCGCCAACTTCGACGGGGAACCGGACCGGGTTCACCTGGAAACCCCGGCCGGGACTGTCGAAGCGATGCTGGTCTCGGTCGGCAACCCGCACTGCGTGGTGTTCGGCGAGCCCGCGACAGTGGCGCGCTGCCTGGAGCTCGGCCCATACCTGGAACGGCATCCGGCCTTCCCTGAGCGGACCAACGTCCAGCTGTTCGAGGTGGTGGACCGGGGCCGCGTCCGCGTGGAGATCTGGGAGCGGGGCGCCGGCTACACGCTGGCCTCCGGCACGAGCGCCAGCGCGGTGGCCGCGGCCTGCATGCGCGCGGGCCTGGTGAACGATGACGTCACTATCGCCATGCCCGGCGGCGACCTGAAGATCCGGCGCGAGATCTCAGGCCACCTGGTCCAGTCGGGCCCGGCACGTCGTGTCTACCGGGCGACGGTGGACCTTGCCGACCTTGCTTGATTTTTTGAACTAGGATCGGCAAGTGGAGGACGAACCTCTCGACACCGTCCAGCTGCTTGGCGCGAAGGTCACCTTCGTCCCGATGGACAGCGGGACGAAATATTCGCTGACCGAGTGGGACTTGCAGGTCGGGGCCGAGGGTCCTCCCATTCACATCCACCACGAAAGCGACGAAGGCTTCTACGTCATGGCTGGGCATGTTGGGTTCGTCATGGACGGCGTCACGACGTATGGCAAACCGGGGACGCACGTCTTCGTGCCGCAAGGACACACGCACAGCTTCTGGAACGCCGGAGTGCGACCTGCTAAATGCCTCGTCATAGTCTCGCCGCCCGGCCTCGAGAAGTATTTCCGTGAGCTCGCCGAAAGCATCGGCGAGATCGACTCGCAAGAAGGCTCAATCGAGCTGCGCAAGAAGCTCGGGGAGAAGTACGACATCGAGGTTGTCGGCCCGCCGACTGGCCTGGTGAAACAGGGCTAGCGCGCGACCTCGGCTAGCCGCCGCACCGCCGGCGGCAGCTCGTCCAGGCCGCCGATCACCGCACTGGCAAGCGACGGATCGTCCTTCTCATGCTGCCGGTTGACCCAGATCCGCGTGATGCCCAGCGTGCTCGTGGGCTTGATGTCGTGGAAGTAGCTCTGCGCAACATGGATCCACGAGTCGGCTGTCGCGCCGAACGTGGACTGGAAGAGAAGGAAATGCGCGGGGTCCGGCTTGTAAGCCGATACGTCCTCCGCGGTGACGACCGCATCGAACGGCACAGGGAGCCGGCGCTGCGTGAGCGCGATGATGTCGCGATCGCAATTGGTCAACAGGGCGAACTTCCAACCCTCGCTTCGCAGCCGGCCGAGCGCCGGACCGACGTCGGCGAACGGCGGCCAGTAAGGAATGGTGGAGACCAGGGCGGTGGCATCGTCGGGTTTCAGGTCGAGCGAGAGCTGCTGCGCAGCGCGGCGTGTGGTCTCGGTGAGGATCGTGCGGTAGCGCCGAAAGGACCCCTCCCTTTCAACCTCGGCCTCGATGTCGATGTACGCATCGAGGAACTGCGGACCGTGGCCCGGGAACAGCAGTTCCCCGGTGGTCCGGATGCCGTGGCGCCAGTCGATCAGGGTGCCGAAACAGTCAAACGTCAACCACCGGCCAGGCACGACGATCAGCCCGGTTTCGGCAGGTATTCTTGGATCGCGTGCGCGAGGTGCTGCATAGTCATCGATTGCAGCCAGACGCGGCCCGGCCCGGTGAGCGCGGCCAGAAAGAGGCCTGAGCCACCGAAGAACGCATTCTGGATGCCGGGCACCGTCGTGATGTTGAATCCCACCGATTCCTGATACATGCCGACGTGCCCGGGATGCACGCGCAGCGTGTTGCCAGGCTGCAGGTCGTACGTGACGACCTCGCCATGGAGCTCTACCCACGCTTTCCCCTGGCCCTGGAGGCGCTGCATGCGAAAGCCCGTGCCGCCGAAGATCCCGGCGCCGAGGCGCTGCTGGAATCCGATCGAGAACTGGACGCCCAGCTCGGCGCACATGAAGCCGTGGCGGTGCACCATGTAGCCCTGGCCGGGCGCGATGTCCATCGGCAGGATCTGCCCAGGAAGCTTCGCGGCGAACGCGAGCAGGCCCTCGCCGCCGGCTGCCGTGTACTCGGTCATGAACAGGGTGCCGCCGGCCATCGCCCGACCGAGCGCGCCCATGAATCCACCTTGCTGTCCGCCCGCGGTCGTGGATGTCTTCATCTGGAGCGCCATCGACATCCACGCAAGCTGCCCGGCCTCGGCAAACACCTTCTCGCCGGGCTGCATGCTCATCTCCAGGACTGGCATGACGGTGCCGACAATCTTGGATTGCATGTGCCGAGATTAATCGCTAGGTGAAATGAACGTCCGGGTCGATGGTCCGGCGGCGGGTTGCCTTGCGGCCCGGATTTTCGGCGCAGGAGTCGCATATCCCCACGACCAGAACCTCGGTGCGCACCGGCTTGAAGTGGTGCCCCTCCTCCAGGTGTGCCTCGAGCTCGCTGACCAGCTCCTCCTGAATGTGGAGCACTCCACCGCAAACCTGGCAGACCGCGTGGTGGTGATCGCCGCTCGCCAGCTCGTAATACGTCGCGCTCTGGTCGAGGTGGGCCGCGTAGACCGAGCCCGATGCCGTGAGAGCTTCGAGCGCCCGATACACAGTGCTGCGCGGGAAGCCGGGCTTCTCCTTGTGAATTTCCGCGGCGATTTCCTCCGCGGTGCAGTGGCCGCCGAGCGCAACTATCGCTTGGTAGACCTGTGAACGCTGCGCGGTCCGGCGCATGCCCGGTGCGAGCATCAGCGGTCGCTGATCACGCGCAGCGAGCGATCCATCCTGGTCAGCAACCTGCACCCGGAGTGCTCGACCACCACGTCGTCTTCGATTCGGACGCCGCCCCAACCCGGGATGTAAATGCCGGGCTCGATGGTGAAGACCATGCCCGAGTCGAGCACGAAAGATGAGCCAGGGTCGAGGTTCGGCTCTTCGTGCGCCTCGAGGCCGAGGCCATGGCCGGTGCGGTGGAAGAACCGATCGCCCATGCCCGCTGCGTCGATGACCTGTCGCGCGGCCCCATCGATGGAACCCGTTGTCGCGCCCGCGCGCACGGCGGCGACGGCGGCGTCGTGCGCCTCCAGAACGAGACGGTGGATCTCCACGTGCTTCTCATCCGGTTCGCCGACCACTGCCATGCGCGTGGTGTCCGCCTTGTACCCGTCGAACGCAGCGCCGAAATCGAGCAGCACGAAATCGCCCGCCATGAGCTTGCGACCCGTCGGATGCAAGTGAGGCAGCGCGGAGTTCGGCCCGGACTGGACGAGGCTTTCAAAGGAAAGGATTCCGCCGTGCGCGCCGACCGCCGCGCCGATCATGACGGAGACTTCGAGCTCGGTCTGTCCAGGCCGAAGCCGCGCCATGATCTCCTCGCCCACAGCATCAGTAATCGAGGCGGCGCGCGCGAGCTTCTCGAGCTCGGCGGGACTCTTGACCCGGCGCATGCGGCGAAGCTCCGGGCTGATGTCAATCAAGGCCCGCACCATGGTGCGGGCGCTCAATGTCTCGGCCGCCTGAACGCTCAGGTGCTCTTTCTCGACACCAACCTGGGCACAGCCTTCGAGCGCCGCGCTCACCAGGGCGTAAGCGTCCTCTCCGTCACGCCACGACACGACCTCGGCAAGCGCCGCTGCGTGGCCGGCGGCTTTTTCGCGCTCGATCGCCGGCACGATGAGAGTCGCGCGATCCGGACGCACCGCGAGCGCCATCAGGCGCTCGAAGGGTTCGGCGTGGAAGCCGGTGAGATACGCAATCGACACGGGTTTCGTGACGTAGGCAGCGTCGAGCTTGTGCGCGGCCATCCACGCGCGAAGGTCCTCGAGCGGCGTCACCGCGGTGACGCTACTCAACGCCGGTGATGCGCACGTTGTACGAGCCACCTGGCGTCTTGATCTCGACCTCTTCGCCGACCTTATGTCCGATCAAAGCCTTGCCCAAGGCGGACTCGTAGCTGACCCTTCCGGCTTTGGGATCCGCCTCGGCGGGGCCGACGATCCGGTAGGCCTCCTCGTCTGCTCCGTCCTCGCTGAAGTGGACGGTGCTGCCCATGTCGACGACGCCGGTCGCCTTCTTGGTCTCGATCAGGACGTGGTTCTTGACGATGGCCTCGAGCTCGTTGATCCTCGCCTCCATCATTCCCTGCTCGTTCTTGGCGGCGTGGTACTCGAAATTCTCCGAGAGATCGCCGAATTCGCGGGCGGCTTTGATCTTGGCCACGATGTTGGGCCGGCGGACTTTGATGAGCTCATCCAGCTCTTTCTTCACCGCCACGAGCCCTTCGGGGGTGATGTGGACGTCGTTGGTCATCTTTGGACTATAAGGCGCAAGGTTCCCGTTCGTCGTTCGTATACAGTCCCGACATGAGAAGGCTCCTGCTCACTGTCGGCATGGCCTTGATGGGCATGGCCCTGGTCGGGGGTGCCGCCGCACAGCTCGTCGGCGGGAGCCTCATACCGCTGGACCAGGAGGTCGGCACGCACACGTCGGCGGCCGGCGCGGTGCTCGGGATCGGGCTGGTGGCCGCCGCCGCGAACCCAAGGGCCAATATTGGCTGGGTCCGGGCGGGAATCCTGTATGGCTTCGTCGTCCTCGCCTTCGAAGCGGGTTCGTACTTCCTTTGGCAGGCGCCGTTCCATGTTGGTCCCGTGATTTTCGGGCTCGCCTTCAGCCTGCTGCTGATCGCCACCTACCCGGAGCGCAAGCAGCTCCTGCCATCGAACTCCACCGAGCCGCCGCCAAAGAAGATCGAGATCGGGCCGGCGAAACCAGAGGCCGCTGCTAAGTCTTAGGGACCATCGCCTGGACTTCAGTCATCATCCGGCGCTGCAATAAGTAGGACACCCCATAGACCGCAGCGCCTAGGGCGGCTCCCGCCAGCACCGCGAGCGTCGCATGCAGGAGAGGCGGGTTGATCGGCGCCAGGGCGACCGCATCGTCGCCGATGACTGCGCCGAGAGTAAGCGCGACAGGCGTCAACAGCGGCAGCAGCTGCAAGCGTCTCATCACCTGAGGCACCGGCGGTTCCACGCGACCCACCATGCGCTGACCCATCACGCCTACCGATTTGACATGCCGCAGATTCGGCGTCACGGTCAGGACGACGTTGACCTGGTTGCCGGGGACCTGCTTCAGGCGGGCCGGCGCCACGAGGTACTGCTCGACCCCGCCACGCGTCTGGACCATCATCATGCCGAGCCCGATCGAGGTGCTCACCGAGCTTGCTCCGACCAGCTGTCCCTGCACGAGCTTGCCCTCTGCCTTGCGATCTCTCAGCGCGAGCCGGAAGCCTGGCGCGACAAAGCTCGCGAGCAAAGCGATGGGCAGGATCCAGGCCAGCGACGCCGCGATTGCCACCGGCCAGCCGTAAATCGGAGGTATGAAGACGAGACACGCCGCGATGATCAAAAGGCAGGCAACGCCGACAGCGGCCGCGATATACCCGATGCGGATCACGAAGTCCGGTGCGTAGCCCTGCAGCATTCCGCCCGCCTGGACGTAACGCTCGCGCTGCTTGCGCGTCTGGCCCGGAGTCGAGGCGCCTCCGGCCTTGGCTGCTTTCGGCTGCACCTGACGGACCTGCTGGCGGACCTGCCGCATTTGTTTCTTACCCATTCACTCTGTGCCGGAGTGTATCGAGTCCCTCCCCGAACTTGTGGGGGCTGGAATCTTATGACGAGCGCTGAGACGGATCGACCGCCGGCACGAGAACGCGCTTGATGTAGGTATTGCCGTTGAGGGTGAACTTGCCGGAGAACAGGACGGCCGGCTCGTAGAAGCTGTGGTTGCCCGCCACCACCAGGGCATAGACGAGCTCCGCGTCGGTGAGGGTCACCGCCGGCACGCTGGCTGAGCCGGCGGGTGCCGGCGACGAAGCCAGGGCGGACCGCACCGCCTCGGCGCTGCTGATGATCGAATAGGGCGCCGATTCGAGCTCCAGTGGCAGCGGCCCGACTGCGCCCAACGGCGTGTTTCCCTTCAGGTCGACATCGAGGCCGGCACGCTCGCCGGCGGAATTGATCGCGTACGCGTTGCCGTACCCGGGGACGGCAAACTGCCGGAGGAACATCACCTTCATCTGGTCGCCCTGGGCGAGTTCAACCGTCGTGTACGGCCATGACGGAAACAGGCTGTGCTCGGCGAGGAACACGGTGGCGACGTCCGGTGGACCGCCTGCCGAGACGACTGGCGGGACCGCCGCGATCGCAAGGAGGGTGTAGATCGGCTCGCGCCCCGGCGACTGGACGGTGCCACGCACGCGGATGTTGAAATCCCTCGTCTCGTATGAGCCCAGGTAGCCGGAAGGCCTGGACTGGAGGATCGCGCCCAGCGAAGTCGCGAACTGATCAGCGGTGTTGGTTGACGGCTCGCGGTAGCGGAACACCGGCGCGCTCGGAATAGTGAGCTCGAACTTCCCCGCCCAGGTCAACGTGACCGGACCGGTGTAGTCGAGCCCGGGCGCGGTCATGGCAGACGACGGAGCCGGTGCTGTGCCGTCACTCCATCTGGTGGGCGAACCGGGGTTCAGCGCCGGCGCCGGCAGCTTGCCGAAAGCACCTTTCCCGATCGCGCTGTCTTCTGCGCCCCTGCTGAACTGGGTGCCCGCCGGCGCGCTGGTGGTGCTGGCGCCCCGCATGCGTCCGATGCCGCTCATCGTCAGCACGCCCGCACCGATGACTACAACGAGTACAGCGGCCACCGCTGCAGTCGGTACCGCGGGCACGGCTCGGATGCCCTGGACCAGGCCCAGCCACGCGTCGCGCAGGCGCGTACCAGCCGGCCGCTTGGCCTGCATGCGAGTCCACAGCTCGTCCTCGAACCCGGAGCGCGGACGGGTGGTCGCAAACGCATCGTCGAGCTGACGCTGCAGCGCCGCGAGCTGGAGTTCTTCGTCCTGGTCGCTCATACGCTCTCCTTCGCGACCGCTTCTTTCATCGCCTTGAGTGCCCGGTGGTAAAGCATCTTGGCCGCGTCCTCGCTGCATTTCAGCAAGGCGCCAACCTCCTCAAAGCTGAGGCCCGAATGGCGCAGAGAGATCGCGTCCCGCTGCCGCTCCGGCAGCTGTGCCACGCGCACGAGCAACGCCTTGTACTGGATCCGGTCTTCCGCCTCGGCGGCGGGATCGGCCTCGGCCATCGGCTGATGCTCGATAGTCCGGCGCAGGCGCTCGCGCCGGCCGTGGGCGCGAAAGTGGTCGAGGGTCGCGTTGCGGGCGATCCGAAACAACCACGCGGCCGGAGTGGTGTTGCGCGCCTCGAAACGCGAGTAGGCCTGGTACGCATTCATGAAGACCTGGGCCGTGATGTCCTCCGCGTCGGCCGAGCTGTGCACCTGCGCGCGGACATAGGCGTAGATCCGGCCCAGGTAGGCGCGGTACAGATCCTCGAATTGCGGCCGGTCGGCCAACACAGCCGGCTCATGGTATTGGTGCGCACGGTATTTGAGGCAACGCCCGGCACATCCCGGGTGTAACGAGGTAAGGGTCCCTAAGACCGCAGTGCGGCGCCTATCTCCACCGGACGGTTGGTAAAGATCGAGTCCGGCTTGCAGTACTTGCACCATGCGACCCCGACGGCGTCATCCACCGTCCAGACGGCCACGGCACCGCCGGACGCATGGACATCCTTGACCAGCGGAGGATCCATCGCGCCCCAGTGCGGCGAGAAGACGTCCGCGCCGGCTTCCTTCAACATCCGGGCCGGGTCGATTGGTCGGGCGCCTTCGAGGATGCCCAGCTGCAGCTTGGGTTCCATCTGCCGAAGGGTGCGGATAGAGGGGTGGTGGAACGAGATCACCGCGCATTCCGCGACCGCGCCCAGCTGCCGGAGCATGTTCACCAGCTTGTCTTCCAAACCTGGGTATTGGATGGGAATTTGCTTGATCTCGATCACCAGACCAACTTTGCCAAGCGAGAGCTCGACGACCTCCTGGAGCAGCGGGATTCTCTCTCCGTGGCCGGCGTCGAGGCGGCGCAGCTCAGCGGCGGTGTGGTCGCGGACCAACCCAGTGCCGTTGGTGGTGCGCTCCAGCGTGTGATCGTGGATGACGACTAGGCGGCCGTCCGAGGAGAGATGGACGTCGCATTCGATCAGGTCACATCCCGCCGCGATGGCCGAACGGAACGAGCGCATGGTGTTCTCAGGATGCTCGGCCGGATTTCCGCGATGACCTCCCAGGAGAGGGCGGCCGTCGTCGTGTGCGGCTTCGTAGCGATCGCGGATCGATTGTGTCAAGCGCCGGTCAGTCTAACGGCGTCCGGGACCCAATCTGGCGTTCAGCAATTGCTTACCGGCGTTAGCAGATTTTGTTAGCAAACGCCAATCGGTAGCCGCACTCCCTTGGCTATAGTGCTTGGGTGACCTCAGGGCGCGCAAAGACCATCGGCGAGCTCCGCGCGAGCGGGCACAAGCACGAGACCGTCAAGCAGGAAATGCGCCGCAATCTCCTCACCCGTCTTCGCTCCGGCGAGACGCTGCTCGAAGGCATCGTGGGCTATGACGACACGGTGCTGCCGCAGCTCGCCAACGCGGTGATCTCCGGCCACGATGTGATCCTCCTCGGTGAGCGCGGCCAGGCGAAGAGCCGGATCATGCGCTCGCTGGTTTCGCTGCTCGACCCGCAGGTGCCCGCCATCGCGGGATGCGAGATCAACGACCACCCCTATGCGCCGATCTGCCGGCGCTGTCTCGACCTGGTCGCCAAAGAAGGGGACAAGGTAGAGGTGGTTTGGATCGAGCGCGACACGCGTTACGGCGAGAAGCTCGCGACGCCGGACATCTCGATCGCCGACCTCATCGGGGAGGTGGACCCGATCAAGGTGGCCGAGGGGCGTTATCTCGCCGACGAGCTCACCATCCATTACGGATTGCTGCCGCGAACCAACCGCGGCATCTTCGGTATCAACGAGCTGCCCGACCTTGCGGAGCGCATTCAGGTGGGCCTGCTCAACATCATGGAAGAGAAGGACGTGCAGATCCGCGGTTATCGCGTGCGGCTGCCGCTCGACCTTTTTGTCATCGCAAGCGCGAACCCCGAGGACTACACATCGCGCGGTCGCATCATCACGCCGCTCAAGGACCGATTCGGATCGCAGGTGCGCACGCATTACCCGCTGACCACCGGCGAAGAGATGCAGATCATGGAGGCCGAGAAGAATCCGATTCCCGAAGACTTCGAGCTGATCTTCCCTTCCTTTATGAAGGAGATCGTCGCGGAGCTCACGCACCTCGCGCGGCGCAGCCCACACATCTCGCAGTCGTCAGGTGTGTCGGTGCGTATGTCGATCGCGAACTACGAGAACATGGCCAGCAACTCGATCCGCCGCGCGGCACGTCTCGGCGAGACGCTCGCGGTGCCTCGGATCACAGACCTGGCGTTCCTCGCTTCGTCCACCGCGGGACGCGTGGAGATCGAAGCGCTGGACGAGGGCAAAGAGGAGCAGGTGTTGTCGCGTCTGGAGCGCGGCGCGGTGAGCGCGGTGTTCAGCCGGCACTTCTCGGCGGCGCAGTTCGACGGCGTCGTCGCGAAATTCGAAGAGGGCACCATGCTGGAAGTCGGTGAAGGGATTCCTGCGCGAACTTACGTGCGCGCTTTCGGCGACCTTGCCGAGCTGAGTACGGCGCTGAAAAAGCTCAGCCTGCCGGACCGGCCGGAGGTGAAGGCGTCGGTCATCGAGTTCCTGCTTGAAGGACTGCACCTGAACAAACGGCTGAACAAAGACGAGGTGGACGGGAGAGCGGTCTACCGGCGGTGACCCGTCGTCCGTTAGGCGAATAACCCACATCTACGTGTGTTGTTGGGTATGCGGCTGCCTTTGAAAGCCACATCCGGGGCTGATGTGGGTATCACCGCGACGAGGTCAGCACGACACAGATACGGGGTGGAGCGCAGAGCTCAGCATCCTATCGACGTCCTGATCGTAGGCCCACACAACGACGGTGCCTGCACGGCTCCAATGAACCGGATAAGCCGCGTCCATGGTTTTGCCATTGACTCGGTAGAGGTAGCGAGACCCGGACCGGGTCTCGCAGACCCGAAACTGCTCCGCGGCGCCGGCGTCGGTGAAGAATGCGGCCTCGAAGGCCCCGGCGCGGATCTTCACGTAGCAGACGACCGCCGACGCTCCGATCAAGGGCTGTGATGTGGAACCGGCCAACTGGATGACCGGGACTCCGTTACCAGCCAGGCGTGACATGAGCTCGGCCTGGCCTGGCGCCGAAGCGCATGGGGCGGGCGTCCCTACCTTCACAGACGACGGGACGGCCGGGCTGCAACTGGCGAGCACAACTCCCGCCACGACCAAAAGGAGCCTCACTCATCTGTTACACCGCTAGCGGCAGATCGGTTCTCGTCCGAGTTCGACGGACGAGCTGCTTATCGTCGGCGACTGCTAACCCGAGCGCTTGAAGAGCTTGAGCATCCTGAAGGCCATGGGCAAGCTGCCCTTGCCTTTGAACTTCAACCTTCCGGTCTCATATGCCTGCATCGGATCCAGCTGGCCGAGCCTGATCTTCACGTAGTCCGCAGCGTCAGCGACCAGCGTCAGATCGGCCGGAGCGACGGCGCCATCGCCAACCGTGCATTTCCCCCCTGCGACTTTGGCCCACCACAGGCCGCCGTTCTCGCCGCTGAGGTCGAACTGAATGGTCATCTTGATGCTGCCGGACTTGTCTGCCTGGAAGGAAGCCGGTAGCCGATCAAAGACCGCTTGCGGTGTCGGGTTGCGCTCGCTCAAATTCGCTGCACGCGTCCTTGACGACATGTTAGGCCCGCGGCCGCAAGCTGCTGAACCAGTTCGCGATGACCTCGTTCGCGTTTGGCTCTCCCGGCACCGGATTGGCGAAGCCAGATCCGTACCACGTGTGCTTGCCGCCCACGACTTTGTCGAGCCTCACGACGACGTCTCCGTTGCATCGATTCCACACCGACGTGGTCGTGATTCCGCTTTGGGTGACGGTGGGGTCTCCAACACAACCATCAATTACCTTCCAGCGCTCAACGATTGGCTCGGTGACGGCGTAAGAGATACGCGCGTCTTCTGTTCCATTCATTGTCAGGATCGAGACCGGACGGGCTGGCTTGCAGTCATCCGCCATCCTCATCTCGCCCGTCACAGACGCGACCGCGGCAATCTCGTTGGACAGGTCACACCCGAGGCGATAGGCCGTTGGGGACCCGCCAGATGTGGCCATGACAAACACCCGTGTCTTGTCGACTTTGAAATCCGACTCAACCCTATGAATTACTTCGCGGATGAAGTCCTGGTCGACAACCTTGGAACCGTTGTTGTACTCCCAGTAGCCTCGGCAGCCGTTTGGAGAAACGGCGATGAATCCGGACCTGGTGGCTTGGGCGTCAAAGTGGATGATGTCTTCGAAACCCGCTGCGTCGATAGGTGAGCCGTGAAGAATCACGATCAGAGGGACGGCTCGTGTCAGGTCAAGCGCCGGCGGCTGAAAGATTCGGTAGTCGCGGAGCTTGCTGTCGAGAGTCAGGCTCATGTACGTGACTGACGGGTTCGAATTCGTGAAGCCGGGCTGAGTTTCAGTGCCGCCGCGGCAGTCCTCAATGGGACTGGGGGTCGCTGGCGACGCTGTTGAGCCGCCACAACCAATGATCAAAAACGCCCCGGCCACAGTTGACGCAAGCCTCTGCATTGATTTCATATCGCGGCCGGCATTTTCACCATCGACCATGTCGCTCCTCCATCAGTGCTGCGAATCAGGAAGTTGCACATCGGGCCAAACGCCTGGAAGCAAGTCGAGTCCGGCACTTCTGGTATCGACGCCCGGATGAAGCCCCACAGGTCCTTCGAGTTCGACGAGCTCAAGCCATCGAGGGACGGATAGCCGTTTGTAGGTAGGAGAAGAGGCACCCGCCTCCAGGTCATACCGGAGTCGGAGGTTTCGAACAGATCCTGACCGCCCACTGCGAGCCAGTGGTAAGGGTCAAGAAACTGAACCGTTCGCACCTCTACCGGCAGCAGATGCGAGAAGGTCCAGCTCCGCCCGTAGTCGGACGTGGCGTAGACAGGAATCCGAGGAAGAAACACCACGACGAGGAATCCGCGACCGCCTGACATCGTCAGTTGTGGTTCGAGAATCACCTTTTTGCAACAGCCGCTGTCCCACCCGCTCGGAGGCTGTGGCAACTCGGCGACCCGCCAGTTCGTGCCCCCGTCGCTTGTTACATAGAGCCGCGCAATGCCGTCGTAGTTGAACGAGCCCATGAATCCGTGAAGCGAATCGGTGAATACAAGACCGTTGGGAGCGGGGGCCGAGTCGGTGCGCCACGACTGTGTCCAATGCCTCCCCCCGTCGCGAGTCTGAAAGACAGTGATCGGACCAGGCTCCTTGGGTGCAAGCCAGTACGTCGCCGCCCAACCTTCGCGAGTGGTGAGGAAAAAGATATAGAGATGCGGATAGTTCGAAAGGGGTCCGCTGGGTCTTGTCTCCCAATTAGCCCCGCCATCGGTGGTCGTGCTGATGAACTGGTGCGTCTCGTCCGGTCTGCTCACAACGACTATCTCATCGGCGCTGATGAACCTGAGGTAATCGACGTGTTTCCAATCGAGCTTGAGCGTCAGGCTCCAGTGTTGACCGCCGTCCTTCGTTAGCAGCAACCCCCTTTGTGCGACCACGACAGCCTCACGGCCATTCAGGAAGTAGGCAGACCGGATTGGAACACTTGCGTCACCTGTGAAGAAGCGCTGGGTCTTGACTGGGACTGGCCCGTAGAGCTGCGCGGCGAACAACGCCGCGGCGGCTATGGCTGCGATAAGGATCAGCGCGACACCGGCCACCATGACGACGCGCATCTGGGGGGGTTGTGCCCGAACGCGGTCCGTCCAGCTGATCCGCCGCCTCTTCCGAAGCTCATCCCGGACCGCCGAGGCGAGCCACGGTGCCGGCGGGTACACCTCATCGAGGGCGCGGCGGAGCTCAAGCCTCAGCTCACGATTGCTATCCACCATGACCCTCCATGCGCCGTCTCAACTGCTGGATCCCGCGCTGCAACCGCGCTTCGACCGCGTGCACGCTGGAGCCGGTGATCGCCGCGATCTCGTCGAGCGGTAGATCCAGGTACCAGTGAAGGACGAGGACAAGACGCTTCGCCGGATCCAACGCTCGCAAGGCCCGCCTCAGCTCGACGCGGCTCAGCGCGGCGTCGGAGGCGACGTCCACTCCAATCTCCAGTTCAGGAGAGCGCACCACCGACCACCAGCGAGAACGCCGTGTCGACCGGCACTCATTCGCCACGATGCCGAAGAACCACGGCCGCATCTCCGACCCCTCGCGCAGCTGACCGAGCTTGCGCCAGGCTTTGACAGCGGCTTCCTGCACTGCGTCCTGGGCGGCCTGCTGGTCGTGCAGCATGCCGAACGCCACTCGGTAGCCCGGCTCGAGCAGCGGCTCGAGCAACGTCTCGAATGCCAGGTCGTCGCCTTGCTTTGCCGCCTGGACCAGCGTCATTGAGGCAGGCTCTACGCCCATTGCTACTCCGTATACGTTGGCAGCCGGCCCACTTCCGACAGCCAAAATCATCAAGTTGCCATGGCGTTGCCTTTTGCCGCCACAGGGCGTTGCGTCTAGGCATGAGAAAGACGTGGCTGGCGGCGCTGCTTGCCCTTGGCGCGTTTGGCGTGATCGGCTCCGCCGGGGTTCAGGCCTCGTGCGTGATGCCGCCGCCGCTGCGGGAACAGGTGAAAACGGCGCCGTTGGTCTTCGTCGGCACGGTCGTCTCCACTTCCGACGGCAATCGTGTCGCTCGCGTGAAAGTCGAATCGATCTGGAGGGGCCCGACCATTCCGGCCGTAGCGGAGGTCCACGGCTCACCTGTATCTGGATTTGGCACCGCTTCGTCAATTGACCGCAGGTATCGCGCCGGTGAGCGATACCTCTTCGTCCTGTTCAGTGATCAAGCGCCGTATCAGGACAACAACTGCAGCGGCACCCAGCCCTACACGGCGGAAGTGGCAGCGCTCGCGCCCTTTGATGCAAGGCCGCCCGCTCCTCTCACCGCCGGCGAACAGATCCAGAACTTCGCCAGCCAGTATCGGCTGCCGGTTGGGATCGCTTTAGTCGTCATCGCGGTCGCGGCATTCATCGGATGGCGGCGCCTGACGCCAGGTAGCAAGTAAGCACGGGCGATTGCTGGTAGGCGCCGAACCGGAATCGCGCCTGTGGTGTATTACAACCGTGATCGTTCGCGCGGCGTTGATAACAGTCGTGATCGTCACTCTTGCCTGTACGTCGTCGACTGAGGTCAAGAGCGTCACATCGCCTGCACTCACCGGAGGCCATTTGGGGAGCGTGGGCACCCCCGGCTGTCAGCCGGCTGCTGCTCTCCACAGCTCCACGCTTGCAGAAGCCGGTCTGGACACCAGCCGCGGCAGCATTTGGGCCCTCTTCTTTGGCCCGGTTCCGCCAAAGGCCGGTCAGGAGGTGAAGGTTGTCTGGAGGATGACCGGCTCGGGAGATTTCACCTTCCGAGTTTCAGATCTAGAAGGCAACACGATTCCTCTGCTCGGGGGACCCGTAGCTCACGGCGCCTCCACCTGGGTTCATCCGGGCAACGAAGTGGGGACTGGATTCAAATTCCCACACGCAGGCTGCTGGCAGATTCATGTCGCCAGGCCCGATGTTGACGCTGACCTTTGGCTTGAAGTCGTTGCCTAGGGTCTGAGGGGCGCCCGCAGGGGCGGCCATAGGGCCGCCCCCTTGGTCGTGTCGATTTCGTCAGGCCGCGACTTCGATTCCCTCGGCCTGAGTTGGTGCGTCTTGGGTCAGCGGCACCTCGCGAAGGAAGACGCTGACGATCAGGGAGACCACCGCGACCAGCGCGGCAATCAAGAACAGATCGTGCAGGGTGCCGGCCAGGGCAGCGCGGCTGGGTTGGCTGGGCAAGTTGTTGGTGAGGATCGCGCCGAGCACCGCAGTGCCGATCGTGCCGCCGAGGCTCCGCCAGAACGTGATCTGGCTCGTGGCGACGCCAACCAGCTGGTGAGGCAGGCCCGCCTGGACCACGACGAGCGTGAGCGGGAACGTCACTCCAAGCCCGGCTCCGATGATGATGATGTCCCTCGTCACTTCCCACGGACTCGAGTGCGGGCCGATCTGAGCCAGCAATAGCAGCCCGATGATCAGTGCCCCCAGCGCCGCGGTACCGACAAACCTGTATTTCGGGACGCGAGCCAGAAGAACACCCGTTGCGGTGGCAGTGATCACGACCGCCACCTGCATTGGCGTCAGCAGCTGACCAGCGTTGGAAGCGCTCACTCCGAGCACGCCTTGATAGACCAGCGGAACGAAGACGATCGCGCCGAACATGCCGATCGCGCTGAAGAAGGCGATCAAAGCCGGGACCGCAAAGACATTGCGGCGGAACAATTCGAAAGGCACTATCGGATGCTCGACGCGGCGCTCGGTGAAGTAGAACGCGACGAGCAGGACCACCGAGACAGCGAGCAGCCCCAACACCTGGACCGAAAGCCAGGAGTGGTCACGCAGCATCGAAAGCGAGATCAGCAGCGGCGTGAGGCCTGCAAGCAGCAGGCCCGTGCCGATGAAGTCGATGTCGCGGAGCCTGGCTTGCGAGCGCACGCGCGGGAGCTGAGTCGCGACCAGGATCGTGGCCACGACACCGAGCGGGATGTTGACGTAGAACACCCAGCGCCAGCCGGGCCCATCGGTCAGCAATCCGCCGAGCGACGGTCCGATGACCGAGGAGAGACCGAAGATGGCACCGAAGACTCCACTCATCTTCGCCCGCTGCTCCGGCGGAAACAAGTCGGTCATGACCGCGAACGTCGAGGCGAACAGGACGCCGCCGAAGACTCCCTGAAGACCGCGGAACATCACGAGCTCGATCATGTTTTGAGACAAGCCGCAAAGGGCCGAGGCGGCGATGAATCCGACCATGCCGGCGAGCATGAAAGGCTTGCGGCCGAACATGTCACCGAGCTTGCCGGCCACGGGCACAAGCGCTGTCGAGGTGATCAGGTACGCCGTCGTGACCCACGCATAAAGCTCGATGCCGTGCAGGTCGGAGACGATCCGGGGCATCGCGACGCCCACCACAGTCTGGTCGAGCGCCGCCAAAAGCAGCGCCATGGCCACGCCGAGCGTGGCGAGGATTACCTGGGTACGAGTCGAGCTCTGGGTCATTTCCTGCCTCCTCTGATCCGTTTGCATTAACAGGGGTAAGGCTATTGGCTATTGCGGAACGTTTGGTTCCTAAATAGAATTCAATATCGAAAACAGGATGCTGAGCACATCGGAGCGCCTACTTCGTGTTTTGACCCTTCTCGAGTCCCGCCGGGAGTGGTCCGGCGCCGACCTTGCGGAGCGCCTGGAGGTGACCACGCGGACGATCCGCAACGACATGGTTCGCCTTCGCTCGCTGGGCTATCCGGTGGGTGCGGCACCTGGGGTGGCCGGTGGGTACCGTCTCGGCGCCGGTTCGGCGCTTCCACCACTTCTGCTCGACGACGACGAGGCAGTCGCTGTGGCGGTGGCGCTGCGCTCATCGACTGGAGGCGGGGTGGCGGGGATCGAGGAAACGTCAGTTCGCGCGCTGGTGAAGCTCGAGCAGGTCCTCCCTACACGGCTTCGGCGCAGGGTCAACGCACTGCAGGCTTACACGGTCCCGGTTGCTCTTTCAGGACCCACCGTCGAGCCGCAGCTCTTGTCCACTATCGCGGCTGCGTGTCGCGATGAGGAAGTGCTGCGCATCGACTACCGCAAACACGACGGGACCGAGAGCACTCGGTCAGTCGAGCCGTACCGGATGGTTCACCTGGGTCGCCGCTGGTACCTGGTGGCTTGGGACAGAGACCGCCGGGCGTGGCGCACCTTCCGCGTCGATCGCCTGCAACTCCGCAGCCCGAACGGCCCGCGTTTCACATCTCGCGAACCGCCGGCGGCGGACATCGGCGAGTACGTAATGCACAACGTGCGGGGAGTACCGATGGCGCATCACGCGCGCGTGACGGTACACGCTCCGGCAACCGTTATCACCGAGCGCATACCTCGCGGAATAGTCGTCGAGCCGGTTGACGACGACACGTGCGTGGTCCACGCGACCGCGAACACGATCGAGATGCTCGCCCTCTACCTCGGCATGATGGACGCCGACTTCACAGTGACGGAGCCACCCGAGCTGGTGGAACGCCTGAGCAAACTAGCCGAACGTTTTCTCAGCGCTGTGCCGAATAGGTCCAGATGAAGCCGACCAGCACCACTACAACCATCACGAAGAACAGGATCTCGACGCGGAGGGCAACCCGCACGAGCCTTTTCGCGCGCCGGGTGCGGGTCCCACAGCTCTCGCAATAAGCGGCGTTCGGAACCAGCTCCTTGCCGCATTTGTCACACGCAACCTGCGCTGCCATCTCTTCCAGTATGCAATCGTGGTCAAGTGGACCTTCAAGAGGAGATGTCGCCGGCCGACGTCGTCCTGATGATGGGCTCGGTCCCGGAACGCATCAGCGACCTCGCCTATGGACTGGACGAGGACAAGTTGCGGTATCGCCACGGCCCGGCCTTTCCGACCCTGGGCAGCCTGATCGGCCACCTGCTCGACTCGGGGACCAAGGTGGACTCCCTGCTGCGTCATGCCCATCTCGACGGCCTCGCCACCGCCGACGTCCGGGCCACCATCGACCCCGCCGTGGAGGACGAGCCGCTCGGGCGACCGCTCCAGGAGGCGATCGAGGACTTCGCCCGCATCCGCCGCCGAACGGTGGATCTGATGCATGGCTGGGGCAAGACCGAGTGGGATCGCACGCTCAAGGAGCCCCGCGGAGGCGAGATCAGCTTCCTCGACGTGTGCCGCTTGGTGGCGCGCCACGAGATCTCCCACATCGCCCAGGTCCGCAACCTGATCGCCCTCCTGCCCGAGCCCCAGGATCTTGGCCCCCCTCGCCCCGCCCGCCCGATGTTTGAGTAGGACGACAATTGGTTCGTGTCCGACACCCCCGAGGCAAGCGCTCCTCCAGTTGAAAGTCCTGCAGCTGAAAGTCCTGCCGAACGTCCCGCCAAGTCAGGCCGCTCCCGGCGGAAGCGCAAATCCGGCCGTTCCGAGGGTCGCGCTTCCCAGTACTGGATGATCGTCAGCTCGCCCGACAACTTCCGCAAGACGCGCGAGCAGGGGTTCACGATCCAGGGTCTGAAGAGCCGCCACCGCCGGCGCGTCGAAACCATGCGCGTGGGCGATCGGATGCTCTACTACGTGACCGGCAGGATGGCGTTCGCGGCGAGCGTGACCGTGACCTCGCCGATGTACGAAGACCACACGCCGATCTGGCGCTCGGCTCGGCGCGACGAGGACTACCCCTGGCGGGTGCACATCAGGTCGGACGTCGTCCTCGACCAGGCCGACTGGATTCCAGCCAAAGAGCTGGCGTACCGCCTCGACTATGTGCGCAAGTGGCCGCCCGAACACTGGACTCTCGCCTTCCAGGGCCACATCCACGCGCTGCCTCGCACCGACTTCGTGATCCTCGAAGACGAGCTCAACCGCAGCGCGAAACGCAGGAGGTCAATGGCCGTCTGAAAGTCATCAAGGAGATCTACCAGTTTCATTTTCGCAATGAGCGGAGGGAGCGGCTCTTTCTGGCCTCGGTCGGATTCCTGGTGACGTTCGGGATCGTGCGCGGCATCACTCACATGATCCGCGCGGGCGTTGGACCGATTCACAACGTGAGCACGGGCGGCCTGCACATCCATCACCTCGTCTGGGGCATCCTCCTGCTCCTGATCGTCGGCTACCTGTGGCTGATCGAGATCGGCACCGGCTCGAACTGGATCGCCAGTGTGAGCGCGATCGCATATGGGACCGGCGCTGCGCTGGCGCTGGATGAGTTCGCGTTGTGGCTCAACCTGCAGGACGTGTACTGGACGGATAAAGGAAGGCAAAGCATCGACTCCGTGGTGATCTTCATCTCCGCGCTGTCGGTCGGCATCTGGGGCGGGCCATTCGTGCGCGAGGTGATGTGGTTGCTGGTCGGGCGGAAGCGAAAAAAACCGGCCTGAAGCTGTCACAAACCAGTCCCTTGCGGTGCTTGTCATGTAGTGGGCATAAACCTCGGAATGAGAGCTGTGGCGACAGTCCGTCCTGACGACGAGTCGTTCGAAGCCCTTTTCACAGCCGAATACGCTCGGGTGGCGGGGATCGCGAATCGTGTGCTGGCCGACCCGCACGAAGCGGAGGACGTGGCGCAGGAGGTCTTCATCGACTTCCACCGCCTGCACTCCTCGAGCGCCCAGTACGCACCGGCGTGGCTGCACCGCGCTGCGGCACACGAGGCACTGAACCGGCTGCGCGGCGCCAAGCGCCGCCAGCGGCGCGAGCTGGCGCAGGCTGCTGAGGACGTGGATCGCACCGCCGATCCGCAGGCGATCCTCGAGCTGAATGAGGACCGGCGCCGCGTGCGCGCGGCTCTCGCCCGGCTGGCCCCACGGCCCGCCGCGGTACTCGTCCTCCGCGCCAGTGGTCTCAGCTACGCGGAGGTAGCCCAGGCGATCGGCGTCGGTATCGGTCAGGTCGGAACACTGTTAAGACGCGCGGAAGCCGCGCTGCGCAAGGAGGTTGGTCGTGGCACATCTATCTGAGGGAACCCTGCGCCGGATGGTTGACGATCCGGACGCTCACACCGGCGCGGAGGGGCGCCATTTCGAAACCTGCGCCGAGTGCAAGGCCCGCTACGAAACCGTGGCCGGCGACGCTCGCGCAATCACGAGCCTCTTGGCTGCACCTGAGCTCAAGGTCGACGTCGGGTCCGCGTTCAATCGGGTGCGCTCCGCGCCCGCGGCACGTCCGCGCTTCGGATTCGGGCTTCCGGTCGTTCGCCCCGGTTCCCGACCCATGGTGCTCGCGTTCGCGGCGGTCATCGCCCTCGCGGGGCTGGTCGTGACAGCAATCGCCCAAGGCGGCATCTTCACGCCTACCTCGGTGGAGCCCGTTCCCGTCAGCGTCACGGACATACAGGCGCTGTCGCAGCTCAGCGATTACGGAAGCCTGACCTGGACGACCAAGCCGAATCTTCAGATCGTCACGAGCGCCGACGAGGCCAAGTCCATCTCCGGACTGACGCCTCCGAAGGTGGCCAATCTGCCGAACGGTGTATCGAAAACAGTGACCTACGCGGCGACGCCGAAAGCAGTCGCGGTCTTCACGTTCAGCAAGGACAAGACTGCTTCGTCCGCAGCAGGCACCGGGAAGAACCTGCCGGCTCTCCCCGCTGGAATGGATGGTGCGCAGTTGACAGTGACCGTCGGCCCCGCGGTGGCCGAGATCTTCGGCAACATGACGCCACCCAAGGCCGGTTCGAGCGCCTTGCCGGCCGATCTGCCCCAGCTGGTCATCGTCAAGTCGAACGCCCCGGTCGCTACGTCAACACAAGTCTCGGTAAAGCAGCTCGCGGACTACCTGGTCACCGTACCCGGCATCTCGCCGGAGCTCACGAAGGCCATCAAGGTACTCGGCGCTGGAGGCACTGCGCTTCCGATCCCGGTGCCGGCCGAGTACGCGACTACGTCCAAGGTCAAGGTCCAGATCGGCGACGGCAAGACCGTCAACGGCGTGGCGCTCGGTGACGACACCGGCGTCGGCGCAGGCGTGATCTGGGTCAACAGCTTCGTCTACGCGGTGGGCGGCACCATCAAGCTTTCGGACGCGCTCGACATTGCTAACCATCTGACCTGAGCGGGCGTTATAGCCTGCTGTCAGTGGCTGATGTAAAAGAACAGACGGCACAGGCCGCCCCGCAAGGGGCGGCCGCCGGCTCTCCGGCGATCCAGACCATCAACCTGTCGAAGAAATTCGGCGGCAAGGTGGCGCTAGCCGGACTCTCGATGACCGTGCCGCGTGGCGAGGTGTTCGGGTTCCTCGGCCCGAACGGTGCGGGCAAGACGACTTCGGTGAAACTGCTGCTGGGGCTCCTCAAGCCGTCTTCCGGCGAGGCCTGGCTTCTCGGCCGCCCGATCGGCGACCTGCAGACCCGCCGCCACATCGGCTACCTGCCCGAGCTCTTCCGCTACCAGAGCTGGCTTTCTGCGCGCGAGGTTCTCGCCCTGCACTGCGAGCTGGCGCCTTTGCCGCGCTCGAGCTGGAACGACGAGATCACGACGGCCCTCGACACCGTCGGGCTGACGGATCGCGCCGCGGATCGAGTGGGAACGTTCTCCAAAGGCATGCAGCAAAGGCTCGGGCTGGCCGCGTCCCTGTTGGGCGAACCGGAGCTCGTTTTTCTCGATGAGCCCACCTCAGCGCTCGATCCGGTCGGCCGCCACGACGTGCGCGAGGTCATCCGCGGCCTTGCGTCTCGCGGCACCGCGGTGTTTCTCAACTCACACCTCCTCAGCGAGGTCGAGCAGCTTTGCGACCGCGTCGCGGTGGTCGACCACGGCCGTGTCATCGCGTCGGGGACCATGGATGAGCTGCTGAGTGGATCGGCGGTGAAGGTGCGAGTGACGGGTCTGGGCGACGCGGAGAAGGCCAAGCTCGCGAGCTTCGGGAAAATCGACGACGAAGGGGACCAGCTGACATTCACGAACCTCAAGCCCGAGCGTGTGCCTGAGCTCGTCAAGGAAATCGTCGCTCTCGGCGGACGCGTTTACGAGGTCGCGCCCCGCCACCAGACCCTGGAAGACCGCTTCCTCCAGCTGCTCGACGAGGAGGAAAAGTAGTGCCGCCGATCCTCGTCATCGCCCGGCTCACAGTGCAAGAGGCGTCGCGGCGCAGGTTGCTCCTCGCCCTAGTAGTGCTCACGCTGATCGTCGTCGGCTTCTCGGCCTGGGGCTTCAACAAGATCACGACAGTGACCAACCGCGAGGGCGTGGCCCTTCCGCCTGCGCAGGTCGCGCTGATCACGTCGCAGCTCTTGATCGGCGTCACGTTCATGTACAGCGGGGTGCTGGCGCTGAGCGCGGCGGTGGTCGCGGGTCCGCTGATCTCGAGCGAGGTCGAGAGCGGCCTCCTCCTTTCTATGCTGGCGCGCCCGGTGCGCCGGAGCGAGGTGGTGATCGGAAAGTGGCTCGGCCTTGGGGTCCTCATCGCGATCTACGCCGCCGGCTCCGCATTGCTCGAGCTCACCGCCGTCAACTGGGCGACGGGCTATATGCCGCCGCACCCCATCGAGCTCATCCTGTACGTAGGGGCTGAAGGCCTCGCGCTTCTGTCCCTGGGTCTACTTCTCTCGACACGGCTTTCCGGCATCACCGGCGGAGTGATCGCCCTGGTTGCATGGCTCATGGGATGGATCGGAGGCGTCGTCGGTGACATCGGCACCGGTCTGCAGAACCAGGCGGTAGCCAACATAGGCGTGTTCAGCCACATGCTGCTGCCGACCGACGGGCTGTGGCGAGGAGCGATGTACGCGATGGAGCCCGACGCATTCCTGGCTTCGCTGCGCGCCGCCGGCACTATAGCCCGCGCCAACCCGTTTGTCGCCGTCGACCCCCCACCGACGTCGTTTCTCGCGTGGGTGGTGGTGTGGTTCGGGCTGATGCTCGCGCTGAGCATCTTGAGCTTCAGGACGAGGGAGATCTAGGCGAGGATCTCCTTAGGATGAGCGGGTGCCCGAGATGGCCACCTTGTCCGAGCGGCTCGATCACATGGTGGAGCTGTACGTCGCGCCATGGAAAGACGCCGGCCATAGCGACCCATACCTGACTTTGGGAAATCCAGCGACCAACAACGAGCTCGACGATTTTGAGGAAGCGATCGGGCGACTGCTCCCGGCTGAGGCTCGCGATGTCTACCGATGGCACAACGGGGTGGGGGTTTGGCTCGTCCCCGATGTTGGTTTTCCGCAGTTACGGATAGCCCGCGCCGTGTTCGAAGTAACCAAGAACATCGAGCAGTTACCGACCCTCTCAAATGCGGCTGACCAAATCGAGCCACTTGAGTTGTTGGCGGTTTTTAACATCGACAAGCCATCGCTTTGTGTTCGGACGACAGTTGGCCAGAGGGTTCCTGTGTCGCCGGTTTATTACCTCGATCTGGAGAATTTCGATTTCATCGAGGTTTCAAAGTCCATCAGCGCCCTTATCGAGCATTTCATCGATGAGCTACAGGCAGGTCACGTGGAGCTTACTGAGCACGGCATCCATTGGAAAACCGCCAGGGGAGCGTTTTCCTTCTTCCACGGATCTATGGTTCCCTTCGGCGCAAAGTGATGGACACCGCAGGGGTGAACCAGGTCAGGCTGCATGTACTCAGGACTGCTATGGACGGCCACGGCGTCCCTTCCGCCTCACAGACCGCGACCGCTCTTGGGATCGGCGAAGAGCAAGCCGTCGAGGGCTATCGCCAGCTCGCGGAGGGCCACGTCTACGTGCTCGAGCCGGGAGACCCGACACGGCTTCGCATGGCCAACCCGTTTTCCGCAGTGCCAACCGCCCACGAGGTGAAGGCGAGGGGAAAGACCTTCTTCGGGAACTGCATCTGGGATGCGTGCGGCATCGTTTCGCTCCTGGGTGGCACCGGCGAGGTGCGCACACAATGTCCCGACTGCGGAGACCCGATGACGCTGGCGATGGCTGACCGCAAGCTGATTCGCAAAGAGGGAGTGGTGCATTTCAGCGTTCCATCCGCTCACTTATGGGACGACATCATCTTCACGTGAAGCACGATGCTTCTCTTCCGGTCGGAAGAGCATGTCGAGCGAAGCGGAACGCCCGCCGGAGCGTTCATGAGCGCCGACCAGATCTGGGGCCTTGCCGACGCCTGGTACCACGATCGCGACGACCCGCAATGGCGCCGCCGGAATCTGGAGGAGTCCCAGAAAGTCTTCGACGACCTTGGGCTGAAAGGCGACTTCTGGAACCTGGGCTGAGCTAGGTCCTTCTCGCCGCGATCACAGCTCCGAATGCCCCCAGGGCCAGCCCTGCAGACATCCCGAATATCGTTCCGACCACGACATTGAGAGCCGGCTTGCCGTAAACCACATACGCAACACCACCCGCGCAGCCGCCAATTCCACCCGCGGTCGCGCCAGCTATCGCGGCCATCAGCGTCCTCCTGAAACTCTTCCACGCGCGGTAGCCCGTTACAGTGAGCAATGCGATAGGCACTACGCCCGCGATGGCGAGGAGCGGGATCTCTGGGATCCATGACAACGAAGGCGTCAAGCCGAGAATCGCAAATACAATCGCAAAGGCGGCCAGAACTGCGCCTGCGCGAACTCCTGCAGTCATGGCTCGCATCGGAGACATGCGAGACCTAGACGCTAGGCGGCTTTCCACCGAGGAGTTTCAGGACGAGGGAGACTTAGGCTTCCGGCTGGCGTCAAGGAGGAGTCGAAAGACATCCCCCATGTTCTTGGGCATGCCTTCGGGTAGTGGATTGAGACTGCCGGGTGGTGGTGCATTCATGTCACGGTGAATCAGGTATACCTGCTCGTTGGCCAGCGCAAAGTTCAGGGCGACCAGCGCGGGCAGCTCTGGGTCGCCGGCCTCCTCCGGGGCGATCAGCATGTGGCCAGGATTCCCGCCCATATGGCCGGCGAGATTGGTACCGAGGGAGAATGCCGCCGATAGCGTGACCAGGCGGGGGCCGCCGGGCGCGTAGATCACGTACTCGTACCCGAGTTCGTGCGTCGGCGCCCACGCCAGCTTCCGCTGACTCGCGGTGGTGATCCAACCGGTGGCGGTCACAATGTTTTCTGTCGCGAGGTCAAACGTGGCGGCGCTGTCCTCTACCCCTGCCTTCTGGACCACGGAGCGGCGTTTGGGGTCGGCCAGGTCCATGTGCACTTCGTAGGTGCCCTCGCCCGCCTCCATGACCACCTCGTAGGACACATACCGCTTCCAGATCATCTGTGCCTGCACAACCGGCTCGTCGCCCATGAACAGGACGTAGCTGTGCTGAGCTTGGTCAGGGAGACTTGCGCTGCCGGGCTGAATGTTCCAGACAAGGTCCCGCCCCGCGAGCTCGGAGAATGACCTCACTGCTTAGGGGTACGACCCGCCATGGCCACAGGGTACGGCCGTGACGACGGGCTGATGCGTTCTAAGCTCCGGGCTGAGCAGGTGGGGCGTAGGGTAGCTGCAGGTCTAACTGTTCGTTGGCCAGTGCAAAGCCCAACGCGACCAGCGGTACGAGTTCCGGGTCGCCTGCCATCTCTGATGCAAGCGTCATCTGGCCAGGGTTGCCACCAATGTGAAGCTGTGCCACCGCAGAGACGCTTATGAGGCTCGGGCCGCCGGGAACGAAGATGACGTACTCGTACACGGAGTTCAGGTGGGCCCATGCAAGCCTCTGCCGGCTCGCGGTGTTGATCCAACCTGTCGCGATGATCCCTTCGTCGGACGCGAGCTCAAACCCGGCGGCGCTTTGCGTTTCGCCGGTCTTCCAGACCACGGAGCGCCGCTTGGGGTCGGCCAGGTCCATGTGCACCTGGTATGTGCCCTCACTCGATTCCATAACCAACTCATAGGACACCATCCGCTGCCAGATCGCCTGTGCCTGCACGACAGGCTCGTCGCCCATCAACAGCACGTAGCTGCGCTGAGCCTGGTCGGGGTTGCCTGCGCTGCCGGGCTCCACCTTCCAGACCAGGTACTGGCCGATGAGCTCCGAGAGCGACCTCACCGCCTACGGGTAGAGCCCGCGCTCCCTGGTCGCGCCGGCGACGCGTGACACCGCCCGGCAGTAGGCCGCCATGCGCATGTCGAGCTTCTTCTCGAGCTTGGTCTTCAGCACTTCGGAGAAAGCGCGGGAGAGGATCGCCTTCAACTTCTGGTTGACCTCGTGCTCGGACCAGAAGAACGACTGCAGGTCCTGCACCCACTCGAAATAGGACACGGTGACGCCGCCTGCATTCGCGAGGATGTCCGGCACGACAAAGATGTCGCGCTCGCGGAAGATGGCGTCGGCCTCAGGAGTCGTCGGTCCGTTAGCGCCCTCGACTATCAGCTTGGCCTTGACGTCGCGCGCGTTGCGTGACGTGAGCTGGTTGCCGATCGCCGCGGGCACGAGCAGGTCGCAGTCGACAGTGAGGACGTCCTGGTTGCCGATCTCCTGCGCACCAGGGAAACCTTTCAACGTTTTCTCTCGCGCGCGGTACTCGAGCACTCGCTTGATCGACAGGCCGAGCGGGTTGTAGATGCCGCCGTAATCCTCGGACACCGCAACGACCGTGCAGCCGGACTCTTCGAGCAGCTTCGCGCTGATACTCCCGACGTTGCCGAATCCCTGCACCGAGACCTTCGTCTGATGAGGAAGCCGGCCGAGGTGTTCGAGCGCCGCCATCGCGCAGATCGTCACGCCGCGGCCGGTGGCCTCGATGCGGCCCAGCGATCCGCCGACCTCGATGGGCTTGCCGGTCACCGACGCCGGCGCCGAGTAGCCGAGATGCATCGAGAGCGTGTCCATGATCCACGCCATCGTCTGCCCGTCGGTGTTCACGTCAGGCGCGGGGATGTCGCGGTCGGCGCCGATGAGGATCGAGATCTCGGTAGCAAACCGGCGCGTCATGTGCTCGAGCTCGTTGAGCGAAAGCTCCTTCGGGTTGACGATGATGCCGCCCTTGGCGCCGCCGAACGGGATGTTGACGACGGCGCATTTCCACGTCATCCACATGGCGAGGGCCTTGACTTCATTCAATGAGACGTCGGGGTGATAGCGGATGCCGCCCTTGGCGGGGCCGCGGTTGATGTTGTGCTGCACGCGGTAGCCGGTGAAGATCCGCAGGTGGCCGTCGTCCATCTTCACGGGGAAGGTGCAGGTGAACTCGCGCTGGACCTCGCGGAGCACCTCGCGCAGCCAGGGCTCGAGCTTGATGATCTCGGCGGCGGTGTCGAACTGCGACTGCGCGGTTCTCCATTCGTCGGCTTCGACTGCTTGCTTGAGCTGGATCGCGCTCACATCAGCACTGATGATCGCGGATATTCCGCGCCTGGATCACAAATTACGTTGATACATGCCGGAAGCCCTGAGGCAAACGCCCGCTCGAGGGCCGGCCGGATCTGGTCCGGACGATCCACGAGCTCGCCGTGGCCTCCTAACGATTCGACCACCTTGTCGTACCTGGTCCCCGGCGTCAGGTCCGCGGCGATACTGACGCCCAGCATGCTCAGCATCGGGTGCTTCTCCAGCGCCCAGATGCCGTTGTTGCCGACGACGCAGACGACCGGGATCCGGTGTCGGACCATCGTGTCGAACTCCATCGCCGAAAAGCCGAACGCCCCGTCGCCCGCGAGCAGCACGACCTGCCGGTCGGGGTGGGCAAGCTTGGCCGCCATCGCGTAACCCGGCCCCGAGCCGAGGCACCCGAAGGGGCCCGGGTCGATCCACAGGCCCGGCTTCTGCCGCTCGATCAGGCGCCCGGCGAAGGAGATGAAGTCGCCGCCGTCGCCGACCAGGATGGCGTCCGGATCGCAGAACCTGTCCACCTCCGAGATCAGGCGCGCGGGGTGAACGGGCGAGGAGTCGGATTGCGTCATCGCCGCGTCGCGAGCCCGCGACGAGGAGTCGGCGTCACGAAGCTTTGCCAGCCAGGAGGTGCGCTCCTTGGTTCCACCGACTGCTTCAGCGAGCGCCGCCAGCGCGGCTTTCAGGTCTCCATACAGGCCGACATCGGGGGTTCTGTGCTTGCGGTGGCCGTCCACGTCGATGAAGATCAGGCGCGCGTCATCCGGGAACACGGGCGGCTGGCCCCAGTTGAGCCGGAAGTCCAGCGGCACGCCGATCACGAGGATCAGGTCTGCCTCGCCGAGCGCGGTGCCACGAGCTCGCGGAAAGAAAAGCGGATGGCCCGGAGGCAGCATCCCGCGCGCCATGCCGTTGACGGAAAGCGGAAGGTGTGCGGTTTCGACCAGGTGCTTCAGCTCGGCCTCGGCGTGCGACCACCACACGCTTCCACCTGCGATCACCGACGGCCGCTCGGCTTCGCGGATCAGCTGGGCGGCGCGCTGGATCAGGTCTGGATCCGGCGACAGTCCGTGGTCGGGCGTCAGGTGCTCCGTGGCTTCGGGCATGTCCGCGGCGCCGAAGAAGGTGTCGAGCGGGACGTCCATGAACACCGGACCCGTGCGTCCGCTGAGGGCTGTGCGCATGAACTCGGCAGCCACTCCGTAAGCCTCTTCCGGAGAGCCGAGCGTCGCTGCCTTCTTCGTGATGGTCTGCACCAACGCCACGTGATCCATTTCCTGGAGCGAGCCCATGCCCCACCTCGCATTCGGCGCGCGGCCTCCGATGACGAACATCGGGCTGTCGGCGCCATACGCCTGGGCCAGCGCCGAGGCGGAGTTGGTCACACCCGGCCCGGCGGTGACCGACGCGACGCCGACCTGGCGCGTCACCTTGGCCCAGCCCTCGGCCGCGAAGGCGGCGGACTGCTCGTGGCGCGTGTCGATGATCCGGATGCCGTGCTCGGTCGCGCCGGTGAGGATGGGCCAGATGTGGCCGCCGTTCAGCGTGAAGAGATGGCTGACGTCGGCATGCTTGAGGGCGAGGGTGACGAGGTCGCCTGTGTTCGCGGAGTCGGCCATCAGTCTAAAACGCTAGGGCGAAGGGCATCGCCGGCGTGTTGAAGGCCGCTTCCGGCGCGCCTTCGCGGCCGATCACGATGACCCCCCCTGACGCTTGGAGCGCCTTGCCGAGCAGCGCCACCGCACCGCGCGCGACCACCGCCGCGCTCATGCCGTGCTGCAGCTCGACCACCATCAGTCGCGCGAGCCCGAGGCGGATGAACGCTTCTCCTTTGCCTGTGCCGCACACGGCGCCGAAGAGGTCGTCGGCGTAGATCCCGGCGCCGGGAATCGGCGAATCGCCGATGCGTCCGGGCAGCTTGCCGTTGATGCCGCCCGTGGAAACCGCGACCGCGAGGTGCCCGTCCGAATCTCGGGCCACCGCGCCGACGGTGTCCGCGCCATTCAGGAGCTGCTGTCGCTTGCGGTCGGTGATGAAGATCGACGGGTCGCACATCTCGACCCCGTGCTCGCGCGCGAAGCGCGAAGCCCCGTCGCCGGCCAGCAGGACGTGACGCCCGTCACGCATGACCTCGAGCGCGAGGTCAATGGGGTGGCGCACGTCCTTCAACCCGGCCGCGCCGCCGGCCCGAAGCTCCGCCCCTTCCATGACGCCGGCGTCGAGCTCAACCACGCCGTCCGCGTTGAGGCACGCGCCGATGCCTGCGTTGAGGAGCGGCTCGTCTTCCATCAGCCGGATGGCTGCCGCCGCCGCGGCAAGCGCGCCGCGACCTATCTCAGACCAGCCGGCGTCACGGGCTCGCTCGACGGCAGCCTGCCGGAGCTCGCGTTCGTTTTCGGGAACGGGTCCTGCGCCTCCGTGAACGATCAGCGCCGGACGGGCGCTAGTAAGCCTGCTGGCCAGGCCAGTTTTCGCGGCGCTCGAGCATGCGGCGCTCGGCGATCCGGCGGTCGAATGGAAAGACCCCGCGGCGGCCTGCGTTCGCCCTCACCGGGTCCCGCCGCTCGGCGTACCGCCTCTCTTCCCAGGTCCGGCGGTCTTCGCCGCGCCTTTCGGGTCCCCTCGGCACCAGAACTTCACTCAAAACGCTCACCCCTTCCTCCCGAGTCGACATTGGGTAGTGATGCTACTAGACGCGATGGTCGAGCGCGCTCAACTTTTCATCGAGTCGCCGCTCCGACTGGCGCCGCTCCAGCTCGTCGCCCGGTCCGAGGTCGACAAAGCGTGCGTACCCGGCCAACCGAGGATGGACCTCGGCGACGCGGCGGAACATCTCCTGCGCCACCCACCGATAGTCGGGGTGGCCCTGTGGGGTGGTCCGGAGCTCGCAGAGGTGGTAAACCTCGCGCAGGTTGAGCCGGAAGTACCAGCGGACCCGAAACGCCAATGGCACAAGGTACTGGGCCAGCGCCGGGCCGGCTTCGCGCTCCAGCCTCGCGTGGGCTGCGGCGGCAGCCTCCACCGCGGCGGTGAATCGACCGCCAAGGCCGAGGTCGACAACGCCGGGAGGGAGGTCGTAGCCCAGGGCCGTGCCCAGCACCTGGCGATCCTGGGTGAGCATGCGGTGGCGGTGCAGGTCGCGGTAGGCGCCGAAGTTGGCGACGATCTCGAACGTGTACTGCGCATGCTCGAGGGCACGGGGCACCCGCTGGCGGCGGTTGGCACGATCGCCCAGCAAAGCCTCGAGGACCACTGCCGGATCCACGGCCTGCTGGTCGAGCCCGGCGTCCGAGTGCGGGAAGAGCGCCGCCGCCACCACCTTGCGTTCCGCGTCCGAATCGAACTCGATGAGCCTCACGATGGGTCCGTCCGGCGCTTGCACCTGGCCACGAGGAGCGAGCCTCGCCGTTTCCATCCGGATCGTCGCCATCCGGTCGGCTGACGGGCGGCCGTATCGCTCGTCCAGGGCCCGCTTGACGAAGGCGGGGATGACCAGGGCGAGCTCGCGGTGCAGGTCGGTGGCGACTTGCCGGCACTCGGGCAATTCGTGGGCGGCCATCTTGGTGATCAGGTACTCGAAGGCTCGGCCGTTGCCAAAAAGCCCGAGGTTGGTCAAGGTCCCCGCCGGCAGCAGCCCGCGCAGCAGGTCGAACGCCTTCGCCCGGGTCGCTGACTTCCACGCGCGGTCGGTCTCATCCGCTTCGAGCGGGTAGCGCGCCCGTATAGCCTCGATGACTGGTTCGACGAGGCCGCCGTATGCCGTGAAGAGAGCGACAGCGGCTCGCTCGTACTCCGGATGGGCCAGCTCGGGGCCGCGGTAGAACAGGTAGCGCCCGTCGGCGCCGGGCCTATCGAAGCGGACGTACCGTGTCGATTTCTCCAGGGGTGAGATGCCGATCCGGCTGTCCTCCAGCGCTTTGGCGGCGAGGATCGAAGTCTTTTCGACTGCGACGTGCGCACCCGCGAGTTCCGCCACCGAGTCGTCCCCGTAGCCGACGAGGACTCGCTCGTAGAACTCCTCGGCGCGGCGCACGGCGACCATGTCGTCGGCGTCGGTGGGCCTGCCCGTCAGGTCGTTGAACCCGGAGTCGGGTTGGTTGATGAACTCCTCGAGGAGCACGCGACGCAAGCTCTTCTCGGTCCGCGAGTAGCGCGAGAAGAGGGCGCCCTTGACCACCTCCGGCAGGTTCCGCAAGGCGAACACCGGCCGGTCCATGTTGGTGAAGTAGCGGGCAAGGACTGCCGACTCCGCATTGGTGAACTCGGTGCCCGCCATCCGAGACTATCCTCCTACATCTGGTGGCTCAGGAAACGGCGGACCCAGGATGTTGGCCGCGAGCCGCGAGTTGTCCACCCTTTGTCCCCAGCCTTGTTAAAAACCGACTACGAAACGCCGACATTTCGGGGTGAATTCGGGAGATGCGGTAGCCTCGATCGTGGCATGGACTGGGAGGCGAACTGGAGGACGATAGTGGACCAGAGGGCGACCCTTGGCGGCCTCTTCGCCAACCCGGGCTACTGGGACCGCCGGGCGGCCAGCTATGCCCGCTCCACGCAGACGCGCTCCGACGACTTCCTGGCGGTCATGGAGCCATACCTCGGTCCCCACAAGACGCTCATCGACGCGGGCGCCGGCACCGGACGCCACGCTGTGCCGCTGTCCAACCGGCTCGAGTGGGTCACCGCCGTCGAGCCGTCCGAGGGCATGCGGGCAATGATCGAGCCGAAAGACAACATGACCGTCATCGCCAGCACGTGGGAGGACGCGGAGGTCGCGCCCGCGGACCTGGTGATCTGCTGCCACGTCCTTTATGGGACGGCCGAGCCGGTGCCCTTCATCGCAAAGCTCGACAGGTCCGCGCGCGAGCGCGTCTTCATAATGCTGCGCGAGAGCGAGCTGCCACACCCAGCTGCAGCCGTCCGCAGGCAGCTCCTCGCCGGGCGCGCGCAGGGCGCACTTTCAACTAACGAGACCGGCCCGCGCGTGCCGCGTTTCAGTGACCTCTTCATGCTTTTGATGCAGATGGGCATCGCGCCCGACGTCAGCTTCCTTCGCTACACCAGCGTCTCCCGTTACGCGGACATGGGTGAGGCTCTTGCCGACGTGATGGCGATGGTGGGTGACGCGTTGGGTGAGGCGCAGGTGCGCGTGGCGCTCGAAGCGATGCTGACGCGCGAAGGCGACGAACTCGTCTACAACGGCGGAACCGTGCTGTCCGGAGTTGCACATTGGCAACCACTGGCCAGGGATTGACGCTGCGGCCGATGAGGGCCGCGGATCGCGAGCGCGTCATGGAAATCTGTCGCGACGTCTGGGAAGGCCACGACTACCTTCCACGCGTCTTCGACGAGTGGCTGGAGGACTCGGGCGCGACGTTCCAGGCGGCCGAGATGGAAGGAGTGGTCGTCGGCTTGCAGCGGCTGCGCCCTTATGCCCCGGGTCTCATCTGGTACGAAGGCCTGCGCGTCGCGAGCACTCACCGACGGCACGGAATCGCGCGAGAGATGCTCGCCTCGGCGATTGCCGAGGCGAAGGAGCAGGGATTTCGTGAGATGCGATTGGCGACAGGAAATCCGAGTGCGGCCACGCTGTTCGAGTCGTTGGGTTTCCGCCGCCTGATCGACGCAAGGTGGTGGCGCGGGAAACGCGTCGAGGGAGGCGAGCCGGCACGGATGCCGGATCCATCCGAGGCTCGAAAGCTGTGGCCGCCGTTGGAGAAGAGCCCTGGCCTCGAGCTCTATCACGGCGTCTCGACCGACTTCAGCGGCGCGTTCGACCTTGACGCCAGCGAGCTCGAGCGATTGGCCAAGATCGGCATGCTGAGGGTCGGGCCCGGCGGCCGAGCAGTGGTCGGGCTGATGGAGCCGTGGGGAGAAAACCTCCGGGTGGCCTTCGTCGCCGGACGCGGCGGCGCGCTGCGTGACTTGCTGATGGCACTACGCTTCGAGGCCGATGCCGACGCGGTCGACCACGTCACCATCGCGCTTCCGCGCGACCACCCCGCGGCCGATGACCTTCGCGCGACGGGATACGATCTGGCGAATGACGAAGACACGAGCTACATCTACGGCCTGCCGCTCTAAGTGACGCGCCGTTATGTGGTGATCGGCAACGGCATCGCCGGGCAGACCTGCGCGGAGGAGCTGCGGAAGATCGACGCTGACGCGTCGATAGTGATGATCGCGGCCGAGCGGCATCCCCTTTACAACCGCGTCGCGCTGCCCCGCTACCTGCGCGGCCAGGTGCGTCGCGAGAAGGTGTTGATGCGCACGGTCGAGGACTACGCCGCGCGCGGACTCGACATCCACTTCGAGACGTGGGCAACAGAGATAGACGCGCGCGCGAAGGTCGTGCGCACGAACCGCGGCCAGGAATTTCCGTATGACGCGCTGCTCATCGCGACGGGCGGCCGGCCGAAGCCGCCGCCGTGGCCGGGCTCCGACCAGGTGTCGAATGCACTGGGCTTTCAGACGCTCGACGACACCGACGCGATCATCGAGAAGGCCGATGCGGCGGAGCGCGTGCTGGTCATGGGCGGATCGTTCATTGGCTACGAGCTTGCCGAGGGTGTGAGCTTTCGCCAGAAAGCGAAGTTGACCTGGATCATGCGGGGCCCGTGGTTCTTGCGCTACGTGCTGGACGAAGAGGGCGGGCAGCTGTGCCGGCAGCTGGGCGAGGCGCAGGGCGTGCAGTTCATCTGCTCCGACGAGGTCCAGAAGTTCAGCCGCACGAATGGGCGGTTCCTCGCCGAGACGGTGAATGGGGAGAAGGTCGAGTTCGACCTGCTCACGTACGGCGTCGGTCTCGACTACTACACCGAGCCGGTGCGCGACACAGGCATCGAGCTGAACAAGGGCATCGTCACCGACGCGAAGCTGCGCACCAACGCGCCTGACGTTTATGCGGCAGGCGACATCGCGGTGTTCTACGACTTGATGGTCGAGCGCCACAACCAGATGGGCACATGGGACAACGCCGAGGCGCACGGCAAGGTGGCGGCGCGGAATATGGCCGGGGGGGAGGAGGACTTCTTCGACGTGCCGACCTACACGACGACGATGTTCGGCTCGACGCTCGCCGTGATGGGCGTGACGCCGGACGTGCAGCCTGACCTCGAGTCGGTGAGGACGTTCAGCTATGAGGAGAAGTTCTACCGAAAGCTCTTCTTCAAGGAAGACAAGCTGGTGGGCGCGATCATGATCGGGCCACCGAAGGGCCGGAAGAAGCTGATCGAGATCATGCGGTCGCGGCAGGTGATCGAGAGGCCGAAACAGGAGCTCCTAGACCCGGCGAATCTGAAGGACTAGTCGGCTCCTGAACCATTGCAACCGACGTCCGCTGCATCGTATCTTTGCCTTGAAGAAATGGCTTTCGCCTACAGCGAATCTGCTCGATATGTGAGAGGCGCACTTGGAGCCGTGCTGCGGCAGCGCCGGGAAGCGACGCGCCGGACGCTCACCGAGGTCGCCAACGAAGCCGGGCTGTCGCCGGCTCACCTGTCGGAGGTGGAGCGCGGCCGCAAAGAGGTCTCCACGGAGCGGCTCCTCGCGGTGGCTCACGCGCTTGGCGCCCGCCCGGCCGACATCTACGCCGACCTCGCCCGGCTGCTTGGCGCCGACGCGGAACAGCGAACATGGCCGGAGGACCCGCCGGCGAAGCTCCGGCTCGCCACCGCGTCACTTCCTCTGGAGGCGCTGCGTAGCGTCGCCGACTTCAGCGCTTATCTAGCGATGGCAAACCCGCCGCCCAGACCGAAGCCCCGCATCGGCTTCGATACAAGGAGTTAAACCTATGGCTCTCGTTCCTACAGTGATCACCAACGACGGGCGCGGCGAGCGCGCGTACGACATCTACTCCCGCCTGCTGAAAGACGGGGTCATCTTCGTGCGCGGTGTGATCGACGACGACCTCGCGAGCATCGTGACCGCGCAGCTGCTGTTCCTTGAGAGCGAGCAGCCGGACCGCGATATCCAGATGTACATCAACAGCCCGGGCGGATCGCTGACCGCGGCGCTGTCGGTCTACGACGCGATGCAGTACGTGGGTCCGAAGGTTGGCACTCTGTGCACGGGGCTGGCCGCGAGCGGCGCCTCCATCCTGCTGGCGGGCGGAGACAAAGGCATGCGGATGTCGCTTCCTCACGGGCAGATCCTCATCCACCAGCCGTTCAGCCAGGGCATTCAGGGCCAGGCGACCGACATCCAGCTGCACGCGCAGGAGATCCTGCGGCAGCGCGAAGCGATGGCGCGGATCTACACGAAGCACACGGGCCAGCCGATCGAGGCTGTCGAGCGGGCGATGGAGCGCGACTTCTTCATGAACCCGGAAGAGGCCAAGAAGTGGGGCCTGATCGACCTGATCGTGGAGAAGAACCCGAACGCCGTCCGCGTCCCCGCCTGAGAGTCATCGTCCTGCAACCGCGCTCGGATTAGGTCCCGTTGGCGCCAAAAGGGGTGTTTGCGCACGACGGTTCGACCCCGTTGGCGCCAACGGTGCGGAATCGGCGGGTGCCCCTGACGACCTCGTTCTAGCTTCGGTCTAAGCTTCGTCCCGATGACCCGGCGCTACCGCCCGTTCGATCCGTTCGAGCGGGGCGGTCCATTCGAGGGCGCGCGTGAGATCCGGGTGCCCCGGCCGCCCCGCCGTTTCTGGGTCGGCTTAGGGATATTCGGCTTCGCATTCCTGATCTTCTTTCTCTCCAGCCCGATCGTTTGGTTCATCACGGAGCGCCAGTGGTATGACGCGCTCGGCTACCAGAGCGTGTTCACGACGAGGCTCGGGCTGCAGGCAGTCCTCGCCATCGGCAGCCTCGTGGTCGCGTTCGCCTTCCTCGCTGCCAACGTGCTGGTCGCGCTGCGCATCCGGTCCGGCCCTGCCCTGCGCGCGGTGGGCATCAAGCGGCCCAACGTACGCAGCGCGGCGGGAGTCATCGGCCTGCTCGGCGCGGCGCTGATCGCGCTGGTGCTGTCTGGGGGCGCCGGCACCCAGTGGACGACCCTGGCGCTCTACCAGCACGCGACGCCGACAGGGATCACCGAGCCCGTCCTTGGTCAGGACATCTCCTTTTATCTACTGACGCTTCCGTTCTTGCACGCCGTCGTCGGCTGGGCGCTGGGTCTCGGCTTCATGGCGGTGCTATTGATCGGGGCCCTGTACGCGTGGCGGGGCGACACTTTCGACCTCAACCTCAGCCCACGCGCCATCGCTCACCTCTCGGTGCTGCTTGGGATCTTCGCCGTGGTCCTCGCGGTGTTCACGTGGCTCGCGCGGTATGACGTGATGTCCGCGCAGAGCAACAGAATCGTGTGGGGCGCCGCCTACACCGACGTCATGGCGAGATTGCCTCTTTACTCGTTCCAGGCCGGTGCCGGCCTGGTGCTGGCGGGAGCCCTGATCGCGAATGCGTGGCTGCGACGAGTCGCTGTGCCTGTTGTTGCCGCCGGCATCTGGGTCCTGCTCCTCTTGATCGGGCAGATCTACCCCGCCATCGTGCAGGGCTTTTTCGTGACGCCGAGTGCGCTGTCGTACGAGCTCCCGTACATCCAGCGCGAGATCGACGGCACGCGAGCCGCGTATGGACTTTCCAACGTATCCGTGCGCCAGTTCACGGGCGACCAGCCGCTGACATTGAAGGACGTGCAGAACGACCAGGTCACCATCGACAACCTACGGCTGTGGGACTACGCGCCGCTCAAGGATGTATACGAGCAGCAGCAGACGATCCGCACCTACTACTCGTTCAACGACATCGACATCGACCGCTACACGATCAACGGGAAGTACCAGCAGCTCGAGATCAGCACTCGCGAGCTCGACATCTCAAAGCTGCCTTCGGCCGCCCAGAACTGGGTCAACCAGCATCTGCAGTACACGCATGGGTACGGCATTGCGGCGAGCCCCGTCAACACAGTCGTCGGCCAGGGCCTGCCGGCGTACGTTGTCGAGAACATTCCACCGACTGGGCCGCTGAAGATCACCGAGCCCGCGATCTATTTCGGAGAGCTCACAAGCAATCCCGTGCTGGCGCCATCGAACATCAAGGAGTTCGATTACCCGCAGGGAAGCCAGGATGCTTTCACCACGTACAGGGGCACCCATGGCGTACGGATGGGCGGCGCGAACCGGGCGCTGTGGTCGCTCAAGCTCGGCGACTTCAACCTGCTCGTCTCGCCCCAGATCACCGATCAGACCGAGATGCTCTACCGCCGCAACATCCTCGACCGGGCCAGGGAGCTGGCGCCGTTTCTGACCTTCGACCGCGATCCGTACGTTGTCGTCGTCGATGGAAAGGTCTACTGGATCCTCGACGCATACACGACCGGATCGACATACCCCTATTCGCAGGCGGCGATGTTCCAGGGCACCAGCGAGATCAACTACATACGCAACTCGGTGAAGGTGGTCATCGACGCCTATGAAGGAACCGCCGTCTTTTACGTCATGGATCCCAAAGACCCGCTGATCAAGGCTTACCGCGCGACATTCCCTTCACTCTTCCAGGACGGCGAGTCGATGCCTCCGGGCCTGCGCGCTCACATCCGCGTCCCCGAAGACCTGTTCACCATCCAGACGCGGATCTACGCCACATATCACATCACCGATGCCAAGGTGTTCTTCGCTCGTGAGGACGTGTGGGACATTCCAACAGCGCAAACATCTCCGAGCAACGCCCCGACCAAGGTCGAGCCGTACTACGTGCTGTTCCGGCTTCCAGAAGAGCAAAATCCCGAGTTCCTTCTGATCATGCCGTTCGCGCCGCTCAACAAACAGAACATGACCTCGTGGATGGCGGCGCGCAGCGACGGCGCCCACTATGGCGAGTACCTGTCTTACGTGCTGCCCAAGGACAAGGCCCTCTACGGGCCACAGCAGATCGCCGGCCTGATCAACCAGCAGCCCGCCATCTCGAGCGACTTCACACTGTTCCATTCAAGTGGATCGAAGGTCCAGCAGGGGAACCTTCTGGTGGTGCCGGTCGGTAACTCGTTCCTCTACTTCGAGCCGATCTACCTTCGCTCAACCAACCCAAACAGCCTTCCCGAGCTGAAAAAGGTGATCCTGGCCGACCAGACGAAGGTCGTTTACGCGAACACCCTGCAGCAGGCGATCGACCAGCTCGTGGGCACGTCAACGGCGGCGCCGCCGGCCAACGCACCTCCGACAACTCTCACACCCGTCCAGATCCAGCACATCGCCGACCTGGTGACGCAGGCGAACCAGCACTATGCGGCGGCTTACGCAGCGCTCAAGGTGGGGGACTTCGCCACCTACGCCAATGAGATGACTCAGGTGGGCAAGATCCTGGCTGAGCTGCAGCAGCTGACCGGGACCACTTTTGTTCCTGGCGTCACGCCGAGTCCGAGCCCCAGCCCGAGGGCATCTCCTTCCCCAACCAAGTAGCAGTTCCCCTCCCCATCCGGCCGGCCGCTGCGCGGCGGGCCACCTTCCCCGCAAGCGGGGAAGCAGGGACTCATCCCTAGCCTGTCAATAGGGGCACGAACAGGACGGGAAAGAGCGAGCGATAGGTGACATCTCCGCCGTGTTTTTCGTAAAGGCGCAGGTCCTGCGGCGCGTTGGGCGAGACGGCGACAGGGATCACCATCCGGCCTCCCTCGGCGAGCTGATCGATGAGCGCCGGTGGAACCTCAGGCGCGGCGCACGCGACGAGGATCAAGTCGTAGGGCGCTGAATCTGGCCAACCGAGACTTCCATCGGCAGCGGCCACCTCGACGTTGGCGAAACCCAGACGCGCAAGAGTCTCCGACGCATGCTCGGCCAGCGCCGGCTCACGCTCGAGCGTGATTACCTTCCTGCAGAGCTTGCTCAACACCGCAGCCTGGTAGCCCGAACCCGCGCCAACCTCCAGCGCGATGTCGTCGGGCTTAGGCGCGAGCGCCTGCGTCATCAGCCCGACCACGAGCGGCTGCGAGATCGTCTGTCCGCATTCGATGGCGAGCGCGCGGTCCTCGTACGCGTGACGCCGCAGCCTCTGCGGGATGAAGGCTTCGCGCGGAATCTCCGACATCACGTGTAGAACGCGCTCATCGGTGACTCCGTGGGGCAACAACTGCTCCTCGACCATCCTCTCGGCTGGCGTATTCATCGGGACACCTCTTCGAGAGTACAATCCCACCGTTTCCTTGGCGTCGACCGCCCCCAACTCCGTCCCCCAAAAATGGCGCCGCCCCGTCAAGCAGCGCTCGCGCCTGGTCAGACGTACAGGCCCCGCTCACGCACGCGTTGAATTCGCTCATCCATCCGAGCAAGAGTTCGCGCGCTTCCTCGACTACTACCGCATCCGGTGGGTATACGAGCCGGTCTCGTTCCCCATCGCCTGGGAAGGCACCAACGTGTCCGAGATGTTCACTCCCGACTTCTATCTTCCCGACCAGGACCTCTACATCGAGCTGACGACGATGAAGCAGTCTCTCGTCACGCCCAAGAACCGCAAGGTGCGGATGCTTCGCGAGCTGTATCCCGAGATCAACGTTCGGCTTCTCTACAGAAAGGATTACCAGCAGCTACTCGCCAAGGCGGGCTATGGCACCACTGTCGAGGTCCAGAACCTTCGCAAGCAGGACATCGGAGCCATCGTCATCTCGCCTGTCGAGCTCGAGACGCGGACCAAGGCGCTTGCGCGCAAGATCTCGCGCGACTATCGCGGCCAGTCGCTCGTCGTCGTAGGAATGCTCAAAGGCGTCACCTTCTTCCTCGCCGACCTGGCGCGCGCGATCAAGGTCCCGTTCGTCATCGATTACCTAGACCTGCGGCGCTATGCCGGCGCGCAACCGAGCGACCGCGTGCGCATCGCGCGAGACCTCGACTATCCGATCGCGGGGCGACACGTGTTGCTGGTGGAGGACATCGTCAACACCGGCCTGACCCTCGACTACGTTCTCTCCGAGCTGCGTGAGCGCGATCCCGCGTCGATCGAAGTGGTCACGCTCCTCGACCGCCCGCTGCGCCGCCTCGTCAAAGTTCCGATCCGCTACGTCGGATTTCAAATCCCCAACGACTACGTGGTCGGTTACGGGCTCGACTACAGAGAGCTGTACCGCAACCTTCCTTTTATCTGCACCCTGCGCCAGAGCGTCCTGGAAATCGGCAGCGCCCCGGTCGCCGTCGAGCCTGAGGCACAGGGGTAGCACCAGACACCCTGCTGGAGCGCTTGCTGGCCTGGATGGCCGGCCAGGAGTTCCCCGTGCTGGTGGAAAGCGGGCTGCTCCGCCAGGTCGAGGAAATCGTCGTCAAAGGCCACCAAGACCTCTACCTGGTGGAGGGAAAAGAGTGGTCGCCGCCAGTCGCTTACAGGTGGCTCCGCTACGAGGATCCGATGCCCGTGGAGCGCCTCCGGGAGGGCACCAAGAGGCTCCTCGAGAAGGGGGCTGAATTCAACCGCGAAGCTGTGGAGAAAGCCTGCGCGGAAGCCTCAAAGATGGGCTTTTCGTATTGAAAGGAGGGGTGTGGAGGGGCTGTGGAAAACACATGCCCCAAGCGACCTTCCTGTTTACCCTGAAGTACCCTATGCGTTTTTCGGTTTCCATCCCGAGTTGCCTCGGACCTTCCACCTACTCGAC
>Ga0209011_1000076_pt1 | contig 57626 bp, 54 predicted proteins | sample BlaSpr_A8_OM1_M3_FD_187986 | JGI IMG/M metagenome (GOLD analysis project Ga0209011, IMG submission 187986) | Forest soil microbial communities from Thunder Bay, Ontario, Canada - Black Spruce, Ontario site 2_A8_OM1_M3 (SPAdes) (version 2) | ecosystem: Environmental > Terrestrial > Soil > Boreal...
TCACCGACGCGAAACCAGGTGCCGGTGACGCTCGCCGACTTCCTGCTCGAAGCGGGCTCCAGCGTCGACCAGGAGCTCCCGGCCTCGTACAACGGCCTCGTCTACCTCCTCGACGGATCGGTGCGCGTCGGGGCCGACGAGCTGCGGGCTGGCCAGGTGGGCTGGCTCGACCGTACTCCGCGGGAGGGGCAGAGCAATCTGCACCTCATCGCCGGAGAGAGCGGCGCGCGGCTGATCCTGTATGCCGGCGAGCCGCAGAGCACTCGCGTCGTCATGGAGGGCCCGTTCGTCGGCGAAGCGCGCGCGGACATCTCGCGTCTACACGAGGAGTATCGCCAGGGACGCTTTCCGCACATGAGCGAGCTGGCGCACCCCTGACCGCCGCGCTCAGTAGCCGTCCCAGCGGAGCGAGCCTAGTTCGGCAGCTTCCTGATCGTGTCGCCTGGGCGCACCGTGCCGTCCACGATGACCCGGCAGTTCGCTCCTCGCAGGCGAAGCTCGCGTCCCGCTGGAGAGTTGACGAACTTCAGGGCATCGACGCCGAAGCGCGCTGAGAACTTCGCGCAACCGGTGTGTGGGGGCTCGCTGAACTCGATCACCGCTGAACCGATCTGCACCCGGCTGCCCGGGGGTAGGTTGGCGCGGCTGAGGTCGAGGTCCACGTACAGCTGGTCACCGGCCAGTGGCCAGCGCTCGCGGTCACCCGCGACCGCGGCCGCGACCCTTGCGTTCATCAGCGTCAGCTGGGCATCTGGATTGGGACTGCCGTCAGGAGTCCTGCTGCTGCCGCGAACCAGCCAGGTGTCGCCTTCGAGGCCTGCGCGGGTGGTGAGGCGAGCCTCGGTCAGCACCTCGCGCTCGTCCTCGCCGGGGCGTCGGGCGATCAACTCGACAGTTCCGCCGTCCGCCGGCGCGGCGCGGATATGGTCGAGGCTTTCCTCGAGGCGGGTCAGTTCTGTGTGGAGCAGCATGCCGGTATTTTGCAGGCTACTACTTCGGTCTGCCTTGCGATTCGATTTGCTGACGCCTGCTCTGCCAGCGCTCAACCCGTCTTGCGACGAAGCGATCGAGTCTGTTGAGGTCCTTCCGACCCCAGATCAGCGCGTAGACAAGAATTCCGACGATGATCCCCTGGTACAGGTCCCAGGTCCTCGTACGAATGAAATCGACCACGCCAAATACGAACAGCGCGACGTGCTCGCCGATCACGAAGATCAGCACCAGGCGGCTCAGGTCGGGACGCTTCAACCCGTAACGCAGGGCGAAAAACGCAACCAGTCCCGCCCAGAAAATCACCTCGGTGGCGATTAACAGCACCCAGCGCAGAGTGTTCATCGTCACGCCGGGCACTCTACTGGCCGGCGCGGTGCACTGGCATCATTGCGCGATTACCACTCAAGACGTTCGGCGAATCGCCCTCGCCTTACCCGAAGCCGTGGAGCTCGAGCATTGGGGCAACCCATCGTTCCGAATTCGCGGCAGGATCTTCGCCACAGTGCCCGATCAACAGCATCTGAACGTGATGCTCGACCCGTTCGATGTCGAGCCCGTTCTGCGTCACGACCCCGGATCCTGCGAGGAGCTCATGTGGGGGAAACAGCTCGTCGGTGTGCGAGTGTCGCTGAAACAAGCTTCACCGACCATGGTCAGGTCGCTTCTCGAGGCGGCCTGGCGGCGGAAAGCACCAAAACGGCTGCTCCGCAAGTAAGCAGCCCCGTAGGCTCTAGCCGAGTGAGCGACAACACGTTTGCCATCGAACTCTTCAGCGGCCTACCTCGGCGCTACGACCTGCTGGCGGAGGTCCTGTCGTTCGGGCAGAACGGGCGCTGGCGTCGCGAACTGGTGGGTCACCTCGCCTCGCGCGAGCCCCGCACCGTGCTTGACGTCGCCACCGGGACCGCCGGTGTGGCGATTGCGCTGGCCGCTGCAACCGAGGCGCGTATCACTGGTGTGGACATCAGCGACGCGATGCTCGAACGCGGCCGTGAACGTGTGCGGATGGCGGACCTCTCCGAACGCATCCACCTGGAGCCCGCCCGAGCCGAAGCCCTTCCATTTCCGTCAGAGTCGTTCGACGCGGTCAGCTTCACCTATCTCTTGCGCTATGTCGCCGATCCCGCAGCCACCATCGGCGAGCTTGCCCGCGTGCTCCGGCCCGGTGGCCACATGGCGAGCCTGGATTTCTACGTGCCGCAAAACGCCGTGTGGCGTGCACCGTGGTGGGCGTACACGCGAATGCTGCTGCCTGCCGCGGGCCTGTTGCTTGGCGGCAAGGCGTGGTGGGACGTCGGCCTCTTTCTCGGCCCGAACATCGAGGCCCACTACAAGCGGTGGCCACCGGCCAGGATCGTCGAAGCTTGGGAGGCGGCCGGGATGATGGACGTCGGCTCCCGAGTCATGAGCCTGGGTGGCGGAATCGTGATGTGGGGTACCAAGGGTGCCTGAAGTGCTTGCGCCGGCTTTCTACACCGCGCACACCACGGGATGGCGCAGAGACGTCTGGGCGCTGCTTCACCCGCCGTACACCGCGTGGCATCTCTCTTATGTGTTGATCGGCGCGAGCCTGGCGCCGACTGTGAACATCGTCCGGCTGATCGCCACGCTGCTTGCATTCTTTCTTGCGGTCGGGGTTTCGGCGCACTCGCTTGACGAGCTCAGAGGACGGCCGCTGCAGACACGATTACCTGCGAGTTTGTTGTGGGCCGCGGGGGTGGTGGGTCTCGGTGGCGCGGTCGTCATCGGGATCGCGGGGGTGACGGTGCTGGGACCGTGGCTCCTTCCCTTCATCGCACTGGGCGTCTTCTTCGTCTTTGCCTACAACCTCGAGCTGCTGCGCGGTCGCGTGCATGGCGACTTCTGGTTCGCCCTTTCGTGGGGCGCCTTTCCAGTTCTCACTGCGTACTTCGCGCAGACCGGCCGTCTGTCGCTCGCAGCAATCGGGGCGGCGGGTGCGGGTTACGCGCTGTCCTATGCCCAGCGAATGCTGAGCACTCCGGCCAGGCTGCTTCGCAGGCGCAGCAGGTCAGTGGCGGGAGCGGTGACCATGAACGATGGATCCGAGGTTCCCCTCGATCAGCCGACTCTGCTGCGCCCACTCGAGCGAGCCCTCGCGGCGGCCTCCTGGGGGGTCGTCGCGCTTGGTGTTGCTCTGGTCATCTCGCGCTTAATCTGACGCCGGTATCCTGCGTGGTGCTATGAAGCCCGCCGAGGTGTTCGCCAAGCCGCTGCTGCGGGGATGGTCGCACGCCGCCGCCGCGCTGGTCGCGATCGCCGGCCTGGTTGCGCTGATCGTCATCACCCGCCACGACCCCGCAAAGCTCGTCTCGATGCTCATCTACGGGACGGCACTCGTCTTGCTGTTTGCGGTCAGCGCCACGTATCACATCTTCAACTGGCCGCCGAAGGTGAAGGACTGGTTGCGCCGCGCCGACCACGCGACGATCTTCGTCTTCATCGCGGCGACCTACACGCCGCTGGTGTTCAACGCGCTGGTTGGTTGGTGGCGCGTCGCGGTCCTGGCAGCGATCTGGATTTGCGCCATCGCCGGGGTTGCGGGCGCCGCGCCGTTCCTGCGAATTCCGCGGAAGCTGCTCGCGGGTCTCTACCTGGCGATGGGCTGGGTGGCAGTGGTCGCCTTCGTTCCATTGACCGCCGCGCTTGGCTGGGTGGCCGGGCTCTTGATCGCTCTTGGTGGTCTTCAGTACTCGCTAGGCGCCGCCGCGTACGCCTTCAAGCGGCCGCGCTTGTGGCCGCGTGTCTTCGGCTACCACGAGGTGTTTCACCTCGCCGTGATCAGCGCGAGCGTGACGTTCTACGTGGTCGTGGTGCAATACGCCGCACCGTTTCATAGAGTCGGCTAGAAGACGTTTCACCACCCCCATCCGGCGCGCTTCGCGCGCCGGCTTCCCCGCAAAGCGGGGAAGCCGCTTCTACCTCCCCATCTGGCACCGGCTTCTTAGACCGGAGGGACTCCATGCTTGCGGTCCGGTCGCGTTGAGACCCGAGTCGCATACGCCTTGAACCGCGCGATCAGCGCATCTCGCAGCTGCTCGGGCTCGACGACGTCGTCGACGATGAGGTTGGCGGCGAGCTTGTAGAGGTCCACGTCCTCGCGGTACTCGTCCTCGAGCTCCTTCCGGCGCGCAGCTTTCGCCTCCTCGGGCAGCTCCGCGAGCTTGTTGAAGAAGACCGCGTTGACCGCGGGCTCCGGACCCATGACCGCGATCTGGGCCGATGGCAGCGCGATCACGCTGTCGGTGTCGAACGCCGGGCCGGCCATCGCGTAGAGGCCCGCTCCATATGCCTTGCGCACGATCACACAGATCTTCGGCACCGTGGCCTCGGACACGGCGCTGATCATCTTGGCGCCGTGGCGGATGATGCCGCGACGTTCGACGTCGGTTCCGATCATGAAGCCGGGTACGTCGGCGAGAAACAGCAGCGGAATGTTGAACGCGTCGCACAGCCAGATGAAGCGCGCGGCTTTATCCGCAGAGTCGTTGAACAGCACGCCACCCTTTTGCATCGGCTGGTTCGCAAGAACTCCAACAGCCTGCCCGTCAAGGCGAGCGAAACCTGTGAGCAGCTCCTTGGCGAAGAGCTTCTTGATCTCGAGCCAGCTGCCTTCGTCGATGACCGCTTCGATGAACTTCCGCATGTCGTAGCCACGGTTCGCTTCCGCTGGTATCAAGTCGCCGATCGGCTTCGACAGAGCTCGCGCGGGTTTTGCGTCGGAGGCCGGAGGCTTTTCGCCCGACCGCAGCGGCATGTATTTGAAGTAGGAGCGACCGAACTCGATCGCCTCCTTGTCGTCTGCGACCAACGCGTCCCCACAACCGCTCTCCGTGCAGTGCATGCGGGCGCCACCGAGCTCGTCGAGGCTCACTTTCTCGCCGACGACGACCTCGACCATGCGCGGCGATCCGAGGTACATCGAAGCGTTGCCCTCGACCATCACGACGATGTCGCAGAAGGCGGGTATGTAGGCGCCCCCTGCGGCGGAGGGCCCGAAGAGCAGACAGATCTGCGGCACCTGGCCGGACAGCTGCACCTCGTTGAAGAAGATGCGTCCCGCGTGACGCCGGCCGGGGAACATGTCGATCTGGTCAGTGATCCGCGCGCCGGCGGAGTCGACGAGGTAGAAGAGGGGCACGCGGATGCGGGCGGCGGTTTCCTGGATGCGCACGATCTTTTCCACGGTGCGGGCGCCCCAGCTGCCGGCCTTGACCGTGGGGTCGTTGGCCATGACGGCGACCTGCCGGCCTTCGATCGTGCCCAGCCCGGTGACCACACCGTCCGCCGGCAGTTCTTCGGCCAGCACATTGGCGAACAGCCCATCTTCGATGAAGGAGCCCTTGTCCAGCAGCAGGTCGAGGCGCTCGCGCGCCGTGAGCTTGTGTTGCTCACGAAGCTTTGGCAGGTATCGAGTTCCGCCCTTCAACGCCTTTTCGCGCAGCTCGCGGTGGCGCGGATTGCTCAACCGCTACCGTCCTTTGAAGTTGGGATCGCGCTTCTCGAAAAAGGCCTTGATGCCCTCCTTCGAGTCTTCCGTCAGCGTGACCAACGTGAACTGGCTGTGGAGGTAGGCGAGGGCCGCCGCGAACTCCATGTCCTGCTGCTTGTAAAAGGAGTCTCGGCCTAGCTGCATCGCGACCGGTGACTTCTTTGCGAGCTTTTCGGTGATTTCTTTGACAGTGCTGTCGAGGAGGTCGTGCGGCACCACCCGGTTGACCACGCCGAACCCCTGCATCTGCGTCGCAGTCCAGCGGTCGCCTAGCATCTCCATCTCGAGGAGAACTTTGCGTGGCATGTTCCGCGAGAGGATCGCCTGGATCATCATCGGCCAGATCCCAACGTTGATCTCTGGCGTGCCAAAAGTTGCAGTGTCGGTCGAGACCAGGAGGTCGCAGGCGCATGCAAGCCCGATGCCGCCGGCGAGCGCGTGCCCGTTGATGCGACCGACGATCGGCTTACCGAGGCCGGCCATCAGGGTGAAAAGCTCAACGAAGAGATTTCGGCTGCGGTGACGCTCCAGGTGGGTCATTTCGGCGTCGAATCCGGCGAGATCCGCCCCGGCACAGAACACTCTGTCGCCCGCTCCGGTCAAAACGACCACCCGGACCTCAGGCTCCTTCTGGCACCAACGAAAGGCAGTGGCCAGGTCGCCCAGCATGGTCGCAGACAGCGGGTTGCGCTGCTCCGGGCGGTTGAGCATCACAGTGGCGACGTGTTCATCAAGTGAGACCGCCACCTGCTCGAGCGCGGGCATCTGAGTCATCGCAGTAATCGTAGGGGCGAGGCTCGTCAGCCGAGGATGCCAGTCGCGATGGCGATGCCGACCACAATGAGCATCGCGCCGCCGACCTCTTCGCTCCATCCTTCAATGCGCCGTCCGAGCCGGTGGCCGAGCTCGAGGCCGAGCAGCGACATGACGACGCTGACGACTCCCATGGTCACCGCCGCGAGCACGATCTGGATCTTATAAACCGCGAGGGCGAACCCCACCGCGAGGTTGTCGATGCTCAGCGCCATCGCGGTGACGATCAGGCTGTGCGTCTGAAGGCTCGGGGCCTGCTCCTTGCGTTCCAACCCCCATCCCTGCCAGATCGTGTACGCACCCGTGAGGATCAGGATGCCGCCGGCAACGTACCCGGCCACATGGCCTCCGATGTAGCCCGAGACCGCCTGCCCGAGGAGCAGGCCGATCAGCGGCATCAACGCTTCGAAGAAGCCAAAGGCAAGGCCTACTCGGATTCTCGTCCGGGCATTGATTCCGCTCAGGCCGATCCCGATCGCGCCCGCGAAGTTGCTGAGCCCGACGGACAGGCTGACGATCAACAGGCCGAACAATCCAGACACGCGCGTAACTATATTCAGCGTCGGACGCCGTCATTTCACAGGCAACACTTAACAAAAACACTTTGCCGGACTGGCTTATCGGATCCAGAATGGCAGCGAATCTGCAACCGCCTCTGTCACCCAAAGTTAGGTCCAGACTCGCTTAAACCATATACTCCGACCCACCAAGAAACTTATGAAGCTCAGGCAGCGCGAACCTGTCGCCGCCACGGCCACCTCATCGCACGGCGGTGGCATCGATCTCGACAAGCCGATTTTCACGCTCAGCGTGGCTTCCGAGATCCTGGAGGTGCACCCGCGCACTTTGATGATGTACGAGCACCTGAGCATGATCAATCCCAAACGGACGGTTACCAATCGCCGGCGCTACTCCCGTCGAGACGTGATGAAGCTGCAAGCCATCCAGACGCTCTCCCGCGAGCATCACGTCAACCTGGCCGGCGTTCGGTACATCCTGGCGCTGCTCAAGCGCCTACACAACGCGGGTGTCGAAGCACCGGATGGCTTGAAGAACCTGGACGTGTCGCAGCTCGACGTCTGAATAACCCCAGTTCCGGGTTGATGGAAGGTAAATGTCAAAGAAGAGAAGACGCTTAGAGATCAAGGTCGAACCCCTGCCGGCACCTTTTCAAATGGAGACAGCATCTTGCCCCGTATGTGGGCGCGACGCGGCGGCGATCGGGAGGCGTCACCTCCAGATCGTGTTCCGCTGCGAAGGATGCAAGGTCGTCTTCAAGCGCAACCGGAGCTGGCCCTACATCTACTGAGTCGGGTCGTCAACTCCCAACCCACCGCGTTTCTCTAATGTGAAGTTATGAGGCGGTCTGTCGGAAGGGCGGCGATCTACGGAGCGCTTCTCGGTTTGGCCACGGCGGCTGTCGCCGAGGCGGTCCGCCCCAGAGGTGGAAGCACTGTGCTTGTCGATTGGGACCAGGTGCGGCGGGCGGCGCGCGCTCGTCTCGACACACCGTCGCTCGATCACGCTGAGCTGGCAGCTGCTGCTGGCAGCTACCGCGTGATGGCCGCAGAGCTCGAGAAGCCGATGCTCAAGTTTGTCGGTGGGCTTCCCAAAGGTGCGTCCCTCCCGAAGTTCGAAGCGCTTGATCGTGTCGGGTGGCTCGATCTGAATCTCGGCATCCTGCGGCGGGTCGTCGACCCCGTCCTGGAAGCCGGACGCGTGCCCAACTCACTCCTCGTCGAGGTTGGGCGCACGGGAGTCGACAGCTACGTGGCGTTCATGCTCGCGTTCATCGGCCGCCGAGTGCTCGGGCAGTACGACCCGCAGCTCCTCGGAGCCGAGCCGGTCGGAGGCGAGGGCCTGTACCTGGTCGAGACCAACGTCGAGGAATGGGGACGGCGCGCCGACCTTCCCGGCGAGGACCTCAGGCGCTGGTTGATCCTTCACGAGATGACGCACGCGTGGCAGTTCGCGGCGCATCCGTGGCTGCGGCCCTACATGGAGAGCTCGATGCGGGTGCTCATGCAGTCGGTGACCAGGCCCGCCACACCTGTCGCTCGCATCGCAGCCTTCGCCGGCGTGCTGCCTGCTCAATGGAAGGTGATGCGGCAGGTCCAGGGCACCATGTCTGTGGTCGAGGGCTACAGCAACCTGGTCATGAACGAGCTTGGTGGCAAGCTGCTGGCAGGGTTCGACCGGCTGGAGGAGGCTTACAGCAAGCGGAGCTCGGGCAAGAGCCCGCTCGAAGTCTTGATCTGGAAGCTCACCGGGCTCGACCTGAAGCTGCAGCAGTACCGTCACGGGGAAGCGTTCTGCAAGGCGATCTACGACCAGCACGGGATGAAAGTCCTCAACCAGGTGTGGAACAGCGAAGCCCACATGCCTCGACTCGATGAGCTCGCGCACCCGGAGGCTTGGTATCGGCGGGTGGCGCGGGCTTAAGCCTTCACGCCCTCTACCAGTCCATGTTGAGTCGCCCCTCTCGGAAAGATTTGAGCGTGTATTTCGCGGTCACCGCGTGCAACCCATGCCCAGCCTCGATGGTCTCCAACGCCCTTATCGCCTTTTCAGGGGCCCACGCCAAACTGTGACCTGCAGCCATAAGCCGAACGCCGGTTGCTGGGTCATCCATCAGCGCGGCAATCGCGTCTCGTCCGGACTGCTCTGTGCGCAGTTGCTTGAAGAGGACATGCAAACGGTCAAAAAGTGGGTTGGCCTTCTTTGCATCGCTCTGCAATACATCCCAAGCGATGGCTGTCGAACGGTATTCGGCTATCAGTTCGTCGGTGGCCGGCGTCATCGAATCACTACCTGCCTGAGGAAACAGCTCAGTCTTTTAGCTCTTCCTGGGCTGTTTCTTCGGTGATCGGCATCACCGCGACGGGCAGATCCGCGATGTCGAAATAGCGCACCGCTTTGTTCATTCGTTTGGCGATCCCGACCTGCACCTTGACGCCGAGCGAGATGCGCCCGAACACCCAGACCTCATCGCAATGCGCGAGCAGGTTGTTCATCGCCTCGCGCACGACGTCTTTGGAAACCGTGTGCATCAGGTAGTAGTCGAAGAGCATGAACGGGCTCACCGGGACCATTCCCGAGTCGAGGACGAACTTCTGGATGTGAGCCCGCCAGTAGAAAACCTTGTTCGACATGGCGACATAGACCAGTCGCTTGGGGTGCCGCAGCGTCTCTTCGGCCTGGTCCCGAGCGCTTGGTTTGGTGGTCGGCTGAAAGATCCGTTCGAGAATATCCTCGGCGGCCTTCCCCGAGACTGCCATGAGACTGGCTATCGTATCAGCCGTGCCCGCAGCTTCCCGGTTCGACCTCTCCGGACGCGTGGCATTGGTGACCGGCGCGAGCCGCGGGATCGGCAGCGCCATCGCGACCGCCCTGGTCGAGCAGGGCGCACATGTGGTTCTCTCCAGCCGCAAGCAGGCCGACCTCGACGAGGAGGCCGCGCGCATCAACGCGCAGTACCCCGAGCGGGCCACCGCCATCGCCGCCCACGCCGGCCGGCCGGAGGACCTCGACCGGCTGGTGAAGTCGGTCATGGAGCGCTTCTCCCACATCGACATCCTGGTCAACAACGCCGCCACCAACCCGTCGTTCGGGCCTGTGCTCGGTGCTGAGCTGTCGGCTTGGGACAAGACGTTCGAGGTCAACCTGCGTGGGGTTTTCGTCCTGACAAAGCTCGTCTACGAGGCGTGGATGCAGGAGCACGGCGGGGTGGTGGTGAACATCGCAAGTGTCGGCGGCCTGCGGCCGGGTCTCGGCCTTGGTATCTACAACGTCACCAAGGCGGGCGTGATCATGCTGACGCGCCAGCTCGCCCGCGAGCTTGGCGGCAAGGTGCGTGTCAACGCGATAGCACCAGGCCTGGTCAAGACGCGATTCGCCGAAGCGCTGTGGGGCAACGAGGACATCCTCGAGAGGGTGATTGCCTCCAACCCGATGGGGCGGATCGGCTTGCCGGACGAGATCGCGGGCGCGGTGGTTTTCCTGGCGTCGAATGCCGCGAGCTACGTCAACGGCGAAGTGATCGTGATCGACGGGGGCGGGGGAGAGGTTTAGCCGTTCCTTTGCCCGCCGGCCCTGAGGCGCCATTGGACTCAGCCTCGCCGTCCTCTAAAGCCAGCTGCCGGGTGTGGATGAAGTCCTCGAGCTCCTTCTCGTACTGGTAGGCGTGGTGGTCCGCCGCATAGCGATGAACGCGGCGCTGCTGGATGAAGTCCTCAAAGGCGGCCTGGGTGTCTCGCGCGGCGCGAAAACCAAGCTGCCGCGCCGCTTTGGCGGTTGACAAAGAGCGGCCCCACCGAAGCAGGTCCAGCAGCTGCGGCGACAGAAAGGCCACTCCCGTCTTGCCGATCGCGAACGCGGCCAGCCCAAGACCGATCGGCGGGAGCAGCGGCGCGTGCAGCTTCCCCGCGGCGTCGAGCAGCTTCGAGAGAGGTACAGCCCCGGGCGCCGCGATGTTGTAAGCGCCGGCCGGGCCTCGCTTCGTAGCGAGGTAGATGGCCTCGATGCAGTCGTCGCGGTGGATGAGCTGCAGCGAGGGATCGTAGCCCGCGACGGTCGGGACGACCTCGAGGTCGAGGTAGCGGGCCAGGGGTTGGGGCTCCTGTGGGTTGAGGCTGTTGGAAAAGCGGAGCACCACGATCGCAATCTCTGGATTGCGCAGCGCGAAGTCGCTGACGTAGGACTCGACCTCCACGATGTCGCGCACGAACTGGTGGCGCGAGTTGGTGTCCAGGCGGTGGTCCTCGCGCAACGCGGCGGGTAGGTCGAAGCGGGATCCATAGACATGGCCGGACGACTTGAGCACGAATCGCCGGACTGGGCTTCCTTCGCCGGCGCACCCCGCCAGCAGGTTCAGCGTGCCAATCACGTTCATCTCATGGGCGCGACGTGGGTCCATGTCGAAGGAGTCGACGCGGGTCAACGTGTGCACCACGGTGTCGATGCCGACAGATCGCACGAGCTTTCCGATCAGCGAGTGACGGACGTCGAGCTTGAGATAGTCGGCGCGTCCCAGGTCATAGCGCGGCTCGCGGGTATCGATGCCGATAACCTCGGCCACGCTGGGGTCCTCCACCAGGCGCTGCACGAGGAGGGCTCCCCACCAGCGGGCGACCCCGGTGACCAGGACGCGTCTCTTTTTTGACGCCATCTGCGTCTCAGTATGTGCGTTTGATGACGTCCCGTTCCATTTGAGCGACCGCCGCCGACACGCTCTCGCGCAGGGGTGATTTCGCGGTGCGCAGTGCCCACTCCAGCTGGCGCAGCAGCGAGTAAAGACCCTTCATCGCCTTCACTGCGTCCCCGATGTCGACGTTCGGTGGGAGGGGAATCTGGTCGAGCGGCTCGCCCGCCGCCCAGCGGTACGCGAAGTCGATGTAGTCGTGCGAGGGCGTGCGGAGGTTTGGCTCGTCGAGGTCGCTCTCCAGATCCGCGAACCGGAAGTAGAGCGAGCGAACCAGGCGGGCCGTCTGCGCGATGGCCGGGGTCGGATAGCGCCGAGGGCCGCGCGCCTGGCGATCCCTGCCGCCCCGGTCCCTGTCTTCGGCCGACAGCATCACGAGCACGCCGCAGAGCTCTTCAGGCGTGAGGCCTTCCAACCAGCCGAGCCAAATCGCCTCGGCGACCAGGATCGTGTTCTCGCCATACACCCGGGACGCGAACAGGCCCTTGTCGGTGGGCCGGTCGTGGGCGAGGAACCCTGTCTCGGTCAGGATCTTGCAGAGACGGCGCAGCTTGCGGGGGTACTCGTCCATTTGTCCGGTGACCTCGCGCTGCCCGCCCTCGAGCTCCTTCTGGAGGGTGCGGATCTCGCCGTACTTCTGAAGCAGCTCGCCAAAGCGCGGCGAGCGCACGACCTTCAGCTTCCGCTGGCGCTCCAGCAGGCCTTTCGCCTCGACCTCGAGCCGCTGGACCAGCCGCCCCGCTGACCCCATCGTCCGTTGGCGCCCGCGGCGTCCCCGGCGCTCCGCGCCTGCTTCGCGCCGCAGCCGCTTCAGCTCGATCCTGATCGCGCGCCGGCGGTCCTCGAGCTTGAAGTACTGCGCGACGTCCTCGATCGAGACATCGGGGTCGTCCCAGAGGCGGCGGATGTCGGCGAGACGCTCGCGAACGTTGGCCAGTCGCTCCTTGGTCTGTTCTGCGGTGAGGCGCTTTTGGAACTGGCCGAAAGAGCGCTGCATCAGCCCTTCCGCCTCCTCCGGCGTGTACACGCGCAGGAGGTTGAGGGCCATGTTGTAGCTGGGCAGGAACTTGGACTCGACGACGAGCGTCGGCCCCATCGCCACCTCGTAGATGGTGGCGACCTCCACATCCGACTCTTTGAGGATGACGCCGTGACCGATTACGTCGATGCCGCGCCGGCCCGCGCGACCCATCAGCTGGGTCAGCTCGCCTGGTGTCAGGTTGGAGAAGTTCACTCCGTCGAACTTCGTGAACGACGAAACGACCACACCGCGCGCCGGCATATTGATGCCGAGCGACAACGTCTCCGTCGCGAAGACGACCTTGATCAGGCCGCGCTGGAAGAGCTCCTCCACCATTTCTTTGTGGTACGGGAGCAGGCCGGCGTGGTGTTCGGCCAGGCCGCGTCGCAGCAGGCGAGCGTCGACCATCCGTCGGAAGAGAACCTCCTCGTCCTGGTTCTTGAGCCCAGCCAATCGCTCCGCCGCGACACGGTCGATGGCTTCTTTCTCGGCGGCGGTGGTCAGGTCGATCTCGTGATAAGAGCAGCGCTGCAGCGCTTCGCGGCAGCCGCGCCGGGAGAAGATGAAATAGATCGCGGGCAGCATGTCCGCGCCGCGCAGCTCCTCGATAACGTGAAGGAGGTCGTTCGACGGCAGTGAGCGGTAGTGACCCGCGCGATACGAGCCCTCTTCTTCTTGCGTGGCCTTCGTCCACGTGCGCTGGTCGATTCCACCGTCTCCTTTGAATAGAGGCAGGAAGCGGTTGTTGATCGCCATCCACATCTTGAGCTCGACCGGCCTGACGTTGTGGAACACGGTCTCCATGCCGCCGCGGTTTTCGGCCATCCAGTCGGCGATCTCCTGGTAGTTGCCGATCGTGGCCGAGAGGCCGACGAGCTTGATGGAGGCCGGCGCCTGGATGACGATCTCCTCCCAGACGGAGCCGCGTGGGAAGTCGTCGATGTAGTGGACCTCGTCGAGGACGACGTAGCGGACGAGGTCGAGGCGCTTTGGGTCCTCGTAGATGAGGTTGCGAAGGATTTCGGTCGTCATCACGACGATGGGCGCGTCATCGTTGATGGTGTTCTCGCCGGTGACCAGGCCGACCATCGATTCGCCGTACTCGCGCACGAAGTCGTGGTATTTCTGGTTGCTCAGGGCCTTGAGCGGTGTCGTGTAGAGAGCTTTGACGCCGTCCTGCAGGGCGCGGAAGATCGCGTATTCGGCGACCATGGTCTTGCCGCTGGACGTCGGGGCGCTGACCAGCACGCCGCCTCGCCCTTGCTCCAACTTTTCGATCGCCTCGCGCTGGAAGGCGTCGAGCTGAAAAGGCAAGCCCGCCTGGAATTCGTCTACGTATGAACCGACCGTTTTCACAGCCGGACAAGCTCGGTCGAAACGTCCGTGACGCGCGCGCCGTCACTGTGCGATTCGATATAGGCGAGGACGGCGGCGAGCACCTCCTCCGTGTGGCGTCCGTTGTTGCTGACGGTCGCGATCGCCAGCTCCGCCAGCTGCCAGCGGTCGAGCTCGCCGACCTCGGCGGCCGAAACCTGGAACTCGGTGCGGACGCGCCGCAGCAGCCCGCTCACCACCTGCCGTTTCGACTTGAGCGAACCGGAATCAGGCAGGTGGAGGACGACCCGGGCGACGCCAAGCGCCAATTTGGCGGCCATCACAGTGATTTCTCGACCATTGGGGGCACTGGAACTATGATGGCGCGCAAGAGCGCACCGCCGAGTAAAGCGGGCGCCTTTGGGGAGGATAGCGACCATATGAGTCGAGACGATGCGGCGGAAGGCTTTGGGCAGTTCGAACGGTTTCTTCAGGAGTGGTCCCGCCGGGACTTCCTGAAGCGCGCCGGTGGCGCAGCGGCCTACCTGGCGTTCATGGCCGGTGGCGCCGAGTTGCTGGCCGCCGCCTGTGGGCCGAGCAGCGCACCCACTTCGCTGACACCGGTCAAAGGCGGCAAGTTGATCGAAGGCATGATCAGCGACATCGCCAACTTCGCCGTGCTCAACGCCGGCGACACCTCCTCGCAGCAAGTGATCACGCTCACATTCGACGGGCTGCTAGGAATCGCCGCCAACGGCGACAACATCCCATTGCTGGCTTCAGCCCTGCCGACCGTCTCTTCCGATTCGCTCACCTTCACCTTCAAGCTGCGGCCCAACCTCAAGTTTTCAGATGGGCACGCGTTGACCGCCGAGGACGTTGTCTTTACCTACGGTCTGATGTTCTTGCCCGAGACCAGTGATTTCGTCTCGCGCTACCGCTCGGACCTGGAGGGTTACATACAGAGCGTCACAGCTCCGGATCCGCAGACGGTCGTTTTCAAGTTCAGCAAAGTCCAGGCTTCTTTTCTCGACAGCCATTGCCGCCGCGGCATCTTGCCCAAGCACATCCTCGGCAACGTGACGCCTAAGGCGCTCAACACCCATGACTTCTGGTCCAACCCGACAGTCGTCAACGGAGTGTTCAAGTTCGTCAAGTGGGACAAGGGCCAGCAGGTCGTATTCGCCCGCAATGACAACTACTGGGCGGGGCCGTCAAACCTCGACCAGTACATCTACAAGGTCGTCACCGACGCGGTAGTGCTGGCACAGCAGCTGAAGACCGGCGAAATTGACGTAGGCCAGCCCGACGCCAGCCAGTTCGACAACCTGAAAACCGTCACCACGATCGACGCGCTAACGTTTGCCCGGCCTTCGTTCGTCTACTACCTGTACAACCTCGATAAGGCCCGGACGTCGTCATACGCGATGTTCTCGGACAAGAACGTCCGCAAGGCGCTGCACATGGCGCTGGACCGCCCAACCATGGCGAAAGCTGTGTACTTCGCCTATGCGACCCCGGCCGATTCCGTCCAGGTGCCGATGGACTGGGCGTACAACCCGAACGTGTCACCCAAGTACAAGTACGACAAGGCGGGGGCACAGAAGCTGCTCGACGACGCCGGGTGGGCTAAGGGTGCCGACGGAATTCGTGTCAAAAACGGTCAGAGGTTCTCGTTCGAGATCAACACCAACTCCGGTAACAAGGTGCGCGAGAACCTCATCCAGGTCATGCAGCAGCAGTGGAAAGAGATCGGAGTCGAGGCCCAGCCGCGACCAATCGCTTTCCAGACCCTGGTCACTCAGCTTCGCACCACGCACACGTTCCAGGTCATCCTGCTTGGAATCTCGAGCGGTGACACCGACCCTGACCAGACTTCCCTGTGGACGACCAAGGGAATCGGAGCGGGCGGACTCAATGGCATGCAGTACGTAAACCCGGAGGTGGACCGGCTCATGGCCGAGGCTCTGACGACCACCGATCGGGCCAAGCGCAAGCCGCTCTATTTCAAGATCCAGGACATCCTTGCGGATGAGCTGCCGGGACCGATCCTCTTCTACCCCAGCTACCTGTGGGGCATCAACAAACGCGTAAAGAACTTCAACGTGGGCCCATACAACGAGTACCAGGGTCGCGCTTGGATGAAGGACGTTTTCGTCACCGACGGCAAGTAGGAAACATGTGGCCCGGCCGGGCGAAGGTGTTTCGCCCGGCCAGGCTCAACTAAAGAGATGCTGAAGTACCTATTGAGCCGGGTGGTGGCCACCATTCCGGTGGTCATTGGCGTCACTGTGGTCACCTTCGTGGTGATGCACATCGCCGCGGGCAGCTATGTCCCGGGCCTGGACCTCAACCCGAACCTGAAGCCTGAGGACGAGGAGGCGATCAAGCGGTACCTCGGCCTCGATCGGCCATGGCCGGAGCAATACCTCACCTGGATCGGCGGTGTCATTCACGGCGACTTCGGCCGGTCGATGATCGACGGCAGCCTTGTCTCTCGCCACATCGGAGACCGGCTGCCCGCCACCCTCGAGCTGACCGTGACCGCGATCCTGCTGGGCGTGCTGATCTCAATTCCTCTCGGTGTCACCGGCGCCCTGCGTCGCGGCAGCAAGCTCGATCATGCCCTGACGGCGATGTCTGTCGGTGGATTCGCCATTCCCGGCTTCTGGCTCGGCCTGATGCTGATCCTCTTCTTCTCGGTCCAGCTTCAGGCCTGGGGCTTGCCGTTTCTACCTTCCGGTGGAGTAATGACTCCCGGCACGGGGGGAGGTGACCTCCTCGACCGGATCGTCCACCTCATCATGCCCGCCACGGTCCTGTCGTTCGTCTACCTTTCGATCTGGTCTCGCTTCACACGCTCGAGCATGCTCGAGGTGCTGGCGCAGGACTACGTGCGCACAGCTCGCGCCAAGGGAATGAGCGAGCGCCGGGTGGTCTACCTTCACGCGCTACGCAATGCCGTGATCCCGCTCGTGACCCTCGTGGGGCTGGAGCTTCCTTCGCTTGTGGCAGGCGGCCTCATCGTCGAGGTTGTGTTCAGCTGGCCTGGGATCGGCAAGCTGCTTTACGAGCGGGCAATACAAACGGACTATTCGACAGTTCTCGGCATCACGACGTTCGCGGCTCTTCTCGTGGTCGCGGGCAATCTCCTGGCCGACTTTCTGTATGCATTCCTCGACCCCCGGATTCGCTACGCATGATCGACCCGATTGCGGTTGAGGCGCCGCAGGTCCCGGCTCAACCGGTACCCGCTCACGTCGGGCGCAGTTACTGGAGGGCGGCGTTCAGCAGGCTGCGGCGGAATCGGATCGGAATGGCGTCGGGTGCACTGCTTCTCTTCTTCGTCCTGGTCGCCCTGACTGCCCCCTTGATTGCGGGGTTCATCACGCACACGAACTACAGCAGCCAGGACCTTACGAACACATTCGCATCACCCTTGAGTCCAGGACACCTTCTCGGCACAGATGACCTAGGCCGCGACACGCTTACGCGCCTGCTCTTTGGTGCGCAGGTTTCAATGGGTATCGGCTTCCTGGCAGTATTCGTGTCGCTGGCGATCGGCGCGGCAGTCGGGCTGGTGGCGGGGTACTACGGAGGGCTGATCGACGGCTTGCTCATGCGATTTGTCGATGTGATCCTCGCCATCCCGTCGATCTTCCTTTTCATCCTCATGTCGATCCTGTTCAAACCCAGCACCGTAACGCTAGCCCTGATCATTGCATCGGTTGGCTGGGGAAGCATCGCTCGACTCGTGCGCGGTGAGGTGCTGTCGGTGCGCACGCGCGACTTCATGGTCGCGACGCGTGCCCTGGGCGCAAGCGACGCGCGGCTGATCATTCGACATCTGCTTCCGAATGTCCTTCACGTGCTGATCGTCTTCGGAAGCCTGTACCTGGGTTCGGTCATCCTCACCGAGGCTGCTCTTGACTTCCTTGGCCTTGGCATCAATCCGCCGATACCGAGCTGGGGCAACATGCTCACGAACTCCGAAACGTTCTTCTTCCACTCGCGCTGGCTTGTACTGTGGCCGGGCGTGACGATCTTTCTGGCGGTCTTGGCCGCCAACCTGTTCGGCAACGCAGTCCGCGACGCATTCGATCCAAGGCTCAGGTAGGCGGGAAGCATGCCCGGACCCCTGCTCGGAGTGCACGATCTCAAAACCCAGTTCTTCACGCCAGAAGGCGTGGTGAAAGCGGTCGACGGTGTTTCGTTCGAGCTCAACGCGGGCGAGACGCTGGGGATCGTGGGGGAATCCGGCTCCGGGAAGTCGGTGACGGCGATGAGCATCATGCGGCTCATCTCACCGCCTGGACGAATCGTGGAGGGCCGAGTTCTGTACGACGGCCGCGACCTGGCCAAGCTGAGCGAGTCGGAGATGCAGGGGATTCGCGGTGAGTCGATCGCGATGATCTTCCAGGACCCGATGACCTCTCTGAACCCCGTTTTCAAGGTCGGATGGCAGGTTGGAGAGCCGCTGATGCTCCACCGTGGCGAATCCAAAGCGAAGGCTTTCGCCAGCGCCGTCTCCGTGCTCGCCAAAGTCGGCATCCCCTCGCCCGGCGATAGAGCCCGCGACTACCCGCATCACTTCTCAGGCGGGATGCGCCAGAGGGCGATGATCGCCATGGGCCTGACGACGACACCCAAGGTCCTGATCGCCGACGAGCCAACGACCGCGCTCGACGTCACGATCCAGGCGCAGATCCTCGAGCTGCTGCGCACCGTCAACCGGGAGTTTGGAACTGCGACCATCCTCATCACGCACAACCTGGGTGTGGTCGCCGGGATGTGCGAGCGCGTGATGGTGATGTATGCCGGCAAGGTCGTCGAGTCCGGACCGACCGAGGACGTCTTCGCCCATCCGACCCATCCCTACACGTGGTCCCTCTTGCGGTCGATCCCGCGGCTGGACGCGGAACGCCACGAGCCGCTGAAGCCGATCGAAGGCCTGCCGCCCGATCTCATTGATCTACCGTCCGGATGTGCGTTTCATCCGCGATGTCCCTTTGCGATCGAGAAGTGCTCGCGTGACGTCCCTCCGCTGAACCGGGTCGGCGACTCTCAGCTCGCCGCATGTTGGGTCACCCAATCTGGAACGGAGTTGCCTCATGCCTGAAACCGTGCAAGCCCCTACGTTGACCCGAGCCTGGACCGCCGCCGAGCCGATCCTGTCAGTGCGAGGGCTCAAGAAGTGGTTTCCGGTGTCGTCGGGCGTTCTACAGCGGACCACCGCTCATGTGCATGCGGTGGACGGCGTCGACCTCGACATCATGAAAGGCGAGACGCTGGGACTGGTCGGCGAGTCGGGCTGCGGCAAGTCCACGTTGGGTCGCACCGTGATCCGCCTCCTCGACCCCACCGCCGGAACGATTCGATTCAAGGGCGAGGACATCGCACGCAAGCACGGTGGGGCGCTCCGCAGCCTGCGCCGTGAGATGACGATGATCTTTCAGGATCCATACGCGTCGTTGGATCCGAGGCAGACCGTCGGCGACATCGTCGGCGAACCGCTCGACATCCACGGGCTCGCACGCGGTCGAGCTCGGGAGGACAGGATCCGAGAGCTACTCAACGTGGTCGGTCTGAATCCGGGCTTTATCAAGCGATATCCACACGAGTTCTCGGGCGGCCAGCGGCAACGCATCGGCATCGCGCGAGCGCTTGCTGTGGAGCCGAGCTTCATCGTGTGCGATGAGCCAATCTCGGCGCTGGATGTCTCAATTCAGGCCCAGATCATCAACCTCCTCGAGCGGCTGCAGTCCAAGTTCAACCTTACCTACCTCTTCATCGCGCACGACCTGTCAGTGGTCAAGCACATTTCCAACCGGGTCGCGGTGATGTACCTCGGCAAGGTGATGGAGGTGGCTCCAGGAAGTGAGCTGTACCGACGCCCCCGTCATCCCTACACGGGCTCGCTGCTCTCGGCGATTCCGATTCCCGATCCTCTCATCGAGCGCGGCCGGGAGCGAGTGATCCTGCAGGGAGACGTGGCTTCGCCGGTCAATCCGCCGTCCGGCTGCCGGTTCCGGACGCGGTGTCCGCGGGCGCAGCCTCACTGCGCGGAGGAGGAACCGCCGCTCGAAGCCTTTGGGACGGAACACCAGGCGGCCTGCTTCTATCCATTAGATTGAGGTCGTGATCGAAATCCCCACGAATTCGGTGGCTTCGCCATGAATTCGCGGGGGCCCCTCTTGAATGAGCGCGAAGAATTGGGGCGGCAGCTGGTCAAGGCCTCATACCTCAAGGGCGATTTCGTCCTTCGCTCGGGCAAGAGGTCAAATCGGTACTTCGACAAGTTCCGTTTCGAAACCGATCCGATTCTGTTGCGAAAACTCGGCAAGCATCTGGCAACGCTTGTGCCGAAAGAAACGCAACGTCTGGCCGCGCCTGAGCTCGGCGCGGTCTTGCTCGGAGGCGCCGTCTCAATGGAGACAGGACTTCCGCTGGTCCTCGTGCGCAAGGAACCGAAGGGCTATGGCACCTCGAAGCAGATCGAGGGACTCTTTGACCCCGGAGACCGGATGACCGTGATCGAGGACGTGGTCACGACAGGCGGCGACTCGCTGCGGTCGGCGCAGGTGCTTCGTGACGCCGGCGCGGACGTCATCCACTTGATCGTTGTCCTGGATCGGGGAGAGGGGGGAGAGGACAACATCCGGAACGCCGGCATCCCCTACACGCCGTTGTTCCGGATTCAAGACCTCGAACTTGACTGACCTCTTCATCCGGGGTGGAACCGTCTACGGTCCCGACGGTCCTAGCGAGGCGGATGTTCACGTCAACGATGGAGTGATCACGCAAGTCGAGGCCGGCGGCGCGACACCTGCTAAAGCGACAGTGATCGATGCCCGCGGCTTGCACGTGCTTCCGGGCGCGATCGACGTCCACGTGCACAGCCGCGATCCGGGATTCCCCGACAAGGAAGATTTCGGCACGCTGACGGCCGCCGCCGCGATGGGTGGAGTGACCACCGTCATCGACATGCCGAATACCGTGCCGGCGGTAGACGCGGCGGGAGTGATGGAAGCGAAAGCAGCACTTGCCCACAGCAAATCTCATGTCGATTTCGGGCTGTGGGGCTTGATCCGCTCCAGCTCGACGGAGAATCAAATCGAAGCGCTTGCCGAAGCAGGGGCGGTTGGCTTCAAGGCGTACCTCGGCTACAGCTTCAGCCTGAGCCGCAAGCAGGTTCTCTACATACCGGACACTGACGATCCAGATCTCGAGGCGCCGCCTGACTACGGCACGCTCGCGCGCCTCGCTCCGGTGGTGGCCCGCCTAGGCCTGCCGTTGGCCATCCATGCCGAGGACCCGGCGGTGCTCGCCGCGTTCCGGCGGCCGATCGAGACCTACGCGGATCTGTTGGACTCGCGACCCGCAGAGGCTGAGGCGGTCGCCATCTCGGCTGCCGCAGCCATCGCGAAGGAAACGGGGGTGCACCTGCACATCGCGCACCTGTCCAGCGCGCTGGGCTTGCGCGTGGCCCAAGAAGCGATGGAGGACGCGATGCGGGTCGGGACGAAGCTAACACTCGAGACCTGCCCGCAATATTTGTGGCTCACCGACCAGGATTTCGCGCGGGTCGGCAACGCAATGAAGATGTTTCCGCCGATCAAAACCGCCGCCGACCGCGATGCCCTGATCGAGGCCGCCTCCAAAGGCGTGATCAGAATCGTCGCCACCGACCACGCGCCGCATACCGATGCGGAGAAATCAGGAACGCTGGAACATGCTCACTCTGGAAGTCCTGGCGTGCAGACCCTTTACGTGAGCTGCCTCGAGCTCGCCCGGCGTCTTGGCGATGAGTCGCTCGCTCCGCGCTGGGTGAGCGAGGGTCCGGCGGCGCTCGCGGGCTTGCCGGAGTCAAAAGGCGCGATCGCCCCGGGCTTCGATGCTGACCTCGTAATCGTCGATCCAAAGAGCACGACTCGGGTGCGCCCTGCGCTGATGCGCTCGCGCCAGCGTCACGGAGCGTTCGACGGAATGGAATTCGGCTTCGTTGTGAGGGATGTGTTCGTGCGCGGCCAGGCTGTGGTGCGTGATGGCAAACTCACCGGACGCCCTAGCGGTCGCCTGATCCGGCCGCTACAGGTCAAGGCGCGGACTTGAGCTGGCAGACTGGGCAGCCGTGAAGTACGCAATCCAGGTGGCTCTGGCAGTCGTCCTCACGCTTATGCTCGGAGCGGCATCCGCTTGCGCAATCAACCCCAGCAGTAAGGCGAGCAGCGCTCGTCAGGCGACACCCAGCCCGAAAGTCACACCCTCACCTTCGAGGCTGGACCTCGAGGTCGCGATGCCCGACGGATTTCCGACAGACGTTCCGATCTATCCGGGAGCTCGCCTCACCGCGGCAGCGAAATTCACATCCGGCACTCAGACCACCTGGGGCATGAATTGGGAGACGCTCGACAGCGTCGACAAGGTGCAGGCCTTCTATTCGACCAAGCTCAGCCAGGGCGACTGGAGCATCCAGTTCAAGGGCAGCTCCAACGCATCCTTCGCGGCCACATTCAGCCGCAAGAGCAACCCGAAATCGTCAGGAATCATCGGCGCGGATGCCAGTTCGGGCGTGACCAAGATCTCGCTGAGCCTGGTGACTTAGCTAGCGAGGGGCGGGCGCGCCTCTGAAGATCGGGTTCTGCGCCATCTCGCGCTCGAGGCTGGTGGCCGGTCCGTGGCCGGGATAGAGCGCGGTCGTCAGCGGCAGGCGGAGCAGCTTGGTGCCGATGCTCATCATCTGGCGGCGGAGATCCGTCTCGGGGGTCTGCTTGCCGATCCCGCCGGCCAGGATCGTATCGCCGACGAAGGCGTGGTTGGCGACCACGAAGCACACGCTGCCTGGCGTGTGGCCCGGCGTGTGCAGCACGGTGAGCTTGAACTCCCCGAACTCGAGCTCATCTCCGTCCACCAGATAGCGATCGGCCGAGCGGAGGAACTGCTTTGCGTCGGCGGAGTGAAGCGCGGTCTCACCCCCGACCAGCTCCTTGAGGTCGTCCTTGCCGGCGACATGTCCGGGGTGGCAGTGGGTAGCGAGGATGTACCTGACCGTGAGGCCTTTCACCTGCTCGGCGATCTTCTCGACCGGCAGCCCGGGGTCGATGACGACTGCGTCTTTCGTGCTCGAGCAGCTGACCACGTAGCCATTGACCTCACGGTCGAGCTTGACCTTCACGATGGCGAGCTTGGACATCAGTCTCTTAGTCTAGGTGCGTAATGCAGCACGTCGGGGTGATCGCCTTCTCGATCTTCCTCTCGCTCGTCTGCCTTTTCTGGATCTACGGCTATATCCGGCGCCGTTCGAAGAAACGCTACTAGAGCGGCCCGGCCAACCGTCCGCGTCCTCAAGATAGACGCGGCATGGAGTCGACAGGTCCCAGGAATCATCACGCGGAGGTCGCCCCAGGCCGGCGCCGCAGTCTGACTGAGATCATTAGGGATAAGGTCCGGCAGGAGCCGATGCTGCTTGCCTTCATGGTCGCCGCCGTGGCCGCGCGAGTCGCCTTCTGGCTCATCTCGAACCGGATGTTCGAGGACGGCCTGACCACTATTACGCACGCTCGCAACGTGCCCCTCGGGCTCGGTCTCGTCCATCACCTGGGCGAAGGCCACGTCCATGGGTTCACCTCCGCACTCAGCGTCCTGATTCCACTGGCGGGCGAGGTCATTCACCAGGGAACCGGCATGCTGGCGGTGCGAATCGCGTCGCTGGTGGCGGTTTGCGTCGCTTTGATCTATGCCCGCCTGATCTGTCGCGAGCTCGGCCTCGGCGCCTTTCCGACAGCGTTCGTGCTGGCCTACCTGTCATTCGATCAAAACATGATCTTCTACGGAATGTCCGGGATGGAGACCCAGGTCGCTGTGGCGATCCTCCTCGGCGGCGTCTTCCATGTGCGCCGCAACAACGTCATCGGTTCGGGTGTTTTTCTCGGTCTCGCTCCCTTGGCGCGGCCCGAATTCGTGCTGTGGATGGCTCCCGCATTCCTTTACCTTGCTCTGCGCAACGCCAGGGTTGCCGCACGAGCAGCCGCCATCGGCGCCGGTATCGTCGTTCCCTGGGTCGTCTTCACGTTCCTCTACTACGGATCGCCTATCCCCAATACGATAGTGGCGAAGTCGACGGCCTATGCCACCCCGCCATTCGTCGCGGGCGGCACACCCTTGCCGTGGCTCGACTGGCTGTTCCATCAACTCGGGGGCCACCTCGCGCTTTTGATCTCCTACCTCGAGCCGTTCCGCGAGGTCTGGAGCACGGCGGCGGTGCCAGTACCGGCGCCGTTGCTGGTGGTGATCGCCATCATCACACTCTTCCTCTTCGTCGTCGGCCTGCGAGCTTCCAGCCGGATTCGTGACTTCTGGCCTATCACTGCCTTTCTAGCGCTCTTCATTGCGTACCGGGTCTACTTCCTCCCTGCCCTCTTCTATGGCGACTGGTACATGCCGCCGTTCCTGGCGCTGGTGATGATCGTCGTGGGCGTTGGAATGCAACGCCTCGGGACATTGGCGCCGCTAGCCCCGAAAGCCTTCGTCACGGTGCTCAGCGTCGCTTACGCGATCCACATGCCCTTCAGCTTCATCGTGGAGGGCAAGGTTCAGGCGATCGAAAACCAGGTGCGCACCAACGCAGGCGAGTACCTCAGGGTGGCGGTCAAGCCGGGTGAGTCGGTAGTGTCGGAATCGTCGGGCTACATCGGCTTCTTCGGCAACGTGAAGCTTTACGACTATCCGGGACTGACCTCACCGGCATCCGTCCACGTACTCAAGAATCTGCCGATTGACAAGCGCGACAGCGCCAACCTGATCGCGGTGTTGAGTCCCGACTGGATCATCCTGCGACCGTGGGAGCTCGACGATCTTCATAAGAAGTTTCCCGCCGTCGCGGCCATGTACATCGTCGATCGAGTGTTCGAGATGCCTGGCGTGCCTGAGAGCGACCTGGACGTCGCGGGCGCGACCATCGTTTCTTTCGGTGGTTACGTCGAGATCTCCACCGACGAGAAGTTCACAGTCTTGAAGCGGGTCAAGCCGGCTGGAGCTTAGCTCCAGGAACTTACTGCTCGGCGGGCCCTTGCACCTTGAGGCGCAATGCGTCCAGCGAATCGAATTTGTCCAGCGCCGGCTTCGCTCGCGGGCGGTCCGGATACTTGGCGACCTGGATCGCCTCGAGCAGCAACTCGATCTCTTCGGACGTGAAGTTGAGGGTGCGGTAGACGACTTCCTTCACCTTGACGTCCGGCCGGTCGACGGCCTCTCTGATCACGTCGTCAGTCACGACCTGCGGGCGTGTCGGCCGGAAGAGCTCTTCAGATCCCGCGAGTGAAACGCGCTTGAAAGTCGGCATCAGTTCTCCTACCTGTGATTCTCCATTACTTTTGCGCCAAGCGCACGGTACGACCGCGCTCCATCCGACTCTTTCGCGTACGTCAGGATCGATTGACCCGCAAGTGGGGTCTCCGCGAAGCGAATGGAATCCGTGATGCCGAACTCGTAGACCTTGTCACCGTACTTCTCTCGGACGGCGGCGAGCACCTCCTGCGAGTGGAGCGCGCGCTGCTTGTAGAGGGTCGGGAGGATGCCCAGGAGCTCAAGGCGCGGGTTCAGCCGGCGCTTGACGCGCTCCATCGTGACGAGAAGCTCCTGCATTCCACGCAGCGCAAGAAACTCTGCCTGCAATGGGACGAGCACCTCGTCGGCAGCGACGAGTGCGTTGATGACGATCAGGTCGAGCGAGGGCGGGCAGTCGATGATGATGAAGTCGTAGCGTTTCTGTGCCGGCTCGAGCTTGTCGCGCAGGATGCTCTCCCGGCCGATCTCGTTGATGAGCTGGTTTTCAGCCCCGGCCAGCTCGACGTCTGCCGGGATGTAGTGGACGCCCATCTGCGGAGCGTCCTGCACCACATCGGTCACTGTCGTGTCCGGGTCGACGAGGAGGTGGTAGATCGTCTTCTCGATCTCGGCTGTGGGCTTCATGTAGAGGGTGAGGTGGCCCTGGGCGTCGAGGTCGATGAGGAGCACCCGCTGGCCCAACTCCGCGAGAGCGGCGCCAAGGTTCACGGCGGTGGTGGTTTTGCCGACACCCCCCTTCTGCATGGCGACGGCTATCGTTCGGGCCAATCTTGGCCCGAGTCTAGCGGAAGACGGGCATTCTGGCGGTCCGCTTGCCCCCGACCACTGAGAGGCCGGGCCGGCGATCCCCGTCGGATCTGCGGCACCGATGCGGCCGATCCCCGTTGTTGCGGCCTCCGCTCCTCGCTTGAGCATGCAACGATGCACGCGCTGCGGTGCTCGGCCGCGCCTAGGGTCTCGGCCACCTCGGCGCCGGATCTCTCGACGGGGCCGCCAGCCCGGCCTCTAGAATGTCGCCGGTGTTTGTGATCCCCCTGATCGCGGGCGCGGTCGGCGGTGCCTTCGCCGCGGTCGTCGGCCGCCAGTACCTGAGTCGTCGAAAGCCGTACCAGGCGATCTGGGCCATCGCTCTCGCCATGTTCGGGGCGGCGGCCCTGTTCGAGACGTCCGGCCAGGCTTTCGGTTGGTCGGATGGAACCTACAAGGGCTACTACCTGTTCGGCGGGCTGCTCAACGTTGGCTGGCTCGGTCTTGGCTCCCTCCTGCTGATCACTTCGCCACGCGCCGGCCGGATCGCAACGATAGCGATGGTCTTGATCTCGATCGTTTGTTTGTTCGCGGTGGTAGCGGCGCACACGAACGGCAACTTTCTCAAGGCACAGGTCCCCGCTAGAGGCGCGATCGAAGTGCCGAGCATACTGCCCCTCATCACCAACCTAGGCGGTTCGCTCCTTTTGATCGGTGGCGCTGCATGGTCGGCGTGGCGCGCCGCGCGCGCAGGAGCTCCACGAAGCCGAGTCGTCGGCCTTGCTGTATTGGCCGCAGGCGCCTTCATTGTCGCCATGGGCCACAGCTTCGCCCAGACCAGCGGCGTTTACGTAGCTCAGCCTGTGAGCGAAGCGCTGGGTATCGTCGCGATGTTCGTTGGATATCTAGTGATCGAGTACCGCGGCGCCGTGAGGCGAACCACAGTCGCATGAGGATGCATTAATGATCATCGACGTCATCGTCGTCCTGGTCCTGATCGTCGCCCTGATCATCGGCTACCAGAAAGGGGTGATTCAGCCCCTCATGGCCGAGATCTTTTTCTTCGGCACGATCCTGGTGATCTTTCGATTCCACGACCAGTACACGACGGCGGTGGAAAAGTACTTGCACCTGAAGCCCGTCTTCGCCGTTTTCATCGCCCTCATCATCGCCGTGATCCTGGGAGGGGTAGGGGGAGCGATCGGCGGCGCATTTCATCGGATGGAAGCGATCCGCGGGGTCGATGGCCTGCTCGGCCTCTTCGTCCACGCCTTTGTGACGCTGATCGTGATCTACCTTGGAATCTCAGCGCTGGTGGTCCTCGACAACGCGTTCGAGCCTGTCCTGAAGAGCGCGAGCCTGAGCCTTAAACAGGTCAATCAGCTCGAGTCGACAATCCTTTCGAACCCGATCACGGCAGCGATGGTCTCCAAGAAGGACATGCAGGATCTGAAAAACGCCGCAGTAAAACCCAGTGGAGCGCACCTGGACAACATCCCGGGCATTCACCAGCTGCAGCAGATCTACACGGACTTCCTGCAGCCACAGCTCCACAGCTCCAGAAGCGCGCCCATCATCCTCAGCTTCGGCCAGCACTTGCCGTTCATCGGCCACGTCAAGCCAAGCGACTTGCACACGACGGCCGCGTCTCCGGCGCGGACGGCGACACCGGCACACAGCCCGTCACCGAGCCCGACGAAGAAGTAATCTCGGAACACTAATGCTCGACCTCGCGCTGACCCCTGACCAGGAGCAGCTGGTGGCCACCGTCCGCGACTTCTGCGCCCGCGAGTTCGCGCCCCACATCCAGGAGAACGACCGCGCCGGCCGGCACGACCCCGAGATCTTCGCGAAGCTCGCCTCGATCGGCCTGCCGGGCATCTGCTTTCCGCAGCGTTATGGCGGACACGGGCTCGACTACCTGGCGCTTGGGCTGGTGTGTGAGGAGCTCGAGTACGTGGACACGGTCTACAGAACGGTGCTCTCCGTGCATGTCGGTCTTGTCGGCATGGGCCTCTACACCTGGGCGACCGAAGACCAGAAGAAGCAATGGCTGGTTCCCATGGCCTCGGGTCAGAAGCTTGCCTGCTATGGCTTGACCGAACCCAACGCCGGCTCGGACGTGGCGTCGATGCTATCCACTGCTCGGCGCTCAGGCAGCGGCTACGTGTTGAACGGCCAGAAGGTCTGGGTCTCCGACGCCAACACAGCCGACTTCCTGCTTGTCTTCGCCAAGACCGACCCAAAGGCCGGCTCGCGCGGGGTGTCGGCGTTCATGGTCGACCGCGCGGCGTGCGGCAAGTCGCTGCGCACGGAGCCGATCGAGGATCGCCTAGGCATTCGCGCCGGCGACGTGGGCTCCATCTTCATGACCGACGTGGAGGTGCCCGAGGCCAACCGCATCGGCGACGAAGGCGATGGGTTCAAGATCGCGATGAGCTGCCTCGACAACGGCCGCTACACCGTCGCCGCCGGCGCGACGGGAACCGTGCGCGCGAGCCTCGACGCGTCGGTGAAGTACGCGAAGGAGCGGAAGACATTCGGCCAGGAGATCGGCCACTATCAGCTGGTCCAGCAGATGATCGCGCGTATGGCGCGCGACTATGAGATCTGCCGACTTCTCTACTTCAAAGTCGGGTGGATGAAGAACACCGGAGTGCGGCACACGCGCGATGTGTCGATCGCAAAGCAGTACGCGACCGATGCTGCATTCAATGCGGCACACGACGCAATAGAGGTGCATGGAGCGTACGGGTACTCGGCCGAGTACCCGGTCGAGCGCTTCCTGCGCAACGCGCGGGCGCCGATCATCTACGAGGGGACGCGAGAGATTCACACGATCCTTCAAGGCGAGTACGCGCTCGGGTACCGCGAAGACAAACCCGTCAAGAAGTCGCTGCCCCCGTACCAACCGGATTGATCTCCGCCGCGGGCTCCACCCGCCGGCTCGGCCACCTCCACTTCGCGCTCCTGTCCATCTACTGGGTCGCGATCGGCTACATGTGGACGAGCCTTGGCGGGCTGATCATTCCCGACCTCGTGCTGCAGCTCGTTGGCAGGGAGCACAAAGGCGTCGCCGTGAGCGTGCTGGAAGGGATCGGCTCCCTGATGGCGATCGTCTGGCAACCGGTGGTCGGTGCGTTCTCAGACCGAACGCAAACTCGATGGGGCCGCCGGCGGCCTTTCATAGTGGTCGGGACGGCGGGGGACGTCTTGTTCCTGATCGGGCTTGCGCTCTCCGGCAGCTTCTGGCTGGTGCTGCTCTTCTACTTCCTGCTCCAGACCGCTTCCAACACCGCCCAGGGTCCGTACCAGGGCCTGATGCCCGACGTGGTTCCCGAGTCGCAGCGGGGAACCGCCTCCGGCTATTACGGCATCTCGAACGCAGTGGGCCTTCTCGCCGGCACGGTCGGGGCAGGGTTCATCCTGGCGCACTTTGGGCGTATCGCCGCGATCCTCAGCATTTGTGTCCTCCTGATCGTGACCATGGTGCCCACAGTTCTTCTCATCCCGGACCGCGCCCAACCGAAGCACGAACCATTCAAAGGACTGAAGGACGCGATCAAGACGACTTTCGGGCGTCCGCTTCAGCTGCCGAGCTTCATGTGGCTGATGGCGTCGCGGCTGCTCATCCTCATGGGCCTGGTCGGCATCCAGACTTTCGTGTTCTTTTATTTCAACGATGTCTTTTTCGGGGGCGACCGCCAGGCCACGATCAAGGCGACCTACACGTTGTTGGGCCTGGTCATCATCACCTCGTTCGTCGTCGCTCTGCCTTCCGCTTGGGCCTCAGACCGCTTGGGCCGGCGGCCTTTCATCCTCGTCGGCGGGCTGATCGGGGCGGCCGGGCTTCTCATGCTGATGTTCAGCAACTACCAGCTGCTGCCGGCCCAGATCGTCCAGCCGCTGGCGCAAGCCCTGAAGGTTCCCGAGCTCGCCGCGCAGGCGACGCTGGTGGGGGTGTTGATCGGGATCGGCTACGGCTTGTTCTATTCGGTCGACTGGGCCTTCATCCAGGACGTGATACCCCGTGACGAGGCAGGGCTTTTCATGGGATTCAGCAACATCGCGACCGCCGGGTCTGGGATCATCGCCCGGTTCGTGGGCGGATTCCTGCTCGATCCCTTCAACGCCGGACCACACATCCTCGGCCTGCCCGGCGGCTACCCGGTGATCTTCTCGGTCTTCTGCGCATGGCTGCTGATCGGAGCCCTGTTGATCTTGAAAGTGCCCGAGTCCAGGGTGCGCGCAGCGTGAATCTCGACGGTTTGCGGCCATGGGCCGGTCTCGCCGGCGGATCATTCGAATCGGCTGACGTGGTGGTGGCGGGCATCGCGTACGACGGTTCAGCCGTCTATCGCAAAGGCGCGGCCCTGGCTCCGCAGCGGATCCGAAGCCTTTCCGCAGCAATGCCGCCGGTCACCGAAGACGGAAAGCTGCTCACTGCGATGCACCTGCACGACATGGGAGATTTGGACGCCGGAGCTGACATCGAGTCCGGGTGGCGGAAGGTGGCGGACGCACTGTCGCGCGTCCCTACCGGATCGCTGCTCACGGTGCTCGGCGGCGACCACTGCACGGCGATCGCAACGCTTACCGCCCAGGCCAAGCGCCACCCCGGCCTCGCAGTGCTGTGGGTGGATGCGCACCCGGACCTGTGCGACTACTCACGCGGCGGACGCTGGACGTGCGGCTGCGCACTGCGGCGCGCGCTCGACGTGTCGGGGTTGGATCCAGCGCACGTCATCATCGCCGGAGGGCGCGACTACGACCCTGAGGAGCTCGAGTTCATCGCCTCCAATCGAGTGCTGCTGGTGTCCGCGCAGGAGCTGGCCGCGGATCCCACGCGCGCGGCGCAGAAGATCGCCGATCGTCTCGCCGGGCAGAAGGTCCACATCTCTTTCGACATCGACGTCCTCGATCCAGCATTCGCTCCGGGCACAGAGATCCCGTCGTCAGGCGGCCTTTCGACCAGGCAGGCGCTGGACTTGCTGAGGTTTGCCACCGCGCGTGCGACGCTCGTCGGCCTCGACGTCGTCGAGGTGTCACCGCCATTCGACAACGGGGACATCACAACATTCGCTGCGCTGAAGCTGATCTTCGAGGTGTGGGGGATGTCGTGGCATGCCCGCCGGACAACGGAGCAGGTATCCGAAGGCCATGGAAAGCGCTGACGTCGTCATCGTCGGCGGCGGGATCATGGGCTGCGCGCTTGCCTATCAGCTGGCCAAGCGCGACGTCGACGTCCTGCTCCTCGAGCGCGAATCCCTCGGCTCGCAATCGACAGGCAAGTGCGCCGGGGGTGTGCGTCAGCAGTTCTCGATGGAAGCCAACGTCCGGCTGCAGCGCATGGCGGTAAAGATCCTCGAAGGGTTCGAAGAGGAGACCGGTCATCCCGCGGATTTCCGCCAGATCGGGTACCTCTTCGTCCTCACGCTTCCGCAGCAGGTCGAGGACTTTCGCCACAACATGGAAATGTGGCATCGAGTGGGCCTCACGGAGGCGCGCTGGGTAGATCCCGAAGAAGCATCGCGGATGGTGCCGATCTTGAACGTCGACGACATCCTCGGGTGCACATTCTGCCCGAGCGACGGCATCGCGAGCCCGGCCGATGTGACCTCCGGTTACGCGACTGCCGCGCGGCGCCACGGCGCCCGGCTGAAGGAAGGCGTCGAGGTGATCGGTATCGACGTCGCATCCGGCAGGGTCCAGGGGGTGCGCACCTCAGCCGGAGACGTGGCCACCCGCATGGTCTTCAACTGCGCCGGGGCATGGTCACCTTCGATCGGGCGCATGGCCGGGCTCGAGATCCCGGTTTTGCCGTACCGCCGCCACATCGCCGTCACCGGAGCATTTCCGGCGGTGCCGCGTACGAACCCGATGACGGTCGACTTCCGGACGTCGTTCTATTTCCACCCCGAGGGCGACGGCGTCCTCATGGGTATGAGCGATCGCGAGGACCCGCCAGGATTTACGACCGAGGTCGACTGGAACTTTCTCGAGAAGGTGTTCGAGGAGGCCGCGCGCCGTGCTCCCGCTCTGTCCGGGGCTGGGGTGAAGACCGCCTGGGCCGGGCTGTACGAGACCACTCCTGACCACCAGGCGATCCTGGGGCCCGTGCCGGAGGTCGAAGGCTTCTGGTGCGCCGCGGGGTTCAGCGGGCATGGGTTTATGCAGGCGCCGGCAGCGGCGCTCCTTCTGACGCAGCTGCTGCTGGACAAGGAGTCTGAGATTGATATCGCGCCGTTCGCCTTCACGCGGTTCGCCAAGGGCGCCCTTGTGATGGAAAGGAACGTCATCTAGCGGTTCATTCGCGGAATGCGACCAAGTCGGCCGAATTGGCGCTATCGATTGATCGCGATGCGACGATTTCCGCCGGAATGACGCAGGTGGTGTCGCACCAGCATCATTTTCGGAAGATGATCGACAGGATCATCAGGCCGATGCCGCCGAGCAGGAGCATGCCTGCGCACCCGACCTGGATGCCGGTGTAGACGATCCCGCCGCTGGAGCCGTAGGTTTCGGGATCCCGCGCCCTCCGGCGCCGGGTCCGCAGCGCTGCCGCGATGCCGGCGACGCCGATCAGAAAGGCCAGAAGCCCAAGCCCGAATCCCCCCGCCGCCTGGCCGAACACTGGCTTTCAGTATGCCAGCCGTTAGGATTCAGACCCGTGGCGAGGATCCTGCTGCTTGGCTCAACCGGCTTTTTCGGCCGTGGTGTAGCGCATAAGCTGATCGACAACGGACACCAGCTGAGAGTGCTGGTCCGCGACCCGATGAAGGCGGCTGCCTTCAAGGTCCGTGGCGCGCAGGTGGTGGTGGGAGACGCGCTGGACCCTGCCGCCCTCAAGCAGTCTTCCCAGGGGACTGAGCACATCATCAGCCTGGTCGCGGTGCGCCGCAATCAGCCTCAGTCCTATCTCGCGGTCAACGTCGACGGCCCGCGCATCATGGCCGAGGCCGCCAAGGCGGCCGGGGTCAAGTCCGTGGTTCTGGTCAGCGTGATCGGCGCCCGGCTGGACAAGAACTACAAATACCTGACTTCGCGGTGGATGGGCGAGCAGGAGCTCGCCAAGTCAGGCGTCGCGGGCACCATCCTCCGCTTCTCCCTCGTTCTTGCCGAGGAGGGCGGCGTGCTGATCGACTTCGAGCGGCAGGCCAACTTTGGCCCTTTCATCATCGTTCCGGGCAGTGGCCAGGCTCACATGCAGCCGATCCTCCGTGAGGACGCAGCGCGCTGCGTGGTCGAGACGATCGGCCGTCCGGAGCTGCTCGGCAAGATCGTCGAGCTGGGCGGCCCCGAGGTTGTGACGTTCGAGTCGATTCTCGACTGGTTCCTGCAGGCCAGGGGCATCAAAAAGCGCAAGCTGCATCTGCCGGTGCCGCTCCTTCTTCCAGGCGCGGCGATCATGGAAACGCTGTTGAAGAACCCGATCGCAACGCCGGACGAGATCAACACGATCCAGCTCGAGAACATCGCCGCCGGCATCGATTCCGTGAGCTCGAACTACGGCTGGCGGCCCACCGCAGCCGGCACATGGGCGCCGGCCAACTGGACAAAGAAGGCTCGCTAAAGGTCCGCGCGTTCTTCGGGCTGCCGGTGCCCGAGGCGCAGCGCAAAGAGCTGGATACCTACCTGGCCGCGTGCCCGGCCGTTGCCTCGGAATTCCGCTGGACTCCGGCCGCGAACCTGCACCTGACGGTGCGCTTCATCGGCAGCATCGAGCTCTCAATTGTTGAAGGCATCGCGGACCGGCTGGCAGAGGGCCACCTCGCGGGTTTTGAGCTCGAGCTGGGCGAGGTCGGGACTTTCAGGCGGGGTCGCCTGGTCCGGGTCGTTTGGCTCCAAGTGCGAGAAGGCGCAGAGGCGGCGCGCCAGCTGGCTACACAGCTGGAGGCGGAGTGCGTTCGGGCCGGGCTGGCCCCGGAGGCGAGGCCGTTCCAGCCACATCTCACGCTCGCCAGAGCCCGACCCAGGGATGGCGCAGTGCTGCCGTCCCTTCCGAATCCACCCGAGCTGCGACGCTGGCGGGCCACCGAGCTGATCCTCTACCGGAGCCTGCTGGGGCGGGCGGGCTCGGTCTACGAGCCGCTCCGCACGCTCAGATTGAGCTGAGCCCTGCCTGAGCGCATTCCAGGTCCTGCTCGGGCTTCGCGCCGCTGACCCCCACAGCGCCGAGCACTCTGCCCTCGCGCTTGATGAGGACTGAGCCGAGGCCGGGAACAATCGGCACCCGCACCAGCCTGTCGGCCACGCTGAACAGGCCCGGGCGGTCCTTAGCGACCTCGGCGAGCGCTGCGCCGTCCCGGTGCCACATCGCAGCGCCCACAGCTTTGGCCTCCGCGATCTGCGGCGACAGGGGCGGCGCGCCGTCCATGCGGGACAGCGCGATGAGCAAGCTGCCCTCGTCCACAACAGCGATGGTCACGCGCACACCAAGCTCTGCGGCCTTCGCCTGCGCGCGAGCGATGACCTGGCCGGCTTCGTCGAGATTCAATGGCATGCGGTCAAGTGTCGCATGGCCATTAGTTCTGAGAGGGAGCGGCCGCTGTGTTCACACGGCTACTAGTTTTAGGTTGGCAGCGAACTGACTTTCGCAGTTGCAATGCAACCGGGGGCCCAATAGTCTTTGTGACGGCCCCGAGGGAAACGTTCAAGAGGGCAGGAATTGGCCGCAAGGCCGGTACCAGTCCTCGAGAGGCGATCCGTCGGGGTCATTTCTTTTTCTGGGCTGAACCGCAAGCTCAGTGTCGGCCTGACCGTTAGTCTGGTGCGCGATGAGCGTCGCTCAGCGAGCACCCAAGCGGGAGGAAACAGCCCCCGACCAGACGGTCGAGATCTCGATCGTCATGCCTTGCCTCAACGAGGCTGAAACGCTCGCCACCTGCATCCAGAAAGCGCAGCGGGCGATCGCGAATGAAGGACTCGCGGCGGAGATCATCGTCGCCGACAACGGGAGCACGGACGGCTCCCAGGTCATCGCCAAAGAGCTCGGCGCGCGGGTCGTGTCCGTCTCCAGAAAGGGTTACGGGAGCGCACTGATCGGCGGCATCGACGCCGCGCACGGCCGCTTCGTGATCATGGGCGACGCCGACGACAGCTACGACTTCACCGCCATCGCGCCGCTGATCGGAAAGCTGCGCGAGGGATACGACCTTGTGATGGGCAACCGCTTCCTCGGCGGCATCGAAACCGGTGCTATGCCATGGTCGCATCGCTGGGTTGGGAATCCAGTCCTGACACTCATCAGCCGGGTCTTCTTCCACACGCCTGTCGGCGACGCGCACTGCGGCTTGAGGGGATTCAGAAAGGAAGCGTATGAGCGCATGAGGCTGCGGGCCACCGGGATGGAGTTTGCCAGCGAGATGGTGATCAAGGCTTCGCTACAAGGAATGCGGATCGCCGAGGTGCCGGTGACGCTCCGGCCTGACGGCCGATCGCGGCCGCCTCATCTGCGCACCTGGCGCGATGGCTGGCGCCATCTGCGTTTCATGCTGCTCTTCAGCCCGCGGTGGCTTTTCCTGTATCCCGGGCTGGCACTCTTCGGTGTGGGTCTGGTGGTCGGTATTGCTCTCGAGACCGGACCAAAGACGATCGGGCCGTTTGGATTCGACATCCACACTCTTCTGCTCGCCGGCTTCTGCTGCCTCATGGGTTACCAGCTCATTGTGTTCGCGGTTTTCACTAAGGTCTTCGCCATGCGCGCGGGCTTTCATCCACCCAACCGCACCTACGCTTCGATGTTCAAGTACGTTCAGCTCGAGAGCGGACTCGCGCTGGGCGTGCTCATGTGCGCAATCGGCGTCGCAGGCACGATCGTCGCCGTGCTCACCTGGGGATCAGTTGGGTTCGGCGCGCTCGATCCCCGAACAACGATGCGCGAGATCATTCCGGCGCTCGTTCTTCTGACCCTTGGCGTGCAGACTATTTTCGCGAGCTTCTTCCTCAGCATTCTGGGCATCGACAGCGAAACTGATTCCCTCTGACGCGTTAAAGAGGGTGCCGCGGCACCCATTGATCCTGGCTTACGTCGCAGCTCTTATCCCCGCACTGCTCATGGCCATCACGCAGCCAGTTTGGTCGCGCGTGGATGAGGCGCAGCACGCCGACTTCATCATCCAGCTGAGTCACGGCGTCTTCCCCGCTGCCGACACGACTGTCGTCGATCCCGAGACGCTGGGTCTCATGGCGTCGACCAAAGTGTTCAGATTCGACACGCCCGGCGCCTATCCGGCACCGGACCTCACCGACATCGGGCCGCCGCCCGCCGGTATGTCGGTACGTGCCAACGCGGCCTGGATGTCAAGACACCTGTGGCAGCTCTCATTTGAGTCGGCGCAGACACCGGGCTATTACCTCGCAATGGTTCCGATCTGGTGGATCGCGGACAAGCTGGGCGGCACCCTCGCAGCCGTGTACGCCCTGCGGATCGTCAATGCGCTGCTCATCGCATTGCTTGCCCCGATGGCTTTCGTCGTCGCGACTCGACTGAGTCCAGGTCGAACTGAGGTCGCGGTCCTTGCGGCGTTGTTCGCGGCGCTTCTCCCGGGTCTCGCACTCAACGGAACTCGAATCAGCAATGACGCGCTGGCGGCAGTCCTGGGCGGACTCACGATCGTGATGGCCGTCCGCACTGCGGGCCAGGCATGGACGTGGCGCCGCACAGTGCTGGTCGGCCTGCTTCTTGGAGCAGGGTTGCTGGTGAAGCTGACTTTGATCGGGTTGTTGCCGGCACTGGCGCTGGCGATCATGTGGCCGGCGCGCGGTAGTTCATCGCCGCGGAGGTTTGTACAAGCGGGCACAGCGTGCGCGGTTGCGGTGGGGTGCCTCCTGCTGTGGTTCCTCATCAACACTCACGTGTACGGCGTGTACGTGCCCTCCGCGCGTACCAATCGCCTCTCGGGAATGCTGCCCATGTCCTTCCAGCCGGCATTCGTCGGGTTCGAGCTCGCCTTCTTCGTCATCAGCTACTGGAGCGGCGAACCTCTGGGTGAGCTGCCTATGGCGGCGCCGTTTGTAGCCCTGAGCTGTCTGCTCTCTCTGATCGCTGTGGCCGGGCTGGTCAAGTTGTTGAAACCATTGGCAATTCCTGCCGGCCCGCTGGTGGTCGCGGCTGCTGCCGTGTGCGGCATGGCCGCCGCCGCTTTGCTGCTGCCCGCGACTGCCGGCTTCGAGTTCGCAGGTCCTGGACGCTACGCATATACGGCACTTCCCGCGGGGGCTGCGCTTTTCGGCCTCGGGATCTATTCGGCAATGGCCCGCGGGTTCGCGCGGTGGACGTTGAGCGGTCTCTACGCGGCCGCAGCCATCGGCATTGTCGTGGCCGCAGCGCTGTGGCCGGCGGCAGGGCCCGTGCCGGGCCCAGGACGGCCACCGTCGGACGCCAGCTTCATAGATGCGACCGGCAGCGGCGCGCTGCAAGGCGTGGCGATCAGGGTGGATCACATTGCGCTCGATCCCGCGAGGAATGCCATCTGGTTCGAGGTGACCATCACGAATTCCGGATCAGGCGAGGTGGAATGGTCGGTCACACCAATCGCTTCAGCCGGCGGCGTAACAGCGCACGGCGACTACATGCACTCGACGCATATGCCGGGCGACATCGATGCCGGCCAGAGCGCGACCGGATGGGTACTTGTGCAACTCGATCCCGCGAGCGTGCGTCGCGGCGGCTCAGTCCGCCTCCGCTTTCCCGATGTTGCGCTGGACGGCTATGTGGTGGTGGAGGACGTCGTCTTCGATGTGAAGGTGGCGGGCGCCCTGGCTTAAGGGCTGAGCGTGAAGGTTGGGTTGGGCGAGATGTGCGCTTCCCAGTCGGCATTCGAGCCGGACTGCTTGACCCAAACGTCGAAGAGGTAGGTGCCGGTCGGCTGTCCGGCGGTGTTCCAGGTCACCGAGCTGTTGGAGCTGTATGCCTGCAGGATCGTCCACGAGCCGCCGGGCGCCTGGATCCAGAACTGGTAGAGCGGGTTCGGGCATCCGGTTGAGGTGCCGGTGAGGTTGACCTGCGTGCCGCGAGCCTGAGGCGAGGCGGGAGTGAAGGTCAATGAGGATGCCGTGCATGGCGCGCCAGTCTGCAAGGTGTAGGTCGGATTCGGCGAGACGTGCGCCTCCCAGCTTGCATTCGAACCCGACTGCTTGGCCCAAACGTCGAACAGGTAGGTTCCACTCGGCAGGCCGGTCGTGTTCCACGTCGCGCTCGTACTGGAGCTGTACGCCTGGAGGATGGTCCATGCACCACCAGGCGGCTGGACCCAGAACTGATAGACGGGGTTCGGGCAGCCGGTCGCGCTACCGCTGAACGTGACGGTCACCCCGGGTGACTGCGGCGATGCGGGGCTCGGGGCGTTCCAGGTCACCGCAGTGCATGTAGGCGGTGGCGCCGGCGCCTGGAGCGTGTAGGTCGGGTTTGGAGATACGTGGGCCTCCCAGCTTGCGCTGGAGCCTGACTGCTTGGCCCATACGTCGAAGAGGTATGTGCCGGCCGGCTGGCCCGCAGTGTTCCACGTGGCGGAGGCGCCGGAGCTATATGCCTGCAGGACCGACCACGTTCCACCAGGCGGCTGAATCCAGAACTGGTAGACGGGCTTGGGGCATCCGGTCGCCGTGCCGCCGAACGTGACTGTCACGCCAGACGCCTGCGGCGACGCCGGGCTTGGGGCGTTCCAGGTCACAGCGGTACATGTAGGCGGCGGCGGCGGCGCCTGGAGCGTGTACGTGGGATTGGGCGAGAGGCTTGCCTCGTAGTTGGCGGTCGATCCCGACTGCTTGGCCCAGACGTCGAACAGGTAAGTGCCTGGGGCCAGGCCGGCAGTGTTCCAGCTCACGTTCGCGCTCGAGCTGTAGGCCTGGAGGATCGTCCACGAAGCGCCAGGCGGCTGGATCCAGAACTGGTAAACGGGGTTCGGGCAGCCGGTCGCGGCGCCGCCGAGGGAGACCACCGCGCCCGGCGCTTGCGGCGACGCCGGGCTGGGCGCGTTCCAGGTCACGGCCGTGCAGGTCGGTGGCGCCGGCGTCTGCAGCGTGTACGTGGGGTTCGGAGAAACGTGCGCCTCCCAGTCGGCGCTCGAGCCCGACTGCTTGGCCCAGAGGTCGAACAGGTAGGTGCCGGTGGCCAGGCCGGTCGTGTTCCAGGTCGCGCTCGAGCTGGAGCTGTAGGCCTTGAGAATGGTCCATGCACCGCCAGGGGGCTGGGCCCAGAACTCGAACACCGGGTTCGCGCACCCGGCCGCGGTGCCGCTGAAGGTCACCGACACACCGGGTTGCTGCGGCGACGCAGGGTTGGCCGGGTTCCAGGTGACCGACGTGCACGGCGGCGGGGGCGGCGGGGGCGGCGTTCCGGACGTGAGGACGGCGTAGTTCTGCGTCGCCCATTGCGGGTAACCAAAGAAAGAAGGCCCGCTCACCTGGTTGGTGCCCCAGACGACTCCGGCATTCAGAGGGTCTGGGCTGGCCCCAGAGTAGTCACCCCAACGACACGGTGGCCCGTATGGCGCGCTGCAGCTGAAGTCCAATGTCGCCGCAGCGCTCGTCGCAAGGACTACTTCACCGCCCATGGTTCCGAGCGGCGAGGTAGATAGGCGCGCCTGTGCGGCCGCCAGAACCAGCTGCGACGCACCGCCCCGGTTGTAGAAGACCGCAGCGTCGTTGCCTGCTATCGAGGGCGAGATTGAGCCGTTCCAGATGAAGTCCGTCGCGCTCTGGACCTGCCCCTGCTGGCGCACCGACCTGGTAGCGGGCAGGATCTCGTACCAGCGGACCACCGAGCGGCCTCCAGGTCCGGCGATTCCGTGCTGGGTCCACACCGCCTCGGCGCCGCCGGCATCCGGATCGGCGTGGGCGACAGCCTGGGTGAGGCGGGCGTCCAGAGTGTCGAGAGTCGGTCCGCCTGGTTGGGGTGCGGCGGCGGGAACGTCGAAGCTGCCCACGGCGAGATCGCCGTCGGCTGTCAGCTTGGGCACGCCGCCCTGCTTGGTCGTGTGCCAGACCATGACCTTGGTCTGCGGACCGAGCGGATCCCCTGTTCTCGGCGGCAGCGGACTGTGCGCGGCGACTACGTAGCCCGAGCTCGAGGCATCGGAGGTGTTCGCAGGAATCGGGGTGAAGGCCGATGTGCCGTCGGTGTTGAGCAGGACGTGCTGGGGGTCGCCGAACGCGGTGAGCCCAGACGCCGAGCATGTCGTGAGGTTTCCGTTCGCGGGCTTGGGCAGCGCATATATGACTGCAGTCGTGAACACGTAGTAGCTGGTGGTGTCGTCGTAGAGGTTTGCGCCGAACAGGACGAAGTTGTCGTCGTGTCCGAGCTTGGGGTAGTCCGCGAGCTGGTTGCCCGTAAGGGCTCCGAAACGGCACCAGCCGCCGGCGAGATCGCTCGGATCCGGCGTCTTCGACCAACCGAAGACCAGGTAGTTGCTGTGAGTGGCGAAGGCGATCGCGGCGAAGAACCACCGCCCCGCACGCGCGTCCCACTGGATCTGGGGGTCGCTCACGTTGTGGCCGCTTGGCGCGGCCACAAAGCTCGCCATGTCCATCTGGCTCAGCTGCTTCAAGGTTCGGTCGTTGACGCGGATTGCGGTGTTGACGAACTCCACGTAGTTGTTCGGTCCGATCGCGCCGGTGGAATCAGGAGGCGTGCAGCAGAAACCGACATCGGCCGCAGAGATGCCTGGCGAGTTGATTCCATTGAACACTCCGGCCTGCGGGCTGGGGGCTGACGTTGCCGGTGCAGCCGGTGCCGTCGTCGTGGCGGTTGCCGTCGCAGCTGCTCGCTGCTTCGCCTTGGACAGAGCTGAAGGGTTGTGGCTCAGAAAGGGTTTGGGCAGCGTCTTGGTCGTGGCCTGCGCCCTTGGAGGGCCCGCTTTGTACGTGAACTCGACTACTGCCGGCGGCGGGACAGGCGCGATGTTTGTGCCGCCGGTGTCAGACCCGCCCGCCACGGCCGGCACAGTCCAGGTAGCAGCCGCCGCCACGGCGACCGCAAATGCGGCGACCACCGGGCGCCCCGACCTGCCCCAGGCACCTATCAAACCCCGTCCTCCAACGACGACCGCATCCACGCTGCTTGGACCAGGGTCGCCGCGTGTGCACAAGTAAACGCCTGTGCGCGGGGATTGGGTTGCTCGATTTTTCGGCGCCCTGTCCCACACCACCCCGCGAAGGGCGGCTCCTCGTTCTCGGGTGTACTATCCCGGCCCGACATGCGACTTGTTGATGCAGACCGCTCGAACGATCTTCGCGTGGCTGTGGTCGGCCTCGGCTGGGTGGGAACCCACCGCCATCTGCCCTGGCTGAAGCGCACTCGGGGCGTACGAGTGGCCGGGGTCATCGATCACAGCCCGGCGCGTGTCGAGCGTGCCCTCGCCCGTTTCGGCTCGGTGAAGAGCGCGGCCGCCGACGCCCCCGAGGGTGTCCCCTGGTTGGGCCAGATCGACGCGGTGACCATCGCAACGCCGCCCGCCACCCACCATTCGCTCGCCTTGGCGTACCTGAAGGCCGGCAAGGACGTGCTCGTCGAAAAGCCGATGGCACTCACAGTGGACGACGCCCGCGAGCTCGTCGAGGTGGCGGAGAGTACCGGCCGGATGCTCGCTGTCGTCCACAACTTCCAGTTCGCGCGTTCCGTGGTCCGGCTGCGTCGGATGCTTGCTGAGGGCCGGCTCGGCGAGGTCCGCGCGGTGTGGGGTGCTCAGCTGTCCAATCCTCAGCGCAGGCTGCCCGAGTGGTACGAATCGCTTCCGCTCGGTCTGTTCTTCGATGAGTCCCCGCATTTCTTTTATCTGGTTCGGAGCGTGGTTGGGACCGAGCCCGAGCTCGAGCTGGCGCATCTCGTGCCGAGCCGGACGGGGGGACACACCCCAGCCGCCATCACCCTCGTGATGAGAGCCGGCGAGGTTCCGGTGCAGATCTCTATGAACTTCGAAGCTCCCGTGAGTGAATGGCATCTGACTGTTCTCGGCTCACGCGGCCTCGCGGTGGTAGACGTCTTCCGAGACGTCCTTGTGCTCGTGCCCAACGATCGCGAGCACCTGGCTCGCCACATCCTCACGACCACCGCAAGCGCGGTCGGCAGTCACTTGATCGGCGTCGCCGGCTCGGGCATCAGGCTTGCGCTCGGGCGCCTTGCGTACGGAAACGACATAGTGATGGAGCGCTTCGCGGAAGCCTGCAGGACCAGGATTGCTCCGAAGGGAATCTCGGCCCGCGATGGTGTGGAGGTCGTGCGCCTACAACGTGCAGTCCTCGATCGGGTCAACGCGCCGGCGCCCTGACCGCGTGCGAATCCTGCTCGCGAGCAACTACTACCCCGAGCACATGGGCGGGATAGAAACGGTCGCCGCATCCCTTGCTTCCGGCTACCGCCTCCGCGGTCATGATGTTCGCTGGATCGCGGGGGACATTCACGAGCGACCTCACCGCGGTCACGCAGACGACGTGCCGGTAAGAGTTTGGAACGGGATCGAGGGCTTGGGCTTTCCGTATCCACTGCCAGGACCCTCGGGTGTCGTGAGGATCCGGCAGGAGGTCGCCTGGTCCCAGATCGTCCACCTTCACGATTGCCTGTACCCCGCAAACATCGCAGCTTTCAGGGCCGCCCGCCGTGCGCGCCGTCCTGTCCTGCTGACTCAGCATGTGGCCGAAGTGCCTTATCCCAACCCGCTGATCCGCGCCCTGCAGTCGTTGGCCTACGCCAGCATCGGCAAGGCGGTGCTATCGCGCGCGGACCAGGTTGTCTTCGTGAGCGAACAGGTGCGGCTGTCGTTCGAGCCCCGAGTGCACTTTCGCAAGACCCCGCTGGTAATCGAGAACGGTGTGGATGCGCAGCTGTTCCGGCCCGCGTCGCCGGCGGAACGCGAGGCGTTTCGAAGCCGGCTCGGAGCCAGCGTGTCACAACCCCTGCTACTTTTCGTGGGCCGATTCGTGGAGAAGAAAGGGGTACGCCTTCTGCGACCACTGATAGAAACGACCCCGCAATGCGCGTGGCTGATGATCGGGCGCGCGGGAGATGTCGATCCTTCGACGTGGCACCTGCCAAACCTCCGCGTGATCGCTCAGCTCACCCCAGCGCAGCTGCGCGAGCATTACGCCGCAGCCGACCTCCTGGTGCTTCCGTCAAGCGGCGAGGGATTCCCGGTCGTGGCTCAGGAGGCGATGGCGTGTGGCACGCCTGCCCTGCTCTCTGAACAGACCGCGGCGGGCGTGCCTGCGATTCGTGATGTTGTATTCACGACCACATTGACCAGGGAGAACCTGCTAACTGCGCTCGAGGGAGCAGTCGCCGCGGTCGCTTCTAATGAAGGATTGCGCGATCGCGTTGCGGCACTCGCTCGCGAGCGCTGGCGACCCGAAAGTGTCGTGATCCGCTACGAAGCGCAGTTGGAGGCACTGCTGCGCTGAACCGCAACCTCCTCGTCCGCTTTCTTCACGAATACCCGTTCCAACCTGCCACTGCCCTGTGGCGGGCGGTCGAAGTTGATCAGCTGGTGAACAATGGTCTACCCGAAGGCCGCGGCCTTGACCTCGGCTGTGGAGACGGGCTGCTCACCCGCATCGTCCTGCAGGCAGCCGGGCCGCGCGAGATGATCGGGATCGATCCCGATCCAGCCGAGGCAGCGCAGGCGGTACAGCTTGGGATCTATTCGGCCGTGCATGCCGTCGGGGGCGACCAGGTGCCCGAACGCGACGCCGGCTTCGATTGGGTTCTCTCCAATTCCGTGCTCGAGCACATCGAGCAAATCGAGCCTGTGCTTGCTGAAGTTGCGCGGTTGCTGCGGCCTGGCGGGAAATTCGTTTTCACCGTGCCCGGGCCGGAATTCCATGCCTGCTTGCGTGGTCCGCTGCTGCCAGGGACGTCGCGCGCCGACTACCTTCGCCACCTCGATGACCGGCTCGCCCACCATCGTTACTGGGGCCCCGCGGAATGGCAGTCGGCTTTGGTTCCCCATGGCATGCACGTCGTGAGCGGCGTCGGTTACCTCGATGCTGCGCAGGCGCAGCGTTGGGAATCGATCTCTCGTGTCACGGCCGGTGTCCTCTATGGTCTGGCCGATCGACGCCGGCAGCCCATCGAGATCCAACGCGGGCTTGGCTTGCGCAAACCTGGCCGGCGCATGCCGTTGCGACTTGCACGAATGCTGGCCAACGTATTGTCTACAGGCCTTGACGGCCCGCCGGCAGGAGAGTCATCAATCGGTCGCGATCACGGACCGAAATTCGGTTGCTACTTGATCACCGCCATCAAGGACGAGAGCGTCGCCGCCCGGTAGAGCCCGGCCAGGCGCAGATCGTCGCCTCTAGTAGATCGGGCTCTCCAGAGTGACCGCTTCCAGCCATTTGCGGCAGGAGGTGAGAAAGCGAGCCGCCTGCAATCCGTCGAGCACGCGGTGGTCGAACGAGAAGCAGAGGTACATCATCGGTTTGATTCCGATCATCCCGTTGATCGCCACGGGCCGCTCGACGATAGCTTCCATCGTCAGGATGCCTGCCTGTCCCGGATTGATCACCGAGTAGCTGAAGAGCGTTCCGAACGTTCCGGAGTTGTTCACAGTGAAAGTCGCGCCCGCCAGGTCGTCAGCTTTCAGCTGCTTGTTGCGAGCGCGGGTGGCGACATCGTTGATCGAGCGCGCCAGGCCCGCGAGCGACAGTCCATCTGCGCGGCGGATGACGGGCACGATCAGCGTGTCCTCCAGGCCAACCGAGATCCCGAGGTTGAGGTCGCGGTGGATGATGATCTCGGTCTCGTTGAAGGTCGCGTTGACCTGGGGATGCTCGCGCAGGGCCGAGGCCGTCGCCGCGACCACGTAGGGCAGATACGTCAGCGAGAAGCCTTCTTGTTTCTGGAACGCCGCCTTGTTCGCGGCGCGGTTGGCGACCACACCGGACATGTCGGCCTCCTGCGTCTGCCAGGCGTGGGGGATGGTGGTCTTGGAGCGGACCATGTTCTCGGCAATGAGCCGGCGCACCCGCGTCAGCGGGACGACCTGGTCGCCCTCTCCGGGCTTCACCGCGGCCGGCGCAGCAGGGGCCGCCTTCGGCCGGGCGGCAAACTCCTGAACGTCCTTCTTGGTCACCCGGCCACCGATGCCTGAGCCGGGGACCTTGGAGAGGTCGACCTTCAGCTCAGACGCCTGCATTTGCACAGCGGGTGAGTAGCGGTGCTCGCCACCCTCGAGCTTGGGCAACGGCGCTTCAGCCTGTGGCGCGGCAACCGCGGGAGCAGGCGCCGCCTCTGTTTCAGCCTGTGGCGCGGGCTCGGCGGGAGCAGGCTTCGCCACTGCTTCATCCCGTGGCGCGGGCACGGCGGGAGCAGGCTTTGACCCTGCCGCAGCTTTTGGCGCGGCGACGGCGGGAGCAGGCGCCGGCGCTTCCGTCGCGGTTCCATTCGATGCGTCCGGTTCATCGCCGCCGAGCTCGACGACCGCGATCTCCGCTCCGGCCTGTACGGTCTCGCCTTCTTTGGCCAGGATCTCGCGCAGGATGCCGGTCACGGGCGCCGGCACTTCGGCGTTGACCTTGTCGGTGTCGACCTCGAGCATCGGCTCGAACTCGACCACCTTGTCACCCGGCTTGACCAGCCACTTGGAGATCGTCCCTTCGTGGACCGACTCTCCAAGCTGCGGCATCACGACCCGGGTGGTTTTAGGCATCAGTACTCGGCGAGGTCCTTCAGTGCTTTGGTGATTTTTGCGGGGGTCGGCATGAAGTACTCCTCCATCGGGATCGCGTAAGGCATGGAGGGCACGTCAAGGCCGCCGAATCTCTTCACCGGCGCGTCGAGCCAGCTCCATGCCTCGTCGGCGATCAGAGCCGCGACCTCGGAACCGACCGAGATGCTGAAGTTGTCCTCGTAGAGGACAAGGCATTTGCCAGTCTTGCGCGCCGAGGCGATGATGGCCTCCTTGTCGAGCGGATAAACGGTGCGCAGATCGATGATCTCGACGCTGACCCCGTCCGCTTCGAGATTTTTCGCCGCCTCGTTCGCGTAGTGGACCATCAGCCCGTAACAGAAGACTGAGATGTCGGTTCCCTCGCGAAAAGTTCGCGCCTTCTGCAGCGGGATGATGTACTCGCCTTTCGGCACGGCTTCCTTGAACATGCGGTACAGGCGCTTGTGCTCGAAGAAGAGCACCGGGTCGGGGTCGCGGATCGCGGCGAGGAGCAGGCCTTTCGCCTCATACGGGCCGGATGGGATCACGATCTTCAGCCCCGGCGTGGCGAACCGCGCCTCGATCGACTGGGAGTGGTACAGGGCACCGTGCGCGTGGCCACCCATCGGTGCGCGCACCACCAGCGGCACCGACCAGTCGCCGTCGCTGCGGTAGCGGTACTTCGCGATCTCGTTCGTGATCGAGTTGAACGCCATGTGAGCGAAGTCGGTGAACTGCATCTCGGCCACGGGCCGCTTGCCCGCGATCGCCAGGCCGAGCGCGACACCGGCGATCGATGACTCGGCCAGCGGTGTATCGATGACGCGGGCTTCGCCAAACCGGGCGTAGAGGCCGTCGGTGACGAGGAATACGCCGCCCTTCTTGCCAACATCCTCGCCCATCACCATCACGCGGTCGTCGCGCTCCATCTCTTCGGTCAGAGCCGATCGGAGCGCGGCCACCATGTTCATGTCTTCGGTCTCCACGCCTGGAGCAGGATCCATCGCCTCGGGAGCGCCGACGCCGTACACATTGGTGAGCGCGTCTTCCGGGGCGGGGTCGGCCGACTCCATCCCCTCCTTCGTCGCCTTGGCGACCTCGTCCTTGACGCGCTCCTCGTACTCGGTGATTTCCTTCGCCGTCATCACGCCCTCGTCGAGAAGCCGCTTTCGGAAGCGCTCTACGCAGTCGTTCTGCGCGAGCCGGTCGATCTCCTCCTGCGCCCGATACCGCCTCTGGTCGTCCTCGGACGAGTGCGCACCCAGCCGGTCGACAAGGCACTCGATGAGAGTTGGGCCGTGCCCGGCGCGGGCGCGAGCGATCGCTTCCTTGGAGACGAAGTACGCGGTGACCGGGTCTCTCCCGTCGAGCGTCACGCCAGGGAACCCGTATCCCGCCGCGCGCTGCGCGACGTGCTCGATCGCGTATTCCTTGCTGAACGGGGTGGAGATCGCGAAGCCGTTGTTCTCGCAGACGAACACTTCTGGCAGCTTGTAGATCGCGGCAAAGTTGAACGCCTCGTGCGCATCGCCTTCAGAGCCGGCGCCCTCGCCGTAGCAGGTGAGCAGGACCTTGTCGGTGCCGTCCATCTTCAGCGCATAAGCGACACCCGCGCCGCGCACCATCTGAGTCGCAACCGGCGACCCTCCGGAGGTGATGTTCAGGCGTGAATCCGAAAAGTGGCCGGGAGTCTGCTTGCCTCCTGAGGCGGGGTCCGCCTTCTTGGCGAGCACCGCGAGCATGAGGTCGAGCGGAGTCATGCCCATGCGCATGCAAAGGACTACGTCGCGGTAGTAAGGCGCGAGCCAGTCGTACTTGGGCTTCAGGGGCCAGCCGATGCCGATCTGGGCGGCCTCATGGCCGGCGCACGAGATGATGAACGGCGCCCTGCCCTGGCGGTTCAGGACCTGGAAGCGATAGTCCACCTGGCGGCCGAGCAGCATGTAGTTGAACCACTGTTTGAGCGTCTTCTCGTCAAGGTCGGTGTCACGCCACGCAACCGGTTCCTGGAAACGCCAGTCGGGGCTGAAGGTGGGGCCGGTCGGCCCCTTGGTTTTGACGGTTTGTGCCAACTTGGTCCTAAATGTGAATGGCGTGGCCATCGACGGCCAACGCTGCCTCCATGACCGCCTCGCTGAGCGTGGGGTGAGGGTGGATGTTACGACCGAGCTCCCAGGCATCGCCCTGGAACAGCTGCGCCAGCGCCGGCTCGGCTATGAGCTCCGTCGCATTCGCCCCGACGATGTGCGTGCCAAGCATCTGGCCGGTCTTGGCGTCGGCGACGATCTTGACGAAGCCGCCAGTCTCGCCGTGGATGATCGCGCGGCCGAGCGCTGTGAACGGGAACTTGCCTACACGCACCTCGCGTCCCTTCTCGACTGCCTGCTTCTCGGTCAGGCCGACCGAGGCAATCTGTGGATGCGAGTAGGTGCAGCGCGTGACGAGCTCCTGATCCATCGGCGCCACGCGCTTCCCGGCGATGTCCTCCACCGCGGTCATGCCCTCGTGAGCGGCGGCATGCGCGAGCAGGTAGCCGCCGACCACGTCGCCGATCGCGTGCACCGATTCGTTTGACGTACGCATCCACTCATCGACTTTGATGAACCCGTTCGGATGCAGGGTCACGCCGACCTTGTCCAGGCCGATGTCTTTCGAACGCGGTGAGCGGCCGACGGCGACGAGGAGCTGGTGCGCCCAGACCTCGCCCTGGTCGGTGTCCACACTCACACCGTCGCGCGCCTTCTTCGCGCCCTTGACCTTCACGCCCAGCCTGCAGTCGATGCCGGCCTTCTTGAATGCGGTGAGCATCTCTTTCGAGATCTCCTCGTCCTCGAGCGGCACCAGCCGGTCGAGCGCCTCGAGCACCGTGACTTTGACCCCGAGCTCGTTGTAGAGAGTTGCGAACTCGACACCGACCGCGCCGGCACCGATGATGCAGATCGATTCGGGGACGGAGGCGGCGAGCGTCGCGTGGTCGGACGAGATGATGAATTTGCCGTCGAACTCGAGCCCCGGCAGCGTCCTGACGGTTGAGCCGGTGGCCACGATGAGGTGCTTGGCCTTCACCTGCGTCGCGCCGACCTCCAGCGTGGTGGCGTCACGCACGCGGCCGCTGCCAGGCACGACCTCGATCTTGTTTTTCTTCATGAGGTACTGGACGCCTTTATAGAGCTGGCTGACTACCCCGTCCCGACGGGCGGCGATACGCGCGTAGTCAAAGTGCACCTTGTCGGCGTTGACCCCGAACTCGGGGCCGCGAGCGGATACTCGGTGGTAGAGCTCAGAGGACTCGAGCAAGGCCTTGGTCGGGATGCAGCCGACGTGCAGGCAGGTGCCGCCGAGCTTGTCCGCCTCGACCAGGGCAACCTTCAAGCCAAGCTGGGAAGCTCGGATCGCCGCGGGGTAACCGCCCATCCCACCGCCGAGGATCGCCACGTCGAAATCGGTCACGGCCATACTTCAAAGGATAGTTGGCTGCGTCGACAGGCCTGGTCGCTTCAGGGACAGTGCGGCAGACGAAGGTTCTTCTCCGCGATGTCGAAGTCGCTCCGATCGGTGACCGGAAGCGCGGCGACGGGATCGCCGTAGCGATCGATGGCGCGGTAGTAGAGCGCAGGGATTTTGACCGCCGGCATCACCAACGGGTCAGCCCACCCTTCCGGGTCCAGGCAGGGATCTTGGCGCATGTGGTTCAGGGCTTGGAGGTCGGCGACCTGCCGCTGCATCTGGGCTGTCTTCGCCACCGTGTACTCGAACAGGAGCACGCTGCTGTTGAAGCAGGCGAGGAAGAGGCAGGCGACGATGATGAGCCGCCAGGTGCCTCGCCACGGCAGATCTCTGGCGGCGCCGGACAGGAGCAGCAGCCAGAAGACGGCGCCCACGTACACGTAGCGTGAGGCGCCGGACTGCTGGTAGCCGAACTGTGCGCGGGCGACGCCTGTGACCAGGTAGAAGGTGAGGAGCCCCGCGGCGATGCCGAGCGCGAAAGGCTCAACGCCACGGCGCCGCCACGTCCATCCGACCGCGATTCCGGCGAGCACGAGCATGATCGGCGCAAACCAGCCGCCTTCTCCGATCAGTCCCGCCGCGGCCGAACCGAGACCCCACAGGAGATAGAAGGGCATGACCAGCAGGTTGGCCGCCGAGGGACCGGGGCCCGGATCGTGCTCCGAGCCGCTGCGCGCGAAAGCCAGGTACCACGCCGCAAAGGCGATGGCCGTCGGCAGGAGCCACACCAGGTCGCGCCGCCGTTCGCGAACCAAGACGAGCTGCACCGCGACGGCCACCAGGAAGAAAAGGCCGACGGCCGAAAACATGAGGGACACGGTCAGCAGTAGAGCTGTAAGGAGGAGGCGCCGCGAGCTCCTGGGACCTTCCATTGCGAGCAGCGCGCCAAGGCCGCACGCGATCGATGCGACGAACATCGTCTGAAACGCCCACAGGATGTTCTCCCAGCCGGCACCGAGCACCAGCAAGAGAGCCGCTGCAGCGATGCCGATCAGGTCTCCTGCCCGCCGCCGCACCAGCTCGAAGAGGAGCACCACGTTTGCGGCATGCAGCGCGAGCAGAACCGCCATGTACGGGACGTAGCTGTGCAGGCCGACGGTCGCCAGGAGGATGGAGTAGAGGAGCCGGTGAAGCATCGCCGGATGCACGTTGTGAGGCTCGAGATAGCTGGTCCACGTCCAGTCAGGCGAGTTCAGGATGTAGGTCCACTCGTCGAAGTAGAAGGTGTAGGTCCGCGACAGCCACAGGATCACGGCGGCGACGACGATCGCGGCCGCGCTGACGATCAGCCGGGCGTGCGGGATGCGCACCTGCGACGCGGTCATGCCGGCGCGGCCAACGGCCTTGGAGTGCGAACCGTGGCGGGGAGGCAGAGCATCACCCACCAAACGGCAATCGCGACGAGCGCCGGGGCTGGGGTGAGCGGCCAGGCCACCTCTAGGGCAAGCGCGATCACGAGCAACCACCATCGTTGCCAGGCGGGAGGCTTGTCACGCCAGAAGAGCCACGCGGCGACCAGCAGGATCGTGAAGTCCTGGAGGTGCGAGTAAGACGTGCTGAGGACGGACGTTACGAGGCCAAGCGCAATCAGCCTGCCGAGGCTGGAGTGGCGGTTCAAGTAGGCGGCGGCGAGCCCGGCGACAATCACGACACCCTGCGCGAGCGAGGTCAGCCAGCCCGGGCCGAGGAGGACCGCGATGGTGAAGAAGCGGTTGTTCACATCCTGTGCCTCGAGCGCGAGCAGGCCGCGATATTCGCCAAGTTCATCGACGCCCAACATCAGTAATGAAAGGCCGGCCAGGATCGCCGCCGGCACCGCGAATCCGGCCACGATGCGCCAGCGTCCCGCGAGCAAGAGCACCACGGGCAAGACCAGTGCAAGCTGCGGCTTGAGGGTGGACGCGGCGAGGACCACGCCCGCGAGGTAAGGCTTTCCTGCCTCGGCAAGCTTCCAGCAGCCGGCCACCGCAAGGAGCACAAACAGGACCGGCTGGCCGAGGCTCAACCCATAGAGAACGGGATACCAGGCCAGGGCGGCGAGCAGCCACAAGGCGCGCTTCCAGCCACTGCCCGGCGCAGCGAGCCACCAGGCCGCCACAAGGGCGACCACGGAGAGAGCGAACCATACGTAGAAGGCCCCGGCCGGGCCCAACACGCTCAGCGGCAGCGCCAGCCAGGCCAGGGGCGGCGGTGAGATAAACCACTGGCCGTCGTTGAACACGACGCCGGGCCGAACCTGTTCAAAGAGCTGGCGCTGAAGCGTGAGGGAGTAGATGTGGTTCCATCCGTGCTCGACGCCGATCCGGGCCGCGATGTAGTTCAAGGTCAGGTCGCTTGCCAGCGGACTGCGGAGCACAGGCTGCATGACCCAGTACCCGGTGACAGCAGTGGTGAGGACGAGGAACCACGCGAGGCCGGCGGCGCCGGCGTTTTGGAGCGCTCGCGCGTCCAGCCGCGCCAGGGTTTTAGCCGCGCTCGGCGAGCGGCACGGGCTTGCGAGGTTCGGGCCCGATGTACTCCGACTGTGGGCGGATGAGGCGGTTGTTGGCACTCTGCTCCAGCACATGTGCCGACCAGCCCGCCACGCGCGCGACGGCAAAAGTGGGCGGGAAGTATTCCTTTGGCAAGCCGATGGCCTGCAGCACTCCAGCCGAGTAGAACTCGACGTTGGTCGCTTGCGGCCGTTCCGGGTGCTCCTCATGAAGGATTTGCAGTGCGGTCTCCTCGACCTTGGAAGCAAGCTCGTAGAACTTGGGGTTGAGCCGGGCGCACATTTCCTTGAGGATCCTCGCGCGCGGGTCGTATGTCCGGTAGACCCGATGGCCGAAGCCCATGAAGCGCACCTTCTTCTGGCGCGCGTCGCGCAACCAGCGCTCTGCGTTGTCCGCGGTGCCGATCTTCTCGAGCTGGTCCATCACCGCCGAAGGCGCTCCACCATGGGCAGGGCCTTTGAGCGCGCCGATCGCGCCGACAAGGCACGAGGCGAGGTCGGAATCCGTCGATGCGATCACGCGAGCTGTGAAGGTCGAAGCATTCATACCGTGGTCCGCGAGTAGGACCAGGTACGTGTTCAGAGCGTGCACGTGCTCCGGGCGCGACTCCTTGCCGTTGAGCATGTACAGGTAGTTGGCGGCATGGCCCAGGTCAGTGCGAGCTTTCACGGGTTCCAGGCCCAGCTGCCGGCGGTGAAACATCGCGAGGATGGTCGGGAACGAGGCAGTCGCATGGATGGCAAGCGGGACGCTCGGCTTCTCCAGCTTGTGTTCGACTCCCTGCACTGAAACGACGCTCCTCAGGACGTCCATGGGGTCTGTGTCTTTCGGCAGCGCGTCGAGAGTGATCGTCGCGGCTTGCGTCAGCGCGCGTGAGCTCGCGAGCTCGAGGGCCAGGGCGTCCAGCTCGGCATGCGTTGGCAGGCGGCCGTTCCAGAGGAGATAGGCAACCTCTTCGAAGGACATCTGCTCCGCGAGGTCGGCGATGACGTAGCCCTGGTAGACAAGCCGTCCGTTGGCGCCATCCACCATCGAGATCTCCGTCTGCGCCGCGACGATGCCCTCGAGGCCTGGAACGTAGGTGCTGCTCACAAGCGTCCAGTCTCCGCGATCCGACGCATGTTTCGCGCCGGAGAAGGCCGCTTAGTCGCCTGATTACGCACCGCTGGCGTCACACGTGCGGAATCCGGGTTATTCATACGCACCGCTGGCGCCACACGTCCGGAATCCGCGATGCAAAGGAGTGTCGGTGGCTCGACACTTAACGTTTGGCGAGCTGCAAGGGCTTGGTCCCTGGCTGTGGGCCGGTCCACACCGAGGCTGGCCGGATGATGCGCAGGTCGGACAGGGACTCCAGCACGTGGGCGGTCCAGCCCGCCACACGAGAGGTGGCGAAGAGACAGGTGAAGATCTCCTTCGGGATCCCGGCACCGGTCAGCACAACCGAGGCCCAGAAGTCGACGTTGGTCGCGTTGGGCCGCTCCGGGTGCGCTTCGTGAAGGATCTGAAGCGCGAGCTCTTCGGTGCGCGCAGCGGTGCGATGGAGCTCCGGAGCCGCGGCCTTAGCCATCTCCCGAAGGATCTTGGCGCGCGGGTCGTAGGTTCTGTAGACGCGGTGCCCGAATCCAGAGAACCTCTCGTGCCGCGCGTGGGCCTCGTGCAGCCATTTGTCCGCGTTTTCGGCTGAGCCGATCTTGTCGAGCATCGTGCGCGCGTCGTAAGTGGCACGCCCGTGAGCTGGCCCGCTCAATGCGCCGATGGCGCCGACGACGGCCGACGTCAGGTTGCTACCAGTCGAGGCCACCACTCGGGCGGCGAAAGTCGAAGCGTTGAGTCCGTGATCCGCAAGCAGCACCAGGTAGGAGTCGACCCGGTGCACTGCGTCTGAGTCGGGCTCCTTGCCCTCCATCATCCACAGCAGGTTGGCCGCGTGCGAAAGATCATCGCGCGGCTCGACGATGTCCTTACCCTGGCGCCGGCGATACGTCGCCCCGACGATCGTCGGGAAAACGGCGGTCAACGCGATCGCTTCTTCGAGCGTCGGTTTGACCAGCGTCTTGGCCGCCCCTTGCGCGGAGACCACTGTGCGCAAGACGTCCATTGGTTCGGTCGCCGGGTCCATCGCCAGCTGCGTGGCCTTCGCTGCCTTGTTGAGGTGGCGTCCAGCGGCAAGCTGCTTGTGCAGCTCATCCAGCTGCGTCTCGTTCGGCAAATTGCCATGCCACAGGAGGTACGCGACCTCCTCGTAGGTCACGACGGGCGCGAGGTCTTCGATAAGGTAGCCGCCGCGATAGATCAGCCGGCCGTTGGCGCCGTCAACCTCGCTGATCGCTGTCTCGGCGGCAACCACACCTTCCAGCCCAGGGCTGAACTCCGACACGATTTGTAAGTGTAGAGAGAGCCCATTGCCGGCCGTGCCCTCTGCCGTGAGCTATCTGATCATGCGGCAGGGGCCGCCTGCCGGGGCGGCCGCAAAAAACTGCCGATTCCGTCCTTTTGGCGCCAACGGGGCGTCTGAACCGCCCACATTCCGTCCCGCCGGCGCCACCGGACGAATGGAATCACCCGGCTGAGTCTTTACAGTGACGCCAATCGTGGATCGACAGATCCGAAGCCGGAGCGCCGACCCAGGTGCGCCGACCGCCGCCATGGGCCCGGGCCGGATCTGGTACCTGCTGGCGCCGGCCGCAGCCGTGCTTGCGCTGATTCCGGTCGCGGTCCTGGTGCACCACCCGATGGACTTCGGACTTGCGTATCAGGGCGGCCAGGAGGCATGGTCAAGCGGCCACCCCGAACGCGTGTTGACGTGGACCGCGACCCCTTTCTTCGCCTTGATGATGGCGGCGATCACCCGCGTGGCACCCCTGGACGTGGCGACGACGGCCATGATGGCCGTCAACCTCGCGGTCTGGGGCGGCCTCCTCCTCTCTGTATGGAGCCGCCTTCTCGGTCGGGCGCCCTCCGCGCTGTGGTGGGGAACCCTGGTGGCCGCTGCCGTCTTCGCGCCGGCCATCACGACCATCTTCTGGATGCAGCCGAACCTGATCCTTCTCGCGCTGGCACTCGGTGGGATTGCGCTGGCAGACCGCCGCGCCCGCACCGCGGGCCTGTTGATCGGCCTGGCACTGGCGCTGAAGCCGATCGCGATCCTGCTTCCTGTCGCGTTGCTGGTGCGCCGGGAGTCGCGCCAAGCGGCGCTCTGGGCGATTGGCGTCGCGGCAGTGCTGAGCGCCATCGGCCTTGCGTTCCTGGCCTGGCGCGGAGGCGACCTCTCCATCGCAAACCCGATCGGGTACGCAGCCCAGTTCGGGACCAAGGGGGGCGGACCGATCGTCGCCTGCGTGGCTCAGAACTATTCACCGATGGCTCTGCTGTGCAGATTCGGTGTGCATTCCTCGACTGCATTGACAGTTGCAGTCGCCGCCGGGGTGCTTGTCCTCGGCTGGTTGGCGGTACAGAGACTGCGCAGCGTGCCGAACGCCAGGTGGGACCTGGTCGCGGTTGCATTCGCCCTGTCACCGATGCTCGGCCCGATCGGATGGGCCATGTACCAGGTGCTTCTCGCGCCGCTGATGCTCCTGCTCGCTTATGAGTTTTGGGCCGAGCGCGCGCCAATCTTCCTGTGGCTGAACCTGGGGCTCGTGTACTTGATGACAATGCTGGTCTGGGATCCACTCGAGTCTCTCGCCCAGACTCCGGTGATGGTGCTGGTGGTGGCCTACACGATCGGACAGTTCGCCCAGTATTTCCTGATTCTTCTGTGGTTCCAATGGATGCGAGTGCGATCCGCGCGCCTCCAGGCCGCGTGAGTATGGCGGCGGGCGAAGGTCGGACGACTCGCTTGACCGGGCCTTACGAATACGAGTGCGTCGAAGGAAAGCTGACCCTCCATTCAGGGTAGTCATCGCGGGCTCGACGTTTTATCAAGGTGGCTGCCAAAGCCGGATCAAATTCGCTTGAGGTGCGGTAGGGTTGTTCCTTACTACAGCGCGGAGGCACCACATGTCATCTCTACGTCCTGCAACGATCGTCGCAACGTTGTTCCAGATGCTCGAGGAGGCGCTGAGCGCGCCTGTGGAGGCAGCTGGGCCGTCCTGCTCGTGCTTGAGGTGCGAGGAGGCCTGGAACCGGAACCACTCAACGAACCGGATCTCGCCTCGGGCCGACGTCGGCCTGGGCTTGCGCCGGGTGAATCCGGGCTAAGCTTCTCTCTCGGAAGTCAAGCAGCTCTGGGGCGCGGCCCCTTTTCTCCGCCGGCTTCGGCGGAGACACGACCAGTTGGACCCTTTTGCGGTATCCATGGCCCAGGCCTACCGGCATTCGCGGCAGGCCGTGACCTAGGACGGACGCGAGCATGCGCCCGCGAAATGGTGATCGCTCAGGGTCGGGCGCGGGATTCCGTGAACTTGCTGGATGCTGCGACCGCCGCTCCGAAGATGGCCAGACCAGCGATTGTCCACAAACCGGAAAATGGCAGAGCACAAGGGCTGTTCACGAAAGCTTCGAGTGCCAGTCCAGCCAGGGCGACGGTACCCCAAAGCCGTTGCTCGATCGCTTTCAGCATCAACACCAAGGTCAGAGGCAGAAGGGGGAGAAACTGGTACGTGTACACATCGCCTGGAATCAGTGCGCCAAGGCTGAACGCCAAAGACATTGAATATGGCTGGGCCCATCCGCTCCGACGGGCGGCCCACAGCGTGGCGACAACGATCGCTGCGATAGTCGCGTAGGTCAGGATGCTCGCCAGCCACGGCAGACGCCAAGGAACAAGCGTGACGTTCGTGAAGACACCACCGGAGGCGCTCAACACTGAATAGCTGTGCCCGCCGATCAGTCGCGAGAACAGCAGAGGCGTGGAATTCTGGAAGCAGTCGCCGGTCGAGCCCTCGACTCCTGATCCGATCGGCAGCAGAATCTTGGTCACATACAGGACAGGGCTGCCGAACGGGATGAACGAAATTGCGAGCACGGTCCCGGCAACGCCGACAAGCGCGGCGGTGAACCGCGACCAATAGCGTGGCATCACAGACAACATCAATGCGGCGGGATAGAACTTGATTGAAGTTCCAATGCCCGAGAGTGCTCCAGCCAAGACCGGATGTCGTCGCACAGCGAGCATTGCGGCACCGGCGCACAACAAAATTGGTCCGCCCCGCTGACCTAGCCGAACATCCTCAAAGATGGGGGTGAACAACAGGACGATAAGCACGTAAACCGGAAGCGTCCATCCGAATCGCTCTCTGATGGCGCGATACAGCAAAAACAAACCGACGGCGGACATCAACGCATCTGTCAGCACCCACAGCCACGCATCCAGAGGCGGAGGCACCAGCGAGAAGGGAACCGCAAGCAGGATCTGCGGTGGTGGCCAGGTGATGGTCCACGTGTAGCCGGTGGCAATCAGAGCCACGGAGTGGGAGTAGATCGCTCCTGGGTTCGAGAGAGCCTGACGGCCGCTCTCAATGAATTGGTACACGTCCGCTCCCTCAGGAAGAAATACGGGCGCATCAGCCAGGACACGCCTGATCGCTGTTATCCCGACGAGAGTCCAAAGCAAGCGTGAGTCGCCGAGAACATTGGCGGCAGCGGCCCTGAGCCGGCTGCCGAAGCCGACGGGCGAGCTCTCTAGCGTCTGCATCCCGTTGCTGTCCGGTGTGTCAGCTTCCGCGGGGATGATCGGAGTCGCCATGGTGTGAGGGCGTACAGCTTGACACCAGGGCCGAGATTGATCGCTCCTTAGGCCGAGAGTCGTTTGCCCTAGCAGGGCCTACAGTGAGATCAGACCATTCCCAGTTCCCAGCGCGCTTCTTCGGTCATGCGCTCTGGGGACCAGACCGGCTCGTAGACGATGTCGACTCCCGCGTCCTGGATGCCGGGAAGCGTGAGCAGGTGGTCGCGCACATCTGACATCACCTCGGCGGCCATCGGGCAGCCGAGCGCGGTGAGCGTCATCTTGATGTCGACGCGAGCGGGCTTGATCGCGATGTCGTAGATCAGGCCGAGGTCGACGATGTTGACCGGGATCTCCGGGTCGAAGCAC
>Ga0209011_1000077_pt1 | contig 57347 bp, 50 predicted proteins | sample BlaSpr_A8_OM1_M3_FD_187986 | JGI IMG/M metagenome (GOLD analysis project Ga0209011, IMG submission 187986) | Forest soil microbial communities from Thunder Bay, Ontario, Canada - Black Spruce, Ontario site 2_A8_OM1_M3 (SPAdes) (version 2) | ecosystem: Environmental > Terrestrial > Soil > Boreal...
CAAATGCTGCCGCGGCTGCCGGGCAGCCGGTAACAATCGCCACGCGTCCGGAAAGATCGAACAATCCGCCACTCACGAAACCGACCCCGGCGTAAGCACCACCTTCAGCAAATTCGGCTCGCGCGCATATAACCGCTCAAACCATTGCGGTCCCTCCGCCAGCGGCGCAATCGCCGTAATCAGCGGCTTCACACGAATCGCTCCCCGCGCCATCAACTCGATCGCCTGGGGATATTCCCCCGCCGAAGCGCACGATCCCTGCAATCGGATCTGCCGCGTCACCACTTTCTGCAGCGGCAGCGTCACTTCCGGCGCAATATTCCCCACCAGCACCACCGTCCCGCCCTTGCGCACGCTCGCAATCGCCGCGTTCACCGTTTCATTCCGCCCGACTGCTTCCATCGCCACATCCACGCCAACTCCGCCAGTCCGCTGCAAGATCTGCGCGACAACATCCGCGTCTGCGCGTAAAACATCCGCCGCGCCCAATTCCTTCGCCATCTTCAATCGCGTAGCATCCACATCCGAAACAGACACCCGCTTGCAGCCCGCCGCCCGCAGCGCCTGCAAAATCAACACGCCGATCGTCCCCGCTCCCACCACCAGAACCGTGCTCGCCGCCGTAATCTCCGCCCCCATCTTGGCCAACGACACTGCATGAATCGCCACTGCCACCGCCTCCAGCATCGCCGCCTCCGCGAACGAAATGCTCTCGGGCAACTTGTAAACCACGCGCGACGGCACCGCCACAAATTCCGCAAACGCTCCCGCGCGGCTGTAATCGCCGCAAGAAACGCCCAGCACCTGCCGGTGATCGCAAAGGTTTACTTCGCCTCGCTTGCAATACCCGCAAGCCCCGCAATAAATCGTCGAATCAAAAGTAACGCGGTCGCCCTCCGCCAATCCCGTAATTCCCGCGCCCACCGCCGCAATTCGCCCCGCCGCCTCATGCCCCATCACAATCGGCGGAATCCGCCGTCCCGACGACCCGTCATACCCATGCACATCGCTACCGCAAATCCCGCAAGCCCCCACGCGAATCAGCACCTCGCCCGCACCCGCCGCCGGCGTCGGCACTTCCGCCAATTCAAGTTGCCTATATTTCGATAGCAACAGAGCTTTCATGAACGCCTTTGCGCACCTCAACCGAATTCTGTCGAGCGGGCCATACTCTAGCGCACATTCGTTCCCGCCGGAACAAGTTCAAGAAATGAACGCTTTAGAATTCCTGAGATTGAGGTTAAATTTTCCTGGCTGCGCGCAGCCGGTATCACTCCCATGACCACCCACATCGGCCTAATCGGCTCTGGCAACATCACGCAAACCCACGCCCGCGCCGCGAGTGCCATCCCCGGCGTCCAAGTCTCCGCCATCTACGGCAGCAATCCACAAGGCGTCGCCCGCCTCGCCACCGAGCACCGCGCGAGGCCCTACAACGATTTCGCGGCATTCCTCGCGCACAAGCCGCTGGACCTCGTAATCCTCGGCACTCCCTCCGGCCTTCACGCCGAGCAAGGCATCGCCGCCGCCCAGCGCGGCCTACACGTCCTCACCGAAAAACCCATCGACATCAACACAAAAAATGCCGACGCCTTAATCGCCGCCGCCGACAAATCCAACGTAAAGCTAGCCGTGATCTTCCAGGATCGCCTCAAGCCCAACATCCAGCGCCTCAAGCAATGGCTCGACCGCGGCCTCCTCGGCAAACCTCTCCTCGTCGACGCTCGCGTCAAGTGGTATCGCCCTCCCGACTATTACAGCAGCTCCAAGTGGCGCGGCACCTTCGCGCTCGACGGTGGCGGCGCACTCATCAACCAAGCCATTCACACCGTCGATCTCCTCCTCTGGCTCCTCGGCGATGTAGTTCGCGTCCAGGCCCGCACCGCCACCGTCCTGCACAAAATCGAAGCCGAAGACACCGCCGTCGCCAACCTGGAATTCGCCAGCGGCGCCGTCGGCACGCTGCTCGCCACCACCGCCGCGTATCCCGGCTACCCCCGCCGCCTCGAAATCACCGGCACCGAAGGCACTGTAATCCTCGCGCACGACCGCATCATCGCCGCCGACCTGCGCAATCCTCCGCCCGACTTCCCCGCCATCACCACCGGCGACTCCAACCAAAGCGCCTCTTCCGCCTCCGTAACCGACATCAGCGGCCATAAAGCCATCCTCGAAGACTTCCTCCACGCCATCGCCAACAATACACAGCCAATCTGCAACGGCCGCGAAGGCCGCCGCAGCCTCGCCCTCGTAGAATCCATCTACAACTCCGCCCGCGCATCTAAACTCTGAGCCCGCCCCCATCGTCCACCGATGGGAAAATTCTTGACACCCGCTTCCGTCCATGCTTCCATCGATAATCGATGGGAAACGACCTCCTACCTGGAACTCTCGACATGCTCATCCTCCGCTCCCTCACCCGCGGCGCGCGTCATGGCTACGGCATCGCACAACACCTCAAAAAAATCTCCGAAGACGTCCTCGACGTCGGCGAAAGCTCGCTCTACCCCGCCCTGCAGCGCCTCCTCCTCAACGGTTGGGTCACCGCGGAGTGGGGCGCATCGGAAAATAATCGCCGCGCCCGCTACTACAAGCTGACCACTGCTGGACGCAAACAACTCGCCGCCGAAAACCGTGAGTTCGATCGGATGATTGTCGCGATTCAAAAGGTGATGTCATGCGCCTGATGCGCCGAATTCTCTACTTCCTTCGCCAGCGCCGCCAAGCGGCCGAACTGGCCGAGGAGATGGAGTTTCACCGCCAAATGCTCGAGCAAGAGTCCGGCGACCCCCACGCCGCCAACCGCCGCATGGGACCGGCCATGCTCGCCCGTGAAGACGCCCGCGGCGTTTGGCTCCCGCTGCGCTTCGACAGCGTACTGCAAGACCTCCGCGTCGGCTTCCGCATGCTCCGTCGCAGCCCGAGCTTTTCTATCCTGGCGATCCTCTGCCTCACTTTAGGAATCGGCGCCAATGCCGCGGTCTTCAGTTGGATCGAAGGAATCCTATTCCGTCCCTATCCGCTTGTAGCTCACCAGGAAAGGCTTCTCGCCGTCACCGGAACCGCTCGCGGCGAGGCTGGCCACACAGATACCTCCTGGCCCGACCTCCTCGATTTGCAAAAGAGCTGCACGCTCATCGACTCCTTCATCGTGAACAAAATCATGGGCACGACGCTCAGCCTTGGCGATCGCGCCGAGCGCACCATCGGAAGCATCGTATCCGCGAATTATTTTGACGCCATCGGAGTCCATCCGTTTCTTGGCCGCGGTTTCGAGCCCGGCGAAGACACTGGACGCAACGCCCATCCCGTAACCGTGATCAGTTATCAGCTATGGCGGAGCCGCTTCAAACGTGATCCCGCAATTATCGGCAAGACGCAGCGCCTGAACGGCATAGAGCACACCATTGTTGGAGTCGCGCCAGAGGGATTTTTGGGAACCTTCGTGGGTTGGGGCATGCAGTTCTGGGTCCCAGCCTCCATGGAAGAAACGTTTGAGGGCGGCGGATACAAACTCGAAGATCGCGGCGCACGCTGGATTGAAGCGTACGTGCGACTCAAGCCTGGCGTGACTCTCGAGCAGGCCCAGCAAGAGATGTCCGCCGTTGCGAAACGATTGGAAATCGATTTCCCCGCAACAAACCGCGGCCGCGGCATCAAGCTGTGGCCGTTGTGGCAAACGCCATTCAACAACGCCGGTACCTTGCTCCCGACGCTCGGCATCATGCTCGCCGTGGTCGTTTTTGTTCTTCTGATCGCGTGTGCCAATGTCGGCAATCTGCTTCTCGTGAGGTCCTTCGCGCGCCGCCATGAAATGACCGTCCGGGTCGCGGTCGGCGCCGACCGTAGCCGCCTGTTGCAGCAGCTTGTCGTCGAAGGCCTCATTCTGTCGGCCCTCGCCGCAACCGGTGGACTCCTCGTCGCGCACTGGTGCCGCCACGCGCTGGTTCTGCTTTTCCCCGCGCGCGCGGGAGTCGCCATGTACCTGCCCGGCGAAATCGATTTGCGTGTGCTCGCACTTAGTGCCGGCGTTTGTCTCATCTCCACTCTTCTGCTCGGGCTGGTTCCCGCGATTCAGACCAGAAAGATCGATCTTGCCAGCGCGCTGAAATCCGAAATGTCGGGTGTTGTCGGTGGCGGCCGCGGAAAGTCGTGGATCCGCTCGGGTCTCGTTGTTGTCCAGGTGTCGCTCAGTTTTCTCTTGCTGGTCGGAGCAGGGCTACTCACGCAGAGCCTAAAGCGAGTTCGCTCCGCCAGCCCTGGTTTTTCGACGCAAGGTGTGTTGTTCACCGCTGTAGACTTGAGAAGCGCGGGATACGATCCCCAACGCGCCAAAAATTTTCAAGATGATCTGCTCGAGCGCATCCAGGCGCTACTCGGTGTCGAATCGGCTGCGTTTGCACGCGGCACGCCGTTGAGCTATGGCAATTTTTCTTCCTCCCCGATTGCCGTCGATGGCTATCAACCCCCGCCCGACGAGCAGCCTACGGTGCAATACAACGAAGTCGGCCCCGGCTATTTCGCGACCGTCGGAATCCCGCTTCTGTCCGGCCGCGAATTCACCGTCGCCGATAACGAAGCCGCCGCTCCCGTCGCCGTGGTCAATGACGTCATGGCGGCGCAGTATTGGCGCGGTGACGATCCCGTCGGCAAGCGCCTTCAGGTCAAGGGCCAGTGGAGGCAGATAGTCGGTGTGGCAAAGGTTTCCAAGTACCAAAGCGTTCGCGAAAACCCAAAGCCGTTTTTCTATGTCCCTCTGCGCCAGGATTTCTCAGTCGGAGCCGGTTTGAATATTCGAACACGCATGCCCGCGGAGACCATAGCCGCCGCGCTGGCCCACGAAGTGCACGCGCTCGACGCGAATCTCGCGCCCTACGAAGTGATCACCCTGCAGGAACAGATGGATCGCTCCACATCGCCTCAGCGCGTCGCGGTCACATTACTGGGAGTTCTCGGCGGCTTGGCCTTGCTGCTCGCCACCGTCGGCCTCTATGGCGTGATGTCCTACACCGTCTCGCAGAACGCGCGCGAGCTCGGGTTGCGCATGGCCCTCGGCGCCGGCGCATCCAATCTCTTGCGTCTCGTGATGTCGCACGGCCTTACCCTAACCGCAGCCGGCGTTGTTCTGGGCGCAGCAGCGGCGCTAGCATCGACTCGTCTGCTCGGCAACCTTCTGTACAAAGTAAGTCCACGCGACCCGTTAGCCTTCGGCTCAGCCTTGATCGTCATGACCATCGCCGCCACAGCAGCCTGCTTTGTCCCCGCCTGGCGCGCCACGCGCACCGACCCAGCCCGCATCCTCCGCGACTGATTCTTTCCGTCGCGGCGACGCCCTCTGTGTCCTAGTGCTTCTTCTCGCCCAAATACTTCCCCAAAAATTCCTTCACATCCGCCTCCCAGATCCGCCACCCTTCCACCGATGTGGAGCCTAAACGGAGCCGACTGCTCTACCTTTGCGGAATTTGGTATCGGCAGCCAGGCCGAAGCCTTCCAGCACGTTGGCTTGCACTTGCTTTGAGAGGGCGTTGATCTCGTCGACACCGAAGTTCTGGGGGCTGACGAAATACCTCAACTGCCTCTCTCCCGCGGGAGTCTCGATAATCCGCAGGACGGCGTCCGCGACTTCCTGAGCATTGCCCGAGGTGGAGGAAAGTGCCGCTTGGACCTTCGCAGGGATCTCTTTGAGGGCGCCATACGTATCGGTGCGAGCCTCGTCGGCGCCAGTCACTACATTGCCGAACACAGCAGTCTCATATTGGCCGGGCTCGACAATCACGGATTCAATTCCTTGCCCCGCAAGTTCGTAGCTGTACGCCTCGGCTAAAGCCTCCAGTGCAAATTTACTGGCGCAATAGAAACCCATGGAGGGAGCAATGATGCGCCCGGCGGCGCTGCTGATGTGCATGAGCACGCCGCTGCGTTGCCGCCGCATGTGCGGAAGCACCGCGCGATTTACGCGAACGGGCCCGAGAAAATTCGTGTCCATCAGACGCTGCGCTTGTTCGGGGGTGACCGCTTCCGCCAGCCCAGAGACGACATAGCCGGCGTTGTTGATGGCGACGTCGATACGACCGGCTTTGGTCACGGCGGCATTCACGGCCCGCTGGACCGACGCCTCGTCGGTCACATCCATTTCCAGGACGTGTATCGGCAGTGACTCTTTTTCCGCAAGCGTACGGATTTCGGAGGCATTCTTAGCATTGCGGCCTCCGGGGTCACGCATCGTCGCGAAAACGGTGTGCCCTTTACGCGCCAGGGTATTGACGAACAGTCTGCCGAAGCCGGTGCTGGAACCGGTGATGAGAACCATTTGCTTGGAATTCACGAGTATCCCTCCTTGTGGCGCTACTGTGACCCAGTTTGATGCCGGAAGTAAAGCGGCTGGGTACAAGGACGCGTCACCCACGCCGACTAATCCTGGCTCTAGCCCTGGCCGCCCTCCTTGTAGGGGCGTCGCCTTAGCGCGCCCAGGCCGAAGGCCGCATCCCGCTTGAATTTGACTTACGTAGCGGCCGCGGACCGTTGCGGGCGGCTTTTTCCTCCCCAATCATGCAAACTGTCATCGGCCGACAAATCGCGCGCCGAAGTGCAAGCAACCCGGGAACGCCATTCTCCCGAATGGCGCTTCGGCCGACGCGCCGGAGGCACAAGCCTGACGCCACTTACTCATATCCGCCCTCGCCCTTCTCGCGCTCGCACTCCTCGTGTTCTTCCCGACTCTTCGCCTTGACGCTGACGTGATCGCCTGGCTGCGGCGGCAAGGCCGGGGCTATCAGACTCGCGCGAATGCCCTGCTACGGGATGCCATGCTGGAGGATCTGAACCCGAAAAGAACAAAGGAGGGCGTTGGCCCGGCCCTCACAATCCGCGTCATAACGCCATTGCGCAAAGGCGGCGCGCCAGTTGAGGCGTCAAGCTTTCCTCCATAGACAGGATCGTGGATTACGCTGATATCGACTGTAGATTTGGCAGGGATAGCGAGAGCGAAAGCGAAGACCCACGTGTAACGCCGACACGTGGGGCACCCAAATTCATCTTTCGGACTTACGTCCGAGCCACCCGTCGTATCTGGGTTATTGCCCCACCTTCACGCAGTACAACCCATCCGGCCCACCTGATCCGTCGTGCTCGCGGGTACAGCGATAGATACCAACCGGCAATTTTTTTCCAGGCGCGAATCCTTTACCTCGAACGTAGAGTGTTTTTGTCTTTCGAGTCACGATCTTCCAAGCATCGCGGGCTTTAAGTAGTCGTTCCTGTTCCGTGAACAAACTCTGCGGGTCATTGAATTTCTCAAGATATGCAAGGTACCCAATTTGCTTTGACTGTGGTAACTTCCAAAACTCTTTGTCATTTATAACGCTAGCTATCTGATCCTGCTTCAGACCGATATTAGGTTCTGCGGTTCTGTGTGCCTCATCTGGAATAGTTTGTAGCGTCCAATCGGGATCGCAAATCAAGTTACTTGTAGTCAAAACTGTAGAACCATCATCTGCCAAATCAATCCCGGCGATGTAGCAAAAAGCCTTTCCGTCTTGGTGCCAGACGAAATCCTTTGGCAGAGTCGTGTCTATGGAAATTCGAATCTTGCTACTCTCATACGCAAAATAACCAATGACAATCAGACCCGCCACCGCTGCTCCTATTCCAAGAGCGATGGCGAACTTCTTGCTCTTGAAGCAGAGATACAAGATTGCGATCAATATGATGGCTGTTCCAACCTGCATTTCTTCTCCCCTCTAAGATTGAGCCCGCTCCGAATGAGAGTCTATTTTTCGTCTTCGGAGCAATTGAACCGCTTGCAGTCTCGCACTCAACGATTCGTGCGCCCCAAGATGCCTTGCTCTTCTTCTCTTGGTTTGAGGAAGTCAAGGGGCGACCGAGATGTAAACCGTCTTTTAGGTGAGAACTTTATTGAGCAATCCATTCGGGTTTTCGGCAAACTCGTCGAACGAAATCTTCTCATATTCCAGTTGCGAGGCAGCCCCGAAAAATCGCCGATAACGTTTCTCTTCCTCGTCGGCCGCACGGAGTTCTTTATCTTTATGCCAGTTGACAACAACAATTTTGGGGGGCTTGGAGTTCACTTGAACTCTCTTAAGCAGGTATTTTACGTGCATGTCAGCATCCGGAAAGGAATAGCCACAGAAAACCCACGCTCGGCAGTTGTTTAATATTTGCTCAGCCTTGTACCATACGATCTGGATGAAGATGTTCGACAGCACTTTGAAGTATGTGGGCGGAACGATAACCGGAACCCGCAACGCGCCGCATTTTTGACAACGGCCTTGAGCTGGGTTTATTAGCACGTCCACCACGCCCTTTTCATAGCGGGTAAGTGTAACGGAGCGACAGGTAGAGCAATAAAGCCAGTTGAGCGACCCATGAAGCTTAAGCAGCGAGGTGGGAGTCAACTCCCCCGCATGGTTTCCTTGACCGCCGATGTTATCGAACCCAATTCCATAATCCCAAAAGTGGTCCGTGTAGTATCCGTCTAGGGCGTTGTCGATGAGGATGTCGTAGTTGAAGCTAACGAATGCGCACTTATCGAGTATTCCGTTTGCGCGTAGATTCTCAACTAACAGCCTGTGATGACCTTTGGACTGCTCCAGTTTCTTGTCTAGGATCAATGCGATAAGGAAGACGAAGTTTGTCCTTACATTACGGAGGGTCGCACCCCACTGTTGAGGAGATAGATTCCCCTCAAATCCTCGAAAACCATCGTCACGACTCAGCGCGAGATCAACTATACCTAGTGCCTCTTCAAAAGTCGGAAACTGCGATATTGGAGGAGGTTTTGTCGGGTCAAAACCGAAGAACACCTCAAAGAAGCGGACAAGTCCGTTTTTGAGAACTTTGATTCCCTGTAAAGAAGGATGGCTGACAGGCATGCCTCGGTAGCCTTCAAATGATTCTGAAAAGAACTCGGCGAATAGCTTTGCTTGAGAGGGCGCACCTTCGCTACACGAAGCTCCTGCTCCTAGGAATATCGCTACCTCTGGGCGTGCCACCGAGTTCTCCATCAAGCGCCTAGCTTTCTACTTTGGGTTGATCCAGCGTATTGCTCAGGAACCAACTGAAAATTGAAGCTGCTGCTTCGTCCACAGGGCCGTCGTCAAAGAATATCTTCAGCTGCGCCACAGCGAACTTAATCTCCGGCTCCCACTCCTGTAGTTCATGAGGCATCGACTTGAACTCTGGCCACAGCGTCCGATTCAAAAGATCGATCTCAATCTTACCTCTGGATCTCCACTCGGGTTTCCGAACGCAATCACCTAAAGGCCGCAAGTGTTGCTTGTATTCGCTTGCCACTTTTTCACTTCCTTTCCACCGCGGACTGATCGTAGCAGTTTGGCTGTTGCTCAGACCAGGCCCGCGGGTGGCGCAGACGCAGCCCGTAGAAAATTTTTGCTTGTGCCTTTGAAGCGCGCGGGTTCTGACATGGCTCCTATCTCCAAAAGTGCCCGCAACTCATTCACGCGTTTATATTTCCAAGTTTACTATTGACAACGTCCAGATCCGGCGGGTGGCACACTGGCGTTGGGGCATGAGACGACGCCAATCGGGGAGATTCATCCCGCTGGACCCGCGGGATGGCGCAGAGTTGGCGTTCCCGGATGGGTTCCGCTTGACCTAACCCTCGATTCTAACGATCTGACCAGGCTGAATGGATTCGATGCGCGCGAGGCAGGCGGGCGCGAGCGGCAACAGGTCTTTCAGACGGTTCGACTTCGTGGCGGGCGGGCCAGCCTCCACTTAGCCAGAGGTATTCCCGGAAAACTGTCTCTCCCGACACACGTCCCGTCAAACCAGCTCGATCATCACCCGCCGTCCCACCATCGCCGCCGCGCGTTGCAGACTGGAAAGCGTGATGTCGCTTTTCGGATTCAGGAGCCGGTCCACCTGGGTGCGGCTGGTCTTGAGCAGTGTGGCCATCCTATTCTTAGAAATTTTCTGTTTCTTCATGGCCTCGTCGAGTTGCCAAGCGACGACTTCCTTGACGGCCTGCGCTTGCGCCTGTTCAAAGATGCCCTCTTGCTTCAGGAAATCGTCGATGCTCGAACCCATATGCTTTCTGCGCTGCTTGTGCTTCTTACTCATCGCTTCAACTCCTTCTGGCGCTTGCGCGCCAAGGCCAAATCATCCTCCGGCGTGGCGCGGGTTTTCTTGATAAACCCGTGCAGCGCGACGAGGTGCTCCTCGTGAAGGCAAAGCAGCACACGCGCCGTCCGGCGCGTTGGCAGGTCCGTGCGGACCTCCCACAAACCGTTTCCCAACGGCCGGCACAGCGGCATCCCGACCGGCCACCGCCATTGCGCACGCATCAGGTCTTTTCCAATGGCTTGGCGCTCGGCTTCCGGCAATCCCTTCAGCCACTCCCGCACGGGCTCACTTCCAGGCCGCAGGCGGTAAAAAATGAGCGGGATTTTTCGCGGCTGTCGGTCTTCCGCCATCCTGCACCTTATATAGTGCTAGTGTACCTTAAAATGTTCAGCGAGGCAAGCTAGTTGGACAGGCTGTTTGGCAATCGTGGCCGGGCAATGCGGGATTATGTACTTGACTCCAGTAGGGAGTCAGCATACCCTCCCCTTTAAGTCAGAGGGGAGAAGTGTATGGATTCGCCTCGCGCGAGAATTGCGGCCTGGAAAATCGACATTTTACAGGCTCATCGCAGGAGACGGATGCGATGGATTATTGCCATCGGCGCAATTCTCATCGCGCTGGAATGGTTGGGGTTTAAAGTGGGCTGGCCTCCATTTCTTGATTGGACCGTCATTGCGATTCCGGCCATTGTCGGAATCGTGGCCTGGGTAATTCCTATGAAGGAAGCGCAGGCCATACACAAATGGATGCTAACTCTTGGCTGTATAACGTTCAGTGCCCTTCTGTATTTGCAACAGCATTTGACTAGACAGGAGCATGCCTCCGAGATTGCCAATCTTCCTACCAAGACCGATATAGAAAAACTTCCCGATCTCATTGTGCTTAGACTGCAAAAAGTACAAATAAAAGAGACAAAAACTGAACATGGGAAAGCGATACCGACAAAAGTCAAGTCAGAACCAGCGGCCAAAAACGCAACGCCAGTTCAGGATATTCACCGCCCTCAACAGGAACTGATCGCTAGCATTATTAGGTCGGGAATTCCACAGAATGAACCAATCGCCGTATTCGCAGATACCACGCCAGAGCAGCTGGACACTTTTGCGCGAAAGATGACAGCCGCACTCCTCATGGGTGGCATGAAAGCTGAACTAGGAACCTCGAATCATTTGCGGCCAGGGATAGTCATCATGTACAGCGCAGAAAAAAAGAATTATGCCGATGTGATTCTAGACGCTTTTGTTAAGGCCCGTGTTCCTGGGCCGATTACAATGCAGCCAGGGTCGCCACCTCAACCATTGACGATTGTGATTAGTTCAACGGATTAGGCTGCATCCTGTACTTTAGCTGTAAGGTTTTTGTATTCGAGGTTTGGAGAGTCGATTAGCTTGAGCATGGTATCTCGGAAAAGATAAGGGTTCTTGCGGTTGTTGAAGCGGAAGCACATTTCGTCAAGGTAAGCGGGGAGATGTTTCGCAGAGACTTTATGCCACGTTCCCACAATGCCGCGCTTGAGAAGAGAGAAGGCCGATTCCACGGTGTTTGTGTGCACGTCGCCGTGGGCGTACTCGCGGGAGTGATTGATAGTCTTGTGAAGGTTCTTCTGCATCTTGTCCAGCGCCCAGGGGTAGATAGCCGATTCGTCCGTCATAATCACTTCTACATGGCTCCCAACGTTGGCGTTGATAATCTCTCGGACGGTCGCAGACTTGGCATCCTCAGCGCGAATCATGCGCAGGTCGCCGTTGCGTTGCCGGATGCCGATGACAACCGATACTTGGCCCTTTGGACGCCAACGGCGTTTCTTACCCGCAACGTAGGTTTCATCAATTTCGACTGTGCCGCCGAGCTTAGGCGGGGCGACTTCCAACATTGCAGCACGGATGCGATGGCACAGGTACCATGCCGTCTTATAGCTCACGCCGAGAGAGCGTTGTATCTGGCACGCCGACATTCCTTTCTTCGATTCGCAAAGCAGGTACGTCGCAAGAAACCACTTCTCAAGCGGCAAGTGGGTATCATGGAAGATGGTGTCCACGGTCACGCTGAATTGGTGCTCGCATGAGGCACATAACAAGAGCGGGCGATTCTCTAAGTGATAGATTTTATCGGCCTGACAACGCGGACACGCAACGCCCTTGGGCCAGCGCAGTTTTTCGATGTAGGCGCGGCACTTGCTTTCATCGCTGAATTGCTGGATTAGCTCAACGAGATTCATAGGACGCTCCCATGCCGAAGAAGAAAAAGAAAACGAAGCACCCGAAAGACATGACTACGGTTGAAGCGATGGAGCACTTGTTCACGAAAAAGGGCCACAAGATTATTAAGCGCCATCTTGCCGAAATTGAGCGGGTGCCAAACACAAGGAAAGGATAATAGAAATGCGTGGTGAAGTCAAGTACATAATCCCGCTCCCTTTAGAATCACCACTTATGAAAAAACGGGAGGGGGGAGGGATTATTGTTAACTAGCCCCTCGTTTACCGTGATCTCCGAGGGCCACTATTCCGAGCCGCCGAGCGCAATCCCGCAGAATCTCCCGTTCCCAAATGGGACGCTTCGGATTTCGCGGATGCGGCAAGTCCGTCGGGATCCGTCCCGTCAGGTGCAGAAACACTGCCGCCGAATGCTTGTACGCCGGGACGGGCTCCCGAAACGCCACATTCCCCAGATACTGCAGAGCGTCAGACAATGCGTAATACCCCGGATCGCCCGCTTCCCAAAGCCGGTCGCGCTCCGCGAACTTCTCTGTAGCAAACGTCGCCAGCCCGAGCAAATAGTCCGAGCCGTACTCGATCATATTTATTCCCAGGTCATTGCCCGTATAAATCTGAAACTCCGGCCGCTGCGCGTCGCGCAGTGCCAGCCGTCCCAGCTCCGCCATACGGTCCAGCGAAGAATGCTTCATCCCCGCCAGCTCCGGAATGTCCATCAGCCGCCGTACCGTCTCTTCGTCGAAGATTTCCCCGTTCGGCGCGAACATCGGCCCCAGCTCAAAAGCCAGCACGCGCGGAAATCCCCGGCAAACCGCCCGGTACGTCGCCGCCTTTTCCTCCGCGGATTTTCCATGCAGCCGCGCCGTCTGAAACAAAATCGGAATCCCGCCAAGGGCAACAATGCGCTCCATCTCGCGACGGTACAGCGCAACGACCTCGCCGGCCCCATGGACAGACTGATTCTCGATGTACGCCCCCGCAACAAACCCCACACCCGCTCCCAGTGCCTCGCGCGTCCAGCGCAGCACCTCCGCCTTTTCCGCATCGCCCAGATAATTCACATACCCCGTGTCCATGTTCACCGCGTTCATCAACCCCGCGCGTTGCGTCACCACCAGGTGCCGCTGGAACGCCTCCACCGCAATGCGTCCATCGGATTCATACGGCAGCAGCGCCGCTGCAATCCCCTGCACCTTGCGCCGCAATTTCCGCCGTTCCATCAGCGACTCGATTATCATGGCCTCTCACAATTCATTCCGAATGCACCTGTAGCGCCCGCCTTCCGAGGCGGGCTGGTTTGCCTAAGCAACCCTCAACGCTTAGCCTTCAGTGCGCTCAATTTCACGGCCATCGAGGACGTTTTGTAATGACTGTCCAGCGGATAGCAACCCGAAGGCAATCCATTCCGCGGAGCCGTAGTGCAATCGCTGAACGTTCTGCAAATTCTTTTGTGCTGCACCGCGCGACCTTGCGCCGCATCGAGAAAGATTTCCGGATATGTTAAAACCATTCGCCCCAGTCCCACCGAATCCACCCAGTCCTCGCGCAACGCGGCCTGCGCCACATGCGGCAGAAAATCCTGCAAATAACTGTATGCCGTGCCAACAAAAATCAAGTTCGGAAATCGCCGCTTCAATTCTCGCGCCGCTTCCATCTGCCGCGCCACGCCCACCAGCGGATCTTCCGGTGGCGCGTATCCATCCGAAGGCGGATACAGCGCCGGCCGCTGAATATGCGGGTTGTAATAAGGACTTCCAGCCGTCACATTCACCAGAACAATATTCAGCGACTCGAGCAGAGATAAAAACTGAATCGGCTCCGCGAGATCCGGCTGCGTCGGGTCGCTGGCGTTCACGCCGAATCCCCAGCGATACGGAATCAAATCCGCGTGCGGCTCCGGAATTCCCGGACCCAATTTTCCATTCGCGGATAACGCCGGATCGGGATAGAAAGGCACGGTGTCAAACGCGGAGACGCGCACGCCAAGTTTTAGTTGCGGCGCAGTCGCGCGAATTCCTCGCACAACTTCGCGCAGAAATCGCGTGCGATTCTCAAAACTTCCTCCGTACTTCCCTTCCCGCGTGTGCGCGCTCAGAAATTCGTGCCCCAAATATCCGTGGCAATGCTTGATGTCGACAAAATCAAAACCAAGCTCCCACGCGATACGCGCCGCGCGATGAAACTCTTCGATGATGTTTTCGATTTCCGAATCTGCGAGCAGAGGAAAATCGCGCGCCAAACCGAGCCGCCGATCCAGAATCGGATGCCGATACAAAATCTTCGGCTCCGCGCGAGAATGCGAATTCGGTTTGCAGTACCGCCCCGAATGCGTAAGCTGCAAACCAATCAGCAATCCCTCGCCGGAACCTGCAGCTTGCCTGTGCTCCGCAATCAGCGCAGCGCGCAAGTCCGCCAACCCCGCGCGAGTATGCTCCGCAATCACAAGCTGATTAGGATTCGCACGCCCGCTATGCGAGACGGCGACGGCTTCGCCGCCCCAAATTAATTTCGCGCCGCTCTGGCCAAATCGCCGCCAGCGCCGCAACGTATTTTCCGTCGGATTGCCATCGGGAGTCCCGTCCCAGCCCTCCATGGGATTTATGGCAATGCGATTTCCGATTTTGATTTCGCCGCGCGCAAGCGGCGAAAAAAGCGGCGATTCCGCCGCGCGCAGAATTTCGCCGTCGCAAGGAATTTGCAATTGCAGCGCGCGCAAGTGTTCCGCGAAATGTGAAACATCTTTGACGCTGCCAAGGCGCAGAATCTTCGGAGCGGTCACGCCGCGTTGCCTCGCGAAATTATGGGAGCGGTCACGCCGCTCTTCTCTGGCAATTTGTGAAATTCATCACTCCGCTTTTCCTCGCAACATTGCGGACGCTTTACCTCGTGCAGCTTTCCGGGCGATCGTGCAGTTTTTCTTCATCTTTGCTTTGCGCTTTCCAGCTTGACAAACACAGCGATGCTAAAAGATTCTTTGTGCCGATGTCGAGGGCCTTCTGAGCAACGCAGGGTTCAAGTCAGAAACAATTACAATGCTCCGCGCCCGCGGAGGAGGTGACCATGTCCATGACGCGACGTGAAATGTGTTTGCTGCTGCCTGCGGCGATGCTTCCGCTTGCTGCTGCGCCGCTCGCGGAAGCGAGCGAGCAAGACAAGTCCCTGCCGTCGGCTAGCTATCCGTTCGAAAAGCTGACGCCACATGCTGCGCCGAGCGGGGCGCAAACACGCAGCATCTTCAAAGGCAAGCTGGCGACTGGCGAATCGATTGAAACGCATGCAACCACGCTGCCGCCGGGAGTCATGCCCCATGCGCCCCACCATCATGTGCATTCGGAAATGTTTTTCATGCGCGAAGGAACGCTGGAGCTGACTGTGAATGGCACTACGTATCCGTTGGGACCAGGTTCGGTTGGGTTTGTGCGTTCGAATGAAGAGCACGGCGTGAAGAATGTGGGCACTACGCCGGCGAATTATTTTGTGGTGGCGATCGGTCCGGGCGCAGGCTCGGTATAAATTCAGATCAGCGATCGGGAGAGAGAAAAAGTTATGAGCGAAACGCTAAAGCAAGCACTGCTGATCGCAACGGCGATGCTGTTGCCGGTTGGCAATGCGAAGGCGCAAGCGAGCTACGATTTGCGGTCGCCGAACAATCGAGTCGAGGTCAGGATTCGAACGGCGAACGGCATCCGCTACGATGTGCTGTTGGGCGGCAGAGCGATATTGCAGGATTGCACGCTTTCTCTGGACGTCGACCACAAGAAATTTGGCGCGGAAGCTAAAGTTTTGAAGCACAAGGAGAGCAGCCACGACCAGGTGCTCGAACCGGTGGTGAGGCAGAAATTCGCGAAGATTCGGGACAATTACAAAGAGCTGCACCTGGACATGGACGGCGGTTACGCGGTCACGTTTCGCGCGTACAACGAAGGAGTGGGATATCGGCTGGAAACATCTCTGCCGCAATCGGAAGTGAAGGTTTATGGCGAGGAGATGAATTTGAATTTCCCGAGCAACGACATCGTCTACTATCCTGAGGAGGAAAGCTTTCTTTCGCATAACGAGCGGAAGTATTTGCCGCGACGTTTGGCGGACATCCATCCTGAATTTATCGCGACGCTTCCCGCAGTGGTGGACGTAGGAGACGGAGCGAAGGTCGCGGTTGCGGAATCGGACGTGGAGGAATATCCGGGGTTGTGGCTGCGCGGAACGAACGGCAACGGGTTGGCGGCGGTATTCCCTCCCTATCCGCTGAAAGAACACCTGGAACACGATCGCGATTTGCATGTGGTGGAAAGCGCGGATTACATCGCGATCACCAAAGGCACGCGGACGTTGCCTTGGCGCGTTATTGGCATCGCTGAGAAGGATGGCGACCTGCTGACGAATCAACTGACGTACCTGTTGGCCAAGCCTTCGCAAGTACAAGACACCTCGTGGATCAAGCCGGGCAAAGTGGCGTGGGACTGGTGGAACGATTGGAATGTCTACAATGTGGACTTCAAAGCCGGCGTGAACACGGAAACGTACAAGTACTACATCGATTTCGCGGCGAAGTACGGAATTCCGTACATCATTTTGGACGAGGGCTGGTACAGGAATGGCGACGTGCTGGATGTGGTGCCGGCCGTGAACATGGAGGAGCTGACTGGCTACGCAAAGCAGAAAAATGTTGGCGTTATTTTGTGGGTGCTGTGGAACAAGCTCGACGACCAATTGGAGAAAGCGCTGGACCAATACGCGAAGTGGGGCGTCAAGGGTGTCAAGGTAGATTTCATGCAGCGCAGCGATCAACTGCTGATCAACTACTACCACAAGGTGAGTCGTGAAACCGCCAAACGGAAGATGCTGGTGGATTTTCATGGCGACCAGAAGCCAGCAACGATGACGCGTACTTGGCCCAACCTGATCAGCACAGAAGGTGTGCGAGGAATGGAGTGGAGCAAGTGGAGCGCGGAAACCGATCCGGATCATGATGTGACGCTGCCGTTCACGCGCATGTTCCTGGGACCGATGGATTACACGCCGGGCGCCATGCTCAACGCGCAAAGGAACAGTTTCAAAGCGATTGGCAGTCGTCCGATGAGCCAGGGCACGCGTTGCCACCAACTTGCGATGTATGTGGTATTCGAGAGCCCGCTGCAGATGCTTTCCGACAGCCCGTCCAATTATTTGCGCGAGCCGGAGGTTATGGAGTTTCTCGCGCCCGTTCCTTCGGTGTGGGATGAAACCAAGGTGCTCGACGGCAAGATTGCGCAGTACGTTGCGGTGGCGCGGCGGAACGGCAAGGATTGGTATGTGGGAGCGATGACGAACTGGTCGCCGCGCGAGATGGAGATTGATTTTTCGTTCTTGCCGGAAGGCAATTTCACGCTGCAGGCGTATCAGGATGGCGTCAACGCGGATAGGATGGGCAGCGACTACAAGATGACCAAGACGCAGGTTGACCGCGGGACGAAGTTGAAGATTAGTTTGGCACCGGGTGGGGGTTGGGCTGGACGGATTACTCGGTAGAGTTTTGTCGATACGAAGAAAAAGCAGATTCCTCGGGCAAACACCGCCCTCGGAATGACAGTGTTGGTAGCGGTCAATCACATGACAAACGGATCGTGGCAGGTGATGTCGTGGGGCACAGGCTAAAGCCCCTGCCACTGGTGAGGTTTATGACGCATGCGCAATTGGATTTGAGTGGGAAGACGGCGGTGGTGATTGGGGGGACAAGCGGGATTGGTCTGGCGCTGAACAAGGGGTTGGCGATGGCTGGGGCTAATGTTGTGCCTACCGGGCGGCGGACGGAATTGGTGCGTAAGGCGGCGGAGGAGGTGAAGGCTCTTGGTCGACGGTCGCTGGTGCAAAGCTGCGATGTGACGAATGAAGGGAGCATCGAGGAGCTATTGAAGGCGGTGCTGGCGGAATTTGGGAGCGTGGAGATTTTGGTGAATTGCGCGGGGCGCACTAAGCGCATGCCTACGCTGGAGTTTCCGGACGCGGAGTGGAACGGCATTCTGGATACGAACCTGAATGGCACGCTGCGGGCTTGCCGGGTGTTTGGACGCCACATGATCGAGCGGCGCTATGGGCGAATCATTAATATTGCGTCGATCGCTTCGTTTGTGGCGCTGCAGGAGGTTGCGGCGTACTCGGCGAGCAAGGCTGCCGTGGCTTCGCTGACGAAATCGCTGGCCATTGAGTGGGCCACGAAGGGAGTTTGCGTAAATGGGATAGCACCGGGCGTTTTTCGTACGGAGTTGAATGCGGGATTGCTGGATGGGACGGAGCGCGGGAAGGAATTTCTGCTGCGAACGCCGATGCACCGCTTTGGGCAATTGGATGAACTTTCGGGTGCGGCGGTGTTCTTGGCTTCAGATGCGGCGAGTTATGTGACCGGGCATGTTTTGGTGGTGGATGGGGGATTTTTGGCTAGCGGTGTGAATCAGTAAGCGCCCAGGAGTGAAATCCTCGACTCCAGACGTGGTCCTTGAATCACGGATAGACAGCCAATAGTATTCAAGCGGCGTTTAATGCTTTATCGGGCCCGGGTCATTCGAGCGGCACATCGTGAGGCCGAATACCTTGAAAATACATAGGCTCTGGATACTTCCCGCTGTCCTGCTTGCAGTTTTCCTTATCGTGGATGAATCCACAATCACAATTGGTTCCGAGGAGCCGGTAGGGATCACGGAAGTAACGTCCAGCGTGCTCGTGCTTTCCACGAGCGCGGGCAACATCATCGCCTCGATTGGATCAGACGGCGCTCTGCTAGTCGGAGAGTTCTCGACGGTAAGCACGCCGCTCATCAGCAGCATTCTTGAGAAGCGGACTAAATCGCCCGTCAGGTACGTAGTTATCGGACCGCAAGAACCTTCCAATTCAGAGGGGGACGCTGGTTGGGGAAAACGGGGAGCTTTTGTCGCAATGCACGAAAATGCGCTTCAACGAATCGGGGGAGCGAAAATGGGGCCAGCCCAACCGTTGTCTCCGCAGTTTGTGAAGCTTGGAGTGGATCGGCCACATATTGCGTTCTCTGAAGTCCTGGCCTTTGACCTCAACGGAGACGCGATTCACGTTGTTCATCAAGGACCGGGTTACAGCAATGCCGACGCAATTGCACATTTTCACGCAGCCAATCTGGTCTATCTTGGCGAAGTGTTCCCGGGCGACGGCTATCCCACAATTGATTTTTCTCAAGGCGGCACCCTCGATGGTCTTCTAAAAACTCTGGGGGCATGGACAGGCAGCATTCGCGTCGTGCCGGCCCGAGGGAAAGTAACCGATGGAGCTAGCGTCGAAGCCTTTCGCAACATGATTTTGACCGTTCGCGATCGAGCGCAGCGTTTGATCGACCAAGGGCGCACGGAGGATGAGGTGATCGCCGCACGTCCGACAGCCGATTTCGATACGCGATGGAGCCACGGTCGAGTGCAGGCAGAAGCATTTGTGCGCGAGATCTATACTGCACTTAAAGGCCGTCCGCAGAAATAAAGTGAGGAGAATTCTGACAAGGTCTTTTATGTGGCTCCCGCGGAACTCGCCTTGGCACGGGCAGCGGCTACGACTTCCAGGAATTTGCGGGCGTTTTCCGTGATAATTTCGGGCTTCCCCGACTTGAGGGCTTCAGGGTGGATGAGTTCGCCGCCGATGCCGAGGGCGGCTGCGCCGGCTTCTATGAATTCGGCTGCGGTGGAGAGATTGACACCGCCCGTGGGAACGAGTGGGACCTGCGGTAGCGGGCCCTTCAGAGCTTTGATGTACTTTGCACCACCTACCTGACCGCATGGAAAAACTTTTACGAGGTCGGAACCGGCGGTCCATGCTTCGATGATTTCGGTGGGCGTCAGTGCGCCGGCCATGATCAATTTTGATTCGCGGGCGGCGAACTCGACCGTTGCGCGGTTGAAACCGGGGCTGACGAGGAATTGAGCGCCGGCGTCAAGACAGCGGCGTGCGTCGTCGACGTTCAGCACAGTTCCTGCGCCAACTAGAATCTCCGAACCGGCGCTTTTCACGAGTTCGCGAATGACATCGACGGCGCCGGGAACGGTCATGGTGATTTCCACGATGGGGATGCCGCCTTTGCAGACGGCTTCGGCGGCGATGCGCGCCTCGCGAGCAGAGGATGCGCGGACTACGGGAACAATTCCAATCTCTTCGATTCGACGGCGGACTTGTTGTTTATCCACTTCAGATTCCTCGCTTAAATCCGCCAAGTCCTAAAACCCGCAGGGCTCCGCGGACTCCGCCCTGCGCTACAGGTTCGGTTTCACCTTAGAAAAAATCGTTTCGTGTTTCAGCGGGCGATGCGTGCGCCGACGCCTTTCATTACCTGCACGACTTCTTGAAACGTGACCATCGACGTGTCCCCGGGAGTAGTCATGGCCAGGGCACCGTGGGCGGCGCCGCATTCTACGGACCACTGCGGGTCTTGGCCGGCGAGGAAACCATAGATTAGGCCGGAGGCGAAGGAATCGCCGCCGCCGACGCGGTCGAAGATCTCCAGGTTTTCGCGGTTCTTTGCTTGATAGAACTTGCCGTCGTAGTAGCAGAGAGCGCCCCAATCGTTGAGCGTAGCGGTTTTGGCCTTGCGCAAAGTGGTAGCGACGACCTGGAACGGATAATCCTTTACAACTTTGGCGATCATTTGCTGAAAGCCGGCAACTTCGAAAGCGGAGTGATGCTCGTCCATGCCGGGAACTTCGTAGCCGAGCGCGGCGGAAAAATCTTCTTCGTTGCCGAGCATGACGTCGACGTGAGGAGCGATGCTACGGTTTACTTCCTGAGCTTGCTTCTTGCCGCCGAGGGATTTCCAGAGGGATGCGCGGTAATTCAGATCGTAGGAGACGATGACACCGTGGCGCTTCGCGGATTGCATGGCTTCGACGGCGACGTCGGGCGTGGTGGAGGAAAGCGCGCAGAAGATGCCGCCGGTGTGAAACCAACGCGCGCCTTGTTTGGCGAAGTTTTGGTCCCAGTCGATGTCACCTTTTCTTAGCTGCGAGACGGCGGTGTGGCCGCGGTCGTAGGAGCCGAGAGCGGCGCGCACGCCGAAACCGCGCTCGGTGAAATTGAGGCCGTTGCGGGCGGCGCGGCCGACGCCGTCGTGCTCGACCCAGCGGATGAGCGATTGGTCGACGCCGCCTTGATAGACCAGATCCTGCAGCAGGCGGCCTACGGGATCGTCTGCGAACGCCGTGACGACCGCGGTGTCCAAGCCGAAGCAGCGTTTGAGTCCGCGCGCGACATTGTATTCGCCGCCACCTTCGCAGACTTCGAACGAGCGCGCAGTGGCGATGCGCTTTTCGCCGGGATCGAAACGAACCATGATTTCGCCGAGGCTGATCAAGTCCCAGCGGCATTGCTGTTTGGATTTGATGTGCAGCGTCACGCGTCCTCTCTCAAATAATGCCGGTCTCAGGTAATGCTTGTCTCAGGTGATTCTGGCCGGCTCCAGTTTAGGCGCCAAAATGTGAATCAAGAATAGCGCGATGAGGTAGGCGCTTCCGGCCATCAAGAATGGAATCATGTAACTGCCGGTCCACTGCAAGGTGTGGCCGACTACTTCGGCGATCAGCATGCCGCCGATGGCACCGGCCATGCCGCCGATGCCGACCACAGAGCCGACGGCGCGCGCGGGAAACATGTCTGAAGTCAGCGTGTAGAGATTCGCGGAGAATCCCTGATGCGCCGCGGCGGCCAGGCCGATCAGCAAGACTGCGCCCCACAGGCTTTCGATACGATACGCGAAAACAATGGGAGTGACACAGAGCGCGCAAATGAGCATGGTGATTTTGCGGGCTGCGTTGACGCTGCTGCCGTGACGAATCAGGCGAGAAGAGAGCCAGCCACCGGCGACGCTGCCGACGTCTGAAATCAGATAGATGACCATAATGGGCGGACCGATTTTCATCAGCACCAGACCGTGCTGGCGTTGCAGAAAATCGGGCACCCAGAAGAGATAGAACCACCAGATGGGATCGGTGAGAAATTTACCGACGACGAAAGTCCAGGTTTGGCGGTGCGGGATCAGCGCGGACCACTTGATTTTTCCGATCGGTTCGGAAGGATCGCAGCGTATGTAGTCCAGCTCGGCCTTGGAGACGCGCGGATGCTCGTCCGGTCTGCGATAAATCAAAAACCAAAAGATGAGCCACACAAATCCGAGCGCGCCGGTGAGAAGGAAGGCGGAGCGCCAGCCCCAGTGCGAAGCGATCCACGGCGCGACTAGCGGCGTGACGATGGCGCCGACGCTTGTGCCGGCGTTGAAAATTCCGGTGGCGAGCGAGCGCTCTTTTTTGGGGAACCATTCGGCGACGCACTTGATGCTGGCGGGGAAAACGCCGGCCTCGCCGAATCCGAGCGCGAGACGCGCGGCCGCAAAGCTGGCGAAGGAGCCTGCCGCGGCATGGGCCATCGACGCGACGCTCCAGAAGGTCATGGCCAGCGCGTAACCTACGCGCGTACCGAGGCGATCGATGAGGCGTCCGACGAGCAACATGCCGGCCGCATAAGCAATTTGAAAATAAGAAACGAGGTGGCCGTATTGGATGTCATTCCAGCCGAAGTCGTGCTGCAGAGTGGTCTTGAGCACACCGAGCAACTGGCGATCCATGTAGTTTTTCGTGACGCCGAAGAGAAGGAGCGCGCAGATCACCCAGCGGAAATAGCCGACACGCGTGGAAGCTGCCGGGCGCGCTAGCTCGTCCGCTTGCACTGACGTGAGATCCGCCGAGGCGGCGACGGCGCTGGGCGGAGAAATGGGGCGGGCGGGATCCATTGTCAGGATTGACGACTATTTCGCGCGGCCGGCTTCGAGCCCAGTGGGTCCTTGATTGAAGCCGGGCTGCACGTTCACGACGCCAAACTGGCGATCTTCGACTTCGTGATGTGCGGCCATGGCCCAGAGAAAACAGATGCGATGGCCGGGAACAGAAACATTGGGATGATAGCCGCTGGGGATGAGCACGGCGTCGCCATCGCGGACGACGGTGACGAGCTCGGGATTTTGCGTGTCGTTGTAGACGAGCTGAATGCCGTAGGCGGGCACGGGCATGTCGAAATAAACGTAGATTTCTTCGAGCATGGCGGCGTGTTCGTGCGGCGGCCAACTGGTCCAGTTGCCGGGATCGGCTTGCGTGATGCCGGCGATGAGGCGGCCGGCTTGGATATTTTTCGCGAGTAGCATCTGCAGGTGGCGGGTGCAGCCGGGGCTGCCGGTGGTGAATTGCAAGCCGGCGTCCTTGGCGATTTCGGCTGCGCGGACGACCTGCAGTGGGTAGCGGTTAGCTACGTCGCAGGAAAATTCGGCGAGATCGGCGGATGTCTTGGTGGCGATTTTCACAGTGGAATCGCGGGGGATGTAGATGGCGTCGCGCTGCGCGAGAGTGATTTCCTTGGCGCCGACGGAAACGGTTGCTTCGCCGGAAAGGCAGATGAGGCCGGTTTCGCGGTCGCCGGTGGAAAAAGATTCGCTGGGCTTGGCGGAATTCAAAAGGATGCGGCTGTAGGCGAGATGGCGCATGGAGCTGTTCGCGGGCGTGATGCAAACGCGGCGGCCAGCGTGCGCGTTGGTCTTGCGGAAGACGTTTTTCTCGGTGGCGGCTAAGACTGTAGAACTCATCAAATACTCCTTCGCATTTTCATCGCAGACTATAGAAACGGGCTGGTGTTCTGTCAAACCCGAAAATCTGAAACAAAGATTGAGCCAGACCGCAACCTACCAACTGTGCATGGTGCCGTCGAGCTTGCGATTGATAGGCAAGTACGCGCGGCGGTACGGATAGCTGGATGCGAGCTGCTCGTCGATGTCCACGCCTAGGCCGGGAGCGTCGCCGGGATGCATCATTCCGTCGGCAAAAGTATAGGAGTGCGGGAAGACGCGATCGGTTTCCGCGGAGTGGTGCATGTATTCCTGAATGCCGAAATTGTGGACGCTGAGATCGAAATGCAGAGCGGCGGCCATGCAGACGGGGCTCATATCGGTGGCGCCGTGACAGCCGGTGCGGACCAGGTAAATCTCGGCAAGGCTGGCAATTTTTCGCAGATGGGAAATTCCACCGGCGTGCACGACGGCGGTGCGGATGTAATCGATGAGCTGCTCCTGAATGAGCTGCTGGCAGTCGTAGATGGAATTGAAAACTTCGCCGACGGCGAGCGGCGTGGTGGTGTGGCGGCGAATCAGGCGAAAACTTTCCTGCAGTTCGGCCGGGACGGGATCTTCGAGCCAGAAGAGATGGTAAGGCTCGAGTTCCTTGCCAAGGCGGGCGGCTTCGATGGGCGTAAGGCGGTGATGCGCATCATGGAGCAGGTGGAGCTCGGAGCCGAATTCCTTGCGCAGGCGTTCGAACAGGCCGGGGACGAAATTGAGGTAGAGCTCGGAGCTCCACAGATCTTCGACGGGCGCGTCTTTTTCTGCGGGCTCGTAAAACATTTTGCCGCGGCCGACGCCGTAGGTGCTTGCGAGACCGGGGATGCCGCTCTGCGCGCGAATGGCTTTGTAGCCGAGCTTGGCGTAGGCGGCGACGGCGGCGACGGTGTCGTCGATGTCCTTGCCGCTGGCGTGTCCGTAGACCAAGACGGCGTCGCGGGACGCGCCTCCGAGCAATTGATAGACGGGAACGTTTAGCGCTTTGCCCTTGATGTCCCAGAGCGCGGTGTCGACCGCGGAGATCGCCGCCATGGTGACGGGGCCGCGGCGCCAGTACGCGCCTTTGTAGAGGTATTGCCAGAGATCTTCGATGCGGCGCGCGTCGCGGCCGATGAGAAGCGGAATGAGGTGGTCGGAGAGATAAGTAGCGACGGCGAGTTCGCGGCCGTTGAGCGTGGCGTCGCCAAGGCCGTATAGGCCGTCCTCTGTGGTGATTTTTAGCGTGACGAAGTTTCGGCCTGGGCTACAGATGATGACCTTGGCGTCGGTAATGCGCATGGCGGATTCGCACCTTTTTCTAAAATCGATCTTTTGAAACTGAAAGACGACGAAATCACACCGAATTGCGTGGACGTTCTCGGCGCACGAAATCGGTGTCCTGCAAGGGTTCGGACTCACACTCGATGGCGATGGTGGTGACCGGGTGATCCGGCGCTTCGTTGGGCAAGCCGGTGAAGCGCACGCGAAAGCGATCCTGCTGGAATTTGACCTGCTGACCGCTGGCTAGAAGGCGCGCCGATTTCACGCCGGTTTTTAATCCGGAGAGCGCGACGGTTTCTCCGGGCCAAAAATAAACGTGCATATAAAGCGTGTTCCCCTTGCGCGTGAAAGCCGCGTAGTTCGATTGGTGTGGCTGGCAGCGGTCTTGAGTATGGATGGACTCGCCGTTGCGTGACGTCCAATGGCCGACCTCGGTCAGGATGCGTACAGACTCTTCGGGAATGGAGCCGTCCGGCTTGGGGCCGATATTCAGCAGATAGTTTCCTGCGTCGTGCGCGCAATAGACGAGGTTGCGCACGATCGTCTTAGGAGTCTTCCAGGCGTCATCCGCCTGGTGATATCCCCAACTTTCATTCAGCGTCATGCAGGATTCCCAGGCACGACCGCGTTTGTCGGCGACAATCTCCTGTTCAGGCGTTGCGAAATCACCTGGGAGCGCGTTGCGATTGTTCACGATGATGTCGGGCTGAAGCTCGAAGACCATTTTGTTCATGCGCTCGGATTCCCAGCCACGGGCATCGAGCGGCCAGGAAACGTCGTACCAAAGCACGTCGACTTTTCCGTAATTGGTCAGCAACTCGCGGATTAAGCCGTGCGTGTATTCGACGAAGCGCTTGCGGGCGTCTTCGTTCGTGGCGCAACGCGCGCCGTCGGGATGGTGCCAATCCATTAAGGAATAGTAAAAGCCGAAGCGCAAACCTTCCGCGCGCGCGGCTTCGACGTATTCACGCACGAGGTCGCGGCCGGGTCCTTGTTTCGGAGCACAGTAGTTGGTGAGCTTGGTATCGAAGTTGCAGAAGCCTTCGTGATGTTTCGAAGTCATCACCATGTATTTCTGCCCGGCTTGCTTGGCGAGCTTGGCCCAGGCACGCGCAGCGTTCGGTTTCGGCTGGAAGCGCTTGGCGAGCTGCTCGTAATCGCTTACGGGAATGCCTTCGTTTTCCATCACCCATTCGTGGCGACCGAGCACGCTGTACAGACCCCAATGAATGAACATACCGAATCGCGCTTCGTGCCACCATTTCATGCGGCGAGCGCGATCGGCGTCTTCCGCGTCGGAGCTTTTCTGCGCTTGTGACTCTGCGGGAGCTCCGACTGTTTTAGCGGAGGCGGCCAGGGTGAGAAGAGACGCTCCGGTGCCAACCAGCCAATCGCGGCGCGGGATGCCGTTGGGTTTCATGAGCAGAAGTCCTCCTGTCGTTAATTCCTACGCTTACGGTTCGAGCTTGAAAATTCGTTCCATGAGCAGCCACTTTTCGCCCGGCTTTGCCTTTGGGAGGGGCCTCTGAAATTTCCACATCAATTCTTCCCATTCGCGCACTTTGGGATTTGCGCGGTCCGCTTTGGCTTTAGCGTCGAAGGAAAATCGCTCGTCCACTTCCATGACCATGAACATGCGTGTGCCGAGCAGATAAATTTCCATGGCGACGATGCCGGCATCTTTGATGCTGCGCGCGATTTCCGGCCAGATCTTTTGGTGCTGCCGGCGATACTCGGCGATCAGCGCCGGGTCATCTTTGAGGTCGAGAGTGAGGCAGTATCGTTTGTTCATCACAATTTCACGAATCAGCTTATACCGCCAGCCCTGTTCTTCACGTCAGGGCACGGTCGAGATGGACGTAGCCGCCATCGACCAGCACATGCTGGCCAGTTACGTGGCTGGCCTGCGCTGACATGAGAAACAGAACCATTGCGGCAATTTCGTCGGGCTCGGTCATGCGCTTGCCCAGCGGAATTTTCGCCGTGACGTCCCTAAGCTTTTCTTCAGGATCCGGAAAGGTGCCGAGCCATTGTTTGTAGAGCGGGGTCATGACTTCGGCGGGGAGCAGCGCGTTCACGCGAATGGCATAGGGGAGCAATTCGGCGGCCCACTCCCGCGTCAGAGCAAGAATCGCGCCCTTTGCCGCGGCATAGCCGGAGGTGCCGCCTTGTCCCGTGATGGCGACCTTAGAGGCGATATTGACGATGCAGCCCTGGGATTTCTTCAAAGCAGGCAGAGCGTAATGGGCCATGTTGTAGTAGTGCAGAAGGTTGAGCTCCAGCGAGCGTAGAAACTTTGCTGGGCTGCCGTGTTCAAGGCCAGCGTTGTCGTTAATCCCGGCATTATTGACCAGCGCGTCCAACCTTCCGAAATCGCGCAGCGTTCCTTCGATTGCGGCAGCGCAATTTGCGGCCGGCAACAAATCCGTGCAAATTAGCCCGCAGGACGCACCGGACTTCCGCAGGTCCATTTGCAATTGCTTTCCCGCTTCGCCATCCTTGTCCACCAAAACAGGAATGGCGCCTTCGCGCGCGCAGCCTCGCACGATTGCGGCGCCGATGCCCTTGGCACCTCCGGTGACCAGAACTACTTTGCCCTTAAGCTGCAAGTCCATGTTGTGCCGGTCTCAACGCGTAAAATCGAGCGGTGTTGCCGCCGAAAACCTTTTCTTTGTCGGAGCGGGAGAATCCATTGACATAGTCCTCGATTAGCTGTTTCACCTGACGATACGTCGTGGCCAGCAAACATACCGGCCAATCGGAGCCAAACATCAACCGTTCCGCACCGAAGGCATCGAAGATCACATCGAGGTAAGGCTTGAAATCATCGGCTTTCCAATGCTTCCAATCAGCTTCCGTGACCAGGCCTGAAAGTTTGCAGAACACGTTTTTGTTTTGTGCAATTTCTTTCATTTGCACCGCCCAGGGTGTGACCTTCCCGGACTTGATCTTCGGCTTGGCAAGGTGATCGACCACAAAACGCTGCTCGGGGAGCCGAGCTACAAGTTCGATGGCCGCAGGCAATTGTTTCGGGTAGATGAGAATGTCATAGGTGAAACCGAACGGGCGCAACTGCGCGACACCTTTGACGAAGTCTTCCCGCGCCAGAAAGTCGTCCGGCTCAGCCTGGGCGATATGGCGAAAGCCGCGCAGTCTTGAAAAGTGCGAAAAATATTCGAGCCTTTCCCCGACGCGGGGCGACAGAAGATCCACCCAGCCGACAACGCCGGCGATACGCTCATTCTTTTCCGCAAGATCGAGCAGAAAAATCGTTTCGCTTTCCGACTGATCAGCTTGCACGGCGATGGAGGAGTCGATACCGTTCGCGGTGGTTTCCGCGGCGAGATGCTCGGGCAGGAAGTCGTGTTTCAACACGGTCATGGACTCGGTGATCCACGCATCGCGCACGGCATCATAGCGCCAAAAATGCTGGTGCGAATCAATCTTCATCTAAAGATTCCGGCCGCCCGGAAGAAACGCGCGCTTTCGTTTTATCCACGAAGATTGAAGAATCCTCCGTCGATCGGATAATCCGTTCCAGTGATGAACGCGGCCTCATCCGAGCAAAGGAAAAGGGCGAGCGCAGCAACTTCTTCAGGCTCCCCCATGCGGCCGATGGGCTGCGACGCCGAGAGTTTTTGAAACATTTCATGCTCGCGGCCCGGATAATTCTTTCGCAGGTAGCCGTCGACAAACGGGGTATGCACGCGCGCTGGAGAGATGCAGTTGCAACGGATTTTGTGCGCCAGATAATCCTTGGCCACGGAATATGTCATGGCCACCACAGCGCCTTTGCTCATGGAATACGCGAAGCGATCGGCAAGCGCCGCTGTTCCGGCGATGGACGCCATGTTCAGAATCACGCCGCCGCCCCGCGACTTCATGTGCCCTATCGCGGCATGCGTGCAGTTGTAGACACCCTTTACGTTGATGCGGAAGAGCCGGTCGAAATCGGCTTCGGTCGTGGTCTCGACGGTGCCGATGTGCGACACGCCCGCATTGTTCACGAGAATATCGAGGCGTGCTTGCCGCGCGAGTTTGTCGAACGCTTCCTTGGTACGCGCCTGATCGGAGACGTCGCACGCATAGGCCTTGGCATCGCCGCCCGATGCTGCAATTTCCTGAGCCGCAGCATTGCCGGCCGTTTCGTCTAGATCGAGGATGCGCACCGCCGCGCCTTGCTGCGCGAAGCGCTGCGCGATGGCGCGCCCGATTCCACTGGCGGCGCCGGTGATGACAGCGACTTTGCCGTCGAGCCGGAAAGCATCGCGACGTTGCGGGCCGCCGCTCAGAGAGAGACTCCTCGCTTCCACGGGATGAAGTCGTTTTGCGCCAGCAGCTCCGCCTTGGTGTGAAGCTCGCCGCTGGCCACTTGTATGACGCGCTCCAAAATGCTTTCGCCCATCTGCTCGATAGTGATTTCGCCGGAAATGATGCCACCGGTGTCGATATCGATGATGTCCGGCATACGCCGCGCTAAATCTGAGTTAGTGGATAATTTGATAACCGGCGCGATGGGATTGCCGGTGGGCGTGCCGAGCCCGGTGGTGAACAAGACCACGTTCGCGCCTGCGCCGACTTGCGCAGTGACACACTCCACGTCATTGCCGGGCGTGCATTGCAGATTCAGGCCGGGTTCCGAGGAATATTCCGGATAATCGAGCACTCCGGTAACCGGCGAAGTGCCGCCCTTCTTTGCGGCGCCCGCCGATTTCATGGCGTCGGTGAGCAGCCCGTCGCGAATATTTCCGGGCGAAGGGTTCATCTCGAATCCGGAGCGCACAGCTTTGGCGCGCGCCGCATAGTCGCTCATCAAGTGCATGAAGCGCTCCGAAACACTGGCGCTCACGCAACGATTGATGAGTTCCTGTTCGACGCCACAAAGCTCGGGAAATTCCGAAAGAATTCCCCGACCGCCGAGCACGGCCAGGAGGTCCGCTACATGGCCGATAGCAGGATTGGCGGAAATTCCAGAAAACCCATCGGAGCCGCCGCACTTCAAGCCAACGGAGAGGTGCGATAAATGGGCCGCCCGGCGCTGGGCTTTGTCGACTTCGACCAAGCCAAGAAACGTCTCGCGAATCGCTTGCGAGATCATGGCCGCTTCGGAGGCGCTCTTTTGTTGCTCGAAAACAAGAAGCGGCTTGCGGAAGTTTGCGTCGCGGCGCTTGATTGCTTCCTGCAGGATGGTCACTTGCGCATGCTGGCATCCGAGGCTCAAAACCGTAGCGCCGGCAACGTTGGGATGATGAATGTAGCCGGCCAGCAGCCCGCACAGATTTGCAGAGTCCTCATGCGTGCCGCCGCAGCCGCCTTCGTGCATGAGAAATTTTATGCCGTCGATGTTGCGAAATACTCTCGCGGCAGCCGCTGGGGGTTTGTTTTCGGTGAACGAAACGCTGCGAAGGTCCTCGCTCTTGCCCTCTCGATACAGGCGCACCATTTCCGCCACCTGGCGGCGATAGATTTGCGGAGCGGCAAAGCCCAGCTCTTCCTCAAAAGCTTGCTTCAAGACGGCCAGGTTGCGGTTTTCGCAGAACACCAAGGGAAGCACGACCCAATAGTTCCGCGTGCCAACCTGCCCATCCGCTCTTTCGTACCCAAGAAATGTTTTTTCCCGCCAGCGAGAGACATCGGGCGGCGACCACCGTGGGGCTGCATCTCGATTGTGAAATGTAGCGGCAGCGTGGCGGAGATTGCGGGTTGAAAGGAGACCGCCGCGCTGCAACGGTTCGGCGGTGCGACCAACAAGCACGCCATACATGATGACTTCGCCGCCCGCTGCGAGAGCCTCGGTGACAAATTTATGTTTTGCGGGAACGTCAGAGAGCAACACATACTCGCTGCCCGCAAAACTGACAGTTTCGCCTTTGCGCAGGTCCGTCAGAGCTACGAGAGCGTTATCTCTCGGATCGAGCCGCAAGACGCGGCGTTGGCTTGCTCCGTTTTCCGACATGTGCGTCCGATTCTATACCACGCGGGTTCTTCGTACAGCGCCTCGGCCGTTTCGCCGGGCGCCGCTACAACTTGCGGACGGTATTCGTGAGCGTTCCGATTTTCTCGATGGTGATGCTCACTTCGTCGCCGTCCTTGAGCCACAGCGGCGGATTCTGCGCCATGCCTACTCCGTGCGGCGTGCCCGTAAAAATGGCGGTGTCCGGCAGCAGCGTTGTGCTCTGGCTCAAGAATTCGATGAGGGCAGGGACGTCGCGTACCATGTCACGAGTGTTGCCGTCCTGCATTACGCGGCCGTTCACCGTGGTCTGGATGGCCAGCCCGTTAGGGTCGGCGATGGAATCCGGAGTCACCAGGCAAGGACCGATTGGCGCAAACGTGTCGAAGCTTTTCCCGCGGCACCACTGGCTGCCGCCTTTTTTCAACTGCCAGTCGCGGGCGCTCACGTCGTTGCCGCAGGTGTAACCTGCGACGTACTCGAGGGCATGCTCGCGGCCCACGTCTTTGCAAGCCTTCCCAATGATGATAACCAGCTCGCCTTCGTAGTCCAGCTCCTCAGTTCCCGCTCGCGTGGGAATGGCAATTGGCGCACCTGGATCTTGCAACGCGTTGGGACCTTTCGCAAACACCACGGGGTAGTCGCCCGAGGTCATGCCCACTTCGTCCGCATGGCGGCGGTAGTTCTGCCCAATGCACCAAATCATGACGGGGACCACAGGCGCGAGAATTTTTGCGATGCTTGCCAAGTCCTGGGTGACGCGGTTTTTGGCGAAGAGATCGCCTTCTATTCGCAGGTGCGCTCCGCCGGGCTGCTCCGCGGCATATTGAATTTTTCCAGAGTGATCCAGATATCGGATTAGCTTCATATTCTAAGGGTTGTCCTCAATGACCGGAGGAACGCGGAGATTGTGGAGCGTTTTCCGCTCGAGCGGCAGCGCGCGCACCGCGGCGGCTCAGCATAAACATCAGCGCGCCGAAAATCAGAAGGACAACTCCCCAATAGAAATTAACGTTGATGCCGAGAGATTGCCGGTAGAGCGTGGGATCGCTCGCGGCGCCGTAGACGACCAGTATCGATCCCACCAGCAAAAAAAGAATTCCGAGCGGCAAGCGAATGTCGATTCCCACTTAACTCTCCTACCAGAAGATGATATTCAGCAAGACGGTGCCGGCGAGCACCATGATCGCGAGCGAAGCCGGCCTTGCATACCACGCGAGCGGCTCTTCTTCGGGTTTCGGCGTGAGCGAATAAACCAAGCCGACGAGCTTGCTCTCTTCCGGAGCGCGGGTCATCAGGCTCACAATGATCGTGACCACGAAGCAGGTGCTCCACGCATAAATCGCGGTCCAGAAATTCTGCGCCATCTCGCTCGGATAGGTGTGCGTTATGGCGAGCCATCCGCCCTTGATGCCGACGACAGCGCCGGCGGGAAGCGTCAGCCCGTGATGAATCGCCGCCGCGGCGGTCCCAGCAAGCAGCCCCGTGAAGGCTCCGTGGCCGGTCGTGCGTTTCCAGAACATGCCGAGCAAAAAGGTAGCAAAGAGCGGTGCGTTCACGAACGCGAAGACGAGCTGCAGCATGTCCATAATATTGTTGAAGCGATTGGCCATGTAAGCAGCGCCGATGGAAAATGCAATGCCAAAGACGGTGGCTGTGCGGCCCATCCAAAGATAGTGCGCGTCGGTGGCACCCGGCCGGATATACGACTGGTAGATGTCGTAGGTCCAGACGGTGTTGAAGGCGGTTACGTTGCCAGCCATGCCGGACATGAAGCTGGCGAGCAGCGCGGTGAGTCCAAGCCCGAGCATGCCTGGCGGAAAATAATGCAGCAGCATGTTGGGCACGGCGAGATCGTAGTCGAGCTGCGGCTTGCCGTCCTTGTCGAGCATGGGCTGGCCGGAGCTTGCGTCGACCTTTAGAGGGATGATGCCTTTCCCAGGCGGCTCCGCGCTCACAACGACGCGCGCGTGCGGCGGAACTGCAGGCTGCGTGGGCAGCGCGATGGCAATCAACCCCGGCAGGATGACCAGAAACGGAAACAACATTTTTGGGAATGCGCCGATGAGCGGCGTACGGCGCGCCGCGCTCATGGACTTAGCGGCCATAGCGCGCTGCACAACGAGAAAATCCGTACACCAGTAACCGAAGGAAAGCACGAAGCCGAGGCCCATGACTAGACCGAACCATTCCACCCCGAGCCGGTTGGTGTTTGCGTGGCTCAATCCTGCCCACGAGTGCGTGTAGCTCGGGCCCAGCGTGGCTTTCAATCCCGACCAGCCGCCGACATTCTTCAGTCCCAAATAGCTGAGCGGCAGAAATCCGGCGACGATGAGAAAAAATTGCAGCACTTCGTTGTAGATGGCACTCGATAAGCCGCCGAGAAATGTGTAGACGAGCACAACGATGGCGGAGATTAGTATGGCGAAGTCGAAAATCCACGAGCTGTTGAGCCCCAACCGCTGAAACACGCCGTCAAAGACGTGCAGTGTCTGAATCAGCTTGGCGATGGCGTACATCGAGATGCCCGACGAGAAAATGGTCATGATGGCGAAGGAAATTGCGTTGAGGCCGCGCGTTTTTTCGTCGAAGCGCAAACGCAAATATTCGGGCACAGAGCGCGCGCGTGAGCCATAGTAAAATGGCATCATGAAGATGCCGACGAAGACCATCGCGGGAATCGCGCCGATCCAATAAAAATGCGAGGTGGCGATCCCGTACTTCGCTCCGGAAGCGCCCATGCCGATGACTTCCTGCGCGCCGAGGTTCGCGGACATGAACGCGAGTCCGCAGACCCATGCGGGAATGGCACGGCCGGCAAGAAAAAAATCCGCGCTCGTCTTCATGGAGCCTTTCAGCGCCACGCCGATGCCCAACACGAATGCGAAATATAAGCCCAGGATCAGCCAGTCGATTCCCGTCATTCTGAATGGCTCCTTCCATCCGTTTGCTCTGCGATTTCGATGGGGGACGCGTTTCTCGCAAAAATCGGCGCTTACGAAGCTCGGAGCGTACATGAGAGGAGAGGCTGCCGCAAGCATTTGTCCTTAATGCAGGTTTGCTGCTGTTCCAGTTAAGATTTTTTGGTTTGACAAGAGCGCTTGTCCCCTTTTATGTTCTGTGTTGTTCGGAGGCTCTGTATTAGCCCGGCTCTAACCACGCAGTGATTTTGCTTTCAGGATTCGACCATGCCATACAAACTGACTGTGAATGGACGGCCCGCGACGGTGGACGCTCCCGCGGATATGCCTCTCCTGTGGGTCATTCGCGATGTGTTAAATCTTCGCGGCACAAAATATGGCTGCGGTATCGGCCTGTGCGGCGCTTGCACCGTGCACATCGGCGGCCGTGCTGTGCGCTCGTGCCAGACGCCGGTGTCCTCCGCCGACAATGCCAAGATCACAACCATCGAAGGGCTCTCGCCCGATGGCTCGCATCCCGTCCAGGTTGCGTGGGCAGAGTTTGACGTGGCGCAGTGCGGCTACTGCCAGACCGGGCAGATGATGGCCGCGGCGGCGCTGCTGGCGAAGACCCCCAAGCCTACCGATCAAGATATTGACTCGGCCATGAACGGCAACATCTGCCGCTGCGGAACCTACATCCGCATTCGTCAGGCAATTCACAAAGCCGCTTCATTGGTTGGGAGTAAGTCGGTGCGCGCAGCGCAGACTGTCAGCAACGGCAGCGCGGCGGGTCAGGACTAAGGAGGCGCTATGGCAACCGCAACTATTCCAAACATCATCGGGCGCCGCTCCTTTCTTCGCGTAAGTGCGATCGCAGGCGGGGGCTTGCTTCTCTCGACCTACATCGATCCAAAGGTTTTCGGGCAAGCGCCGCAAGGTCCGCCGCCCGCCAATCTCACGCCGAATGCGTTTATCCGCATCGCACCGGATGGCATCGTGACCATCACGGCCAAAAATCCTGAGATCGGCCAGGGCATCAAGACGATGCTGCCGATGCTCATCGCAGAAGAGCTCGATGTCGATTGGAAAGACGTGCGCACCGAACAGGCCGACGTCGATTACGTTAAATACGGCTTGCAAGTCGCGGGAGGCAGCACCGCCACACCAAACAATTGGGAACCGATGCGCCGCGTTGGCGCAGCGGGCCGCCAGATTCTGGTTGCAGCCGCCGCCCAGACGTGGAGCGTGCCAGAGTCGGAATGCGCTACCTCTTCGGGTCGCGTGCATCACGAGTCCACGAAGCGGTCGCTTGGCTATGGCGAGCTTGCCGCAAAGGCAGCGACCTTGCCACCGCCTGATCTGCAGACTGTGCACCTGAAGGATCCCAAGGATTACAAAATCATCGGCAAATCCACGCCGCAGGTGGACAATGCCGCAATTTTGACGGGCAAGCCTCTCTTTGGAATCGATTTCACAATGCCCGGGATGCTTTGGGCCGTGTTTGAGAAGTGTCCGGTGTTTGCCGGCAGGGTCGTTAGCGCAAACGTCGATGAGATCAGAGCGATGCCGGGCGTGCGGCACGCGTTCGTCGTCGAAGGCGGCAGCGACCTGACCGGGTTGCTCTGCGGTGTTGCCATTGTCGCGGACAGCTGGTGGCAAGCGCGTACCGCACGGCAAAAACTGCAGGTGAAGTGGGACGAGGGCAAGACCGCGCAGCAGAGCAGCGAAGGATTCGCGCGCCGCGCCGAAGAGCTCTCGAAACAGCCGCCCATGCGTTCTCTTCGCAAGGACGGCGACGCCGAAGCCACCTTGCAAAACTCACCGAAGGTTCTCGAGGCGTACTACTCCTATCCCTTCATCGCGCACGCGCCACTCGAGCCGCAAAACTGCACCGCGCATTATCAGGATGGCAAGCTAGAAATGTGGGTGCCGAGCCAGACACCGCAGCGCGGCCTGGGCCAAGTTGCTAAAACGCTCGGCATGAATGAGAGGGACATCACTATTCATCTCACGCGCATGGGCGGCGGTTTCGGACGGCGCCTCACGAACGACTACATGATTGAAGGTGCGTGGATCTCCAAGACCATCGGCGCCCCTGTAAAACTCCTGTGGACGCGTGAAGATGACATGCGCCACGATTTTTACCGGCCGGCGGGCTATCACTATCTGAAGGCGGCCGTTGATGGATCGGGCAACCTGGTCGCCTGGCGCAATCATTTCATCTCCTTTGGCGAAGGCGAACGATTCGCGCCCAGCGCCGGCATTTCTCCCGATGAATTCCCCGCGCGCTTCGTTCCCAATTTCGCGATGCACAATTCCCTGATGCCGACGGGTGTGCCGACTGGCGCGATGCGTGCTCCCGGCAGCAACGGCATCGCCTTCGTGATGCAATCGTTCATCGACGAACTCGCGCACGCCGCAGGCAAGGATCCCGTGCAATTCCGGCTCGCCCTGCTGAGCGCCGCGCCCCTTGCGTTCACGCCGCCGGAAGGCGCCGCGCCCGGCGCACCACCGCCTCCCTTGTTCGACGCCCTTCGCATGCGCGGCGTCCTCGAACTCGTCGCCGAAAAATCGGGCTGGGGCTCGCGCAAGCTGCCGAAAGACACCGCTCTAGGTGTGGCTTTCCATTTCAGCCACCGCGGACACTTTGCGGAAGTCGCGGAAGTGCACCTCGCGCCCGGCAACAAAATCCGTGTTAACAAAGTGTGGGTCGCTGGCGACGTCGGCAGCCAAATCATCAATCCCAGCGGCGCGCTTAACGAAGTGCAAGGCTCTGTGATCGAAGGGCTCAGCCACCTGATGGGCTACGAGATCACCATCGAGCGCGGCCGCGCGGTGCAGAGCAACTTCCACGAATACCCGCCGGTGCGTTTGACGCAAGCCCCACCGGAAATCGAAGTCCATTTCCTCAAGACAGACAACTCGCCAACGGGATTAGGCGAGCCCGCACTGCCGCCGGTATTGCCTGCTGTCTGCAACGCTCTTTTCACCCTGACCGGAAAGCGCATCCGCACCCTGCCTCTCGCGAAGCAGGGCTATTCCTGGGCCTAAGCGCTTCCGCAGGTTCAGCAATTAGAGGTGCGGCCGCTTGCTGCCCCGTTCACAACTAAACTCATAGAGATCCCTCGCACTGCGGTGCGTTCGATGTCATCTTGTGGGATACTCGCGCTCCAAGATGACGCCAGCGCAGGTACAGGCAGCGGCTCAAGCACTGAAAGTGCCGCGCCGCCGATGGGGCATCGCCTTGCTCCTCGGCTTCGGCGTGTTGGTGAACTATTTCGACCGCGTAAACCTTTCCGTCTCCCGCGACGCGCTGCAGGAGGCATTCGGAATTTCCGCCGTGATGTTTGGGTATTTGTCCAGCGCTTACAATTGGACCTACGCGGCGCTCCAGCTTCCTTCCGGGCTGTTGCTTGACCGCTTTGGTGTTCGGCGCGTCGGAATAATCAGCACGATTATTTGGAGCGTGGCCTCGTTCGCCGCGGCCATTTCCAGCGGAATCGGCGGTTTGTTTGCGGCGCGGCTCCTTTTGGGGATCGGCGAGGCCCCGACGTTTCCAGCCTATGCGAAAGCCACCGGCTACTGGTTTCCCAAGGATGAACGCAGCCTGGCAACCGCGATGTTCGACGCCGCGGCGAAATTCTCTTCCGCTATCGGCATACCAGTGTTGGGTCTCGTGTTGCTGCATTTCGGATGGCGCTGGAATTTTGCGGCTACCGGCCTGATCAGTGTTCTCTTTTTCGCACTTTTCTACGCTTTCTATCGCAACCCCAGCGAAGACAAGCTGCTCTCCAGCGCCGAGCGCGAATATATCGCTCATGGCGGAGCGCAACCGGAAGATCGCGCGCGCGCCGCCAAGGGCGCTCATCTCGCCTACTTGTTGCGGCAGCGTCGAGTTTGGGGACTGGCGTTGGGCTTTGCCTCCTATAACTACAGTTTCTATCTTTTGCTGACCTGGCTGCCGAGCTATCTTTCCACCACGCATCATGTCGATCTTCTTCATTCGGCTCTCTACACGAGCGTTCCTTGGATAATCGCCACGCTGCTCGATTTGGCAGTTGGCGGATGGCTCGTGGATTCGCTGATCCAGCGGGGAGCCAACCCGGTTCGCGTGCGTCAAGCCGTTCTGATCGGGGGAACAGCTCTCGGACTGGGAATTTTCGGCGCGGCAAACGCGCACACTACTACGTCCGCGCTCGTTTGGATCAGCCTGTCAATCGGAGGATTATCGGCCGCGTCGCCTGTAGGCTGGTCGATTCCTTCCCTGATCGCTCCCAAAGAAAGCGTCGGCACACTCGGAGGAATCTTGAATTTTGGCAATCAACTCGCGGGAATCGCGGCACCGATCGTGACCGGCTACGTGGTTCAGGCGACCCACTCGTTTTTTTGGGCCTTTGCCGTCGCTGGTGCGTTTCTTGTCGTCGGCATTGCCGGATATGTATTTCTCCTCGGTTCAATGGAACCTGTGCCAGAACCAGTCTGAAGCCGAAGCAATTGTTTTCCCGCAATATAGAAAAAAAGGGGGAACCGCGTACGGCTCCCCTTTTCCTGCGTTCGGAGTTGGAGTGGACTAGAACGTTAGCCGCAACGCGAACTGCCCGAAGCGGCGCTCATCGTGGTTGGTGGCACTGACATTGTTAATCCCCAAGCCGCCCTTGAGAGCCGTAACCGTGAGTGGCCCTCCCGCAAAGTTGGCGGCGTCAAGGTTTGTCTGCAGGATGTAAAAGTTGTGGTGGTTGAAGATATCGAACCCTTCCGCGCGGAATTCCAGCCGGAATCGTTCGGTCAGCGCAAAGGACTTGGTAACCGCAGCGTCCAAATTCCAAGCGCCGGGGCCGCGGAAAATGTTTCTTCCGGTCATATCGGCAGGATATGGACCGAAGTCCGAAATGCCGTTCGGGTGAGAAGCACTGGTCAGGGTGGGATCGAACGGCGTGGAATTGGCCACCGGCAGAGTTAGTACGGTGTAATTGTTTGGTCCCACGTTCACCGGAGTCCCTGTGCTCATCCGCGGAACTTTGCCCGTCGACGGCACATACCTCACGATTCCGTTGCCCGCAGCGGCGTTCGCCGAATTCGTTGTATCGAATATCGAGAACGGTGTTCCCGTCCGAGCGGTGAAGATACCGACAAGGATCCACCCTCCCGCTACTTGTGACTTCCACCCTCTTCCGCTCTTGAACCACGGAAGCTCATAGATCGGCGACACCGTGATGCGATGCCGGACGTCATAGTCTGAGCTCCCCCAATCGAGCCGCGGATTTCGTGGATCCAGATAGCCGAGATTGCCGATGCCGTTGGAGGCTCCCTGCGTGCTGTCAGAGAAGGTCGAGCTCAGGTCGTCCGTGGAGTGTGCCCAGGTGTAATTTGCCGTCAGGCTCAGCCCCGAATTGTGCAGGTTCTGGGTTTGCAGCCTGATATTCAGCGCGCTGTAGTGCGAAGCGCCCTTGCCGCCGCGGGTGTTGATTCCGGTGTACTGGTTGTTGACGCGCGTCAGTATGGCACGGCTGTCGCCGAGGTACGCGTTGCCACCGCCTAGAGGGTTGGAAGCGGAGATGTCGTACAAATGGATCCCGTGCGCGCCGCTATATTCCAGCGCAAGCAGGCTATTGCGGGCAATTTGACGCTCTAGAGCCAAGCTGACGAACTGCGTCTGCGCCGTGGGAATGTTCTGATCCACGTGCCGCAAGCTCGAGGGCCGCAGTAGCACGGTTCCCGTCGAACCGGCGAACGGGCCTAGATTGTCCGTGGTAACTACAGGTGGCGGAACACCCGGAGTTGTCTCCGTGATCTGCACGCTGGCATAATTCGGCGGGTTCTGGATCACGTTGAACGTCACGTTCCCGAAGTTCCGCTCGTAGCTCATACCGTACCCGCCGCGAATGCTCGTCTTGCCGTCACCAAAAATGTCGTAGGCAAAACCGATGCGCGGCGCGATGGTGCCATAGTTCGGATTCCAGAGCCCGTGCACGGGGCTGTTCGGAGCGATCTGCACCGCGCCGTTGCGGACGCGATCAAAAAAGCTGGAGCCCGGACCCAAGTAGAAGTTCGAGTCCAGCCGCTGATTGTCATTGTGCTGCACGCCGAAATATTCGTAACGGAAACCATAGTTGAAGGTGAATTTAGGCGTGACTCTCCAACTGTCCTCTAGGTATACCGCCCAGTCATGATAACGATAGCTTCGCGCGAAACTTGGCTGGCCGGCCGGTAGGATAAGAGTGCAACTCGGATCAGCTATCAGTCCCACTCCAGGGACATTGTGGCAAGGGAACTTTCCTTGAGGATTCACGGCAACCTGGAACAGCGAGAGGTTGCCGCTCACGAAGTTCGCGAAAGCTGATGGGGCGTCGGTTCCCAATTGCTCGATAGCTTGCGCAAACGCTCCGAACGCGTTGTTGATCTGCTGGTAGTCATACATGGCGCCAAAGCGCACAGTATGCTTACCCTTGGTCCAAGACATGTCCTGGAACAATTGCAACACGTTCTGAGGACCGCCGAACGGCTCGCCGCCGGAACCGGCGAACTGCGCCCACAGGCCAGGAAGCTGAATGGGGATCGCTCCGATGTTAATCGGCGCCCCGTTCATAAGCAGTTCCGGCACGTTCAGGCTGGCAAGGTCAAAGGTCTGCTTGATATTCAGCCGGCTGAAGCTGATCTTCGAACTGCTGTAGAGCGTGGGCGCGAAGGAATGGTTCAGCGAGTACAGCCCGGTGTTGTTGTACTGAGAATCGCCGACATTGTATTGAGGATATGGACTGGCGAAGTCGCCTCCATTGAAGTCAACGAGATTCTCCAGCGCGTAGCGGAAAAACATCTGCGTGCTGTTGTTTAGATTGAAGTCAAGCCGCCCGATAATCCTGTGCGTGTTTTGGGGCAAGCCGCCGCCGGCGTCGGAAGGCGCGTTGAAATTGACAAGCCCAAACGCCGGCGTTCCAGATGCCACTCCCGGTATTCCCAAGGACCCCGCAGTGACGGTGCTTGCGAAATGAAAGCTGTTGGACCCGAAGGCATTGAAATACGCCTGAACATTTGGAGCAGCGGCTGCCCGAAGTTGCGGCGTCGGCACGTACGCCTGCAAGACCGCATTGCTGCGCACGCGGAGCCATTCCGTGCTTTGGAAGAAGAACAGCTTGTCCTTAATAATTGGCCCGCCAATGTCGTAGCCAAATTGATTGCGGGTGTATGTGCCTTTCGGCGCGCCGGTCACCGCATTCCCAAATGTGTTTGCCGTATAGGCCGATAGCCGGTTGAATTCCCACAACCCGCCATGGATGGAGTTCGTTCCCGATTTTGTCGTGACGTTTACGACTCCGCCAGACGCCCGTCCGTATTGCGCGTCAAAGTCGCTCGTGATCACACGAAACTCTTGCACGGAGTCCAGCGGCACTTGCATACCGAACGTCGCGGTGAACAGGTCCATATTCTCCACGCCGTCGAGCAGCACTTCCGTTCCCGAAGTGCGTTGCCCGTTTATGGCGAAACCCACTCCGCGATTCGTCGTGTTCTGGTCGAAGCCGCTGGCGGTGCGATCACCGCTGCTCACGTTGCCGGAGATGGCGACGAAGTCATACGGATTGCGCGTAAGGCTCGGCAGTTGCTCCATCTGCTGTGTGTTGATCACCTGCGACAGTTCTTGGTTCGTTGTATTCACTTCCACGCCGCCGGCGGCCACTACTTCAATCGTTGTCGTCTGATTTGAAACCGAAAGTTGTGGATCGACCGTTACCGTGGCGCCAACCGTTACCTCCACGCGTGCCGTGAATTTCGCAAAGCCGGCGCTTGTCACGGTCAGTTCATAGATCCCAGGCGCCAGGCCCGGAATTGTATATTGGCCGCTGTCTCCGGTTGTCGTTGAGCGCTCAGCCGAAGTGGCTGTGTTACGCACCATCACCGTCGCTCCCGCGACAGCAGCTCCCGATGTGTCGCGAACCGTGCCGGAAATCGTTCCCGTCTCTACTTGCCCCCATACGGGCGCGATCGTCAGGGCAAAAGTCATCAGCAGTAACATCGTTTTGCCTATAAATTTCATCCCCTTCTTCCTTTCTTGCGCGTCTTGCGCGCCTCTCGGAAATTCTCAATTTGCTGTGGAGAACATCGCCGACAGACGAAACGTTCCGAGGCCGGCCGGAACGCACCATGCATCGACGGATGTGCCCGACGTCTTATGACAAGGCTGGGAATAGTTCCAAGCGGGCTGGGGAAAAGCGCTGCGATTTTGGGGCCGGGATGATTTTCAAGACTTACTGGGGCTGTTCTGAAAAAAGCCGCTTCGATTTCCGCTTGCGATCCGAATTCTTCCTAAACGAGAAAACTCGTCCGCGTGCAATCACGCTCTGCGTCGGCTGCACATCATTCGCCATTCCGTGCTGAAATTAAGATGTTGTGTTTCAGAGGCTTATGCAGACCACGAACTTGCTTTTTTATCGGCAATGCGGTTTTTTGAAAACTAATATGATTTAGCGTAAATGCTAAATGGTTGACACTTCGCAATGCCTCAGGGGCGCTCAAGGAATTCGCGTAGGAGCATGTGGAAATGGTGCACGCCGTTTTCCCTCCGCACTGAATACCGCCCGTGGTCATACGTCGCCGACCGCAGGCCCCGCTGCACGCTCTCGCACAGCCCGATATCTTCCTGCTGTACCTGGTCGCTAAACTGCACCGCTTTTTTGACGCGCTCCTGCATTTTGGAGGAACTCGCGCCATGGAAAAACCACTCGAAGATAGTCAGCGTCTTTTCGTGGGAAATAGGCAGGATTAAGTTTGTCGAGACGTTATCCGGATAAATGTTCAGCATCAAATTGGGGAATAGCCAGAAATAAAGCGCCTCTTGCAACCTCGTTCCTGGCGCATAAAACCGCTCGCCTGAATCCTCGCTCTTCATCGCGCGAATCGGCGCGAACTGCTGCGAATGGTAGCGAAACGTCTCCGTGCGATATTGCGCATAGTCGATCTCGCGCATCAAGCTGGGGTGCGCAATGGGAATGTGGTATCCCTCGAGATAGTTGTCGACATACACCTTCCAGTTGCAATCGATCACATAGTCGCGGCGCTCCGCCAATTGCAATCCTTCAAACTGAAATCCCCCCGATTGCCGCGGAATGTCTCCCAGAAATGCCGCAAGCGCCTCTGCCTGCGCATCGAAATTCACAAAAATGAACTGCTCCCAGGTCTCCAGCCGCAATGGCACCATGCCCATCGTGCTGCGGTCGAAAAACTCCACGCCCTCTACATCCGGCGTGCCGATCAGCCGCCCGTCCAGCGTGTAGGTCCAGCCGTGGTACCCGCAGCGCAGCACATTCTTGCAGCCGCTGCCCTGCGCAATCGGCCCTGCGCGATGGCGGCACACGTTGCTGAACGCTCGCAGCGTTCCTTGTTTGTCGCGCACCACTACGATCGGCTCGCCCTCCAACTCCGCTGTAAAAAAAGTCTCGGGGTCGGCAATCGTCCGCTTCGCGCCGTTGGATTCCCCGCAAGCTTGACCCAGTGTTCCCACAAGCTGCCACGTGCGCCGGAAGATCTTGCTTCTTTCAATGTCCAGAATCGATGGATCAGTGTAAAAGCGCGATGCCAGCGTGTGCGCGCACTCAATCTGTTCGTTCACATCGAGGTGCAAGGACTTGTTCTGCATAAGAGGATTATCGCGCGAAACGTCACGCGTTCAGAATTTTCGCGTTTCCTGCCGCGACCACCGCTCGATCACCACCTTCGATTCCGTATAAAACTCCACGGCGTCGCGCCCCTGCCCGTGCAGAATCCCGAAGAAGCTTTCCTTCCAGCCGCTGAACGGGAAATACGCCATCGGCGCCGCCACGCCAATATTGATCCCGATATTCCCCGCTGGCGCTTCATAGCGGAATCGCCGCGCCGCCGCACCGTTCGTGGTGAATAGCGACGCTTGGTTCCCGTACGGGCTTCGCGACAAAAACTCCATGGCTTCGTCCATCGAATTCGCGTGTACCAGGCTCAGCACCGGGCCAAAGATTTCCGTGTTCGCCAGTTGGCTGGAGGACGGCAGCCCGTCCAAAACCGTGGGCCTCAAGAAATTGCCGCCCTCATAGTTCGGAATTTTCGTGTTGCGGCCGTCCACGACCGGCTTGGCGCCCTCACCGACACCTTTGCCAATCAGTGATTCGATCCGCTGCTTGCTCTCACGTGTGATGACCGGGCCCATCTGCACGCCGGTTTCGAGTCCATTGCCGACGCGGATCGCCGAAGCCGCCTGTCCAATTGCGTCGCGAAACGCCTTCTGCGCTTCTCCAACCGTGACCGCGACGGAAACAGCTAGGCACCGCTGCCCCGCGCAGCCGAACGCGCTATCGCTGATAATCTGCGTGGCCAGCTCCATGTCCGCGTCCGGCAGCACGATCACGTGATTCTTCGCGCCGCCCTGGCACTGCATGCGCTTGCCGCTCGCCGCCGCCCTCGCATACACGTGCTTCGCCACCGGCGTCGAGCCCACAAAGCTGATCGCCCGAACCTTCGGATGATCGCACAGCGCATCCACAACCTCGCGCCCGCCGTTCACCAGGTTCACGACGCCTTTGGGAATCCCCGTTAGCTCGATCAACTCAATCGCTCGCCGCATCGTCAGCGGCACGCGCTCCGAAGGTTTCAGAACCAGCGTGTTCCCGCAAGCGATCGCGTACGGCAAAAACCAGAACGGAATCATCGCCGGAAAATTGAACGGCGTAATCGCCGCCACGACGCCCAGCGGCTGCCGGATCATCGTCTCATCGACACCAGGAGTCACGTCTTCCAGGTTGTAGCCCTGCATCATCAGCGGAATTCCGCAGGCTACTTCCACGTTCTCAATCCCGCGGCGTAATTCCGCCTTCGCTTCGCCGAACGTTTTTCCGTTCTCCAACGTGATCAGTCGCGCCAGCTCATCTATATGCTCCTCAAGCAAAGTTTTCAGCTTGAACAAATACTGGATACGCTCACCGGGAGGAGTCCGCCGCCACGAGGGAAACGCTTCTGCCGCGGTCTGCACCGCCCCATCGACATCGGCCGGCGTGGAAAGTGGGGTGCGCGTAAGCACTTCGGCCGTCGCCGGATTGATCACCTCCACAAACTCCGTTGCCGTCGATGCCTGCCACGCTCCATTGACATAGTTCTGGAGCTTCGGCTCCCGCATGGTGCTGATACTGCTCATGAAATGCTCCCTGGCCTGCTTGCTTGAGGATCGGATTTCGCGCGCGTACCCGTCGCCGCGAGTGTCAAAGCTGCCCTAGATTACCAAAAATATGTAAGGTTGAACACGAAGCACGAAGGGGTGACGAAAGCTTCTCATCGAGCCGATTCCATCGCGCGCGCACTTCCCTCTGCTCGCGCGCTCTGGTAAGTCCGCCACGCCAGCCATCCAACTACCGCAACCATTCCCATCCATCCCATCGTTCGCACGGCTCCGCCAATTTCCTGGTCCTGCGCCATCCATCCCCACTGCCCGAATAATATTGCCCAGTCGTGGTCGCCCGAACCCACCAGCGGCAAGTCCTGCGCCCGCGCATCCGCCATGTACGTGCCGATGTACGGAAAGTTCTCAAAGAACCAAAATGCGCAAAACGCGAACCCTGAAATCTCGCGCTGCCAGAAGAAATAGGCGGCGCACAGCAGCGGAACAATCAGCTCCGCCAGCGTCCCACCCAAAATCGTGATCGTGTAGCCAAACCAACTGAAAAAGAAGTGCCCGCCTTCATGAACAATCAAATTCACGTAGTCGAGAAAAAGGAACCCCGTTCGGTTTGCCGCGGCATACGCCAAAAACAAAAGATAAAAGCACAGCCAGCCGATTCCCGCATATCGCGAAATCGGCTTCCACTCTCCGAAATACTCTTCCAGGAAGGCCACTCAGGAAGCGTAACAAGCAGCGTAGAGTTTCGCTCGGCGATTGCACCTCGAAGTGCTGAAACAGTTCAGCCGCCTCAAGCGAAATCAGCTTTCTGCATCGCTGCCAGCGCCTCATAGGCCGCGCCCAGCAGCGGCGCGGACTCATTGAGCACCACGGAAACCGGAATGTTCGCCAACAAATTCTCAAAATGCCATTTGTCCTTGAACGCCCGGAAAAAAGTGCCATCCTTGATCTTCTCGATGATTTTCACGGCAATGCCGCCCGCCACGTAAACGCCGCCCAGCGCGAGTACCTTCAGCGCCAGATTCCCGGCCTCCGCGCCATAGATGGATGTCCACAAATCCAAAGTCTCCACGCAGACCGGGCAGGATTTCGCCAGTCCTTTTTGCGTGATCTCCGGCGCAGGGTCGGCATCCGGATCCTCAAACGCCGCATGCTTCACATTCGGCGCGAGGAACTCGTGCAGCGTGCGAAACCCGCGCCCTGACAAAATTAGCTCCCAGCTCACCTGCGGATACCGCCGCCGCATGAAGCGCAACAACTCGATTTGCTGCTCCGTGTGCGGCGCAAAATCGGAATGTCCGCCCTCCGAAGGCACAATGCGATAGCGCGCGCCGTCCCAAACCAATATCGATTGCCCCAAGCCCGTTCCCGCCGCCAGCAGCGCGCGCGTGCCGCCAGGCTCCGGCTTCCCCGGATTCAGTACGCAAAATTCCTCCGCCGGCAAATGCTCGATGCTGTGACCCGTCGCGCCCAGGTCGTTCAGCAGCACAATTTTTGCCACGTCCAATTCCGATGACAGTGTCTGCGCATCCACGGTCCACGGCAGGTTCGTCGCGCGCACGTGATTGGCAATTACTGGTCCTGCCACGCCGAACCCCGCGGCGACCACCGGGTCAGACGCAAGGTGAGGCGCCGCTAGCCGCGAAAATTCCTTTACGATCAAATCGAACTGCGCGAATTCCTTGCTCGCAAATCGCTTGCGGAATACTGGCGTCAGCGTTCCGTTATTCTCTGAGAACAGGGCCAGATTACATTTTGTTCCGCCGACGTCACCCGCAAGGATCACCGTTTCCCCCTCTTTCTAATTTCGATTGCTGATCTTCACCGCCACCATGGCCAAATTACGGGTTGCACCACCGTCTTCCACCGCGTTCGAGCAAAAGCTCTGATTCCCGTGGCCCCCAGCTCCCCGCAGGATATATGGGCACGGTCGCCGTCTTCGCCGCGCTCCACACGTCCAGAATGGGATCGACCAGCGCCCACGCCGCCTCCACGCTGTCGCCACGGTCAAACAGCGTTGCGTCCCCTCGCACGCAATCCCCCAGCAGCGTAGCGTACGCGCTTCGCGTCCTTCCGTCGCCGAACGCCTCGCGGTAGCTAAAATTCATCGCCACGTGCCCGATTCCCATTTCCGTCCCCGGCCTCTTCGCTCCAAACGAAACAGAAATCCCTTCGTCCGGCTGTATGTTCAGCACCAGCCGGTTGTCTTCCACTTCGCGCTCGCGAAACACGATGTGCGGCGCACGCTTGAACGTAATCACGATCTCCGTGCTGCGCTTCGCCAGCCGCTTCCCTGTGCGCAAATAAAACGGCACTCCCGCCCATCTCCAGTTGTCGATCTGCAATTCCATCGCGACGAACGTTTCCGTTCGCGAATGCGGATTCACTCCCGGCTCCTGCCTGTATCCGGGCACAGGTTTGCCATCGATCATACCGGGCCCATATTGTCCGCGTACCACCGACTGCGCCACCATTCCCAAATCAAAGGGACGAATCGACTGCAATATCTTCAATTTCTCGTTGCGCACCGCCGTCGCGTCGAATCGCGCCGGAGGTTCCACCGCCACCAGCGACGTCAATTGCAAAACGTGGCTCTGTATCATGTCGCGCAGTGCGCCTGCCGTTTCGTAAAATCCGCCGCGCCGCTCCACGCCCAGCGTTTCCGCCGCTGTGATCTGTACGTGGTCCACATAATTGCGGTTCCACAGCGGCTCGAATATCCCGTTGCTGAAGCGCAGCACCAACAGGTTCTGCACGGTATCTTTGCCCAGGTAATGATCGATTCGGTAGACCTGCTGCTCGTCAAACACGCTGAGCACGATTTTGTTCAGCTCTTTCGCCGAAGCCAGGTCGCGCCCAAACGGCTTCTCAATGATGATGCGCACCCACGCGTCCGGCGAAGGCGCCTTCGCCAGCCCCGCGCGCCCCAATTGCTCCACGATGTGCGGGTACACTTCCGGCGGCGTAGAAAGATAAAACAGCCGGTTTCCGCCGAGCTTTTTCTCCGCGCTCAAATCGTCAAGGCGCTTCGCCAACTTTTTGAAATCTTCCGGGTTCCCGTATTCGCCCGCCTGGTAGTAAAGGTTCGACGCGAATTCGCTCCATTCCTTCGGATCAATCGGTCCCGCTTCGGAGATGCTCTTCGCAGCTTCCGCCGTAGTGCTGCGAAAGCTTTCGTCGCTCAGCGCCGTTCGCGCGAATCCCACAATGGCGTACCGCGGCCCCAGCGAATTGTGGACCGCCAGGTCATACATCGCCGGAATCACCTTGCGCTTCGCGAGATCGCCAGAGGCCCCGAACAGCACCACGGTGCATGGCTCGCTGACGCTAGAGTTCTCGCTACCTGACGGACTCGCGTCCACCTCGATGTCTTCCAATGTTGCCGTCTTGTTCATCCCATCACCGGGTGCACGACACTATACCTCAACACCGTAATTTTTCAGTTCCGTGCGCAATTGTTCCGCGTTCTGGTAGTGAATCGTTTTCATCCCCAGTTTCCGCGGATTCTCCAGGTTCAGCGGCCGGTCATCGATGAACACGCACTCCGCCGCCGGCCGCTGCGTTACTTCCAGCGCGATGCGGAATATCATCTCCTCCGGCTTCCGCGTGTGCAAATAACACGAGCTGAAGAACACCTCGAAATCCCGCCGCAGATGAAACGCCGCAATCCGGTATTCGTTCAGCTCCAGCGGCTCATTGTTGATCGCCCCGATGAAATACTTCCCCGACCGTGCTGCCTGATCCAGCACCGCCCGCGATTCCGGATACTCCTTTGACTGCGCAAACATGAATGCGATGAACTCTTCGCGCGTGAACGGCCGCGGCCGGTAAAACAGCGTCCGATCCAGGTATTCGTTCAGCGAAATATTTCCGGAATCGAACGCCGGAAACGAAAGGTCGTGCCGGTCCTGAAACTCTTCCCAGTCCAGGTGAAACACCTCCGCTGCCCGCCGGCGCGCCGCCGTGTCCCATCCATTCGTCAGAATGACTCCACCTATGTCCCAAAACAGCGTGGTGATGTCAGACAATGCGCCGCCTCCACTTCCGGTTATCATCAGATGCTTTCTTGCGACTGTACGTTAGAAGTGCGTTTGGCTCGTGCAGCAACGAACGTTGCGTAGGTTTCCTCAATCACGGAATGCGCCGCGATTCTACTATCCCGCTAACCCGATTCCTAATGGCTGCTCGGCCGCGCACTAGGAATTTCCCATCGCTTGCGGTATCGTCAAAAATGTACAGCTCACGAGGACACAACTATGGCGAATGATTCCTGCGGCCCCACACCGCCCGCAAATGAGCCGGTCAAGCCCGGCACCCGCATGGTGCACTGCGTAAAATTCGGCAGAGACATGCCCGGTCTCGACCGCCCGCCATGGAAAGGCGAGCTCGGCAAGCGCGTCTTCGAAAATGTTTCGAAAGATGCCTGGAAGCTGTGGATCGAGCACTCAAAAATGGTGATGAACGAATATCGCCTCAATCCGCTCGATCCCAGCTCGCAAAAAATCATGGAAGAACAAATGGAGCAATTCTTCTTCGGTGAGGGCGCCAAGCTCCCCGAAGGCTACGTAGCCCCCAAAGCCAAAGGCTAATTGGAGTGCGGCGGTCTTGTTTATCCTGAGCTTCGAAGGGCCGCCGCTTTCGCGGCTGTTCCCTCAATACGGCTCTAGCTGCGGCCACGAAATTCAGGTCGCCACGAGAATTTATAAGGTGTCATCCTGAGGCCCGGCGTCTTTTGCCGGGCCGAAGGATCTCAACTGTTCCGTCACTACAACTCAACATTGGTGCATCCGCATTTACCCCATCACTCGCCGCGTCGCCGGATGTTCCACCGCCAATCTCTCCCGAATCGCGAACCGCAACTCCCCATGCGCCACCCGCAACGCCCCTTTCACCTCTTCCGCTGTCTCTGCCCGCGCAAACAAAAATCCCAAATAACTCGAGCCCTCCGGCCAAGCCGCAATGTAATCATGCATCCGCGCCGTAATCTCCAGCCCAACTACGTGCCGAATTGCTCGCGCCTCCCCCTCGCCCTCCACGCTCTCCAACACGCCGCTAGCTGGCACCGGAATCATCATCACTCCCGAAGCCACTGCCTCGCGTTTCCAATCTCCAACCGGCATCTCCACAGCGTGCCGTAGCAACAATTCCTCCAACCCGATTACCTCATCAGTTTCATTTGTCCCAAACCGCAGCGCCTGCGCGCACAATCCCCCAATCGGCCGCGGCGCAATCTCCAGCGGCCACACTCCCTCGTCGTTGATCCGAAACTCCGCATGCACCGGCCCGTGCGAGAGCCCCAGCGCCCGCACAGCATCCGCCGCGCACCGCTCAATCTCCTGCTGCTGCACGTCAGGCAATCGCGAAGGCGTAACGTAAATCGTCTCCTCAAAAAACGGCCCCTCCAACGGATCCGCCTTATCAAACATCGCCAGCACGCGAAACTCTCCGTCCGTCAGCAACCCTTCAACCGCCACTTCCCTTCCAGGAATGTATCCCTCCACTATCATCTGTTCCAGATTCGCTTCCCGGCTCGCCAAAATCTCCGGCGACTCCAGCACGCGCCGCACACGCGCCGCGGCTCGCAAAAACTCCTCGCGATTGTTCGCGCGAACCACTCCTGTGCTTGCCGAAAGCGAAAGCGGTTTCAGAACGCATGGATACGAAATCCCCAGCAGCGCCGGCTCTGGCGCAGGTTGTAGCGCCACGATGCGAAACCACGGTACGCGCAGCCCCGCATCGCGAAACACTTCGCGCATCCGCAATTTGCTTCGGCAAGCTTCCACCGACGCCGCATGGTTGTACGCCAGCCCCAATCCCCGCGCCACGTATGCCGCCGCAACCGCCGGTCTGTCGCCCAGTGCCAAAATCCCGTCAACGCGTTCGCCAGCACGCGCTGCTTCCAAGACGGTGTAAGCAGCAACCTCCGGCGACTCAAAATGCACCGCGATCGCGCGATCTCCCCACGGATCATCCAACTGGTGACACCGGTCCGTAACAAACGCCAACTCGACGCCCAACTTCCGCGCCGCCGCATCAAAGCTCCGCGTCTGATACCCCAGCTTCCCCGCAAACACCAATACCTTTTTCGCGTCCATCTACATCCTTCAAATTGCCATCTCTAGTAAGGCACGCAGTTCACGATTTTTGGGAGTGCGGCGGTCTTGTTTATCCCTGAGCCTCGAAGGGCCGCCGCTTTCACGGTCGACACTTGTTTTAAACAAAATCATCAGCCATTACCACGTGCTCACGCTGCGCTTTCGTAGCTGCGCCTCCAATCGCCACTAACTGATCTCGCGTGGGCTCCGCGCAGCAATACCATGGCTCGCTTAAGAATGGCACCTCTCGCCCCGCCGTCACTCGCAGCTCCCGCGCCTCCACTCCCACCGCCGCATGAGCCGCCTTCCAAATCCGCGCAAACGCCGCCGCCCGCGATTCCTTCTTCCGGTCCGCCTCCGCCGCAATCGACTGCACCGTTTCGCTCAAAGCATCCACCCGCGAATCCGCGTTCCTCCACGGATATACCAGCGACTCCGCATCAAACGCGCCCACCGTCTGCCGCACTTCCTCCAATTCCAGCAATCGCGAGCCCTCCGGAATCAGCAGCCGAATCCCAAGTTGAATCGCCGCCACATTCTCAACAAGTTGTTCCGCGACCAAGACCCGCAGCAAATCCAAATAGCCCTCCATCGTCGTCCACGGCGTAAACGGCACAAACGTCGGATGCAGCGTGATCCCTAGCTCGCGAAACTTTCGCGCCACATAAAGAAAATCTTCCCGCGTATGCCCCTTATCGAGCCGCTCCAAGATTCCATCGTCCACCGACTCCACCGCACTGATCACAAACAAGCAACCTGTATCCCGCAGGCGCGCCAGGTGCTGCTCCTGCTTCCGCAAATGCTCAATCTTGATGGTCACGTCGTACGTCACATCCGGAAACTCGCGGTGAAATGCCTCCACCAACTCCATTGCATGCCGAATCCCATTGAAAAAATCCGGATCGCCAAACGAAATATGCTGCGCCCCCGCCGCCACCTGCTGACGAACATCCGCCAGCACCACGTCGCGCTCCACAATCCGAAACACGCCGTTGTAAACCGGCACAATCGGGCAATGCCGGCAAACGTGTTTGCAGCCCCGGCTAGCCTCCGTCGACCCCACTACGCGATACCCATCACCAGGCACCACCAGGTGCGCGTACTTCGCAATAGGCGCGAGTCCCGCCCGGTCCGGCACCTCAAACTTAAGCCGTTCCATAGAAATCATCGGCTCTGACTGAGTCGCTGAAAAAGTTGTAGGGGCGTGCTTTAGCGCATCCCAGTCCCTGTAGCACGGGGCGGAGTCTTCGCAGCCCTGCGGCTTTTCGGGCCCCTGCAGCTTCTTGCCGTCCTCCACCCTCGCCGTTTCCCCGTTTCGGGATCGCGTCGCCGTCAACCCCTCCGCCAATCGCACCAACCCACCCTCAAACTCGCCACCCAAAATCGTCCCCATACCCAGGGACCGCAAATACTCCGCATTCATCGGCGCATACAATCCGTAACAGCAAAGATGCGCCTGCGGATTCTGCTCCCGCAGCGAAGGAATCAACTTGCAAGCCAGTCGCGTCGCCGTATGCATCGGTAAATAAATCGCAATCAACTCCGCCCCGCGCACCGCTCCCGCGTCCAGCTCCTGCCGCGTCAAATCAAAACACGCCACCTCATGCCCGCGCTTCCGCAGCCAAGCCGCTGGCGACACCAACCCAAACGGCTGCCGCCCCAACTCATACGTCGAAATCAAAACAATCTTCATTGTCTACCAGTATAGTCGCCCGCGCTGGGTTTCGTTTTCAGTTATGATATAAGGCTGCGCTACCCCGTGAAAGGAAGCCAGGATGGCCATCCCCGCAGGCAATTCTTTCGGCACGCGCGACAAGCTCAACGTCGGCGCGCAATCCTTTGAAATTCATCGCCTCGAAAAACTGGAACAACAAAGCCTCGCCACTCTCGCGAAGCTCCCTTTCTCTCTCCGCATCCTGCTGGAAAATCTTTTGCGCTTTGAAGATGGCCGCTCCGTCCATCCCGAAGACATTCGCGCTCTAGCCGGCTGGACTCCCAACGGCGCGCAAAAAGAAATCGCCTTCATGCCCGCACGCGTTTTGCTGCAAGATTTCACCGGCGTCCCCGCCATCGTCGATCTCGCCACCATGCGCGAAGCCGTTCAGCGCATGGGCGGCAATCCCGCGCGCATCAATCCGCTCTTCCCCGCCGAGCTGGTCATCGACCATTCCGTGCAAGTCGACAAATTCGGCGACGCCAACGCTTTCGGCCTCAACGCAGAGCTCGAATTCCAGCGCAACGTCGAGCGTTACGCCTTTCTCCGCTGGGGCCAAACCGCGTTCAAAAATTTCAAAGTCGTTCCTCCGGACACCGGCATTTGCCATCAGGTAAATCTCGAATATCTTGCGCGCGTCGTCTGCGCGATGCCGTCCGGCAGCCGCGTCGAGGCATATCCCGATTCCGTAGTAGGTACGGATTCCCACACCACCATGGTGAACGCCCTCGGCGTTTTCGGCTGGGGGGTTGGCGGCATCGAAGCCGAAGCTGCCATGCTCGGCCAGCCGTCCTCGATGCTCATTCCCGAAGTCGTGGGCTTCCGCCTTCACGGCAAACTCCGCGAAGGCGCCACGGCCACCGACCTCGTCCTCACTGTTACCGAAATGCTGCGCAAAAGAGGCGTCGTCGGCAAATTTGTCGAATTCTATGGCACCGGCCTTTCCAGCCTCAGCGTTCCCGATCGCGCCACCATCGCCAACATGGCTCCCGAATATGGCGCGACCATGGGGTTCTTTCCGGTTGATTCCGAAACGCTCGCCTATCTCCAATTCACCGGACGCGCGCACGAACAAGTCGCGCTTGTCGAAGCCTACTGCAAGGAACAATCTCTGTTCCGCACCGACTCCACGCCTGATCCAATTTTCAGCGACAAGCTCGAACTCGATCTCGGCACTGTCGAGCCCACTGTCGCCGGACCCAAGCGCCCGCAAGATCGCGTCGCGCTGCGCAACGCAAAATCTTCCTTCACCAAAGTTGTCGAAGGCGCGCCGCAAAAACATATTCAAGTCCGCAACAATGGGGACTCATTTGATTTTTCCAGCGGCGCCGTCGTCATCGCCGCGATCACCAGTTGCACCAACACTTCGAATCCATCCCTGATGCTCGGCGCAGGCCTGCTCGCAAAAAAGGCCGTAGAGCGCGGCCTGCAAGTGAAACCCTGGGTTAAAACCAGCCTCGCTCCCGGTTCCAAAGTCGTTACCGATTATCTCGCCGCCGCTGGCCTTACACCGTTCCTCGAAAAGTTAAAATTCCATCTTGTCGGTTACGGCTGCACCACCTGCATCGGCAACAGCGGCCCGCTATCCGATCCCATCAGCGCCGCCATCAAAGAAAATAATCTCGTCGCCGTCGCCGTCCTTAGCGGTAATCGCAATTTCGAAGGACGCATCCATCCGCTGGTGCGCGCAAATTACCTGGCTTCGCCGCCGCTGGTAGTCGCCTACGCGCTCGCCGGCCGCATGGATATCGATCTCACCACCGAGCCGCTCGGCTCCGATAAATCTGGCAAGCCTGTGTTCCTCAGCGATATTTGGCCCACACCTCTGGAAATCGAAACCACGGTGCGCGCCGCCGTTACCACCGGGATGTACCAGAAGCAATACAGCCAAGTTTTCGAGGGCGACGCGCACTGGAAAGGCATGCACATTCCGCAGGGCGATCTTTATCAGTGGGATCCGAAATCCACGTACATCAAGCTTCCGCCGTATTTCGAAAATATGCCGAAGACTCCGCCGCCGCTCGCTGATGTTCACGCCGCGCGCGTCCTCGCCATTCTCGGCGACAGCGTTACTACCGATCACATTTCTCCCGCCGGCTCGATCCCCGTCGATTCTCCCGCTGGAAATTATCTCATCGCCAACGGCGTCAAGCCCCACGAATTCAATTCCTACGGCGCGCGCCGCGGCAATCACGAAGTCATGGTGCGCGGAACCTTCGCCAACATTCGCTTGCGCAATCAGCTCGCGCCCGGCACGGAAGGCGGCTGGACTCTGTATCTTCCCGGCGGCGAAAAAATGTCCATCTACGACGCCGCCGTGAAATATCGCGAAGCCGGCGTTCCGCTCGTGGTCATCGCCGGAAAAGAATACGGCTCCGGCTCTTCGCGCGACTGGGCCGCGAAAGGCACACGCCTCCTGGGTGTGCGCGCCGTCATTGCCGAAAGCTACGAGCGCATCCACCGCAGCAACTTGATCGGCATGGGAGTGATGCCGCTCGAATTTCAAAATGGCGAAAATCGCGAATCCCTCGGTCTGACCGGCCACGAACTTTTCGACTTCGAAGGCATCGCCTCGCTAGCGCCCGCAAAATCCATCAGCGTGCGCGCAAAATCCGAAGATGGCAAAACCAAACAATTCTCTGTAATCGCCCGCGCCGACACTCCCGAGGAAGTCTCCTACTACCATCACGGCGGCATTTTGCAGTACGTCCTCCGCCAAATGCTTTAGCTTCTTGCTCAACCAATAAATCTACTTCCGGCCTTCGCGCTTCTGAGCTACGACCAAGCCTCGCGGTGTGGGTAGCAGCACCACGGAAATCAAGCCTTCTTGTTCCATCTGCAGAGCGGCTTCGCGAACTACCTTCATGGACGAACTCGCATCGTGCATCAAAATCAACCCGTACGGATTGATTTGCGGAAGGAAATGCCGCACTTCTTTTCCGCGAATGGGCGTGTCGCTGTCGCAAAACAGCAAGTCGATGCGTCCATCCACTTTCATCTGCAGGCTCGACTCATTCCGCGCGTCGATCCACTCAATCAGGCCGGATGCAGCGAACCGTTCTTTCGCTGCGGCAAATACTTTTGCGTCGTACTCACATGTGATTACGCGACCGAATCCATTGGCTTTCAGGCCTTCTGCGATGCGCAGGGTGCTCAAGCCGGAAAATGTTCCGGTTTCCACCACCAACTCGGGCTTGATGGTGGTGACAATCGATTTCAAGAAATCGAGCACTTCTACCTCGGCGGTCATAGAGTCGTACATGTGCCAGCGCTCCGGGTGCGGGCATTCCGGCGTAGGCTTGTGATATTCCGGCTGCAAGACGTCGCCACGCGCGGCGATGTGCTCTACGATGCGGTGCTCTTTTTTGAGCGCATGAAATTGGCTTTTGATACGCCAAAGTAACACCGCGCCAACCAGGATGGACAGCAAACTCGCCGCCTGCGCGTTCGACAATCCGAAAAACGAGCGAGGATTGATGCGGATGAACTCGATGAGAAAGCGCGCAAGGCCAGTCAGAATCAGATAATTGGCAAAAATCTCGCCGCAGGCTTTCGGGCCGCGCAGCGATTTTGTTCCCATGTGCCAAAGAAACGCGGCAATGGCGAGCCAGATGAAAAATTCGTAAAGCGGCGTGGGATGCACGCGCTGAGTGGTCGGTACGACACCGTTGGGAAAGCTCATGCCCCAAGGCAGTGAAGTCGGCATGCCGTAATCGCCGTCGCCGGAAAGCAAACAGCCGATGCGTCCGATGGCGTAACCCACGCACGCCGCGGGTGAGCAAATATCCAGAAACAGCAGTAGAGGGATTTTCAGGCGCCGCGCCATCAGCACAAGTGCCAGAAATCCGCCGAGGAATCCGCCAAACCACGCAAAGCCAAAGCGGCTGAGCAGCAACTTCCAAGGATCCGCAAAAAATTCGGCCGGGCTCTCCAGCACGTGATAGAGCCGCGCGCCGATGAGACCAGCGATTCCCGCTACGCCAATGATGAGAAAGCCTTCGTCTCGCTGCCCCCTGTAGCCGGGAAGGCGCTCGAGGTGTGCGCGCCGTCGGTTGAAGTCCGCTTGTAGCACGTACGCGGAGACCAGCAGCGCCGTGGCCACCATCAAGCCGAAGGTGGGAATCGTGATCGGCCCAAGATGCAAAAAAGGAATCATAAATTGGACACCCGAGTATACACGGCGGCGAGCGCAAGCCCGTAAGCAGCCGCCGCAGCGGGAGACTGCGCTGGGATGGGGTGCATGGTCATGTGCGCAAATCGGCGTATGTGGGCTCCGGTAGGGGGACTCTTTCGCGTTCCGGGCCGGGGATGTCGCAGATGATCTGCGTCTCGTCTTC
>Ga0209011_1000079_pt1 | contig 55841 bp, 60 predicted proteins | sample BlaSpr_A8_OM1_M3_FD_187986 | JGI IMG/M metagenome (GOLD analysis project Ga0209011, IMG submission 187986) | Forest soil microbial communities from Thunder Bay, Ontario, Canada - Black Spruce, Ontario site 2_A8_OM1_M3 (SPAdes) (version 2) | ecosystem: Environmental > Terrestrial > Soil > Boreal...
GATTCACACACCGAGACTTGCGGGCTGGCCGACTCAAGACAGGTCGAGTCTGCTTTCCTGGAATTCCAGCCAGACCTCGTCCTCCTCGATCTGCACATGCCCTCGCCCGATGGGCACGAGGTCCTACGCCGGCTGCGAAGCGCGCGCCAAAGCCTGGGTTTTCTGCCGGTGATCGTGCTTACGGCGGACTCAAGTCACGTCGCGCGCAACAGCGCCCTGCTGCTCGGCGCGGACGACTTCTTGACCAAGCCTCTCGACCGAACCGAGGTCATGTTGAAGGTGCGCTACTTCCTCCGCCTGCGCGCTCAGTACGTCGAGCTGATCAACACCAAGCAGGCCCTGGAGCGCCAGCTCAAGACGGGAACGTACTGAACCGACGGGTCGCGCGCGTCCCTCTTATATGTAGACCCAGACAGGAGCCACCCGGCGCTTGACTTCTAATTCAACGGGTGTAGAATTCAACCAACGTTGAATTAAGTTGCAAGAGGGGGCGTTGGAGGGGCAAATGGCACAGATAGACGCGGTTCACGGGCGTGGCGTCGGGAGGCAGGGGGGAGCGAGGGCTCGGCTGGAAATGTTCCTGCCGCCGATTGTGGGTGGACTGGTGCTTCTCGTCGCGTTGGTCGGCCTCATTGGAACGGCGATCCGGGATCCCCACCCGCACGACATCCCGGTCGGGTTGGTCGGGCCGGCTCCGGTCCTTCAGCAGATGTCCGCCGGGTTCGCCACCGCTGCGCCCGGAGCGTTTCGCTTCACGTCCTACGGCTCGGAGGCTGACGCCAGGTCGGCTCTCGATTCGCGCGCGGTGGATGGCGTGCTCGTGCTCGGCGGGCCAAGCCCAAGCCTCATCGTGGCCGGAGCGGCCGGCGACAGCTCAATCGGCGTGATCACTGCGGCGTTCACCAACGCCCTCAAGGCGCAGGGCATGACCGTGACAGTCGAGACAGTGCACCCGTTTTCGAGCGGCGATGCGCACGGCTTGATCCTGTTCTTCGTCGTCGTCGCGGTGCTTGTCTGCTCGCTTGTCTCACAGGCCCTTCTAACCGCTACCGCAAAGGACGCAGGACTCGCGGAGACGCTCGCCGTCGTGGTCACGTTCGCGGTGCTGGCCGGCATCACCGGCATGGCCACCGCAGCCTGGATCGCCGGCGATTACGGGTCGGGCTTCTGGCTTGCCGTCGGCTTGGCCGCGCTGGGCTCGGCTGCCATCGGTGCGGTGGTGGCAGGTTTGGGGAGGCTCCTGGGACCTGCCGGCATCGGCCTGACCGGGCTGTTCGTAGTCCTGCTCGGCCTCGTCACTTCAGGTGGGCCGGTCGGGAGCCAGCTCCTGCCCGATTTCTATCGGACGCTGGCGCCCTGGATGCCGGCCGGGCCGCTTTACAGCGCGATGCGAGGAGCGCTTTACTTCGACGGTGCAGCGATCGGTGGGCCCGTTGCGGTGCTGTCGGGATGGCTCGTGGCCGGAGTGGCGCTTATGTTGGTCGGCGAGATGATCGAGCGGCGGCGCGCACCGGTCGCCGCCACGGCGGGTTAAGGATGCCCCGCACCGGCAGGCGGCCGGGGACAGGCGGCACGCGGGAGAAGATCCTGGCTTCTGCGCGCAAGCACTTCGGAGCCACCGGCTTCGACGGCGGGACCGTCCGCGGCATCGCGACCACCGCGGGAGTCGATCCAGCCCTGGTGCTGCACTACTTTGGATCCAAGGAGGGAGTGTTCCGCGCGGCGGTCGACTTTCCCATCGATCCGGCAGAATTTCTACCCCGGCTGCTCGCGCCTGGTCTGGACGGCCTGGGTGAGAGGATGGTCCGCTTCTTCATCGACACCTGGGATTCACCTGCGGGCCGGCCGCTGCTGGGGCTGATCCGGTCGGTGGTGAGCAGCGAGAGCGCCGCCGAGATGTTGCGCGAATTCGTCAGCCGCGCGGTGGTGGGGCGCCTGGCCGAGGCGCTCGAACGCGATCAGCCTCAGGTCCGGGCGAACCTCGTCGCGAGCCAGCTGGTCGGGCTTGCGATGCTGCGCTACGTGATCAAGCTGGAGCCGCTGGCTTCAGCGCCGTCGGAGCAGATCGCGACCTGGGTCGGCCCGGCGATCCAGCGCTACCTCACCGACCCCAGCGTCACGAAGCCGGAGGCGTAGCGCTGGCGAGGGTGGGCCTCATATAGTCCGCTGATGTCTGCGAAGGCATCGGACAAATCATCAAGCTGGTTGACGCTGCTCGTACTCTTCGGGATCGCTTCGACGATCGAGGCGTCCACCGTCTCACACGTCTTTCGCTTCCTGCCCCTTTACCTCGGCACTGTGCATGTGGCGCCGACTGAGGTGCCGGCCTGGACCGGCTACCTCAACGCGGCGTTCTTCCTCTTCGGCCTGCCATTGGTTCCGTTTTGGGGGGTCTGGGCGGAGCGTTACGGGCGCATCCCGATCATCGCCCGCAGCGCGTTCGTCGAGATGGTTGTCTTCGCAGTGCTGTGGGTCGCCCAGAACCGGTGGCAAGCGGCCTTCGGTTTGCTCCTGGTCGGGTTTCAGCTCGGGAACACCGGCGTGATGCTCACCGCCCTTCGCGCGGTCACCCCACCCGGCCGGGTAGGGCTTGCGATCTCTCTGTTTGGCGTGACGCCATCGCTCGGCTTCGCCCTCGGTCCCACCGCTGGTGGCTGGCTCGTCGACATCGGTGTCCTGAATCTGCACACCCTGTTCGCTCTCGACGCCGCGATGTCACTGGTGGCCGGCGTCATGTTGCTTGCGTTCGCCCGCGAAGGCCCTCGACCGCCTGGGCCGACGGGGTCGGCGACGCGCCTCGCGCTGAATGCACTGCGGCTGGCGCTGACGGGGCGTGTGACCCTGATCATCTTTGGCGTTTTCGGCCTGGCCTACTTTGCGCAGCAGATCGCCAATCCGTTCCTGCCGCTGCTCGTGATCAGACTCCACGGCGGTACGGCCGGCGCCGCGGGCCAGATCGGCATCGTATTCGGTGCGTCGGCCCTGCTGGGTGCGCTTCTCTCGCCGCTTGCGGGGGTTGCCGGCGATCGCTTTGGGTTCCGGCCGATTCTGGCGGGAGCCTGCGTACTTGCTGCCGCAAGTCTCGGCGCAATGGCCATAGCCCCCGATCTGGTCTGGCTCACGGTGGCCGCGGTGGCGCTTGGCGCCGCGGTCGCCAGCGCAATCTCGATGGTGTTCGCCCTCCTTGCCACTGCTGTGCCGGAGGAGCGTCGCGCCACCACGCTCAATCTGGTCTTAGCGCCGATCTACCTCTCGGCGATCGCCGGCGCCATCGTGGGAGCGCTGTTGGTGCGCGAAGGACTCAATGCCGTGCTGTGGACTGGAGCCGCGATCTCCTTGGTCGCAGCGCTCCTGACGACGAGGTTGCCCTCGGTCGCCCGGGCTAAGCAATAGCGCCCCTATGCTCATCCGCATGACCGGCGGGTTCACTGGCTGGAAGGGCGACTTCCGCGGCTTCTTCCTGGGCCTGAAGATGAACAACTCAAAGGCTTACTTCGAAGCCCACCGGCAGCAGTACCAGGAAGATGTGAAGGGGCCGATGGTCGCCCTGCTCGCCGACCTCGAGTTCGAGTTCGGTGAGGCCCGTCTCTCGCGACCGAATCGCGACATCCGTTTTTCGGCAGACAAGTCGCCCTACAAGACCAACATCTACGCGACAACGAGCGGCGGATATGTCGCTCTGGACGCCGAAGGTCTGATGGTTGGCGGCGGCACCTACGAGATGGACGCCGCCCAGCTCGCCCGTTTTCGTGAGGCTGTGGCCGCATCTGCTTCCGGAACAAAACTAGTGGCGATCGTCGCGGCGCTCCGCGAGAAGGGTTACGACATCGGCGGGCAAGAGCTGAAGCGGGTGCCGTCACCGAACCCGCAGGACCATCCGCGCGCCGACCTGCTTCGGCACAAGCGGCTGATCTACTGGCGGCGGTGGCCGGCCGCTAAGTGGATAGCGACAGCGGCGGCGCGCGAGCGCGTCGTGCAGGCCTGGAAGGATGGCGCGAACTTGAATGCGTGGCTGGCGAAACACGTCGCGCCGGGCGCGCGCCGGGCGCATTGATTTGACAGACTGCTGCACGCCGAAGGGTTACCGCCAGATCTTCAGCGAGAAGAGCGCGGTCACGCAGGCGAAGCGTTACAGGCGCAAAGGCCTGGATGGGACCTCGCGGCGAATCTTTGATGTTGTCAAGAAGCGAGGCGTCGAAGGCAAGACGCTGCTCGAAGTGGGGGGCGGCGTCGGCGCCATCGAGATCGAGCTGCTCAAGGCCGGGATGGCCAACGCGGTCAACGTCGAGCTGACACCGACCTACGAAAGCGCAGCCGGCGAGCTGCTTGGAGAGGCCGGCCTGAGCGATCGCGTCCGGCGAAAGATCATGGACTTCGCCGAGTCGGGGCCCGGGGTTGAAACGGCCGACGTCGTCGTCCTGAACCGTGTCATCTGCTGCTACCCGGACATGCCGAAGCTGGTGGGCGCTGCCGCCGAGCACGCCAAAGGCGTGCTGGTGATGAGCTTCCCCAACAGTCGATGGTGGTCAGAGCTCGGTTTGTCTTTTGGGAACTTCGCGTTTGGACTTTTCCGGATTCAGTTCCGAGTTTTCCTGCACCCGCCGGACGCAATCCTGGCCGCGGTTGAGCGGCACGGTTTCAGGACCACCTTCAACGAACGGGGTCTGCTGTGGCAAGTGGCCGCATTCGAGAGGAGCGTCAGTCGCTGAGGATCGCCAGTAGTTACGCTCTGATGTGGTCCGGTGGCAAGGACAGCGCCCTGGCGCTGCATCGCGCGACCGCGGCGGGCGTGAATGTAACGCGCCTGATCAACTTCCACGACGCGGCCACCGGTCGAGTGCGGTTCCACGCTACCCGTGTCGACATGATTCAGTCGCAAGCCGACGCCGCCGGGATTGAACTTCGAACGATCGGCACGAGTTGGCCGGAGATGGAAATGCGGCTGGATGTCGAGCTTGCGATGCTGCGGTCGGAAGGCTTTGCTGGAGTCGTGTTCGGGGATATCCATCTTTCCGATGTGCGCGCTTGGTATGAGGATCGAGTCAAAGCCGCCGGCCTCGAGCATCTGGAGCCGATCTGGGGTGAGGAGCCAATCCAGCTGGTGAGGGAATTCGTCGAGGCGGGCGGTCGCGCTGTGATCACATGCGTGGACCTCGGCCGGCTGGATTCCGCGTGGCTGGGTCGGATTATCGACGAGCGCTTTCTAGACGAGATCGGCACTACCCAGGCTGACCCGTGCGGCGAGAACGGCGAGTACCACTCGTTTGCGTTTCAGGGACCGATGTTCAAACGCGAGGTCACGTGGAGACCAGGTGAAACGCGCTTCGTGCCTGGGTTTGGTCAACTCGACATCCTGCCCGCTTAGGGGCTAGGTCAACCGCGAGATTCGACGAGGAGACTTTGAATGCTGCGGCCGACGCGCCCCTCGGTGTCATAGAGCGCGGCTTCGGCAATCCCTGTTCCGTGCGGCTCGAGCCATGTCTTCGCGTCCACCATCACCCACTCACCAACCGGCAACCGGTTCACATAAACGGACAGATCAGGATTGATGAAGCTGGTTTTGCGGGGGTCCACGACAAAGCTGATGCCGTTGGGAAAATCGGCGGCCGCGCAGATCCGTACCAGCCCGCTGGGCTCTTCTCCCGGCAGCAACGGCAGCTTGAGACGAAACCATGCCCAGCCAGGAGCCTTCCAGCCGCGACCTTCGCGTGCAGTCCGTATCTCCACTCCGCGCGTGTGATAAGCGGGACCATCGCGGTAACCGCCGGACCACTCGGTCAGCGATTCGGGGTCGCCGTGCGCTGGGGGTTCTACGCTGCGTGGCACGTCGACATCTGCACGGCGGATCCGGAGAGCCGTAGCCCGCGCCACTTCCTGCTCGCCGCTCCAGAGCGAGGCTTCCACGAGCTGTACCTTCCGCCCCGGACGAACCAGCCGGCACCGCACGGCAAGCGGCGTCCTGCCAACCGGTCGCAGGAGCTCGACCGTGAGGCGTGTGACGAACATCTCCTGGTCGGGCTGGAATCGTTCGATTTCGCGAGCCATCAACATCGTCGGCGGGCTTCCGTGCAGGGCCTGGTCCGACCACGGGCTCAACGCGGCTTCAGTCGCTACAAAGACATCCTGGCCGGCCGGCTCGAATATGGATTCGGTCACGCCTCGAGGCCCGCCTCGAGCCAGTCGATGATTCCCGCGACCTTCGTCCAATCCTCGGCCTTGCGCGCGGCGATCAGCTCGCGCAGGGCGTTCGGCTCCCAGGCGAGCAGCGCCTCAGCGCCTGAGCTCGCGTAGCGGACTAGCGCGTGATTGACGACATCCTCGTAGCTCAGGCCCGTGTTGCGGGCGAGGTTCTCCAGGGTCGGCCGCGGGTCGACCAGACGCGAGAGGGCGACGGAGTCCCGGAAGCTCTGGTTTGAGTCTTGCGGAGCCATGCGCGTCAACGTAATCCATCGCCGGCGACCGATGAGTTTCGTGCCGAACCTCAGTCTCCATATCAGGCAGAATGCGGAAAAGGAAAGGAGTGAGCCAATGAGCAAGGTGCGCGTACTGATCGGCACGCGGAAAGGCGCGTTTGTAGCGAGCTCGGACGCGAGCCGGAAACAGTGGAAGGTCGAAGGCCCCCACTTCGCGGGCTGGGAGGTCTACCACCTCAAGGGGTCGCCGGCCGATCCCGACCGCCTTTACGCGTCCCAATCCAGCGGGTGGTTCGGCCAGGTCATGCAGCGCTCGAACGACGGCGGCAAGACCTGGGAGGCGGTCGGCAACAAGTTCGCGTATGAGGGCGAAGTCGGTACGCACGCTTGGTACGACGGGTCGCCGCATCCCTACGAGTTCAAGCGCGTCTGGCACGTCGAGCCATCGCCCGACGACCCGGACACGGTATACGCAGGCGTCGAAGACGCGGCCATCTTCAAGACGGCCGACGGCGGCCAGACGTGGGGTGAGCTGCCCGGCCTGCGGACACAGAAGTCAGCCCCCGGATGGGCGCCCGGCGCCGGCGGCCTGTGCCTGCACACGATCCTCATCGATCCGAGCAAGCACGACAGGATGTTTGCCGCGATCTCGTCTGCCGGCGTGTTCCGGACCGACGATGCAGGCAAAACGTGGCGGCCGACGAACAAAGGCTTGCACTCCAATTACATTCCCGACCCGGATGCTGAAGTCGGGCACTGCGTCCACCGCATCGCCATGCACCCGTCGAAGCCGAACGTGCTCTTCATGCAGAAGCACTGGGACGTGAACCGGTCCGACGACGGGGGAGAGTCATGGCACGAGGTCAGCGGCAACCTCCCCAGCGACTTCGGTTTTGTCATCGACGTCCACGCGAACGAGCCCGAGACGATCTATGTGATCCCGATCCAGAGCGACTCGCTCCACTACGTCGCGGAGGGCAAGCTGCGCGTCTACCGCAGCAGGACCGGCGGAAACGAGTGGGAGGCTCTGACCAATGGGCTCCCCCAGAAGGACTGCTACGTCAACGTGCTGCGCGACGCGATGGCGGTCGACGCGCTCGACCCGTGCGGCGTGTATTTCGGCACTAGCGGCGGCCAGGTTTACGCGTCTGCCAACGCTGGGGACCGTTGGGACCCCGTCGTCCGCGATCTTCCGCCAGTGGTCTCGGTCGAAGTTCAGACCCTGTCGTGATCCAGGTCGTCCTTCCCGCGAACCTTCGGACGTTGGCCGGGGTCGGCTCCGTCGTCCAGCTGGACGTGACCGCGCCGATCACCCAGCGGTCGGTTCTCGATGCGCTGGAAAACAACCATCCAGCGCTCCGCGGGACGATCCGCGACTTGGACACCAAAAAGCGCAGGCCGATGGTGAGGTTCTTCGCCTGCGAAGAAGATTGGTCGGATGCTTCACCCGACGCACCGTTGCCTGAAGCGGTGGTGTCGGGCAAAGAGCCCTTCTTGATCATCGGTGCGATAGCGGGCGGCTGACGCGACTCAGACCAACGCCTGACGGCTGCGTTGCAAGAAGGCCCGCTCGGGAGCGTTCTCGGTAAGGGCGATCGCCGCATCGTATGCCGCGGCCGCCTCGGCGTTTCTGTCCAGGCGCCGGAGAAGGTCGGCGCGGATGGCGTGGAACATGTGGTAGCCACCGAGGTCCAGGCCGTCGACGATGGTGAGCGCCGCGTCTGCTCCCTCGACCTCGGCCACTGCGACCGCGCGGTTCAGCGCGACAACGGGGCTCGGGGTAAGAGACAGAAGCTGGTTGTACAGCTGCAGGATCTGCCACCAGTCTGTGGTTGAGGCGGCCGGAGCGTCGCTGTGGACTGCGTTGATCGCAGCCTGGATCTGGTACGGGCCGGGCTGGTTGCCCGCGATGCATCGCCGGACGATGGCCTGGCCTTCGGCGATCAGGCCGCGATCCCACCGGTTGCGGTCCTGGTCGGCCAGCCGCACGAGGTCGCCGTCCAACGAGGTGCGGGTGGCTCGACGCGACTCGATGAGGAGCATCAGCGCGAGCAGCCCCATCACCTCCGGTTCGTCCGGCATTAGTTGGGCCAGCAGCCGCCCGAGGCGGATGGCCTCGGCGCAGAGGTCCTCGCGGACAAGGCGTTGGCCCGAGCTCGCGGTGTAGCCCTCATTGAAGATGAGGTATGCGACGGCCAGCACTGATCGAAGGCGTGCCGGGAGGTCAGCCTCGTTGGGCACGCGATAGGGGATCCTCGCGTCGCGGATCTTGCCCTTGGCCCTGACCAGCCGCTGAGCCATCGTGGGCTCGGGTACGAGGAACGCGTGCGCGATCTCCGCAGTGGTGAGTCCTCCCAGCAGCCGGAGCGTCAGTGCGACCTGGACGTCGGTGGCGAGCGCGGGATGACAGCACGTGAAGATCAGGCGCAGCTGGTCGTCGCGCACCGCGCCCTCCAGCTGATTCTCTTGGCCTGGTTGGTCGCGCGCATGCAGCAGCGCAGCCTGGGCATGCCGGTCCTCGCGCGACGCCTCCCGGCGGAGGCGGTCGATCGCCCGATTGCGGGCGGTGGTGATGATCCATCCGGCCGGACTCGGAGGAAGACCCGTGGACGGCCAACGTTGTACCGCCGCGGCGAAGGCGTCCTGGACTGCTTCCTCGGCGATGTCGATGTCACCGAAGACGCGGACCAGAACGGCAACAGCGCGACCCGATTCCTCACGGAATACACGCTCGATCTCCGAACCCGAAGTGCTCAGGCCTCGTCTTGGAATGGCCGCACCTCGATCGGCAGGGTAATCGCCCGGGCGGCCTTGCGGCCCCACTCGAGTGCGGAATCCAGGTCCGCCGCCTTGATAACCAGGAACCCGCCGATGTGCTCCTTTCCTTCGGCGAACGGGCCGTCGGTCATGAGCGCCTCGCCGTCCTGGATCCGCACCACAGTCGCCGTGCTCGGAGCGTGCAGGCCTCCGTTGAAGACCCACGCGCCCGCCGACTTCGCCTCCTGGATCAGGGCATCGACGTCGCGCATCACCTTCTCCAGGACCTCGGGCGCGGGACGATCGCCGTCCGGCTGATAGATGCTGAGCAGGTACTGCTTCATCAGGAGCTCTTCTTTGAAGTGACCGCGGGCTCGTACGTCGCGATCATCACGCCCGTGGTCGTCATCTTGCTGTCGACGAGCTTGAGTGCGGCGAACGATCCGTCGTCAGAGAAGAGACGGCGCCCCGCTCCAAGCAACAGCGGATGGATCTGCAGCACGTACGTGTCGATCAGGTTGCGCCGCACCAGCGACTTCACAAGCTCTCCGCTCCCGAGTATCACGATATCTTTGCCCGGCTGCTCCTTGAGCTTGGCCACAGCCTTTGCCGCGTCGCCTTTGAGAAGCGTCGAGTTGACCCAGGGCAGCGGGTCGCGGAGCGTCCTGGACGCCACGTACTTCCGCGTTCTGTTCAGAACGTCCGTGAATGGATTGCCGTCGGCTCGCTTGGGCCAGACGGAGTAGAAGTCCTCGTAGGTGCGTCGCCCAAACAGCAGCGCTCCGGTGGTGGCCATGCTCTCGGCGGCTACCTTGCCCATTTCCGGATCGGCGTAGGGCAGCGCCCAGCCGCCGTGCTCGAAGCCCCCGCGGCGGTCCTCATCGGGCCTGCCGGGCGCCTGCACGACTCCATCGAGAGTCAGATTCATGAATACAACGATCTTGCTCATTCGAAGCCTCCTTGGCGATGAGGCCGGCTCCATACCGACCTCTCACACCCTCTACACGAATGGCTTCGGGTCAGATCGACACCTACCTGGAAGGTCTCGCGGCCCCCACAGGAGATCTGACGCTCGCGGGTGCCGGCTGGCAGTTGGGACAAAGGCCGGCAAAGACCACCTGGTGGCTCTTCACCTGGTATCCGGTTCCGGCCTCGACGGCAACCGTCGCCTCGTCGACCACGCATCCTGGCACCTCGGCGATCGCGCCACAGCTCGTGCAGCGGACGTGCTCGTGGTGGGCGCCGCGCGCTTCGTAACGAGCCTTGCCATCGCCGATCTCGTAGCGCTCGACGAGCGACTTTTTCTCGAGAGTCAAGACCGCCCTCAGGATCGTCGAATAGTTGGCGCTCGGGATATCTTCCCTGACCGCGCTCAGCAGCTCATCGAGGGACCAGGTGCGGTGCCCGGCATCCTCGATGAGCGATCTCACCGCATCGGTGACTGGGCTGGGGCGCGGCAACTAGAGCGCCAGGCTCGAACTAGCTCTCCTCAGGCACGTTGAGGGAGTCGAACGTCTCCTTGTTGAGGAACTTGAACATCTGAAGGGGCTTGCCATCGACGTGGACGCTCGCCACCGCGGCGTATCGCTCCTGGCGTTTGCCGCCGCTGGTGGTCCGAACCATCCGGCGCTTCTTGATGTCGTGCTCGGGGACCTCGACCTTCTTCTTGCTCTTCAGGTTGTAGAACTGCATTCAAATCCTCCAAATAGTTGTTGCATTCGGTTAGGCAAGTAAGTTGCGCATGTAACAGGCGCAGACTGTAGCACCGAACGACCTGCATCGTAGGCGGTTTCGGCCGGGGCCGGGACCGCGTCTAGAATCCTTTGTGTGCACCAATCCACGCTCTCGGTCACGCCCGCGTTTGGCGAGCTGGAGCCGCATCGCGCTGAATTGACCGCGTATTGCTACCGGATGCTGGGTTCACCCTTCGATGCGGAGGACGCAGTTCAAGACGCGTTCGTGCGCGCATGGCGCGGCCGTGAGAAGTTCGAGGGTCGCGCGGCGATGCGGTCCTGGCTCTACCGAATTGCCACCAACGTCTGTCTCGACATGCTGAAAGGCAGGGACAAGCGCACGCGGCCGATGGAACTTGGGCCCGCGGTCGAGCCCCTCGAGTCGAACCTGAATGTGCGGAGCGCCAAAGAATGGATCGAGCCCATCCCCGACAACCTGATCGCCCCGGAACGAGACCCGGCCGACCTCGCGGTTGAGCGCGAATCGATCCGCCTCGCGTTCGTGGCGGCGCTCCAGCACCTTCCGGCGCGACAGCGCGCCGTGCTCATCCTCCGCGAAGTTCTCCGCTGGGAGGCGTCCGAGGTCGCCGAGCTGCTCGACACCTCGGTGGCGTCGGTCAACAGCGCGCTCCAGCGCGCGCGGGCCACGCTAGCCACGAGCAACGTGAGCTCCACCGACAAGGTGCCATCACTGACCGCAGCAGATCACGAGCTTCTGGAGAGGTACGTCAAGGCTTTCGAGCAGTACGACATGGAGGCGCTGACCTCGCTCATCCGCGATGACGCCACGCAGTCCATGCCGCCCTTCGATATGTGGCTTCAGGGTCGCGACGACATCTTTGCCTGGTGGGTCGGACCGGGGAATGGCTGCCGCGGCTCGCGCGTGATCCCGGTAGTCAGCGCGAACGGCTCGCCGGCCTTCGGGCAGTACAAGCCAAGTCCGCAGGGCGGCTACGAGCCGTGGGCGCTGCAGGTGCTCGAGCTAGCCGAGGGACGGATCGTCGAGCTCACCTTCTTCTTGGATACAGCTCGGTTGTTCCCGCTGTTCGGCTTGCCCCTCGAGTTCGAGTCCTAGCACCCGGGCCAGACCGACAAAGCAGAGCAACTCGATCAGGTCGGAGTCCGCGTTGCTCAATTCGAGCTCGCAGCCATTCCGCCGGGCGGCTAGTTTGAGGCGGGCGATCCGATCGATGGTGGCAGCCGTCGGCCTTGGAAGTCCGGCGCAATCGAAATAGACAGTCCCCATCGCTGATTAAGACCGAAGTGGTGGTGCAAACTCATCGACTACCCCCTCCGAGCCGGGCTCACCTCCCCACTGAGTGGGGAGGCAAAGACCTCACCGATGAGTTTCTTGGGGGACGGGCGTCTAAGAGAGCATGAAGAGCTCGCGCTGGTTGTCGCTGATGATCCTTTGCACGGGATTCCTGCTGATCGTCGTCGACATGACGATCGTCAACGTCGCGCTCCCTTCGATTCAACGCGACATGGGATTCACGCAGTCCGGGCTCGCCTGGGTCATCAACGCCTACCTGATCGCCTTTGGCGGGTTTTTGCTGCTCGCCGGCCGCCTGGGCGATCTGTTCGGACGCAAGCGCATCTATCTGATCGGCCTCGGGATCTTCATCGTCGCCTCGGTGCTCTGCGGCCTCTCCTTCGACCAGCGGATTCTGGTCGCGGCCCGTTTCGTTCAAGGCATCGGCGGCGCCGTGAGCGCGGCCGTGATCCTGGCCATGATCGTGACGCTGTTCCCCAAGCAGGATGAGCTGGCGAAGGCGTTCGGAATCTTCAGCTTCATCGCCTCGGCGGGCGCCGCGATCGGACTGCTTGCGGGAGGCCTGATCACCCAGGCGGTCAGCTGGCACTGGATCTTCTTCGTCAACCTTCCGATTGGACTCGTGACGGCAGTGGTGTCCGCCCGCCTGCTCGCGTCCGACCGCGGAACTGGAGCCGGCAAAGGCGCAGACGTCCTGGGTGCGGCGCTCATCACCGTCGCACTCATGCTCGGCGTGTACACGATTGTCGAGTCGTCCAATTACGGGCTCGGCTCGCTCCACACCCTCGGTTTCGGCGGGGTGGCCCTCGTACTGCTGGCGGCTTTCATCGTGCGCCAGGCGATGGCGCGCAACCCGATTCTTCCTCTCCGCATCTTCGCTTCGAGGAAGCTGTCGGCCGCCAACATCGTGCAGGCCCTAATGTCAGCCGCCTTCCTCGGTTTCTTCTTCGTGGCATCGCTGGACCTGCAGCGCGTGCTTGGGTACGGTCCCCTGGAGATCGGTCTCGGGTTCTTGCCCGTGGCTGTCGTGATGGGTCTGTTCTCGGTGCGTTTCTCGGCGCTGCTGATCAACCGATTCGGCCCCCTTGCGGTGCTGGTCAGCGGTCAGATCGTGATCGTCCTTGCTTTCACAATCCTTGGCTTCGGACCGATCAACGAGAACTATGTGGTTCACCTGATGGTTCCGCTGGCGCTCCTCGGCCTTGGTGGCGGCCTTTCGTTCCCGGCGCTGACCATCATCGCGATGGCTGACGCCCGCCCGAGCGACGCAGGATTGGCCTCGGGCGTGCTGAACACCACAGGCCAGGTTGGCGGAGCCCTCGGTCTCGCCGTGCTCGCGACGCTGGCGGGCGCTCGGACCTTGAACCTGATCCACGATGGCGCCGGCACCACGGCAGCGCTGGCCGGCGGCTACCACCTCGCCTGGTTGGTCGGGGCGGCCACCGTGCTCATCACCCTGGTGCTGACGCTGTCACTGCTGCGTGGGTCCAGGTCGGCGGAAATGGAAGGCCAGCCAGACGAGACCGAAGCGGTCGCCTAGGCAACTCGCAAGGAGGAAGGTATGGAAAAGGTATTGAGTCTGGTGCAGAAGCAAGTCCAGAAGGCCATCGACGAGCTGGTCGACTCAGGAGCCGAACGAGGCTTGCAGGTCGCTGCTTACAAGAACGGCAAGCTGGTCGTCGATGCCGTCGCCGGCATCGCAGACCCGAAGACCGGACGTCCCGTGACATCCGACACCCCCTTCTACAACTACTCGATCGGCAAGGGCGCGACCTCGACAGTTGCGCACGTGCTCGCCGAGCGCGGGCTTTTCGGATACGACACGCCTGTGGTGGATCTCTGGCCGGAGTTCGGCGCCCATGGCAAGGAGAAGGTGACCGTGCGGCACGTGCTCAGCCACACGGCGGGCGTGCCGGGAATTCCGCTCGACACCACGCTCGAGGACCTGTGCAACTGGGACAAGATGTGCGCCTCGATCGCCGCTTCCGAGCTGTGGTGGGAGCCGGGCACCAAGATCGGCTATCACGCCTACACCTTCGGCTACATCGTTGGAGAGATCGTCCGGCGCGCCACGGGTAAACCCATCTCGCAGGTGCTGCTCGAGGCAGTGTCCGGCCCCCTTGGAGTCGGCAACGAGCTGTACTTCGGCATGCCGCGCTCTGAGCAGCACAGGCTCGCAGTGCTCGAGGACGCACCGATGGATCCCCAAGCGATGGCGGCCATGGCCTCGATGCCCGCGGACCTTCCCATGTTCAAGGCCGGGCCGATGTCGACGATGCCCAACGCAGACCTCGGCAACCGCGAGGACATTCTCACCGCCGACATCCCCGCGGGCGGCAAGACCTCTGCACGGGCGATCGCCCGCATGTACGCGGCCCTCCTTGGCGAGGTCGACGGTCTCCGCCTCATCTCACCCGCGAGACTGCGCGAGGTCACCACTGTGGCGGCCAGCGGCGTCGACGAGATTTTCGGGATGCCAACGACGTGGGCGCTGGGGTACAGCATCGGCCGGCCTGGCGCCATGGACTCAAAGACAGTGTTCGGAATCGGCGGCGTCGGTGGCAGCTTCGCCTGTGGCGACACCGCCACCGGGATCACGTTCGCCTTGACGAAGAACCGGCTGACCCAGGACTTCAATGCTGCGGCTCAGCTGAGCCAGCTCGTCACCGACGCACTGCAATAAGGAGAATCGAGATGGGACGGATCGTCGTCACTGAGTTCATTTCGCTCGACGGTGTGATGCAAGACCCGGGCGGCGACTCGAAATGGAAGCACGCAGGCTGGACCTTCAAAATCAGCCGCGGCGAGGAGGGCGACAAGTTCAAGCTCGACGAGACCTTTGACACCGAGGCGCTGCTGCTCGGGCGCGTGACCTATCAAGGCTTTGCCGCCGCGTGGCCATCGGTTCCGGGCCCGTTCGGCGACAAGTTCAACAGCATGCCCAAGTACGTGGTCTCGTCGACTCTCGAGAAGGCCGAGTGGAACAACTCGACGATCCTCAAAGGGGACGTGGTCAACGAGGTCTCGAAGCTGAAGCAGAAGCTAGCGGGAAATGTCGCGCTCCACGGCAGCGCTCAGCTCGCGCAGACGCTCATCGAGCACGACCTCGTCGATGAGCTGCACCTGATGGTCTACCCCGTCATTCTCGGCAGCGGCAAGCGCCTTTTCGGGGACACGACTGACAAGAAGGCGCTCAAGCTCGTGGAATCGAGGACGGTTGGGGACGGAGTCGCCATCCTCATCTTCAAGACGGCTGATCGGTAAGCGGAGCACATGGGGTTTTCTTCAGCGATTGCAGGCCGTGAGGCGGATCAGTGCTGGCCGTTACCGCCGCCGGGTGTCGGGCTCGGGCTGGGACTCGGGCTCGGGCTTGGGCTTGGGCTCGGGCTTGGGCTTGGGCTTGGGCTCGGCGTTGCCGACGGAGAGATCATCGCCGCGACGTCGGTCCGAATGGTTGGAAGGGTCGGGTAGAACTTCGATCCCGGGCACTCCGTGGCGTTGACGTCCAGATGCCCCGCGATATTGGGGAAGGTTGTCCGGACGCCACTCACCGGATTGACGTAGCTCTTGTTTCCCCGCGGATCGATCAGGTGCGTGGACGCCTTCCAGGCCAGCATCTGTTCCAGACCGTTGCGGGCCGCCTTGGTCGCATCCTGATTGGTGAGCGTCCCGAGCAGCGCGATCCCAACGGTGCCCGAGTTGAACTGGTAGGCGTGGGCGGCAGTCACGCCGCGGCCGGAGGAATCCTCGCCGTTGGGGTATTGACCCGCGGAATACGTCCGCGAGTACCGGCCCTCATAAATCCGGCCCTGCTCATCGACCAGGAAGTTATAGCCAATGTCTCCCCACGTCTGGGTGACAGCGTGGTAGTAGTAGATCGATCGGATGGTGGCCGCAGGGTTGGGGTCATTGTTCTGCGTCGCGGTGTGGTGGCAGATGAGCTTCTGGATCGGGTAGAAAGCCGGCGACCAGGTCATCAAGCTCTCGTCGCAACCCCATCCCGCTCGCGAGACCACAGCCGGCATCGATGTGGCGCCGGCGACGTTCCCCTCGGTTTCATAGGTCACCTGCCGCTCGCCGTCTGTCAATCCCAACAGGCGAACTCGGTGCGGCCGGTCACTGGTCACCCTGACCGCAATCGCTCCGCCGGTGACCATCACGGCGCCGTAAGTTCGGCCGTCCCCGCGCTGCTCGCCGATCTCGTCGTGGACAACCGGTACCGGAGGACCGAACACGACTCCGTCCGAGCTGAATGAGGCGGTAACCCGGGCATCGTGCTCGCCGACCCAGAACAGGGCGGCATGGCTTGCGGCGAACGGCAGGGCGTAAACCGAAGCGCCAGCCAAAGACTGCTCTTGTTCATGCGTGCGCGATTTGATAGTGACGCGCGCGTAGACCCGTGTCGGACGAAAGAGCTCGACGCCCCCCAGTACTGAACCGAGAGCAACCCCGGCTCCGATGCCACGGATGAACGTCCGGCGGCTGATGCGAGATCTGGACACGCTGACACCCCTACACGTTGTTCGCCGGCCGCCGAGCATACGCCCAAGGCCTCCCAGCATTCTCACAGGCGATGGCGCGGCTTGGCAGCGAGCCTGGGCGCCATTTCCCGGCTTAGCCATCGGGTTTGGGCGGCGGATGTGAATACTTGCACTGGAACCCAAGCATTGCCTTCCCCAACGCCCCCAGCCAGACCCCGCATCCTCGTCGTCGAGGATGACCCGCGCATGATGACGCTCCTCCTGGAGGTCTGCAAGATGCAGAACTTCGAGGCCCTGGAGGCTGTCACGGGGCGAGCCGCGCTCAAGCTTGCCGTCGTCGAGGAGCCGGACCTGGTCCTTCTCGATTGGGAGCTGCCGGATATCGCCGGCGTAGAGGTTTGCCGATTTCTGCGCCGCGTCGGCATCACGGCGCCGATCGTGATCCTGTCGGGCCGGGCCGACGACAAAGATGTGGTCACCGGTCTGGAGGAAGGCGCGGACGAGTACCTCACCAAGCCGATCTCGCCCCAGGTATTGGCGGCACGGCTGTCTGCACACCTGCGCCGCGTGTCTTACGCCCCGGAGGCAGAGAGGCTGCCCAAAGGCGTGGTCGCCAACGTGGCGCTCCTGGATCGAGTCGCCATCTTCCTCGATCATCCAGCCGCAGCGCTTCGCGTTCTCGCGAAGCGGGCCGAGCGCGTCTCCGTACGCACGGGCACCGCGGTGCTCACTCAGGGAAAATCAAACGACTCTTTCTTCGTGATCCAGAAAGGGTCGTTCGACGTCACTCGCAAAGGGCAGTTCGGCGACAGGTTCACCCTGGCCAAACTGGGCGAAGCCGAGTTCTTTGGTGCCATCTCGACTGTGACGAGGGAACCGGCGGCGGCCACGGTCACGGCACTCGAGGATTCTCAGGTGATGAAAATCTCGCGTGAGGACCTGCTGTCAGAGCTTGCTGTTGGCTCGGATGCGATGGTCCAGCTGGAAGCAGTGGTCAAACAGCGCCAGCAGCTTTTCGACAGATCGCTGACCAGAAAGAAGGAACGTAAGGACGCCGCGCGAATCGTCGCGATGTACTCCCCGAAGGGCGGAGTCGGCAAGACGACCCTCGCCTTGAACCTGGCCGCGAGCCTTGCCCGCAAACATTCCGGCGAGGTCTTGCTCATCGACTGTTCGCTGCCATACAACCACGCTGCCGTGCTCGCCCACCTGGTCCCGATCACGTCCCTGTCGAGGTTGACAAGTCTCACTGGCGACTTTGACGATCGTCTGCGCAGCGCGCTCCTCCCGCATCCCGCGGGTTTCTTGGTGCTGCCGACAGTGCTTGCAGCAGAAGAGGCGGAGCTTGTCACGCCGGCGCTGCTGACCCGCGCGCTGACGTCACTGAGCTCCCAGTACGCCTTTATCGTCGTGGATCTGGGGAGCTCTCTATCGGAGGTCGTGCTTTCGGTCCTGGAGCGGTCTCAAGAGATCTTCATGATCGCCACACCTGAGCTGTTGATCGTGAAGGATCTCATCAACGTCTACGACATCATGCGAGGCGTGCTCAAGCTGGACGACGAGCAGATACACCTGGTGGTCAATCACAGATCGCCGGACGCGACTGTCGCAGTACGAGAGCTCGGGGACTTCTTGGGGGTCAAAACCGAGGTGGAGGTCCGCAACGACGGCATACGACCGGAGAGCGCGGCCATTCGTGGGGAGATCCTGGCGGTGTCGGACCTGAAGTCTTCGATCGCCATCGCCGCGGACGAAATGGCGCGGATGATCGAGTGACGTTCAGGATCCGGCTGAGTTGAGTGCGGCCAGGGTTCTCAGCTCGGAAAGATATGGCACCGATGGGTCTTTGGTGACCAGGTTCAGGACGACCTGATCCGCGCCGGCATCGATCAGACCATCGACGCGCTCGCGAATTGCCGCGACGTCGCCCCAGGCCACGACAGCATCGAAGAGGTCATCGGACCCAGGCGGCTCGAGCTGCTCTGCGGTCCAGCCTATTCGGACCAGGTTGTTTCGATAGTTGTCGAGCCGGAGGTAACGGCCGGTGTGCGCGTCACCAATGGCTCGCGCCTCTGCGCGTCCTGAGGCCAGCACGACCGGGAGGTCGGCCGCCACGAATGGCTCGGGACCGATTTGCCGCCGCACGTGCCGGATGTGCTCGGACGTCGTGAAGTACGGGTACGCACCGGCGGTGCGTTCCGCCGCCAATCCGACCATTCGCGGGCCGAGCGCGGCGAGCACGATCGGTGGCATAGGAATTTCCGGTCCGCGCCAGGGCGCCTGTTCCATCCGGTCCAGGTAGTCCCGCATCGCAGTGAACGGTCGTGCATAGTCATGCCCGCGGAGGGCGACCGACGGGGCATGGCTGACGCCGATACCGAGGATGAACCGATTTGGGTTGGCCTCAGCGATGGATCGCCCGCCGGCCGCCATGGCCATCGGGTCGCGCGCCCAGATGTTGGCGATGCCGCTCGCGACCACGAGACTCGAAGTCGCATTCAGGAATATCGAGGCCTGTACGAACGCCTCCCGGCCTACCGACTCGCCATACCAGAGCGTTCCGTAGCCAAGCTCCTCCATCTCGATGGCGACCTCGCGCTGCACGTCGGCCGGCTGGCTGGACAGAGAGCCGGAGAAGATGCCCAATTTGCCAGGAGTGATGTTGCCGAGCCGACCCAGGCTCACGGGGTTGAGGGTAACGTGCCCGAGTCAGGTAGGCCGCCTCCGCAGGCTTCGAGCACTAGCCGATGCAACTCTTTGAGGCGGCGGCGGTATGGATCCAGCCTGGTCCGGTAGGGACTTGACGGGCGGAAGTTCAGAGCCAGATGTTGGCCGGCGTCAACTGCAATTTTCGGAATGTCCGCGGCGGGTATCAACAAGCATTCGCCGTCAAAGTCCGCCGCATCTTCGTGCCAGGCCAACCCAACCAGCCATGTGGTCGAAGCAAGACTCAATGTCGCTTTGCGAACGTGAAGGTAGGCCTCTCCGTATCGGTTCGAAACGGTGGCAGCTTTAACCTGGAGGCCAGCAAAACTGCCGGCGAGATTGTCGCGGGCGAGCACCTCAACCATCTCAAGGTCCGGATACGGACGGAAGAGGTCGAGGCGCGGGCTTTGCGCGAGCCGGCGAATCACCTCTGACTCACCGAGAAACTGAAGCCATGGGTTGTGGCGCTCGAGAGGTTTCAAGAGATCGGGTTCCAGCCGCAACGCCGCCTCAGCTGCCGAGGTGCCAAGAATGCGTTCGGCCAATTCGCGGTGTGGAACGAGGTAGGGGATCCAGTGGCTGTGTTTCGGATGCATGCTGAAGGCCGCCCCGTAAATTCCGTGTCCTTGCGAAACACTCCGAGCGGCGAGTCGCCGGAAGGTGCCCTCCTCAATGACCAGGTCCAGCTGGTCGGGGATTTCGAGCATTGGCACGACGATCATGAGTGCGCTGTCGTCTACAAGACTGTCTTCCGCACGACGACATGAACTTCTCCTCCCTCCATCTCGCGGCCCTTGACCTGAACCGGGATGTACCGACCTTCGATCATGTGGTGGAGCACTGCGTCAAGGCCGCGGTCGAGCAGCGGCAGGAAGGGATGCAGCAGGCCATGCGACTGGCGGATGAGGTCGGCCCAGATCTCAAACTCCAGCGCTTGCGCTGGACCGCCTGTATCGCGTCGCTGGGACATGGCGCCAGTAGCGTAAGCAGAGGTCAAGGCCTTCTCAATCGTCAAATCCCTTACCTTCATGCGGTGCTCGGGTGCCGGCTCACTCTCGCGTCTCCCCACCCGACGCTCCCCACCCGGGCGCCGCATCCCCTCCGGCGCTTCGCGCCACCTCCCCGCGAGCGGGGAGGCGCGGCCGACCTCCCCCCAAGTGGGGAGGCGGGCGGGCGGCGGCGGAAAAAAGCCGGGTGACGGCACTACCGGAAGACCTGAGTCTCGACCGACGCAAGGCCTTCGAGCGAGCGCTGCGCGGTCAATTGCGCGGCGAGGTCCGCTTCGACACCGCCAGCCGCGCTCTCTACTCCGTCGACGCCTCCAACTACCGGCACGTCCCGGTGGGCGTGGTTCTGCCGATGGACGAAGCCGACACCATCGCTGCCGTCTCGGTCGGGCGAGAGTTCGGTGTCGCCGTCCTGCCACGGGGGGCGGGAACGAGCCTGGCCGGCCAGACATGCAATGTGGCCCTCGTCCTCGATTTCTCGAAGTACATGCGCAACATCATCGACCTTGACCCGACCACCCGAACTGCTCGAATCCAACCCGGGATCGTCCTCGATTCGTTGAGAACAGCAGCGGAAAGTCACCAGCTGACCTTCGGCCCGGACCCTTCCACCCACGACCGCTGCACGTTGGGAGGGATGATCGGCAACAACTCCTGCGGCGTGCATTCGGTCATGGCCGGCCTCACCTCGGACAACGTCGAAAGGCTCAAGATCATGACCTACGACGGCCAGATCATGGACGTCGGGCCGACTCCCGCGGATGAGCTGGATCGGATCATCGCCGCCGGCGGACGGCAGGGCGAGATCTACAAGGGCCTGGCGAGGATTCGCGACACCTATGGCGACGAGGTTCGCAAGCGCTTCCCCAAAATTCCGCGTCGAGTGTCCGGCTACAACCTGGACCAGCTTCTGCCCGACAAAGGCTTCAATGTGGCGAGGGCCCTGGTCGGCACCGAGGGCACCTGCGTCACGGTCCTGGAGGCGGTGGTGCGCCTGGTGCCTAGCCCTCCCGTCCGGCGACTCCTGGTGCTCGGATACGAGGACGTCTACATCGCCGCCGCCGCGGTGCCGATGATCATGGAGCACCGCCCGATCGGACTCGAAGGCTTCGACGGCATCCTGCTCGAAAACGTGCGTCTCAAGGGCATAAGCCCGCGAGGCCAGGCGGCCTTGCCGGACGGCGGCGCATGGCTGCTGGTGGAGTTTGGGGCCGACACAGTCGCCGATTGCGAGGGCATGGCCCGAGGGCTGATCGATCAGCTGGCAAAGGGTCCTCACGCGCCGGCGCCAAAGCTGCTGACCGACCCGAAGGACGCCGAGGCGGTTTGGGCGGTCAGAGAGTCGGGACTGGGCGCGGCGGCGCGCGTGCCGGGCAAGAAGCCGACCTGGCCGGGCTGGGAAGACACCGCGGTCCGGCCCGATCAGCTGGCGGACTACCTGCGCGAGTTCAAGGTGCTGCTCGACAAATACGGCTACCGGGCGCCGCTGTACGGCCATTTTGGCGAGGCCTGCGTGCATCCCCGCATCGACTTCGACCTGGTGACTAAAGAGGGCATCAGCAATTTCCGCCGCTTCCTGGACGAAGGTGCAGACCTTTGCATTCGCTACGGAGGCTCGCTGTCCGGCGAGCACGGCGACGGCCAGGCGCGCGCTTCGCTGTATCCGAAGATGTTCGGCGACAAGCTGGTCGGAGCGTTTGCGGAATTCAAAGCGCTGTGGGATCCAGACCGGCGTATGAACCCCGGCAAGCTGGTGGATGCTCGCGAGCCGGACCAGGATCTTCGACTCGCCGGATACAAGCCGCTGCCGGTCCACACGCACTTCCAGTTTCCCGACGAGCCCGATGGCCTGGCGGGATCGGTGCTGCGCTGCGTCGGGGTGGGCAAGTGCCGGAAACAGGGCGGCGGGACGATGTGCCCCAGCTACATGGTGACTCAGGAGGAAATGCACTCGACCCGCGGGCGGGCGCGGCTCCTGCACGAGATGTTGACCGGGGACCTGGTACGCGACGGGTGGCGGAACGAGGGCGTCAAGGAAGCGCTCGACCTGTGCTTCGCGTGCAAGGCGTGCAAGACCGAGTGCCCGGTCAACGTCGACATGGCGACTTTCAAGGCCGAGTTCCTGTCGCATTACTACGAGGGCCGCATGCGCCCGCTGTCGGCCTACGCGATCGGACTCTTTCCCTGGCTCGCGCAATACGGCAGCGTCGCCCCCGGCCTGGCCAACTGGAGCGCGCGCGCTTTTGCGCCGTTGGCGAAGGCTGCTATCGGTGTAGCGCCGGAGCGCCAGCTGCCGGAGCTCGCGCCGGTCAGCTTCAAGGCGTGGTTCGGCCGGCGCAAGAAAACACACATGAAACCCCCGGCCGGCGCTAAGCATCGCGTCGTTCTATGGGCGGACACGTTCAACAACTACGTGCATCCGCAGACCGCGATTGCCGCGGTCGAAGTCATGGAGGCCGCCGGCTGCGAGGTGCAAGTTCTCAAGCAGCGACTCTGTTGCGGCCGGCCGCTTTACGACTCCGGAATGCTGGGCCTGGCCCGCCGGCAGCTGCGCCGGTCGATGGCCGCGCTCAAGCCTTATCTCGACCAAGGCTTCTCGGTGGTGGGCCTGGAGCCAAGCTGTGTCGCGGTCTTCCGCGACGAGCTGCTGGGCCTGTTTCCCACCGATCCCGACGCCAAGCGGACTTCCGCAAGCTTCCTGCTGCTCAGCGAATTTCTCGAGCGCATCGATTTCCAGCCGCCTTCGCTCGAGAAGAGGGCGATCGTGCAGGGCCACTGCCACCACCAGGCGATCATGAAGATGACCGCCGAAGAAAAAGTCTTGAAGCGGATGAACCTCGATTACACGCTGCTGGATTCCGGCTGCTGCGGGATGGCCGGCGGGTTCGGCTTCCTCAAGGAGAGCTACGAGGTCTCGATGAAAGCGGGGGAGAGGGTGTTGCTTCCGGCGGTCCGCTCAGCCGGCGACGCGCTGGTGATCGCGGACGGATTCAGCTGCCGGGAGCAGATCCGGCAGGCCACGGGTCACAACGCCCTGCACCTCGCCGAAGTGCTGCGCATGGCGATGGCGTAGCGCTCCTTCCGCGCCCCTCTACCCGCAACTGAAGGGGAGAGAGAGAGCCAGTCGGCCGAAGAGCGAGGGCCCTTCGGCCCTTGGGCGGCGCTGTGGTCGGGAACACGCTGAAAACCGGCGGTTTGACGCCAGCGCATTCATTCTTGGTTATAAGAAGGAAACGACCATGAAAGCACTCGTCTATCACGGCCCTGGACAGCGATCCTGGGACACCGTCGCCAACCCCACCATACAGGCACCGACGGACGCCATCGTCAAGATCGACACCGCCACCATTTGCGGCACCGACCTCCATATCCTCAAGGGCGATGTGCCCGCGGTAAAGCCAGGCACGATCCTCGGCCATGAGGCTGTTGGCACTATCGTCGAGACCGGATCGGCCGTCACCAAGTTTCAGATCGGCGACCACGTCCTGGTTTCTTGCATCACGTCTTGTGGCAGCTGCCGCTTCTGCAAGGAGGCCCGCTACGGCCAGTGCACCGGCGGTGGTGGCTGGATCTTCGGCCACCTGATCAATGGCCTCCAGGCGGAGTACGCCCGGGTGCCTTTTGCGGACAACTCTCTCTACAAGGTGCCGGCGGGACTCACCGACGAGCAGGTTCTGTTCCTCTCCGACATCCTCCCGACCTCGTTCGAGGTTGGTGTCCTGAACGGCGGCGTGCAGCCAGGAGACACCGTGGCGATTGTCGGCGCGGGCCCGATCGGCCTGGCGGCGGTCATGACCGCAAAGCTGTTCACCCCGGCTCGGATCATCGTGATCGACCTCGACGACGGACGCCTCGCAAAGGCCAAGGAGTTCGGCGCTGATGTCACTATCAACAACGGCCGCGAGGATGCGGTCAAGCAGGTCTTCGAGCTGACGGGCGGTCTCGGGGCCGACGTGGCAATCGAGGCGGTGGGAATCCCGCAGACGTTCGAGCTGGCCGCGGAGCTGATTCGCGCCGGTGGCAAGCTCGCCAACGTGGGCGTGCACGGCAAGCCGGTAACTCTCCACCTGGAGAAGCTCTGGATCAAGGACGTCACCATCACGACAGGCCTGGTGGACTCGCGCACCATCCCTCAACTGCTGTCGCTGATCGAGGGCGGCAGGCTCGACCCCACGGTGCTGGCCACACATCGCTTCTCGCTGGACGAGGCGATGGAGGCGTACGACGTGTTCTCTCAGGCGGCCAAGACGAACGCGCTCAAGGTCGTTCTTACGGGCACCGCGGTGCCCCAAAACAAGAACGCAGACAAGAAGGTCAAAGTCGGGGCTAGCGCCTCGGCTTAGCTCGCGCCGGCCGGGGCATCGTGCCCCGGCCGTTCGGCCGGCGACGATCTACACTCGATTCCGTCCCGTTGGATCCAGCGCGGCGTTTGCGAGCGAAAATTCCGTCTCTTTGGATCCAACGGAGCCAAATCAAACGCGCAACCGGGTCAGCCCAGGTAATTCCCCGGTGTAGCTATTTCCATCAAGCATCTGACCGTATTCTCGCCATCCGGCGGCGATTCGCCGTGCGGCTTGAATAGATGCATGACTCCCGATGCACGTCCCTGTACGTCTTTGACCGGGATGTGGTGAACCACCACCGGCCGCCGCTTGGCTCGCGCTCCTGTGCCCGGGATGAGCATCTCCACGGCGGGTGGCCCGGGCTGGAGACCCCAACCCTGCACAAGCGGGCAATCCGCCGTGCAGACGAGCTCGCCCGTCGGCAGGGTACCGCGGACTACCGCCGCGCAATGACGTCCGAGGGTCTGGCCGGGCGTGCAGCCGAGAAGTCGAGCGGCCTCGTTGTTGCAGCTGACAACGATACCGAAGGTGTCGACGACGAGAGCAGGGTCCGCGATCGCATCGATCGAGACGACATCGAGGCTATAGGGGCGCCCAGAAATCCTCATGACTAAGGTCACGATCGCCCCACGCAGCCCAGTCGAGTAGGGGCGATGGTCCCGCGTTAAACGTCCATCCGGCAGTCGTCTTCCCAAGCCTCACCTCATACGGTGGTCCTAATAACTTGTACAGGGAGAAATCGAATCGCACTGGTCTGTCGTCCGTCCTGGGATGCTGGACAGCGTGAGCGCGACATATCCCGCGCATCGCGAAGCGACGATCGTGCTTCGGGACGGCTCGACGCTGGCAGTCCGGCCGATCCGCCCGGATGACGAAGCCGACCTCGCCCGCTTCTTCACCGAGCTGTCGTTTGAGTCTCGAGTGTTCCGTTTCTTCGTCGCCATCAAGAATGCCGATGCCCTGGCCAAGCAGATGGTCACAGTCGACTACACGACGCGATACGGGCTGGTCGCTGTAGCGGGCGCGGAGAGTCGAATCATTGGGCATGCGATGTACGTCACAACGAGCCTCAGTAAAGCTGAGCTGGCTCTCGCGGTGGCGGACACGTATCAAGGCCGCGGCCTGGGCACGATCCTGCTCGGACAGCTCGGTGAGGCTGCGGCGGCGGCAGGAATCGACGTGTTGGAAGCCATCGTCATGCCCGAAAACCACCACATGCTCAAGTTGTTGCGCGAAAGCGGATTTCCGATCAGCGTGCGCTCCGAGCCAGGCGAGATACACGCCGACCTGCCGACGGCGATCACGGCCGAAGGCTTGCGTCATTTCGAGGACCGCGACCGGGTCGCCGCCGTTGCGGCGGTGAGCCACCTGCTCGCTCCGCGCTCAGTGGCGGTAATCGGCGCCTCGCGCCAGCGCGGGAGCATCGGCGCCGAACTCTTCCACAATCTCGTCGCGACAGGTTTCAGTGGAACTGCATATCCAGTCAATCCCGCGGCGACCGAGATCGAAGGCATCGCCGCTCGTGCGTCGGTGCTCGACATCCCTGGCGATGTCGAGATGGCGGTCATCACCGTGCCATCGGCGGCGGTCCTGGAGGTCGCCCGCCAGTGCGCCGCCAAGGGCGTGCGTGGGCTGGTCGTGATCTCGTCCGGATTCGCAGAGGTGGGCCCCGAGGGAGTTGAGCTTCAGCGCGCGCTGCTCGAGATCTGCCGCCAGTCAGGCATGCGGTTGGTCGGACCCAACTGCATGGGCGTGATCAACACCGCTGAAGGAGTGAACCTCGACGCCACGTTTGCTCCCGACAAGCCGACCCCCGGCCACGTCGGCTTCCTTTCGCGGAGCGGCGGACTTGGCATCGCCGTGATGGCTCGCGCCCAGGCGCTGGGGTCCGGGATCTCCTCGTTCGTCTCGGTCGGCAACAAGGCCGACCTCTCAAGTAACGACTTCATCCAGTACTGGGAGCAAGACAAGGCGACCGACCTGATCATGCTGTACCTCGAGTCGTTCGGCAACCCGCGCAAGTTCGCGCGCATCGCACGCCGGGTGAGTCGCTCGAAGCCAATCCTCGCCGTCAAGGGCGGCCGTTCTCCGGCAGGAAATCGGGCCACCTCCTCGCACACCGGTGCTCTGCTCTCGGGTTCCGACGTCACTGTCGACGCCCTGTTTCAGCAAACGGGCGTGATCCGTACCGACACGCTGGCCGAGCTTTTCGACGCTGCTCTGTTGCTGGGCAGTCAGCCAATACCAACCGGCAACCGTGTTGGCATCATCACCAACGCCGGAGGACCGGCCATCCTCTGCGCAGACGCTTGCGAGGCCAACAACCTGATCGTGCCGGCTCTGCCGGAGATGGTTCGCGCTGAACTGGCTGCCTTCCTGCCCGCAGCGGCGTCGACCGGAAACCCTGTCGACATGATCGCGTCGGCCGGCGCCGAGGCCTACAGCAAAGCGATCGCCACTCTTGCCGCCTGCCCTGATCTCGACGCGCTGATCGTGATCTTCGCGCCTCCTCTGGTCACCGAGGCCCCCGACGTGATTCGCGCCATCCACCGTGCGGCACGCGATCTTCCCAGGCCGATCCCGTTGCTCAGCGTGTTCATGTCCAAGGAGTCAACTCCGCGCATCGTGAACGCGGAAGGGGCGCGTGTGCCGCACTATCCGTTCCCGGAAGAAGCCGCCCGAGCGCTGAGCCTCGCCGCCCACTACGGCGCCTGGCGAGCCCTTCCCGAGGAGCCGGTGGCCACGCTTGAAGGGATCGATCGCGACCGAGCGGCAGGCGTGATCGCCACGGCTCTGGCTGAGGGTGGCGGATGGATGACCCCTCGGGCGATGGGGGACCTCCTCGCCTGCTACGGAGTCCCGATGGTCGAGAGCAGCCTCGTGGATTCGCCGGCTGCCGCCGGCCGCGAGGCGAAGCGTCTGGGAAGGGCAGTCGCCCTCAAGGCGATCGTCCCGGGCTTGCTGCATAAGTCGGACGCCGGGGCCGTCATGCTCGATCTCCAGGGCGAACGCGGTGTTCAGCGCGCTGCGGCCGAGATGGCCTCGAGGCTCAAAGCGTCAGGGCATCAGGTTGCCGGCTACGAGGTACAGCCCATCGCGCCAAAGGGAGTTGAGATGCTGGTGGGCGTCGTCCAGGATGAGCATTTCGGTCCGGTCCTCGCTTGTGGTGCTGGAGGGACGGCCACCGAGCTGCTCAAGGACGTGGCCGTTCGGATCACTCCGATCACGCCAGGCGAGGCTGGTCGCATGGTCCGTTCGCTGAAGACGTTCCCGCTGCTGGATGGATACCGTGGCGCACCCCGCGCCGACGTGGGCGCGCTCGAAGACGTGCTGCTGCGAGTGAGTGCGCTCGTGGAAGCGCATTCCGAAGTTGCGGAAATGGACCTCAATCCATTGATCGTTCATCCGGACGGGGCGGTGGCGGTCGACGCGCGCATCCGGCTTGAGCCCGGAGCACCCAGACCCCCGCTCGGCGCCCGCTGACCCACCCCGCCGAAGTCCGCCGATGGCGATCGCCAGGGCGAGCGGTCAGACCTACCGGCTAGACGGCTAAACGGCCTGTGGTCCACGCAAAATTTGTAATGCAGCTAATAACCAATTGTTGCTGACAGCGGCCCAATTCGAATGCCACATTCCTCGACGTGCGCCGCCCTTGACGGATGACCGTTCCCTACCGATCGAGGGAGAAGACATTGAGACCACCCATTGGGAAGACGCCCACCACTGGATGAGCATCTATCTCGATCTTCTCGAATTCAAGCGGGGAATCCTCGATCGGATCAGGCGCGACGTTGCCAGGCTGCCGCCGGCCGCGCGGATCATGGCGGCAGCGGACCTCACCTTCATCGAGAGCCAGATGGAGGGCTATCAGAACCGGTTCACGCTGTGGTACCGACGCGTTTTGGAGCTAAAGGGGCTCTGGCTCGACACCAAAGGCCGAGTGGTGCGTTACGGCGATGGGGAGGCCACGCTGAGCTTAAGAGAGTTTCAGCTCCTCCAGTTTCTGCTCGATCATCCCCACCGCTTCTTCACCGTGTCTCAGATCCTCCGCCAGGCCTGGGCCGCGCCTGACCTCTACCCCGAGGAAGTCCGCAGCTATGTGCTGCGTATACGCAAGGTCTTGGAGGCATTGGACCTCCCGTGCGATGTCGTCAACCGGCCGGGGCGTGGCTACGCACTAGAGTTCCGCGAGAACAAGTAGCGACTAGAGCAATAATTCGCAGCGCCGGCCGATCTGGCAGAGGAGGAGTGTCATCGGAAAGACCAAAGTCCCGTCTCGATCTCGGCAGCAACCCAAACTCCCACGCATCCTGGTCGTCGATGCCAATCCGGGTTACCGCTCCGTCATCTCGCACGTGGTCGAGCTGGCCGGAGGGGAGTTTGAGAGTGTGGCGGAGCTGGATGCAGCCAGGCGTCAACTGGATAGGCCGCGGAAGTTCGACCTGGTGATTCTCGGGATGAGCGCCGGCTCGCGCGTAACCCCTAAGCAGCTCAAAGAGCTGCGGGAGGCGGCGCGGAGCCCTTTCATCTTGCTGGACGAGTCCTCCGACGATGCCGGAGAGACGCTCGAAACCTTCGAAGCCGGCGCAAGCCAGGTCCTGCCCAAGCCTTTCGTCCCTGATGCTCTGATCGGGGCGATCAAGTCAGAGCTTCGCGGGTCTGACCTCACTTCAGTGGTAGCGATCGCAACCAAAATCGAATTGGGGGGACTCGTCTTTGACGCCAAACAACGAACTGTCAAGAGTGGTGCTGCCGACGTCTCCTTGACGAAGCGCGAATGGCAGCTGCTCTCCTTCTTCCTCACCAATCCGAATCAGTTCTTCGCCGCCGAAGACGTGGCTCTGCCTGCCTGGGGCCCTGAGGCCTCGATCGAGCAGTTCAGAACGTATGTAACGCGACTTCGTCAAAAGCTGCTGCCGTTCAAGGGCGTATGCGAGGTGGTCAACGAGAAAGGTAAGGGCTACCGCCTGGTGGTCCAGCAGCCAAAGCAACCGGTGGCCTGACCGGCTTGGAGGCCGACGAGGGCCCTTACAGCGCCGGCTAGAAGCGGCGGCCCCGCACCAGGTCGATCGAAAACTTCGCGGTGTCCGCGATGAGCATCACCGCCATGACGCCAGCTTCCACCGGGTCGCTGACCACCACGTCCGCCGCGTCCGGCACCGACCCGGCCATGCTCGTGCAGACGACGATGATCCCCGCCTCCTTGATCTCCCGCACCGCAGTGCTGATGTCGCCGCCCATCAGGGCCCCGGCCAGCACCAGAGCACGCGCCCGATGCAGGCGGGCGACGGCACGAACGGCCTGCGCCAGCTGCTCCTCCCCGACAAGAGGAATCGTGTCGACCGAAATGCGCTCGCCGCGGATGTTGTGCCGGTCCGCTTCCGAGATCGCGCCCTGGGCGACCATGCCCACCTGGGCGCCGCCGCCGATCACGATCACACGCTTGCCGAAGATGCGCTGAAAGATCGGCACGCGAATGACTGATGTGATTCCCTCCAGGCCTTCAAGAGTGGCCATCAGGTCGGCTTCGTCGCTGGCGCCAGTGACCTCGAGCTGGAGCTCGGCGGTGTTCTCGCGACTCGCCCCGCTCGCGATGTAGGTGATATTCGCGCCGTGCTTGAAGATCGCCTCCGAGACGCGGTACAGGACGCCGGGTTCGTCACGCGAGGTGACCAGCAGACCAAGCGCTTCGGTGTCAGGCATGCGGAGAAGATAACGTGAGGGGACGTTGGCAGAGTTGAAGCTGGGCGTTTTCGTGCCTCAGGGCTGGCGCATGGACCTGGCAGACGTATCCGATCCGGTCGAGAAATTCGAGACCATGAGCCGCTGCGCCCTCGAGGCGGAGAAGGCCGGGTTCGACGCGATCTGGGTCTACGACCACTTCCATACGGTACCCACGCCGCAGCTCGAGGCCGTCTTCGAATGCTGGACGTCGATGGCGGCCCTTGCGCGCGATACGAGCACGATCCGGCTCGGCCAGATGGTCACCTGCAACAGCTACCGGCCGCCATCGCTGCTGGCCAAGATGGCCAGCTGCGTTGACGTCATGAGCCACGGCCGTTTGATCCTCGGTATCGGCGCCGGCTGGTATCAGGACGAGTACGAGGCGTACGGCTACGAGTACCCCGAGACGCCGGAACGCCTGCGCATGCTGCGAGAGGCTCTGCAGGTGGTGAAGGCGTTGTGGTCGGAAGAGCAAGCGACTTTCGACGGCCGCTACTACCACCTGCGCGGCGCCATCAATGAACCAAAGCCGGTGCAGAAGCCGCATCCGCCCATCTGGATCGGCGGCGGGGGCGAGAAGGTCACCTTGAAGTTGGTCGCCCAGTACGGTGACGCCTGTAACTTCAACGCGGACGTCGAGACTGTTCGTCACAAGCTGGGCGTGCTGCGGCAGCACTGCGAGACGGTCGGGCGCGACTACAACTCGGTGTTGAAGACGATCGAGCTCTACACGATCCTCGGTGACAAACACGAGGTCGACCGGGTTGTTGCGGACACCGCCCGCCGGACGGGCAAGGACGAAGGTTACATCCGCTCCTGGCATCCGTGGGCCGGCGATGCCGAGCACATCGCTCAGGTCATCGGTGAGTACGCCGAGGCGGGCATCGAATACTTCATAGTCAACGTTCCGAACGCCTTCGAAGGCGGCGTGATCAGTCGCTTCGCCGAAGAGGTCTTCCCCCGCGTCGGTCTCTGATTTCCAAGATGAGCCCGAAGGCGCCGCCAGTCAACCGGTCGAGGTGGTCTGAACTAGAGAACCGCGCGAGAACCTTGAGAATTGGCCACGGCCTGATCGGAACGTTGGAGCTCGGCTCTCTCGGCTACGTGTGGGCATGCGCTCTGACGCGACGGCGAGACCGGCTGCTCGCGGCTGCATTGTTGGTGCTGTCGGCACAAGGCGTTGGCCTTGCCATCGGTCGTGGAAACTGTCCACTGGGAGCGATTCAGCGGCGGTTGGGTGATCCGGTGCCGCTGTTTGAGCTAGTGCTGCCCCCACGAGCCGCGAAGGCCGCTGTCCCTGTGCTTGTCGCTGCGACGCTGGCCGGGGTGCTCACCCTCTTGTGGAGGCGCCCCCTGCCGCTCGATCGGTAGTCCTTTCTTCGGAGGGCCCATCGACCCTGCCCTTCCCAGGGCTCCTCGCGCACATTTGGGACATGAACAGTGTTGTTATCTACGGGTCACGTCACGGCAACACTCGCAAGGTTGCGGCAGCCATCGCCCGCGAGCTCAGGCGCCACGGAAGAGCGCAGCTGATGTGGGCAGACGACGCGCCGGACTACCTTCCGGTGCCCACAGACCTCGTCGTCGTTGGGGGTCCGACGGAGACGCATCGGATGACAGAGACGATGACCAGGTTCTTCGACCGGGTTCCCGACGGTGCCATGGCCGGCATAGCCGCAGCCGGATTCGACACCCGCGTTCGCTTGCCGCGCTTCCTTTCCGGGTCCGCCGGCGCGGGCATCGTGAAGAGGCTCAGGTCGCGTGGCGCGTGCGTGATCGCGAAGGAGGAGAGCTTTTTCGTAAAAGGGGTAACCCCCACACACGTCGAGGCTCCCATCCTCGAAGCCGGCCAGCTGGCACACGCAACGGCATGGGCCGCGACCCTCGCCGCCAAGCTCGAATCGGCAGAGCGCGCGCTCATTGCGCCCGCATCCAAAAGACCCTGACTGGGCAGGACCTGCGGCCCTAAGGCATACAGGTCGAACGGCAGGCGTCGGAAACCTCTCCGCGAGGTTCACTGGAGTCAGGAGCCGTCCAGAAGCTCAACAAATACCTCGCAAGAGGACATTCAGGAGGAAACGATCGTGAACAAGGCAATTCGGTGGCGAATCATCTCGCTTCAGGCAATTTTGGTCATCATTCTCGCCTCGGCGTCGGGCTTCCTGTTTTACGAAGGCAGCTTCGTGACAGGGATGGTGCACGACCAGCTGGTCGCGCAGAAGATCTTTTTCCCGGGCACCGACCAGGTCAAGGCCGGCGGTTCTCTCGACCCGGCGAAGTTCCCGACCGAGATCACCCAGTACGCAGGCACCCAGGTCGACAATGCTGACAAGGCCAGGGTCTACGCGAACGACTTCATCGGCGTGCACCTGATGGGTGTGGCCGGTGGCAAGACCTACTCTGAGGTCAGCGCGTTGAACAGTGCTGCAAGCGCGCAGCTCGCCAAGACCGACAAAACCGACCCGAGCTACGCCACGCTTCAGGCACAGGTGGCAACACTCGGCGGCCAGAAGACGACGCTCTTCATGGGCGAGACGCTTCGTGGCAACCTGCTGAACGCGTGGGGCTGGGGCACGATGGGTGCCTACACGACCCTCGCCGGAATCGGGCTGATGCTCGCCTCGCTCGGCGTGCTCGGCGCACTGGTCTTCGAACTCGTGATCGTGGCTCGCAGGGAGCCCCGTGAAATCAAAGTTGCGCGGGCAGTCACTGCGTAACAGCAAACAGGACGGCAACCTCCGGCGGGCTCGGCCCGCCGGAGTCTTTTTTTCCTGGCCTCCATCCTTGCTCAACTTCTAGTTACATAGGAGCCGTTCATGGCGCTCTCCCGGCCCGCCGCCCCCGATCGCGTGGCGGTCACCAATCCCTACAGCGTGCTGCCCAACTGGCTGTACCCGGCGTTCGTCGCTGTCGCGCTGAGCCTGTTCGGCATCTTCGCCTTCTGGGTGGTCTTCTTTCAGCACAAGGGCTACTACGCGCCCTATCTCAGCCCCTTCTATTCGCCGCTGATCGAGGTCGGACCTATCCCGCCCGGCGTCTGGGTGGCCTGGGCGCCGCTGGTCTTTCGCCTCACCTGCTACTACTACCGCAAGGCTTACTTCCGGTCGTTCTTCTGGCACCCCAGGTCCTGTGCGGTCCCCGAGCCCAAGCGGCGCTACAGGGGCGAGACCGCGTTCCCATGGGTGTTCAACAACCTCCACCGATTCGCCTTTTACGCGACAGTCGTCCAGGTCGGATTTCTCTGGTTCGACGCCATCCTTGCCTTCGACTTCGCCGGTCGTTTCGGTGTGGGTCTCGGCAGCGTGCTCATGCTGAGCAACGTCGTCCTCCTTTCCGGTTACACGTTCGGCTGCCATGCCTTCCGCCACCTCGCCGGGGGAGAGCTCGACTGCTTTTCGTGCTCCCTGGCCGCGCGTGCCCGCCACCGGCTGTGGAAGGGGGTCACCGTCCTCAACGTCAAGCACGACCGCTGGGCCTGGGCCAGCCTCGTGTCGGTGGCAGGGACGGACATCTACATCAGGCTGCTGCTGGCCGGTGTCCTGCAGGACCCCAGATGGGTCCTGTGAGCGCCGCCCGCTACGAGACTGTCGGGACCGACGTGCTCGTCCTGGGGGCGGGAGGTGCCGGGCTGCGCGGCGCCATCGCCGCGGCGGAAGCCGGCGCGCGGGTGGCGATTGTCTGCAAGTCGCTGCTGGGCAAGGCCCACACGGTGATGGCGGAAGGCGGCGTCGCGGCCGCGCTGCACAACGTCGCCTACCAGGACACGTGGGAGGTGCACTTCGCGGACACGATCAAGGGCGGCAAGTTCATCAACGACTGGCGAATGGCCGAGCTCCACGCCAAGGAATCGCCCGACCGTGTGCTCGAGCTCGAGCGCTGGGGGGCGGTCTTCGACCGCACCTGGCAGGGGCGGATCCACCAGCGCCCCTTCGGCGCGCATACGTACCCGCGCCTCGCGCACGTTGGCGACCGCACCGGCCTGGAGCTGATCCGGACGTTGCAGGACCGCGCAGTGCACACGAATGGCGTGGACGTGCACATGGAAGTGACGGTGTTCAAGCTGCTGACCTCCGCAGGTAGGATCGCCGGCGCGCTCGCCTACCGGCGCGCGGATGGTTCGGTGGTCCTCTTCAAGTGCGCCGCCCTTCTGCTCGCTACCGGAGGCGCCGGCAAGATGTACCGCGTCACGTCAAATTCGTGGGAGTGCACAGGCGACGGCACAGCCCTCGCGTACGACGCCGGCGCCCAGCTGCGCGACATGGAGATGGTCCAGTTCCATCCGACTGGCATGGTGTGGCCGACTGGCGTGCGAGGCATCCTGGTCACCGAGGGGGTGCGCGGCGAAGGTGGGGTGCTGCGCAACAAGGACGGCGAACGGTTCATGGAGCGATACGACCGCGAGCGCATGGAGCTGTCGTCCAGGGACATCGTCGCTCGCGCCATCAACTCAGAGGTGAACGCCGGACGGGGCACGCCTCATGGAGGCGCCTACCTCGACATCACGCACCGGAAGCCCGAGTACATCAAGAGCAAGCTTCCCTCCATGTACGAGCAGTTCCTCAAGCTTGCCAAAGTGGACATTACGAAGCAGCCCATGGAGGTGGCGCCGACGATTCATTACGCGATGGGAGGCGTGCGCGTCGAGGCGGAGACGGGCGCGAGCACAGTCCCCGGTCTCTATGCGGCGGGCGAGGTCGCCTCGGGCCTGCACGGGGCGAACCGGCTCGGCGGCAACTCCCTCAGCGACCTGCTCGTCTTCGGCAAGCGCGCGGGCGAGGCTGCCGGTGCGGTCGCCAAAGCGGGCGGGTCGCGGGACAGCATCGACCCCTCCCTGGTCGACCAGGCGATCGCCGAGCTCATGGCGCCCTTCGACCGGCCCGACGGCGAGAACCCGTACCACCTCCAGGCTGAGATCCAGGATGTGATGTCGGAGCATGCGCCGATCGTCCGTGACGCACCTGTGTTGCAAGCGGGGCTCGAGAAAATCCTCGAGCTCGCGGCGCGAGCAAGGAATTGCGGCACTGGAGGCTCGACGAGCTTCGTGTTCAATCCGGGCTGGCACACGGCCCTCGACGTGCGGTCGATGCTGGTCAATGCCGAGGCGCTGCTGCGCTCGGCATTGGAAAGGAAGGAAAGCCGCGGCGCCCACGCCCGTTCCGACTATCCGAAGACCGACGACCAGCTCACCGCTGTGAACTATGTCGTCGAGAAGACTGCTGCGGGCATGATGGTCAGGGCGGAGGAGCGACCGCCGATGCCCGATTACCTCGCCGAGGCGGTTCGCCACTCTTATGCGCGCTACACGCCCGAGGAGACCGAGTGATGGACTCGGCCAACCTCGATCTCAAGGTCTGGCGTGGCGACCCGAAGGGTGGCGAGCTCGTGCAGTATCGCGTGCCGGTGCGCGAGGGGATGGTCGTCCTGGACGCCGTGCTGTGGGTGCAGGCCAACATGGTTTCCGACCTGGCTGTGCGGTGGAACTGCAAGGCGGCCAAATGCGGCTCCTGCTCGGCAGAGGTCAACGGCTTTCCCCGCCTCATGTGCAAGACGCCGATTGAGGAATACCACGGCGCGGTGACGGTCCGTCCGATGAGGGCATTCCCGGTCATCAAGGACCTGGTCACCGACGTCAGCTGGAACTACGAGGTCAACAAGCACATCGCGCCATTCACGCCGTCCGAAAAAGACCTTTCCACCAGCGAACCCTGGCGGATGCAGCAGAAGGACGTCGAGCGCGTGATGGAGTTCCGCAAGTGCATCGAGTGCTTCCTATGCCAGGACGTCTGCCACGTCATACGCAACCACGACCTGAAGAATGCCTTCTACGGTCCCCGTTTCCTGGTCCGGATCGCGAGCCTGGAGATGCACCCCAAGGATGCGGTCGACCGGCGTCCTCAGCTGAAGGGAGAGGCGGGCCTCGGGTACTGCAACGTCACGAAGTGCTGCACCGAGGTGTGTCCGGAGCACATCCACATCACGGACAACGCGATCATCCCGCTCAAGGAGCGCATGGACGATGTCTACTTCGATCCGATCCGGTCGTTGATCGGCCGCCTTGGCAGGGGACCCCGGAAACCACCTCCCGGCTGACGCCATTCGGCCCTGGCGAGCGGGGACCATTGGCACCTGTAGGCCGTTGCGTTGGCACCAATACTCAGGCTGTGTTCGTCCGACATTCTGTGCACGTCAACAGCCCATTCGAGGTGTGCAGCGCAGCCCTGGCTCGCGACCCCAAGAGGTGGTTCCCACGCCTCGGTGACCAGGCGTTGTATGCGGTCGGCCCGAGGATCGCCGGAATCCCAATCAAGAAGCGCATACACCTCGAGGCAGGTGAACCCGTCAAGCTCGGCGACTGGATCGAAGTTCCCGTCACCTGGCGCGCGACTTACATCACTGGGCTCTTTCCCGTGATGGATGGGAAGGTCGAGCTCGTGCCGGTGGACCCTGACGTGACCAGGCTGTCCGTCTGCGGCATGTACGAACCGCCGCTAGGCGGCTTCGGCAAGCACGTCGACGACGCTCTCCTGCACCGAGTGGCCGAGGCCACCGTGAGGGAGCTCGCGTACGCGATCGCCAAGCAACTCGAGAGCGGCGTCTCGATTGAGCAGCCAGACCCTAAATGAGGGCCTTTCGCTCCGCCTAGAGCCTATGTTCCAGGAGTCGTGGTGTGACGCGCGAGGTAGGCCGCCGCTTCGGCCCGGCGCGCGACCTCCAGCTTCGAAAGGATTGTGGACACGTAGTTCTTGACCGTCTTCTCGGCCAGCTTCAGCTCCTTGCCGATCTGGCCGTTGGTCAGGCCCTTGGCGATCAACGTGAGGATGCGTTCCTCCTGCGCCGACAGCCGAGCAAGCTTTTCGTCGCGCATGGTCTTGCCCTTGCGCAGCCGGTCGAGGACCGATCGGGTCACCTCGGGGTCGAGCAGGCTCCTGCCGGCGCCGACCTCGCGGATGGCACGGATCAGCTCTCCGCCTCGGATCTGCTTGAGCACGTAGCCGGCGGCGCCGGCCATGATCGAGGCGAAGAGCGCCTCGTCGTCGGCGAACGAGGTCAGCATCAGGACCTGCGTCTTGTCGAGACGCGCCCGGATCTCGCGCGTGGCTTCGATGCCGCTGCCATCGGCGAGGCGGACGTCCATGACGACCACGTCGGGTTTCGTCAGCAACGCTTGATCGATCGCTTCGCGGACTGACCCCGCCTCCGCCACGACCGAAAGGTCGTCGTGGGCGTTGATCAGGGATTTGACGCCGTCGCGGACGACTTCGTGGTCGTCGACCAGAAGAATCCGAAGGCGTTCGGTTGCCACGCGGTCTATGGTCGCAGTGTCAGGCGGAGTTTGGTGCCTTTCCCGGGTTTGCTCGTGACGTGCAGTGTGGCGCCAAGGGCTGCCGCGCGCTCCCGCATGTTGCGCAGACCGCTGCCGGCCGAATCGCCTCGCACGTCGAACCCGACGCCATCGTCCTCGATCGCCAGCACCGCTCTCGTTCCGCGGCGTGCCAGGCGAACAATGGCGTGGCGGGCGTGCGCATGCCGCGCGATGTTAGAAAGCGCCTCGCGGGTCAGCTGCACGATCTGGTGCGAGCTCGACGAAATGCCGGCCGCCAGCTCGGAGTCCACTTCGACCTCGACCTCAGTAGCGGATAGTTTCTCGATCTCGTTCCCCAGCTCGCGGAGCGCCTGGTCCAGGTCTCGGTCCGCGAGGATGCTCGGTCGCAGCTCGAAGATGTAGTTGCGCAGGTCTCGAATGACGCGATCCAGCTCGTCCACCGCTCCGTCGACCCGTGAGGTTGTTTCAGTCGACGTGGAAGTCAGCGCTGTGGCCTGGAGACTCATGCCCACCGCAAACAGCGACTGGATGATCCCGTCATGGAGCTCTTTGGCGATACGTTCGCGCTCCTCCATCAGCCCGAGCCGCCGGACGTCGTCCTGCGCCCGCCCATACTCGATCGCCACCGACGCCTGGTCCGCGAATGTCTCCACGAGCCGGATCGTCCCCCCGTCAAAGCGCCGCCCGCCTTTCACGTTCGCGACCATTAGGGTGCCGGTGGCCCGGCCGCGGACTCTGAGCGGCACAAAGATCGCCGGCCCGACATGGCCCAGCCGGATGATGGGTTGGTAGGCGTGGCTGTGGGTGGTGGCGTCGTCGGTATGCAGTGGCTTGCCGGACTGGATCACCTCGCCTGAGAGCGACTTGGCAGCCGGTACCAATTGTCCGCGAACTTCGTCCGCGTAGGCTCCGACCGCTATTGCCACCTCCAGCTGGGTCGGACTCGAGGTCGTGGTCAGGATCGTTGCGGTATCCGCACCGGCCAGGGCACGTGCGTGTTCAGCGATCTTGGCGAGTAGCGAGTCCGACTCAGATCCCTCGAGGATGTCGCTTGTGATCTCTCGAAGGGCGTCAAGCCAGCGTTCCCGCCGATGCGAATCCGCGTACAGAGTCGCGTTGGCGATGGCCGCTCCGGCCTGGGTGGCAAGGATGACGAGGGATTCCTCGTCTTCGTGGCTGAACTCCGGCGCGCTGCGCTTTTCAGTGAGATAGATGTTGCCGAACACCTTGCCCATCGCTTGCACCGGCGCCCCTAAGAAGGAGCCCATCGGAGGGTGGTGCGACGGAAACCCGACCGACTTCGGGTGGTCGCCGATGTTTTTGATGCGGATCGATCGCGGTTCCCGTATGAGCAGCCCAAGGATCCCGCGTCCGTGTGGGAGCTCCCCGATGGCCCGGCGCTCCTTGGCGGAGATGCCTGTCGTGATGAAATCGACGAGGTCGCCGCTCTCGCCGATCACCCCGAGAGCGCCATACCGGGCGTCGGTGACCTCGGCGGCCAGGTCGACGATGCGCTGGAGCACGACGGGGAGTGAAAGCTCTGAGGCGAGGGCCAGACCCGCCTCGAGGAGGACGTCCTTGCGGTCTCTGCGCTCTGTCATCGGCGCCAAGCCAGGCAGCGCTGACTTCGCAGGCGGCCGCCCGGCCCCTCCAGATAAGGACCTTCGGCCCTATGGGAGCGGCTGTGCGGGTGGAAAGCTGTTGGCGTGGATACCATCAAGCGCGACGCGGTCGACGGCACGATTGTAGGGTCGGGCCGGCAAGTCCTCCTGGCCATCTCGAGTGGCGACGACATCGCCCTCGCCGCGAAAGCGGCCATCGCCGCCGCCGCGGCACCCGGCTCACGGGTCCTGGTGGTTCATCTCGCGCGGGTGAGGCCGAGCCTGCTCGATGCCGAGCTTGGGGAATCGATGCGGGCGAGCCTCGCGCAGGCGATCAAGCTCATCGAGACGGCGGGGATTCCGGCCAGCGGCGTGGTGGCGCGCCCCGGCCAGGGCACCAACGTCATCGCACACATCGCCGAAGAATGGCACGCCGACACGACAGTGATGGGATCGAGCCAAAGGCGAGATCTGGGCGCGATGTTCCTCGGGCCGCCGAAATGAGCACGATGTCACGCCTTCGGACCGTGTCGGACGTGATGACCAGTCGCGTCCACGTCGCGAGCCCTCTAACGCCGTTTACGTCGCTGGTCCGCTTGATCGAGGAGAACAAGGTCAGCGCGATTCCGATCGTCGACCAGATGGGCGTCCCGATCGGAATCGTTTCATCCACGGACCTGCTGTTCAAGGAAAAGGGCGTCGAGCTCGAGTCGACCAGCGATCTGCTCCATGCTCAGAAAGGGCGTCTGGAACGAGCCAGAGCCGCCGGGACCGTGGCGTCGGAAGTCATGAGCTCGCCCGCGATCACTGTCGAGGCCAGCACCAGCCTCAATCGGGCAGCACGATTGATGTACGAGCGGAACGTCCGCCGCCTGGTGGTGGTCGATGATCGGGGCCGCATCGCGGGCATCGTCACCCGCAGCGACCTGCTGCAGGTTTTCCTTCGCACCGACGAAGAGCTTCACGAGAAGAGCCCCGTCTAGCTCCACACCGACATCGGACCTTCACTAATTTGGGGCGATCAGCGTCACCAATTAGAGTGACCCGTCGCCCGTCCGGATTCGCCCAAATAGGTCGAACTGAACGAATCCTGTGAATCGCCTGTGAATCCGCGCATAAACGCGGTGCATCCATCGCTTCGGGCGCTACTATCGACCTCAGAGGTAGGGTTGGAAAACCAGTCCGCGGATGCGAAATCCAGACTCGTTGCGCTTCCCGACGTCATGGTGCAGGCGGGCAGTCACCTCGCCACCTACTTCAGCTCAGAAGCCGGTCGCGTTCGCATCGCCGGACCATTCCTTCGAGAAGGGATCGTGCTCGGTCAGCCGTGCTTCTTGATCGCGTCCGGGAAGGTTCTCGGGCGCTACATCAAGGCCCTGGAGAAGGAACTAAACGGAGAGCTAGGCGAGGCCAGGCGGCGCGGCCTCTTTGCGACCGCGCCAACACCCGGCCGCACCGTGGAGGAAGCCCTGGCTTTCTGGGACGAACAGGTTGCTGCGGCGGTATCGGCCTCCGGTCCGACGATCGTACGAATCGTCGGCGACATGGCCTGTGTGAAGGCGACCTTTCCCACGGTGCAGCAGATGTTGATCTTCGAGCGCCAGCTGGGCGCGATTATCAAGCGTTCTCCGACCGTTGCGATTTGCCAGTACGACGTTCGAGAGTTCGATGGACCGTCCCTGCTCGAAGCCATCAAGGCTCACCCGGATGTATCCGATCTGGGCTTTGCGAAGTTCGTGAGCTAGCGCACCCGCCCGATCAGCTCATCAGCGGTTGCATGCAAACGTGCCACTGATCGACACGGGGGGCTCGTTGGCCGGCGAGGGAGCCGGGCGATCTGGCCGGGTTGGCCCGTGCCCGCTGAACTTGCCCTCGATCCTGCCTCGCGCCACGCCGTGAGCCGACGAGACCGTGATGGAGCCGGTTTCCACCAGATAACCCTCCTCTCTGGGATCGCGGGGCACAATTGAGAGGTTCGCGCTGGTCAGAGTAGGGGACGCGGGTTCGCCAGGCATCATCCACGGGCGAGGACTGAGCGTCAGCGTTTGCTCGTTTGCTTCGGCCGCGAGGGCGGCGTCAAACCGGAGCAAGAAGATGTACCGGCGCGACGAGCTGCGAAGTTGATTGCCCAGCGAGAACTCCGTCATGCTGCTTGTCGACCCATTGCCGCTCATGTTGATGGTGTGATTCGGACACGCGGGCCGGTCATGGGTGCAGGCGACAACCGTGTGCCCATCCACGAACACCATCTGGATGTTGACCGAGTCCGCCGAGCGGCACGGGCCGCTACCCGTTGCCCCCGGTCCCGGAGCGTCGAAGTTGTCACCCAACCACCAGATGGCCGAGCCGATCCCGGCGAGGCACAGCGCAATCACTATCACGACCGCTGCCACGATTCCTTTCTGCCTAGCTGTCAACTTGGTCTGCTCTCCGGGCCGGCTGCCTGATTCTCGCCATCCGTTCGCGGTACAGGAAGAAAACTCCGGGACCGAGCGACAGGACCATCACCGAGATGCCGGTGACGAGTCCAACAGTCGTGTAGAGCCCGGCACAGCACTCGTCGCGGCCGCGGACGATGACATGGCTGGGCACCGCGACCAACAACTCCAAAATGCTGCCCGCGAGGAGGGTGCGCGTCACCGTTCGCGCGGCCGCGAGTGGGGCGGAACGACGGGTCAGCCAAAAGAGCGCGAAGGCCCAAAACACCCACAACGCCACGGTCGTCACCACCAGCCGGAAGATGGCTGTGGCACCATCGCTGCCGAGCCAGTCGCCGCCGTGTTCGTGAGCCAGCACCTCACCGATGGAGAAGGCGGCGCCGAATACCAGCAGCGTCAGGAACAGGCCGGTCGCGGCGATGTTCAGTGCGAGCGGGCGCCTGCTGCGGTTTCCCGCCCGACCGAGCCGTACGCGGGCCGCGATCAGCAGGAGCGCGCACAGGATGATGAAGCCGACCCAGAGCCAGTATCCCCACTGGAAGTAGACAAGCCCGGCATTCGACACCTTCGGCCAGAGCAAAGAGATGACCGGCACGGTCAGCAACGCCAGAGCTCCCACGTAGAGGACAGCCGTTACCATCGCCCACCGTTTCATACCTTCAGCATCGCGGTTGGGCGGTCTCACAGACAGTCTCACAAGGGTTTCAATTGAAGCCGGAGTCTATGCGGCTCGGCTTAGATCAGCGGTCTGGCTTCCAACCGGATCCGGCCAGGTCCGCCGCCAGCTCGCCCTGGCTGACAGCCGCCGACGCCATCTCCTGGGCTGTGGTGGCCACGGATCGACTTCCCTCCGCAATGTGCTCGATCGCGTCCATGACCTGGGCGGTGACCGATCTCTGCTGTTGAGTGGACACCTGCACCTGTGTGCTCAGGTCGGACACCTCTTTCATCATCACGAGCCCGCGCTCCATCTGCTTGACGCCCTTCTCGAGCGCAAGCACGGTCTGGCTGCCTTGAGCCTGCGCTTCCTGGACGAGCTTTGCGATGTCGCCCGCGGCGGTCTTGGTCCGCTCGGCGAGGCGCCGGACCTCGTCCGCGACGACGGCAAAACCACGTCCGGCATCGCCCGCGCGGGCGGCCTCGATAGCGGCGTTCAAGGCGAGGAGGTTGGTCTGGTCGGCGATGTCATTGATCACCTTGAGAATGCCCTCGACCTCGTTGACCTGCCCGGCGAGGGCGAGCGTGCGGTCCCCCGACGCGCGAAGGTCTACCTGCGCGAGCTCCAGGCTCGCGCGCGTCTGGTCTGCTTTGACCGCTGCGCGGTCGATGGTGTCAGCGATCGACGCCGAGCTGGTGGCCAAGAGCTCCATGCTGCTGGACGTGGCCGTGGCCGCCGCGTTCTGCTCGGCCGTGGCCGCCGCGAGCTCTTGGGCTGCGACCGAGAGCGTGGTGGCCGAGTCGGCGACCTGGCCACGCAGGCGGAACAGCGCGCCGCCAAGGGTCTCCTGCCACGCGGCCAGCGCACCCGTCAGCTGGCCGACCTCATCCTTCCGGGTGGTGGTCTTGATCGTCGCCGGTTGCCCATCTGCCAGGGTGCTTGCGATTCGAGACAGGCTGCTGATCGGTCTCAAAATGCGCCGGAACTGAAAGAGCCAGAGCAGCGTCAGCGCGATGATGAACACAGCGCCGGCGGTGACCAGGAGAGTGTTGAAGTAGTTCGTGCGAGCGACTTCGACCACCTCGATGCTCGCGATTTTCGCGCTGATTTGAGGATCGAGCGAATCGGTTGCGTCGGACCACGCCTTACGCGCCGCGGCCCCGGCAGTCTGCAGCTCGGCATCGGAGCGGGGAGGGGAGGCCACGGATTTCGTCCCAAAGGTCGTGACTGCTGAAGCCGCCTGAGCGTATGCGGTCCTGATCGTCGCCGTGTCGCCGGGTAGGTTGAGGGCTGCGATCTCGGCGAGGAGCGCGCTTACCGTCGCACTCTGAGTGGCGATTTGCTGCTGGAGCTGCTGAGCTTTCTGCGAGTCCTTGGCCAGCATCGCGTTGTTCCACTGATAGACATTGGCGATGATCGTCCCGGCGGACGAATCGATGACCAGTGTCTTGTGCTGCCAGGTCCGCAGCGCGTCCTGCTCGATCTGTGCCATGTCGGCTGCCCGGTAGGCGATCGCGATGGCCGTCAACAAGCCATAAATGACGATCGCGAGCACAAGAAACAGCGCCGCGGACTGGGTCCGGAGGCTGTGCTGCCATGCCGGCCCGTCCGGCTGCCGCTGGATTGGAGCAACAGGTGAAAGTGCGGGCGAGATCCTGGGGGCCCGGCCCCACTGGATGGGGTCGACCTTGACGACCACCGGAAGGCGCGTACCAGGCGCTTGATTCCGCACTAAGGCACGCCGCGACCGCTGGTTGGGCCCATACACAAGGTTTAAGCCCTGGCAGGGGGGTTGTCTCCCTCCAACCGCACGGTGTTCAGGCCCATGGGAATGAAGGGCGGGGGAGACCGAACCCGAGTTGGGCGACGCAGCCACCGTTTGCCTCCTGCTCAATGATATGCAATAATGTCTAATTGGATAGCAAAGTCATGGCAAGTAATGGTCTGTACAACACCAGAGAGGCCGCTCAGTTCCTGAGAGTTAGCGAGGCTTCGATCCGGCGCTGGAGCGATTTCGGCCTGCTGCCGTCACACCGGGTGGGGCGCCGACGCGAACGCCGTTTCGCCAAGGCTGATCTCGTCCTGTTCCTCGGCAAACCAACCGGACAAGCGAAAGCGGCTGCACGCGAAGTCATTTCGGTGAACGTGGGAGGTGCATCGGTTCCGGTCAGAACTCATGTCGCTCCGATCTACAGCTCGGATGCCGGCGGTCTGCGGCTGACGGTACCTTTCCTGGCGGACGGGATCAGAGCCGGACAGCCGAGCTTCCTCGCCGCGACCGGCCCTGTTTTGGAACGCTACGCCAGGGCTCTGACCGAGCAGGGGATGGATTTTGCCGAGGTGACTGACAGCCACCGGTTGACCGTTGTCGGTTGGCCGGGTGGGACAGTCGCGGATGCCATCGCCAATTGGGAGCAGCTGTGGGGAACCGCACTCGCCGGTGGTCCCACCGTCCTTCGCGTGGTCGGCGAGATGGCGAGCGAGCGCTCGATGTTCGGCTCTGAGGCCGACATGCTCGCTTACGAGGAAGCGTACGAAGTAATGGCCAAGCGATTTCCTGCCGTCACTCTCTGTCAGTACGACGCTCGTGAGTTCAATGGCGAAGTCATGCTCCGGGTGCTGAAGGCTCACCCCGACATGTTCGAGCTACACCTAGGAGGCTTTCTGAACTGAGGGAAATGCGCAACATGGTGCCGAACTCCGCATTCCGGCTCGTGGATCAGACCCTTGAGCAGAACGTTGACGGCGAGCCTGCCGACGACTGGCCATGGGCCATGCAGGAAGCGGGTATCGACTTCTTGTCGCTGGTGAGTCCCACCAATCGCCGTCGCATTCTCGAGGGATCGACGCGCGCCAACTACCCCGCCGGCGCGATTGTGATCAAGCCGGGCGGACCGCAACGTGTGTTCCTGGTCGAACGCGGCCTGGCCCGCTGTTACTGGAGCGTTCCGGACGGCAGGCAGGCGACTATCGCCTTCCTTCACCCAAAGGAGCTGGTCTGCGCAGCGACGGTCGCCGGCCACCCGTTATGCACTTTCGTACAGGTCATCACCGAATCGACGTTGACGATGCTCGACCCGGAACCGTTGCACCAGCTCGCGGCGACAGAGATCGAGGTTGCCGCAGCCATCTCCAAGCATCTGTCGATGCGCCTTCGAACCGCCCACAGACTGGTTGCGGCCCGCTCGCTGGGCAGCATCAGGGAGCGCGTGGCCTACGACCTGCTCGACCGGGCTTCGCAGTCGCAGCTGGTCGTCGGCCGGCTCGAGGTCAACGCGACACAGGCTGACCTCGCTGATTCCATCGGCTCATCGCGCGAAGTGATCAGCCGAGCTTTGACCTCCCTCCGCGCCAAGGGGATTGTCGAGACGGCGCCCGGGGTGGTCCGGATCCTTGCCCCCACAGCCCTCGCTTCCATCGTCAGCGCTTTCGTGACTTAAGTCACGACTGCGACGCAGGTCACTGTGAATTCGAGTTCGAATGCCTAGCTTCGAATGTGTGCCCATCACAGTCCGCAGCAGAACTACCGGCGCGACGACCCTCGGTCGAAGGTCAGCGCGTTCGACATCGGGAGTCTACGTCTGCTAGCGCTGTCCCCTCGGTGGTCACGTTGAATCAAGGTCCGATATCCCAAGTGCAGGTGCTGGTGGTGCAGGACCACCCGCTGCTGGCGTCGGCGATCGCCCGGGTCCTGGAGAGCCAGGCCGACCTTACCGTGGTCGCGATCGCGCGCCGCGGCGATGAGGCCGCGAGGCTTGCGGGAGAGATGCAGCCCGGAGTGGTGCTGATGGACTTCCTGCTGCCCGATTCGAGCGGGCCGGTCGCGGCCGGCAAGATCCGGGTTGCAGTCCCCAAAGCCGCGATCGTGTTTCACAGCGCCGAGGAGTCCGAGGCGGCGCTGCTCGATGCCATCGATGCGGGCGCGACTGCGTACCTGACCAAGTCCGCGACCGCGGATCAGATCATCGAAGCGGTCCGTAGAGCGTCCGTCGGCGAGGTGCTGATCCCCGTTGCGCTGTTTGCGAAGGCGATCGCCCGGCAGCGGAAGGTGGTGACCGACCGGGAGGCGCGAGAGAAGCTCCTCGCCGCCTTCACACCGCGCGAGCTCGACGTGCTGCGGCTGCTGGCCGACGGCAACGACACGGCAAGCATGGCCACCCGGCTCGGCATCGCCCCCCACACTGTGGAGTGGCACGTCAGCCATGTGATCGAAAAGCTGGCGGTGCACTCCAAGCTCCAGGCGGTGATCGCTGCCGCCCGCATGGGTCTGATCGAGCTGTAGGGTCGACGCCGGCGCGGTAATCTCGCCGCGATGGATCAGCTTCGCGACTATCGCATCCAGCCGGGTGTTTTGACTCAGTGGGTGAAGGAGTGGACCGAGAAGGTGCGTCCGCTTCGAGAACGGCTCGGGTTCAAGGTGGTCGGAGCATGGGCGATCGAAGACGAGAACCGCTTCATCTGGATCCTGAGCTGGGAAGGAGCGGGCACCTTCGAAGACGCGGACCGCGCCTACTATGAGTCGCCCGCGCGGGCGGCGCTGGTGCCGGACCCAGCTCGGCTCATCGTGTCCAGCGAGCACAGATTCATGCGCCGCGTCTCTACCTATATATAGAGGTCGCGCTGTTGCTCACAGCAGGTCCGGCAATGCCGCGTCGGCCTCCGCCAACAATCGGGCCTCGTTGCGGCGTAGGAACCAGAAGAAAGCGACTATGGCGATCACCGCCAGGATGCCGCCGACGATCGCCGCGTCGCGCGTAAGGGTGTGGATCTGCGTTCCAAGCACGTACGCGCCTGTGCCGAACACCGTCGCCCAGACGATCCCACCCGCGGCGTTAAAGACCAGAAATCTCCGCCACGGCATTCGGTTCGTTCCGGCGAGGAATGCCGCGTAAGCGCGAAGGATGGAAACGAAACGGCCGAAGAACACGACCTTGCCACCGTGCTGTAGGAAGAGGTACTGGCCGAGCTTGAGCCTTTTCTCATGGAGCCGGATGAACCTGCCGTACCGGCGAAGGAGCCGGTAGCCGCCCCAATGGCCGACCGCGTAGCCGAGGTTGTCCCCGATGATGGCTCCCGCCGCGGCGAAGGCGATGACCAGCACGATGTTCAGACGGTGCGTGTGGCCCGCGTAGATCGAAGCAGTGATGAGCATGGTCTCCCCGGGGAAGGGGATGCCCGTGCTCTCGATAGCGATGAAAAGAAAAACAGCCACGTATCCATACGTGGCGAGCAGATCGAGGAGCGTGGTCTGGGCGAACTGCACTAGTCCACTATACCTAGAGGGGGTATATTGAGCTCCATGCACGGGTACACGAAGGACAAGCAGAAGATCCAGACGAGGCTACGGCGAATCGAAGGCCAGGTTCGCGGAATTCAGAAGATGGTGGAGGAGGATCGGTACTGCATTGACGTCCTCACCCAGGTCAATGCGACGAGGGCGGCGCTGGAGAGCGTGGCGCTGCAGCTGCTGGCCGATCACACCGAGCACTGCGTGACGGAGGCGATCCGGTCCGGAGGCGGGACCAAGAAGGTGCGCGAGCTCAACGAAGCCGTCGAACGGCTCGTCAGGAGCTGAGATGTTTGTGATCAACGCGGTACTGCATGCCTTACAGCTGTCGCTGTTCATGATCTGGGAGGTCTTCTGGCCCCTCGCTTTCGGGTTCCTGCTCTCCGCGATGGTCCAGACGGTGGTTTCGAAGCGCGCGGTGGCCGGCGCCCTGGGCAAGCCCGACTTCAAGGGCTTCGTCCTTTCACTGGGATTTGGCGCGGCGAGCTCGTCGTGCTCCTACGCCGCGGTTGCCCTCGGGAGGGCTCTGTTCCGCCGTGGAGCCCATTTCGTCAACGCGATCATCTTCGAGTTCGCGTCGACCAACCTGGTGTTCGAGCTCGGCTTGGTCCTCCTCATCCTCCTGGGCTGGCAGTTCGTCGCGGCCGAGTTCGCGGGCGGACTTCTGATGGCGGTGATCGTGTGGATCCTGTTCAAGCTGACGCTTCGCCAGCGGAGGATCGACGAGGCCAAGCGCCAGGCCGAGCGGGGAATCGTCGGCTCGACCATGGAGGGTCACGGAGAGATGGACATGTCCATCACCGAGGGCCACTTCCTGAAGCGGCTCTTCTCCCCGCGGGCGTTCACCGCCATCTCGCACTACTTCTACATGGACCTCTACAGCCTCTACTTCGACCTTGGGCTCGGGTTCCTGATTGCGGGCGCGCTCGCCGCCTGGGTGCCGAACAGCTGGTGGCAGGCGTTCTTCTTCACCAACAACCCGACGCTCAACGAGTTCTGGGGCCCGCTGATCGGCCCAGTGATCTCGATGCTCAGCTTCGTGTGCTCTGTCGGAAACGTGCCCCTGGCGGTGGTGCTGTGGAACGGCGGGATCAGCTTCGGCGGGGTGATCAGCTTCATTTTCGCCGACCTGATCATCCTGCCCATCCTGAACATCTATAGGAAGTACTTCGGCGGCCGGATGTCGCTGTATCTGCTCGGCGTCTCCTACGTCGCGATGGCCGTGTCCGGGTTCCTGATCGGCGGTGCGTTCCAGCTCCTGGGCCTGGCGCCGACCAACCACCACGTGACGGTCTTCGAGACCACTCCGACCTGGAACTACACGAGCTTCCTCGACCTCGCCTTCCTGGTCCTGATGGTGGTGCTGGCCTGGCGCTTCTTCACGACGGGTGGCCCCGATATGCTTCGTGCGATGTCTCACCCATCACACGAACATGCGGCGCCGGCCATCGACCCGGTGTGCGGAATGACCGTCGACCCATCCAAACCCGGACCACGCTCAGTCCACGAGGGCAAGACGTACTACTTCTGCTCCGCGGGCTGCAAAGAGAGTTTCGAGCGCGATCCTGGCAAATATCTAGGGATCTCAGCTAGATAAAGGAAGGCCGGGGCCCGGCGGCCCCGGCCTTTTGAATGCCTAGGTGTTAGTACGCGCTGCTCGGTGCAGCCGACCCTACAGGGGGTGCCTGATAAGTCACCGCAGGTGGCACAGGCATGAGCTCATAGGCTGCATCGCCGTGCACCGCTTCGTCGCCGATCTCCAGCTGCTTGTCTGTGAGCCGGAGTGGAATGACTATCGAGATTAGCTTCAGAAGCACGAAGGTCATCACGCCGTCCCACACCAGGACGAACACGAGGCCGAGGACCTGGGCGACCAGCTGCTTAGGGTTGCCGTAGAACAGGCCGGTGGCAGCAAAAGCGGCGGTTTGGCCCGTCCCGGGGTAGACAGTGATGTTGGGGTTGGCCAGCAGGCCGACCATGAGCCCGCCTACCGCGCCGGCGATGAGGTGCGTGTGCATCACGCCGAGCGTGTCGTCGATCTTGTTGAACGGCGGCACCTTGACGAGATAGTTGAAGGTCACGAACGGAATGACACCGGCCGCGATGCCGATCGCGAAGGCGCCGTAGCCGTTGACGTAACCGGCCGCAGGGGTAATGGCGACCAGGCCCGCGACCATGCCGTTGACCATGCCGCCGACAGTGGCCCGGCCGACGATGAAGACGTCGAGGAACATCCACGTGATCATGGCCGTCGCTGCGGCCAGGTTTGTGTTGAGGATTGCACCGGATGCGTCGGCGCCCGCGAAGTAAGGGTCGCCGCCGTTGAAGCCGTTCCACCCCAACCACAGAAGGCCGGCGCCGGTGATCACGGCGATCAGGTTGCTCGGCCGGTTGTTCTCACGGTCGGTGAGCAAGCGCGGACCGATGACTGCCGCTGCCACCAATCCCGAGATACCGGCCGCGACATGGATCACGTATCCACCCGAGAAGTCGAGCGCTCCTGCGCCTCCGATGCTGCTCATCCAGCTCATCGGGCCGTCGGTCGGGAAGGCGCCGATCCAGCCACCGCCCCAGATGCTGAAAGCGTTAACTGCGTAGACGATGGAGATCCAGAGCGGGACGAAGAGCATCCACGCTTTGAAGCTGGTGCGGCCCAGGATCGAGCCGAGTAGAAGGATGACGGTGATCGCCGCGAACACGAACTGGAAGTAGACGAGCGCAGAGAGGGGAAACTTGAGGTCGGGGATCGCACCGGCGAGAAGGGGGATCACCGCCTGGCCTTGCAGGTCGGCGGACGAAAGGATCGTCCCCGGTGTGCCGATGAAATGAAGCGATCCGACCAGCGCTTCTCCAAAGGACATCTTGTACGCCCAGAAGGTCCACACCACGAGCGTCGCACCGAACGCGTAGAGGACCATCAGCGCTGAGTTGAGCGCCCACTTGCGCTTCATCAGACCCGAGTAGAGGATGGCCAGGCCGGGAACGCTCATCAGCCCGACCAGGGTCCCGGCGACGAGCTGCCACGAGGTGTGCCCCGGGTCCAGCCACGGTGGTGCAGGCACCAAATCCAAATAGATAGACAGACTCAACGGCTCTCTCCTCCCAGCTTGTGAATCCGCTCCCTACGGTTTCGCGTGTTAGCGCGTGTTTAGGCAGCCTAAATTTGGCGAGGGTCTGCCTCCTACGGTGCTAACCGCTGGAAAAGGTGGGGCCTTTGTCTGGTGTTTGACACGAAACGCGGACCTCGTCGCCTGTAGTTTCGACACGCCGCGCGAGAGCTCGGTGGGCTCTAAAGTCGAGTGCATGTGGCCTACGCAAGGAGCCCAGTCCGCTGCGCCGAGCCCGTTGTCCGAGCGGGGCCCGCGTGCGCGCCTGGTGGCGATCGTCGGGATCTCCACGCTTGTTCTACTCATCCTTGCCGCGTCGCTGGTCGGCTGGCTGGAGACCGCCGGACAGCGCTCCGCGCCGGTTTACGGAAGCCCGCGAGTGACGCCCGGCGCGATGTGGACCTGGGATGGAGCGAGCTATATCCAGGCGTCGGTTGGAGGGCCGGGGCCAACCAGCAACAAGACCGACATGGCGTATGACAGGACCACGGGCGTGATCGTGCTGTGGGACCACGGGTGTGCTGGTTTGGTGATGGGATTCCAGGGCGGCTGCGTTGCGCAGGTGAACCGAACGTGGACATGGGACGGCCGCGGCTGGACGGCGCGCTCGATGAAGTCAGCGCCGAAAGAAACGGGACCTGGAGCGATGGCCTTCGACGGCCGGGTGCGGCAGGTGGTGTACATGAACGGTGTCGGGCAGGCCTGGACGTGGACCGGCTCCGACTGGAAATCCATCGAAGCGCCTGGGGCGCCGCGCGTGGCCCGGCGCGATCTGGCGGCTCCTGTCGCGACCTTTGCCGCCGGCTATGACGAGTCGCGCGACCTGCGGGTGTTGGCGCTTTCGACCAGCACGTGGACCTGGGACGGCAGCACCTGGAAGGAGGTGGCTGGGGGAATCGACCCCGGCGATGCGCGACCCGACGCCCACCTGGTCTACGACCGCATTCACAGCCAGCTCCTCTACGTCGGCAGCAGGTTCACGTGGACGTGGGACGGAACGGGTTGGCAAAAGCACGCTCAGCCGGCGATCGCCTCGGGCACCCTGGCGTACGACGCCGTCCGCCGGACGGTGATGCTGGTTCAGCAGGACAGCTCCGCCTGCGATCAAAAAGCCTGCCGGGCGGCCATCTGGAACTGGGATGGGAAAGTGTGGACTCAGGTTCCCGCCGACCGCGTTCCGCTGCTGCCCTTGACCCGTTCGGGCGCCAGCCTTCCGCCGATGGCTTTTGACGAGGCCCGGGGGGTGATGATGCTGTTTGCAAGCGCGAGTTGAGATCCGGCACCTGATTTACCGCCAAAAACAACGTGTGGTTCACACAATTTTAAAAGGCGCAACTTCGTGCTAATGTCCTCGCATGACATACCTTTCCACCGTCCCGCTAGAGGTCAAAACCCCCCTTTCTCAATCGGATCCCGACGTTCGTTCGATCTCCCGTCTTCCCGGTTTCGTGAAGTTCGAGCCCGTGGCTGGGCACGACGGTCGGTACAACCTGGTTTTCGAGGTTGAAGGCGGCTCGCGGCGCGACGCGATGGACGCGGCCGATGAGATGGTCGTCGAGTACGAGAACGCGCTCAACGCCTACCACCCAAAGCGGCTGGCTGCCGTCGCCACCGAGGCCAAGTAGCCCCAAAGAGGTTGTGGACGCGTCAGCGCTCCTTCGGGGGGCGCTGACGCGAACTTCTTTTAAGGGTTCTCTCGTTCGGCTGTAACATCCCTCGTCACCCGCCTCCCGTGCCTTCCGCACGTAGTAGGAGGGCCGGTGTCTGCGTCATTCCTTTACATGGCATGCGGTGGCCGATCGATGACAACGGCGACCACGACCTGACTGGTTATCTGTTCCGCCTGGGCCTGGGAAGGCAGGTCCGTGAACGATTGCTGCTCGAGCGAAGTATCGCCAAACGCTTGGGTTTTGCCTGCTTTGCCGACTATTACGCGGCGCGTCGAGCCCAAGGCTGGGGCCTGGACCGGCTCGCCCAGGAGACGGGACAAACCCGGGACTGGGTGCGTGGCGTGATGCGCCGTTACGGGCCGGGGCCGGGTGTAAAGGCGGCTTCCAGCTCGTCCAGCTCGGCTCAGGTACGCACGAACAGCTCCACCGGGAGCCCGAGGTAGCGACCAAATCTACGGCCTGCTTCTTCTAGAGCAGCCATTTCGAGTGGATCGAATCGGTCCAGGAGGTGGATCTCAACCTGCACTGCGCTCCGCCCGAGCGTCCGGCGCCAGGCCCCGCGAATCCTGCCTCCGACGGTGACGATGTTGGAGAGGGCGTACGCAGGCTCGTGCAGGCGGCCGGTGTGCATCACCTCCGCGCGATCGCGGTAGGCCACGGTGTATTCGTCGAAGTTGGGCAGCAGATGCGCCGCGCGGGCAGCGTCATCCGCCCGGCCTGCGCCCGCGTCGAACCAGTAGTCCTTGCCGTCGACGGCCTGGTGCTGTAGCGCCTTGCCCGCGGTCGCAATCCCCTTGCGGGCGTCGGTCAGCGTCAGCCCGGACCACCAGGCGAAGTCCTGCAGCTGGGCCGGGCCGTGGCTTTTGAAGTATCGAAGCGTGAGCTCGGCCAGTGCCTCGGCCGGGTCGAGGCGACGCGCCCTGGGTGCGCGCTCCTCCAGGAGGGCATAGGTGTGCAGCTTTCCGCGCCGTGCACCACTGGTGATCAGCCCGTCGAGCTCGGCGTGCGAGAGGAGGTGGGGGAGGCGCTGGCCCTCCGGTGAGATGCGCGCCTTGCGCAGCACCTCACCGAGCTCGGGGCGGGTGAGCTGACGCCCGCCTGCCAGGGCCCTGGCGAACTCGGCGCTGGCGCGAGCGACCACCTTGGGGTCCAGCTCGAGCTCGCGGTGCCGGCCCGCCAGGGCTCGAGTGATTCTCGGTCCGGTCAGCTCGAGGAGCCAGCGGATGTCCTCTGGCAGAACAAAGTGCCAGGTTGGCCGCAGCACGTGAGTGCGCAAGATGGCGCCTTCGTCGAAGAGGCGATCGAGGTCGGCTTCGGTCACTCCGCGCGTGCGTAGGCCGAGCGCCCACTTGCCGCCGCCGTAGTCCTGAGATTGCACCGCGGTCAGCGAGCGCACCGCGTCCACGGGCGAGGTGAACGGCTTCCCGGTGAGGCGCTGGGCGTGGAGGCGCCGGGCGGCGATGCTGGTCACAGGGTGCTGACGTTACCCAAAGCCGAGACCCGTAGGCTTAAGGGTCATGACGATCCGGTTGGGCACCCGTGGGTCGAAGCTGGCGCTGGTGCAGAGCGAGCTGGTCGCCGCGCGCCTGCGCGAGCAAGGGCACGAGGTGGAGCTTGTGCCGATCGTCACCGAAGGCGACGTCCGCCCGGTCGACATGTCGCCGGGAGAGGGAGTCTTCGTCGCCGCCATCGCCCGCGCCCTTTTGGCCGGCGAGGTTGACGTCGCAGTGCACAGCGCCAAGGACGTTCCGCTCGAGGAGGAGCCCGACCTCGTGATTGCCGCGTATCCCGAGCGTGCGGATCCCCGCGACGCGTTGATCACCCGGCACGGTGGTGGTTCGTTGGCGTCGCTGCATCAGGGAGCGACCGTCGGCACTGACAGCCCGCGGCGGACCGGGTTTCTCCTTGCCGCGAGGCCGGATCTGAAGGTGGTCCCGCTGCATGGCAACGTGGAGACGCGCCTCAAGCGGCTCGACGAGGGCAGCACCGATGCGATCGTGCTGGCGGCGGCCGGGATCGACCGGCTTGGGAGGGGAGAGCGGATCGACGAGCGGCTGGAGCCCGAGGTCATCGCGCCGGCTCCGGGACAGGGCGCCCTGGCCGTCCAGGTCCGCCGTTCGGACGTGAAGTTGGTCGAGCTGGTTTCCGCGATCGACGACCTCGACATCAGGCTGGCGGTCGAGGCAGAGCGCCACGTCTTGTCCGTGACCGGCGGGACGTGCCGGGCGCCGGTCGGAGCCCTGGCTTCGGTGAGCGGAGATTCCTTCACCATCCTGGCTGCGGGCGTCAACAGCGATGGAAGCGACAAGCTCGTTCAGCGGGCCGAAGGGGTCCGATCGGACGCCTCGAGCCTGGCCGCTCGGTTGGGCAAGCGTCTCGTTGCGGAGGTGGCGCTGAGATGATCGCCATCCTCGTCACGCGACCTGAAGGGCCATCGGACACGCTGGTCCAGGCGCTGCGCCAGCGCGGCTACCGGGTGCACGCCGTGCCGACGATGCAGACCGAACCAGTGGACTTCAACCCGCAGCTGCTGGCCGACTGCGACTGGATCGTGCTGACCAGCGTGCGGGGCGTGCAGTCGATGACGGAGCTGCCCTCTGGCCCGAAGTTCGCGGCAGTCGGGCCGGAGACGGCAAGGGCGCTTCGGGCGCGCGGAGTCGATCCTTCGTACATCCCGGCGCTTGCAGATGGCGCAGACCTCGGCGACACGCTTCCCGACGTCAACGGCAAGCGCGTTGCTCTCGTTCGAGCGTCAGCCGCAGCGACCGATCTGCCAGATCGCTTGCGCCGGCGCGGAGCGATCGTGAGAGAGGTCACCGCGTACCGCACCGTGGAAGCACCGGCGGCATCGGTCGAACCGCTGCGCGGGGCGCTGATGGATCCGGACCTCGCCGCCGTGATCTTCGCCTCGGGATCGGCAGTGCGTGGGTTCCTCGAGCTGGGCGGCAGCACCAATTTGGCCGCCATCACGATCGGGCCGCACACCAGCGCTACGGCGCGCGAGAACGGCTTCACCGTGATCGCCGAAGCTGACATCCAGAGCGTCAGCGGGCTGGTCAGCGCTATCGTCCGCGTGTTACCGCTGGAGGTCCAGAACAATGCGTGAGCAAATCCCCGCGAACTCTGAGGCTGCGCCGTGAGTTCGCGGGGACCCCTAAAACAAATACTTCGAACCCGAAACGTAGACCTGCCTGGCGCCGATCGCCCGCGCCGGCTCCGCGCCAACCCTGCTCTGCGCGCCCTCGTGCGAGAGACCAGGCTCCATCCCTCCCAGCTGGTGGCGCCGCTCTTCGTCGTTTCCGGCCGGCGGCGGCGCGAT
>Ga0209011_1000080_pt1 | contig 55402 bp, 58 predicted proteins | sample BlaSpr_A8_OM1_M3_FD_187986 | JGI IMG/M metagenome (GOLD analysis project Ga0209011, IMG submission 187986) | Forest soil microbial communities from Thunder Bay, Ontario, Canada - Black Spruce, Ontario site 2_A8_OM1_M3 (SPAdes) (version 2) | ecosystem: Environmental > Terrestrial > Soil > Boreal...
CTTCCAGAACTATCAGGGGGACGGCGACCGCATCTGGCTGGGCGGTGAGGGCGGAATTTATCTGTATCGCCCGGATCGAGGCATCCAGAGAGTCTTCGCTTACGACGCCAGATCCGGTTCGGGCAGGGGCATTCACCCTGGTGGCGTTTGTCTCTGATTACGCCGTAGGGGTTAAGTGGCGGTGACCTGGAAGCTCGCGGACGCGCAGCCGTTGACATCACACGCGCGGATGGTGGCCGGGCCGACGACTGCAGTGGCGGGGACGCCGAACTGCTGTAGGAAACTGCCATCGGCCCCCACCGATGGCGTCGCGACGGTCTTGTTCGTGGTCGTGCCCTGGATAAACGTCATCGTGGCCACCTTGCCGGGCGAGAAGTTCATGCCCTTGACGGTCATGGACCCGGTCTTCACGACCATGTGGTTGGACGAGAGCGCCAGGGCGCGAGGCGTCGCGGTCGGGCTCGGGGACGCGGTGGGCGTGGGAGTCGTTCTCGGGGTCGGGCTTGGGGCCAGCTCGATCACGTGCAGGGTCGCCGAGCCGTAGCACTGGCCCGCCCAGCAGACATGGACCACATGGTCGCCGGCTCCGATGCCTTTCGGGACGAGGATCGGTTCGCTGAGCTCGCCGTTGGCGTCGGCTTGAAATGGAAAGGTGTGGAGGTCGCTGCGCAGCTGGATCTCACCCACCTGGTTGGCCGGCACGTTTTTGGCGGTCACGACCACGGTGTCCCCCGCCTTCACCGTCGACTCCGACAGCGTGACTATCGGCTTCTGATGCGTGACGAGATAGCCGATGCCTCCCATGAGAAGAAGCACGACGATGACCGCCCCCGAGATGGCGGCAATCAGGGCCCGGCGGGATTTGCGGGTGGGCGGCGGCGGAGAGGACATCGGGTGGACGGGTTCCATGCCTTCGGCCCTGCCGGTCGCTCCCACCGCAGCCACTTCGCTGAGCGGCACTGTGGAGGCGAAGGCGGGATCCACCACCGCGACTTTCGGCGCCGCTTGTTGGGCAGGCTTCTTTCCATCGATCGCCGCCGCGAGAGCCTCGACAAAAGCAGCGCAGCTCTCCCATCGCATCGCGGGGTCCTTGGCCAGGCCGCGCAGAATGACCTCGTCGACATGCTGGTTGAGGGCGATGTTGCGGGCGCTGGGCGGCGGCGGTTCGCGATGCACCTGCGCGTAGAGAATTTCCATCAAGCCTTCGCCGTCGAAGGGGATCACCCCGGTCAGCATCTCGTAGGCCATGGTCGCGAGCGAGTAGCGATCCGCCGCGGGACCGACGTGGTTGCCGGTGACCTGCTCGGGGGCCATGTAGGCGGGAGTGCCCGTGGTCACTCCGGTGACCGACTTGAGCGAGGAGCCCTGGAGCAGCTTCGCCAGGCCGAAGTCGGCGATCACCGGCGAGTCGTCCGGCTCCAGGAGGACGTTGGCCGGCTTGATGTCCCGGTGGATGATCTGGCGGCTGTGCGCGTAGTCGAGACCGGCGGCGATGCCGCGCAGGTATTTGAGCGTCGTCGGCGGATCCATCAGCCCTTTGGCGAGCCGGCCGCCAAGGCTTCCACCCGCGACGTACTCCACGATCATGTAGGGGGTCCCCTGGTACTCGCCGAAGTCGTAGACGTTGAGGATGTTGGGGTGGCGCATCTGGGCTATCGCCTGCGCCTCGTGCCGGAATCGCGCAGTGGTGTCAGGGTCCGGCGCGATCGCCTGCAGGACCTTTACCGCACCGACCCGCTCCAGCTGCGAGTGATAGCAGCGGTAGACGAGCCCCATGGCTCCTTGTCCGATGAAGTCCTGGACCTCGTACTGGCCCAGCTTGGTCCCCGGTGCGATCGACACGGTTGCTGATTATGAGGTTCGCTTGCGAGGGCCCCGCCTGAGTTAATCGAACGTTGACCCCTAGGGTGTGACGTTGACCGAGTTCGACTGCGGCAATGAGCCGGCGATGACGTAGGCCGAGCGCAGCGGGATGATGCCCGATGGGGTTTTGAAGACCACCGTGGTGCTGACGCCCGGAGTGACTTTGATGGGATTTCCTGTGACGAAATGACAGGTCCCTGCCTGGCAGACCGAGATGTTCGCGCTCCCAGCGTAGAAATTGCGGAAGGTCACACTCGTGTTGCCGCTCGCGGACACCGAGTTCAAGGTGACAGTGGGGGTCGGGCTGGGGGTTGGAGGGGGCGGCGGCGGAGGCGGCGGAGGCGGTGTCGGGGTGGGGACTGGGCGCGGCGCCGGCGCTGAGCTCGGTACCGGAGCCTGGGTGGGCGTGGCAGTCGGCTGTGGCGTCGGGCTCGGCGCAGCCGAAGGCGTCGCGCCGGGCGACGGACTTGTCAGGGCCACTGGCGCCGCGAGGACGTGGAGGATTGCGGAGGCGGGGCATGCCGAGGCCCAGCAGATCCTCACGATGTGATCGCCCGTGTCGATGTCTTTTGGAACGGTGATGTCCACGCTCACGTTGCCGCTCGCGTCGGCGCGGAACGGAAAGTCGCTGACGGCGCTGAGCAGCTGGACGGTCCCGATCTCGTTGGCCGGCAGGTGCGTGGCCTTCACCAACACCTTTTCGCCGGCGTTGACAGTCGACGCTGACAGCCAGAGGGTTGGGGACGGCGGCCTCGTCGCGTACCAGATGGCACCGATGACGAGCAGCACCAGGACGGTCGCCGCGACCACGACAGCGATCGGACGCCGGCGGTCCCTATGCGCCGCCGGGCCGGCGGGTGCAGGGTGAGGAATCACGACAGTCGAGCTCGGGCTCTCGGCATCCTCGAGCGCGGGTTCTGCCAGTGCGGCAGCAGCCACCGGCTTGGCGAGCGCGACAGTCGGTGCCTGGGCTGCAGCCTTGACCCTGGTTTTCACCGCGGCCGGTGCCGGCTTTTCGTTCAGCGCCACAGCTAAGGCGTCGACAAATGCGGCGCAGCTTTCCCATCGCAAATTGGGATCTCTCGCCAGGCCTCGGAGGATGACCTCATCGACCTGCGGGCTCAGCAAGGGGTTGTGGGCGCTGGGCGGGGCGGGATCGCGGTGCACGTGCGCGTAGAGGAGCTCCATCAGGCCCTGCCCGTCGAACGGGATCGCGCCGGCGAACATCTCGTAGGCGATAGTCGCCAGGGAGTAGCGATCCGCGGCCGGACCGACATCGCTGCCAGTCACCTGCTCCGGAGCCATGTAGGCCGGCGTGCCGGTGGTCGCACCGGTCATCGACTTCAGTGAGGTGCCTTGCACCAGCTTGGCGAGGCCGAAGTCGGCGAGCACCGGACTGTCGTCTTTTTCGAGCAGCACGTTGGCGGGCTTGACGTCCCTATGGATGACACCTTTCCCGTGCGCGTAGTCGAGGCCGGAGGCGATGCCGCGGAGGTACTTCAGCGCCTCCTGTGGATCGAGGTGGCCCGAGCCCAGCCGGGCGGCGAGGCTTCCGCCAGGGACGTACTCCACGATCATGTAGGGCGTCCCCTCGTACTCGCCGAAGTCGTAGACGTTCACGATGTTCGGGTGGCGCAGTTGTGCGATGGCCTGCGCCTCGTGCCGGAACCTCGCCTTGGCGCTGAGGTCCGGTGAGATCGCCTGCAGGACTTTCACCGCGCCGGTGCGTTCGAGCTCCGAGTGGTAGGCGCGATAGACCAGACCCATGGCGCCCTGGCCGATGAAATCCTGGACCTCGTACTGCCCCAGCTTGGTTCCCGGCGTAATTGACACGGCTGCTGATTATGCGAGTCGGCTGGGAGAGCCGATTCGTCAATCGATCGATTGTCGACGCCTCATCAGCCGGGCGACGGAGACGGCGAGCTCGGCGGCGGGCTTGGCGGTGGGGTTGTCGCCGGCGCGACCGGAGCGGCGGCGGTCACGATGAATGGGACCTGGACGCAGTCGGACGGCTGCTCGCCGGTCCGGTGATTGCAGGCTCGCAGCTGATATTCACCCGGAGGAATCGACTTCGGCAGCGGCTCCGGCTCGGTCAGCAGCGGTTCCGCGTACGCCGCCTTGCTGTAAACCTTGACCCCGCCCGTTGGATTCGAGCAGTCAGCGGCGGCGTCAACGACTATGAACAGCGGGTCGCCTGGCGCAAAGCCTGATCCGGAATAGCTCACCGCTTCGCCGGCCGCAGCCGGGTTTGGGCTCGCCGCGAGCTGCGGAGGGCTCGGCGACACCGCCGGGCATGGGACGACTCCCGCGGCAGGCGCGAACAGCGCGCTCAGCCACGGCAGCAGGACGAAGGCGAAGAGCAGGCTCAAGGCTGCAAAGATCGGAAGGAACAACCAGGCGTGACGCAGCCAGTTCCGTCTCCACCAGTCACGCATCGACGCCCGCACCCCGATTCGCCGCATCGGCTGAGTCGAGGCGAACAGGTCGAGCTTCGGCTCGAGCACCGCGGCAAGGGCCTCGACCATCATCGAGCAGCTCTTCCACCGCGCTTCTGGCTTTCTCGCCAGGCCCCGGAGCACGATGCTGTCCACGCGGCCGGGCAGCTGAGGGTTACGGTCGGTGGCAGGCACCGGGTCGTCACGGAGCTTGCTCATGAGCATCTTCATGACGGTGGTCGATTCGTAAGGGAGGCGGCCGGTCAACATCTCGTAGGCCACTGTCGCGAATGCGTACAGGTCGGTCGCCGGACCGATCTCCCCTTCGGAGATCTGCTCCGGGGCCATGTACGCGGGGGTGCCGGTGGCGACGCCAGAGGCGGTCATGGTCACCTGCGCTTCAACTCGGGCGAGCCCAAAGTCCGCCAGCACTGGAATGCCTTCGGCGCCCATCAGAACGTTGGCGGGCTTGACGTCGCGGTGGACGATGCCTCGCTTGTGCGCATAGTCCAGCCCAGCCGCCATTCCGCGTAGGAGCGCGATCGCGGTCGGGTGGTCCATCAGGCCCGGCTGCTGGAGGCGCGCGGCGAGGCTCCCTCCGGCGATGTACTCCTCGATCATGTACGGCGCCCCCTCGAATTCGCCGTAGTCGTAGACGGTCACCACGTTGGGGTGACGGAGCAACGCGATCGCGCGGCCCTCGCGGCGGAAGCGCGCAACCGCGACAGTATCGTCGCCCAGGGCCTGCATGACCTTGACTGCCGCGGTGCGGTCGAGCGCCTCGTGCTCGGCGAGGAACACCGTGCCCATCGCGCCCTGGCCGATCTGCTGCTTGACGACGTACTGGCCAAGTCTTGTTCCCGGCCCTATGGACACGGGCCGAGTTTAGGTGGCGGGCTTGCGGATTCGGTCCTTTCTGCGGATCGCGACGATGGCGGCGAGGATGGACAGGGCGATCTCGCCCGGCGTCTGGGCGCCGATGTCGAGGCCGACCGGGCTCTGGATCCGCGAGATCACTTCTTCGGCGACGCCTTTCGCGCGGAGCGCCTCGAGGTGGTGGCCGGTGTGCCGCCGGCTGCCGACGAGCCCGATGAATCGAGGTTCTTGCGGCAGGACTGACTCGAGGGCGGGCACGAGGTCTTCGGCGTCGTGGTCTGTATGCACGACGTACACGTCTGGGCCGAGGGCGCTCGGGAGGTCGGCAAGAGAGGTGATCGCCGGCGGCCAGCTCGCGTCCTTCAAGCGGTCGTGCCGCGTTTCCACGAATACCGTGCGGAATCCGAGCTCGGGGGCCCAGCGGAGAAGGGACGCGGCGACGGGGGTGGCGGCGAAGACGACTAGCGTCGGGGCCGCGGCGTAGGGCTCGAGGTAGACCTCGATCGAGCCGAGGTCGTGGCGGTAGGTGCGCAGCTGGGGGGCGCCCGCGCCGGCGACCTGTGCGGCGTCGGCGAGCGCTGCCGAATCGAACTCGCTGCAGCCGAGCGTGCCGGCAAGCGACGCGGTGCGCGAGAGGAGGATCTTGGCGCCGGGATGGGAGGGCGGCTGTCCATCGACCTTGATCACCGTCGCGAGGACTACCTCTTCTCCGCGAGCGGTGCGGGCGGCGAGGTCTTCTTCGACGCTAGGCACGGGCGGGCGCGCGCGTCAGCGCGATCTGGATGATGGTTGCTGCGCGAGCGATCTCGGCGTCGGTGGTGGCGTAGCCGGTCGTCAGCCGCAGGCTGCCGAGCGCCTGCTCAAGGCTCAGGCCCATCGCGAGCAGCACATGCGACGGATCAAGCGAGCCGGACGCGCACGCCGACCCGCTGGACGCGGCAACTCCGGCCAAGTCGAGCGCGAGCAGCATGTCCTCGCCGCGCCGATCGGCAAATGCGCAGGTGGCGAAGTTGGGCAGGCCAGACTCGGCGCCGGTGAGCGTGCCGCCTAGCTCGACGAGAAGTTGGCGCAGCGACGAAGCCTGCTCGGCGGCGGCGGCGGCTCGCGCCGCCCGGTCGCGCGTGCACACCGACAGCGCGGTGGCGACAGCAGTCGCAGCTCCGACGTCCTCTCGACCCCCGCGGCGTCCCCACTCCTGAGGACCTCCATAAAGAAGAGGATCGATCCGCACGCCATCGCGGACGAACAGGATGCCGCCGCGCCCACCGCCGACCTTGGCACCGCTGAACGAGATGAGGTCTGCCCCATCAGGAATCGGAATCCATCGCGGGCCAGCGCATGCATCGACATGGACGAGAGCGCCGACCTCGTGCGCGCGCTCGATGATCGCGGCCACGGGCTGAATGGTGCCGACCTCGTTGTTCGCGAGGCCGATCGAGACCAGCGCGGCGGAATCCGGAATGTCGTCAGCGCTTGCCCGCGCGTGCGCATCGACGTTCAACACATCGACGGCGTGACCCTCCGACTGGAGGCGTCTCACCGCACCAAGCACAGACTGGTGCTCGGCGGCCCACGTCACGATGACTCCGCGCTTGGGTGCTCGCCGCGCCGCGCCGAAGACTCCTAGATTGACGGCCTCGGTGCCGGAGGCGGTGAACGAAATCTCGGTGCGGTCCGCGCCCAGGGCATGAGCGGCCAGGTCACGAGCTCGGTCGAGGGCGGCGCGGGCGGCGCGACCTTCGGCGTGCGGGCTCGATGGATTTCCGTCAGGGAGATCGCGCAGCGCTTCGCGAACCTCGGGGAGCAACTGCGCCGAACCGGCATCGTCGAGATAGATGCGGCTAGCCGCGGCTTGGGTCCGGTTGCTGGATGAGCTCGAGGAGCGTGCCCTGGAAGCTCTTGAGATAAAGGTGAAGGTCGAGGATCTCGTCGACGGTGATCGGCTCTGCCACCGCGACCGGCTCGACCTCACGCTCGGGGATCACCTTCTCGATCTCTTCGACGGCGCCGCCCGCAATTGTGAGCACGACGATGAACGTCACCTGGCATTGGGCGCACGTGACCTGCAGGTGGAATCGCTCCTCCTCATGGCTGAGGACCTGGACCTCGCAACCTTTCAGGCTGCGTCCGCAAACCGGGCAGTTGTAAAACCGGGCTCGGTCGCGGATGAACTCGATGATGCTCATCGCCAGGCCCATATTACGCCGGTTCCAACCGCGCCCTTCTAGCGCTTTCCTTCTATGCAGGTGCAGCCGGAGGCGCCAACTACTGCGGAGTGAATCGTGCCCGCGGGCAGCACCATTCTGTCGCCCTCTTTGAGCTCCAGCCGGCGACCCTCATCCTCGAGCACGAACGTGATCGATCCGTCCACGCAGTACAGGACCTTCTCATAGTTGTGACTGTGAGGCGCGTACCGATCACCGGGTCCGTTCGACCACGAGTAGCAGCCGGTGGCTTCGCTCCTCAGCTTGGTCATGAGGTCGTCCATCGTTCCGATTCTAAGATTGCTTCAGTGAAGCCCCGGTTCCTGGCCGACTGCAACGTCGGGCGGCTCGCGCGCTGGCTGCGCGCGCTTGGGTATGACGCGTCCTATCACGCGATGATCGGCGACGCGGAGCTCGTGCGCGAGGCGGCGGCGGAGAGCCGGGTGCTGCTCACTCGTGATCGCGACCTGACCAAGCGCCGCGCCATTCAGACTGGGACCGTGCAAGCGATTCTCATCCGCGACGACGATGTGACCAAGCAGCTGCGCCAGGTGTTCTCGGAGCTCGGCCTCGAGCTCAAGGAGGCACTCACTCGCTGCATCGTGTGCAACGCCGAGCTCGAGTCACGCATCCCGGCCAGAGTGGAAGACCGCATCCCCCCGTACGTGCGGCGCACGCAGTCGCGCTACTCGGAGTGCCCGACCTGCGGGCGGATCTACTGGGCCGGCACCCACTGGCAGCGGATGCGCGAGGTCCTCGCGGGACTGTGAGGGACATCCTGCGCCGCCTCGTCGCCGGCGATCTCAGCGAGGAGCAGGCGGTCGCCGAGCTGCGGCGGCTTCAGCTCGATGAGTTGGGCGGACGCGCCAAGCTCGACCTGGGTCGTTTCATGCGCCGCGGCATCCCCGAGGTGGTCCTGTCGACCGGCAAAGCGCCGGCCGATGCGGCGCGGCTGGCCGTCGCCATGGCCGAGCGTCAAGGCCAGGGTTTGATCAGCCGCATGAGCGACGCGCACAGAACTGCCCTAGATGAGGCTGCCACCGCGGCCGGAATGCAGGTGGTCACTTACGCGTCGTCAGCACGCGTGCTGCGTCCGGGATTCGTGCCTGAGGCGCTGGACTGCAGGGTGGGAATCCTGACGGCGGGGACGTCCGACCTTCCGGCGGCCGAAGAAGCACAGATGGTCGTGGAAGCGTGTGGGGTGTCGGTGAGGCTCGACGCGGACCTTGGAGTCGCGGGCCTGCATCGGTTCGTCGGTCCTCTCGCCTCGACTCTCGAATGGGGTGCCGAGGTCATCATCGTCGCGGCCGGCATGGACGGCGTGCTGCCCGGCTTGGTGGCGGGTCTAGTCGACGTTCCGGTGATCGGCCTGCCCGTGTCGACGGGCTACGGGCGCGGTGGCGCGGGGGAGGCGGCACTCACCACGATGCTGCAGTCGTGCTCGACGGGCCTTGTGGTGGTGAACATCGACAACGGCGTTGGCGCGGGCGCCGCCGCGGTGCTGATCGCTCAGCGCCGCCTTCGCGGACGCAACGAGGCCACGATGGCAAAGACGAGCGCCGCCACGAGCAGCGCACCGACGACTATCGGAAAGACCGCTCGCCACATGTCGACGCCACCCGGAAAAACAAACGTGAGCGCGAGCACGAAGACAACCAAGAAGACGGTGGCGAGCAGCCACGGGAAGCCGCGCCGGCGGCGGCCGTAGAAAAGCAAAAAGAGCACTCCGGGTTTCTTCTTCGGCGTGTTCACAGCAGGCCGGGCAGCTCGGTGAGTGATTTGATGGTCGGGACGCCATCGGGCGGCGGTCCCTCCGCATGTGCTGTGAAGAGGATGGCTCGCATCCCGAGCGCGCGCGGGCCTTCGTAGTCCTCGCGCACGCGGTCGCCCACGAACAGGGCGTTGCGCGGTTGCACGCCGATCGCGGTCAGCGCGGCCCTGTACACCTCGGGCGCGGGTTTGCGCCTTCCGACCTCGCTCGAAAAGACCACCGCGTCAACCATCTCGCTGATGCCGTTGGCGTTCACCTGGCGGCGCATCATCTCAGGCGGGAAGGGCGCATTCGAGCAGACGGCGCGCTTGATCCCGTGCGAACCCAGCCAGGAGAGCACCTGAAGCGCGTCCGGGTCGAGCTTGACGGCGCGGTCCCAGCACATCTGCTCAGCGTCGAGGACGTCGTGAAGCAGGTCGTCGGGGAGATTCATGCCGGCATTGGCCCAGGCCTTTCGGTAGACGCTCATGTAGTCCACCTCGTCCTCCTTGATGCTCCCGACGTATTCCTCCATCGGAAGGAGGACCTTTTCGAGGATTGCCCCTGCCTCGGGCGCCGCGACTCCGAGGGCGGTGGTGATGCGAGGCCGGAAGTGGCGGATCACGGCGAGCAGCTCTTCGGTCGGGTAGTCGAACGTGACCAACGTCTTCCCGTAGTCGAAGAGAACACCTTTGGTCTCGGGCATCCGCATATCCTGATCGACGTGCCGAAACGGTTGACGCATCTCGACGACAAAGGGGCGGCGCGGATGGTCGACGTCTCGGCGAAGGCCACCACCGCGCGCGAAGCGCTCGCCGAGTGCGTGGTGCGGATGTCCCCGTCGACCTTGCGTGCGGTCCGCGAAGGAACCGCCAAGGGAGACGCGATCCAGGTCGCGCGAGTGGCCGGCATCATGGCCGCCAAGCGCACGTCCGAGCTGATCCCGCTCTGCCACCCGCTGCCTCTGACCAGCGTCACTGTGGACTTCGAGTTCGTCCGTGGCGGCGTGCGCGTGCTAGCGCGGGCGCGCGTCACCGGGCAGACCGGTGTCGAGATGGAGGCGCTGACGGCGGCCGCGGTGGCGGGGCTCACCATGATCGACATGACGAAAGGGGTCGAGAAGGGGGTCTACCTCGAGTCGGTGCGGCTGCTGGAGAAGTCGGGCGGGCGGTCGGGGACTTGGAGGCGGCCGAAATGAGCAAGGCCCACGTCATCACGGTCAGCGACCGCGCCTCGGCCAAGAAGATGCCGGACGAAAGCGGGCCGGCGCTGGTGCGGATTCTGAAGCAAGGTCATTTCGAGGTCTCCGGGCCGGAAGTGGTCCCCGACAGCCAGAAGAAGATCACAGACGCCCTCGTCGCGGCGGTCGCGGGCGGAGCTGATGTCGTGATCACCACAGGCGGCACGGGCCTGGGTCCGCGGGACGTGACGCCGCAGGCCACGGCCAAGGTGATCGACTACGAGGTGGTGGGCATTGCCGAGGCAATGAGAAGGGCGGGCGCCGCGAGCACTCCGATGGCGGTGCTGTCACGCGGGATGGCGGGAGTGAGCGGCCGCAGTCTGATCATCAACGTGCCGGGCAGCGTCAAGGGCGCTACCGAGTCGCTCGAGGCGGTGATGCCGACTCTCGGTCACGCGGTCCGGCTTCTGCGCGGCGACACGTCCCACGATTGAATCTCAACGCAGACCTCGGCGAGGACGCGGGTCAGGACGAGTCCATCCTTTCGCGCATCGACAGCGCGAACGTGGCGTGCGGCGTCCACTCCGGCTCGGTCTCCATCGCGATCGCCACAGTTGCGCGATGCCGCGCGCTGGGCGTCGAGATCGGCGCGCATCCCGGCTTCGACGACCGCGCAAGTTTCGGCAGGGTAGAGCTGCCTCTATCAGTGGAGGAGATCGAGGGCCTGGTGGCCTTCCAGGTCGCGGGCCTCGCGGCCATCGCTCCCATCGCGTACGTGAAGCCGCACGGGGCCCTGTACCACCGCTGCCAGAAGGACCCCGCGGCGGCGGACGCGGTCGCGCGAGTAGCGAAGGCCCATCGTGTTGGGTTGATGGGGCAGCCCGGTTTCGAGCTGATCGCGGCGGCCCAGCGTGCTGGGATCCCAGCGTATCGCGAGGGATTCGCCGACCGCCGCATGCTGCCGGACGGCCGGCTGGCGCCGCGCTCCGAACCCGGAGCCCTGCTCGATCTGTCACAGGCGGCTGAACAGGCGGTCCGCCTTGCCCAGTCAGGCATGTACGACACCATCTGCATCCACGGCGACAGCCCCGGAGCGGGCCCCGTCGCGACTGCGGTCCGTCGCGCTCTCGCCGAAGCCGGGATTGTGACCGCCAAGCTGGCTTCCTAGTGGTGGCCTTCTCGATCGCCGAATTGACAGAGATCGAAGACCTGCGCAAGCTGGCGGACCTGTTCGCCGAAGTGTGGGGCCGGCCCGGCGAGCCCGCCATCAACGCGGACGTCCTGAAGGCGCTTGCTCACTCCGGAAATTACGTGTGCGGGGCCTACGCGGGCGCGCGGCTCGTGGGGGGCCTGGTCGGGTGGTTTGGGGGCGTGCCGCCGCACGAGCTGCACATGCATTCGCACATCCTCGGCGTGGTGGCTGACCGCGCGGCGCACGGTGTGGGGTTCGAGCTGAAGCAACATCAGCGCCGGTGGTGTCTCGAGCGCGAGGTCAAGGTGATGGAGTGGACGACGGATCCGTTGGTCAGACGAAATGCGTACTTCAACCTGACCAAGCTGGGCGCCGAGGCGCACAGATATCTAGTCAACGTGTACGGCGAGATGACGGATGGGATCAACGCCGGCGAGGAGTCGGACCGGCTGCTGATCAGCTGGCGGCTCGATTCGCCCTCCGCGGAGGCGGCAGCCGCGGGTCGCGGTCAGGAGCCGCGATTGGAGCAGCTGCGACACAAGGGAGCGCTCGAGGTGCTGGCGGTGGGGCGCCATGGCGAACCGGTGGTGACGACCTGGTCGTCTTCATCCTCTTCGCGCGTCCTTCTATGTCAGGTGCCGGAGGACATCGTTTCGCTGCGGGGCTCGGACCCTGCGCTCGCCCGCGCCTGGCGCCTCGCGCTGCGCAAGACGTTGACAGAGGCCATCGACTCCGGCTACGAGATGAGCGGAGCGACACGGTCCGGTTGGTATGTGCTCGAAATCGGAGACAACTAGACTTTTCTCGTGCTGCAGGTCGGGGACAAGGCGCCCGAGTTCACTCTCCCGACGACTGGCGGTACCGAGCTCACGCTCGCGGACGCGCTCCAGAAGCACAAGGCCCTCGTCTTTCTGTTCTACGTGCTCGATTTCACAGGTGGTTGAAGGATGGAGTTGACCGAGTTTCGGTCCAGGCACGAGGCGGCGGCCGCGGACGGCATCGGCATCTACGGCATAAGCGTGGATTCGGTGTTCTCGCATCAGGCATTCGCCAAAGAGCTGGGCGGGCTGCCCTACGAGCTGATCGCGGATTTCGAGCGGAAGATGGTCACCGACTACGGTGTTCGGCGCGACGACGTGGCGGGGTACTCGGGGATTCCGCGGCGGACTGCATTCGTTATCGATGGCAACGGGATCATCACGTGGACCTGGATCACGTCGCGCGAGAAGCCGCAGCCGGACTACGACCTCGTGATCGAAGAGGCGCGTAAGGCGGCTTTGAAGACGTGACGCGGGCCAACGCGCTGGTCGAGCGGATCGAGGAGTCGTGGAACGACCTCTTCGCGAGGGTGACGAACCTTGGGCCGGGCGGCCTGATGCTCGCCGCGCCGGATGGGTGGGCTGTGAAGGATCACCTCGCGCATGTGGCGGCCTGGGAGAATTCGCTGCTCGGTCTGATCGAAGGTCGCGACCGGCTCGCTTCGATGGGCGTGGTGGTTGGGCCGGTGGAGAAGGAACCTCTCGCGATCTTCGTTTCCGCGGCCGAAGGTGTCCCTGACAGGACTGACATGATCAACGCGGCGGTGCAGAAGCTGCACTCGAAGGAGACGCCCGAACAGGTTCTGAAATACTTTCGCGAATCGCATGCGAGGCTGATGGCCGCGCTCAGCAAGTTGAGCGATGTGGACCTGAAGAAGCCGTATGCGCACTACCAGCCGAACGATGCCGAGATCACGCAGCCGGTGAGCGATTGGGTCGCGGGCAACACGTGGGAGCACTACGCCGAGCACATCGGTTGGATCAATCAATTGATCAGCGAGTCAAGCGCCAAGCGCTGAGCTTTGCGCATGCGAAGGGCGGCTTCGATGCCAACCTCAGCGAATGTGAGCTCGTCGCCAGGCAGCAGCTGAGCCGCCACAGGCATCGAGGCGCCGGCCACCGTCGCCACGACCGGATAGCCTCCGGCAGTCTGGTGATCGGCCATGAGAAGGATCGGCTGCCCGCTGCGCGGGACCTGGATCGCGCCGGCGGCGAGACCGAACGAGAGCAGCTCGTCGCCTGAGGCGTCGAGTCCGGGGCCTTCGAGCCGGTAACCCATGCGGTCCGCGTCTTTGCTGACCTTGAACGCTGATCCGAACAGCTCTTTGCGGCCGGCGGCACCCAGGCGCCTCACGTGCGGACCGGCGATCGCATAGAGGGTGTGGTTGGCGTAGTCGGGGTGCAGGTTGTACGCGAGCTGGCGGCCGGAGACCGCGGGCGCTCGCGGCGCGCCGGCGAGGCTGATGACGTCGCCCGCAATCAGCTGGCGGCCGTGCATCCCTCCGCGTCCGGTGAGCATGTAGGTCGCCATCGAGCCGAGCCAGCGATCGCCTGCAATCCCTCCGCCCACCGCGAAGTACGTGCGCGCCCCGGCACGGCGGCCGGCGAAGGTGACCTCGTCGCCTTCCTGCAGGAAGATGCCCTCCCACATCCGCACCGGCCGGCCGTTGACGCGAGGACCGAAATCGGCGCCGGTGATCGCGACCAGGCACCGCTCGAGCGCGACAAGCTCCGGTCCATTGAGCGTGCACTCGAGGGTGGCAGCGCCTTCGTCGTTGGCGACGAGAAGGTTGGCTGCCCGATGCGCGAACCGGTCCATGGCGCCGCCGGGAGGGACGCCGGCCATGACTGCGTTGGGGCGGCCGAGGTCTTGAACCGTCGTGAAGAGGCCGGGCTTCGTGACCCTCAACTTTTCGTTCATTTCGTCATTGCGCGAAGAACTTGACGCGGTCGCCGGCGCGGAAAAGGCACGGGGGGTCGGAGTCCGGGAGGAAGAGCTTGACCGGCGTGCGTCCGATGAGATGCCAGCCGCCGGGTGAGGGCAGCGGGTAGATGCCCGTCTGGCGCCCGGCCATGGCGACCGACCCGGCGGGCACCTGCGTGCGCGGCACGTGGCGGCGGGGCAGCTCGAGCTCCTCGGGGAGCGGGCCGAGGTAGGCCCAGCCGGGGACGAAGCCGACGAGAAAGACGCGGTAGATGGGGCGGGTGTGGAGCTCGGCGATCTGTGTGGGTGTGAGATTCAGCTGTTTCGCGGCCGCTTCGATGTCGGGCCCGTCGTAGGTGACGGGGATCCTGTGCAGGCGGCCGGGCTCGGCCATGGGTGGACGCTTGGTGGCGAGCCGCTTGATCGCTGTGGTCAGCGCTTGGTACGTGGTCTGGTCGGGGTCGAAGTGGACGGTCACGCTTGCGTACCCGGCGACGGCCTGGCGCACGTCGCGGCGTTTTTTCAGCGCGGCGGCGAGGGCGATGGCTCGGGTGTTGAGGGCAGTGTCGAGGCGCGTGCCGAGCTCGGCGAGGAGCGCGGAGTCACCGAGCGGGTGGGTTCTTACCGTTGTGGCCTTGGGGGTGGAGGGCGGCGCTGGCATGTGCGCTCACAAGAATGGCGTAGAAGATGCCCGGCACGATGCCGATGCAGACGAGCCCGACGCACGCGAGCCCGATCGCCCAGCCCGTGACGATGGCGGCGGCGGCGAGATTCCAGGTCGCGAAGTCGTGCTTGACTGCATCGATCGAGCTTCGCAAGTTGAAAAGGTCCTGGGGGTTGCGGGTGCTGGCGAAGCGGGCAGTGGCATGCGGCATGTGCACCAAGAGCAGCAGTCCCCAGGGGAGCGCGAGGACGAAGAAGGCGATGGCGTTCGCGTAGAGGTGCGAGAGCGGGTCGTCGACTACGTGCCACAGATGGGCGTCGTAGAGCGCGGCGGCCAACGGGCTGATCGCCCAGAGGAAAGGGACCGTCAGCAGGGCGACGGCGATCGAGGTCCAGAAACCATCGGTGAGGAGTCGGGTGGAAGGGGACCACTTCGGCGGGCCGTTCGCGGGGTCTGCTTCCGCGGCGCGGGTGGCTGCGATGGCGTAGCCGAGGAGGGGGATGAAGGCGATGGGCAGCAGGAGTGTGGCGAGGAGGCCGGGGAGCCACGTCGCTTTCCAGTCGCCGCGAAAGGGCCAGGAGAAGGAGTCGGCCACGACTTGCATGTGCCTAGTTACGCATCTGTGACGTCACACGTGCGGAATCGGCGGCGTTGATATGCACGCCTGACGTCAGAGGTGCGGAATCGGAGGCTTAGGCGAGCGCCTCGATGCTGCGGGCGCGCCCGTCTTCCTCGAGCGCGAAGGCGCAACCGTCCGGGTCGCGAAAGCCCAATACCTTGACATCGAGCTTTAGACCAGAGCGTTCGAGCAGGCCTTCGATGATGCCCGCGTGGAAGCGGCAGGTCACGGGGGCTCGGCGGCAGACCTCGGCGAAAAGGCAGTTGGTGCAATCGACGATGCCGTCGCGGCGCGCTTCATACTCGCCGCCCATCTCCATCAGAGGCTCGAGGGCGGCGAGTGGGCTCTTGGCTCCCGAGCGCGAGAGCTCAACCCCATACGCGCGTCCCGCGCGCCTGACGGCATGACTGCCGATGTCGCCGAGGCCTTCGAACGCTTTGGCGAGCGCTTCGGCCAGCACGTCGTAGCGGCGCATCGGGTGGCTGATCTGGACCGGGCCGCCGGTGAGGCGGTAGATCTTGGCGGGCTTGCCGATCAAGCCTCGCCTGCGTTCGACGTCCAGGTAGCCGAGGGCCACCAGGCGTTCTAGATGCTCAAAGGCCACCGAGCGGTGGACTCCGGCTTCCCGCGAAACGTCGTCGACGCTGCGCGGTTTGCGATCGGCATAGAACCGAAGGAGGATGTCGCGCCGCGTGAAGTCTTTGAGGGCCCCGAGGGCCCTTTCCATGTCCGACCCCATGCCCCTAGTGTATCGGGGTTTGTCAGGTTTGTCGGGTTGGCGCAAGACAAGCGGCAAGACAAGCGGCGATGTCGTCGAAACGTCTTTGAGGTAACCTGGTGCGCCAGAAGGAGGCAAGCGAATGCCGTTGAGGACCAACCTTCGCTCGGTTCCGATCGTCCTGGCGGCGGGCCTCATCGGCCTGCCGATACCGCTACCGCCCTTGCCCACCCCGGGCGGCCCGCTGACGCCCACTCTCCCGTCGGTGCTGGCTGTTTCGCTCCCGCTACCGACAGCCCCGGCGCTGGTGGCGCCCACCCCATCGCTTCCGGACCTGGGCGCTGCGCCAGGATCCTCGGCTCCGGCCGGGGCAGTCGCGCCGGTGGCGGCGGTCACGCCACCAGCTGCGGGTGGCACGCCGTCAGGTGGTCAAGACGCTGGGGTTCCACCGCAGGGTCTGCCGATCCCCTTCACGCCGATAGTGCTTTCCTCGCCCCTGGACGTCGCGCTCGCCGTCGCCCTGGCGAGCCTGCCACTTTTGCTCGGCATCTGGCTCCTTGTCTTCTTGCGGACATTTGCCGAAGCTCGCCGATCTCGCGATGCGCAGCTCAGGCTTGCGCTGGCCGGCGAACTCGGTTTGAGGCCGAGCGAGCTGACCTCGCTGAATACGAAAGCGCTGTTCAAGCTTCGCGAACAGGCTGCGTTCGACGACCTCACAGGAGCACTTCGGCGGGGCGCAGGCATCTCCGCGATCGACCGTGAGGTCGCGCGGGCGCGGCGGCACAAGAGCCCGCTTGCCCTTGCCTTTGTCGACATCGACGGCTTGAAGGCGGCGAACGACCGCCACGGCCATGCTGCCGGGGACAAGCTGATCCGCGGTCTGGCCGACGCCCTGAGCAAGGGGCTTCGCGACCAGGACCTGCTCGTCCGCTATGGCGGGGACGAGTTCGTCTGCGTCCTGCCCGACACCCCGGCCGACGCCGGCCTGGTCAAGCTGACGGTGATTCGCAAGGCGGCGGCCAAGGCGGGGATCCGGTTCAGCGTCGGGCTGGCCGAGCTGGAGAAGTCCGACGACGTGGTCTCCCTGCTGGCCCGCGCCGACCGGCAGCTGTACCTGGTCAAGTCGGGCCGGGGCGACATCGTGCAGCTGCCGCCAGGACAGTCCGGAAACCGAGGACGCCGAATTACGGCTTGACAACTTTCCTCAAGTATTGTTTAGTGGGTCTGTACCCAATAAACCAGAGGGAGAGTTGTGCAAAGCAACCGGGGACGTCGACGTCGTAATCGGGTAGTTCCGGGGCGCTGCGCGTATCTGCCCGAAAGGGGGCAGAGTCTGCTCCCTCGTTCGCGTGCGGAGGGTGGCCAGTGGTAACTCGGCGTGGCTTTCGGGAACGAATAGCGGTTTCCTTTCTCGCCGCGGCGCTGGTGCTGGCGGTGGTGCTCGGCGTCATGACGCTGCAGTCCTTCGGCCGTCCCTCGTCCACGCTGGTCGCCTCCGGTGACGCGGCCGGCCAGCCGCAGGCGACACCAGGCACGACAACCGCCACCTCGACGAGCGGAACTGGTACCGCTGCGGCGGGCGCTGGTGGCGGGGCGCCCGCGGCGGGTGCCGCGGCCGGCGGCAAGATCACTATCGGCGGCTTCTTCGACATCACGGGTCCTATCGACTCTTCGGTTGAGCGCGACACCGTGCGCGCGTACATGCAGGCGGTCAACGCGTCCGGTGGGATCAACGGGCGGCAGGTGGAGTACGTGTGGTGCGACTCCAAGTACGACGCGAGCTCAGCGCATTCGTGCGCGCAGCAGATGATCGCCCAGAACGTCATGGCAGTGGTCGGCCTGACCGCGCCGCTGGGCGAGAACAACGAGATCCGGACGCTGACCGCCGCGGGCATCCCGGTCATCGGCGGGCTTGGCACCCCGGCGGAGTTCACTGATCCGCTGTCGTACCCGGTGTCCGCGAGCTTCTTCCGCTATGGGAGCGCGCTCGCTGATCAGGCGAAGGCCCTTGGAGTGAAAAACCCGGCGGTGGTTGTGCTGGGTGACGTGCCCTGGGTGCACGCGGTCGAAGCGAACCTGTTGAACCGGCTGATCGCGAACGGCGTCGGCTTCGTCGACGTGGAAGAGGTCTCGGCGACACAGGCCAACTACACGGCCACGGTGTTCAGCATGCAGCACGCCGCAGGTCACGGCGCGTCGGGCGGCGGACCGGCCCCGAACAAGAAGTGTGCGGCCACCGACCGGGCGTGCCCGGACTACGTGATCGCCGCGCTCGACCCCTTCAGCTACCACCGGCTGTTCGACGCGATGATGGCCGCGAACTGGTATCCGGGCGTCCTGGGCGCCGGGCTCGACAAGTTCAACGTCCAGCAGTCGTATGGCAGAGAGCTCGCGAAAGCCCACTCGCTGGTGCCGTTCGTGTCGCCCTATGACAACCAGGGCAACGCCACGGTCCGTCAGTACCTGGGCACCGTGCAGCGCTACTACCCAGGTCAGTTCCAAGCGCTGGACATCTACACGCAACATTCGTGGACCGCCGCGATGGTGTTCCATGAAGCGGCTAAACGCGCTGGAGCAAACCTGACGAGGGAGACCCTTGTCCAGTCGCTCAACTCGATCCAGGGTTTCCAGACCGGATGGTCGGTGCCGCTGTCCTATGGAGCGGGCGCGCACGACCCCAATCGCTGCTTCATGTACACGTCGCATGAGAGCGGCAAGTGGCAGACGACCTCGGGCTGGGTCTGCAGCTAAGCGATGGCGACCTTCGCCGCGTACACGATCATCGGGCTGAGTGTGGGTGGCGTCTTTGCGCTCGCCGCGCTGGGCATCGTCCTCATCTATCGCACCACCGGCGTCTTGAACTTCGCCCACGGAGCGATGGGCATGTTCTCGACGTTCGTCGCGTGGCAGATCTTCTACGGGATCGCGCACCCGTTCTGGCCGCAGTGGCTGGCGACAGCGCTTGCGATTCTGGCCGGCCTGGCGTTCGCCGCTGTGATGGGCCTGTTCCTGGACCTCGCAGTGTTCCGGTGGGTGCGGACGCGACCTCCGGTGGTCAAGGCGGTGATCACCATCGGCATCCTTCTCGCCCTCCAGGCGACCGCGTCGCTGATCTGGAAGAACAATCAGTACCACCTGTCGATCTACGTGCTGCCGAAGGACTGGGTGGTGAGCGTCGCGGACGTCCCGGTCGGCGCCAACTCCATCGCCATCATCGCGGTGGCGCTGGGACTCGCTTTTGGATTGGCTGCGTACCTGCGCTACACCGGCTTCGGCAGGTCGATGCGCGCCGTGTCTGACAGCCCTACCGCAGCGTCGCTGTGGGCGGTGCCGGTGGGAAGGGTGAGCGCGGTGAGCTGGATGCTGGGGAGCCTGATCGCGGCAGTGGCGGGAATCCTGATCACGCCCTTCATCAACTTCGACACCACGAGCCTGACGCTGCTCATCATCGACGCGCTTGCGGCGGCGTTGATCGGCGGGATGGTCTCGCTTCCGCTGACTGTGCTTGGCGGTTTCATCCTCGGCCTGCTCGAGACGTATCCGACCATCTGGATCCAGTCGATTGGTTTTCCGCGCCTTGTCGCGCTGGTGGTCATCCTGGCCGTGCTCATCGTGCGGAATCCACGTGGCCTGACCGCCTCCCGGTGACGTGGTGACCTGGTGACCTGGTTGAGCTCTCGCTTCACCGTCCGCGTCTTGTTGGCGCTGCTCGCCTTCTTGGTGCTGGCGCGGCTACCGGCGGGAATGGACATTGGATTTCAGTTCGACGCGGCTCTCGCCGCCGTCTGGGGATTCGGAATCCTCAGCCTGGTCCTGCTGACGGGCTACGTCGGGCAGGTCTCGCTGTGCCAGGCGACCTTTGCCGGCGTCGGCGCTTACGCGGCGGGGATGATGGTCTCGACATTCCACGTCAACTACCTCGTCGCCGTTGCGGTCGCGGTGGTGGCGGCGTTCGCGCTGGGCGTCGTCGTCGGCCTGCCGGCGCTGCGCCTGAGCGGTATCACGCTGGCGATAGTGACCCTGGGCATCGCGCTGGTGTTCGACAGGTACGTGTTCCAGGACGCGGCCTTTGCCTGGTTCACCGGCGGCAGCGGCGGGTGGCGCGTGGATGGAGCCAGGATGTTCGGCTTTCAGATGGATTCCTCGAAGCACCTGCTTGCGGCCTATGTCGTGCTGGTCGGGCTGTTCTGCCTAGTCGCGCTGCTCATGGTCAACCTGCACGAGTCCGGCGCCGGTCGCCGCTTTCGCGCGATTCGCGATTCGGAGCTAGCCGCGTCCACGATGGGGGTGAACCTGACGCGGTACAAGCTGCTGGCGTTCGGCATGTCGGCGGCGATAGCGGGGCTTGGGGGTTCGTTCTATCCACTGGTCGCGGGCTCGGTCAGCCCGCAACCTTTCTGGCTCTTCACGTCGCTGCAGCTCGCCGCCATCGCTGTGTTGATGGGCGTGCGCTACGTTCCCGCCGCCGCGCTGGGCGGCGTCTTCATGGCCTTCGTCCCCGACGTGCTCACCCGTTTCGGGCACGGCAGCTTTCGCGGCCAGAGCTATGACATCTCGTTCGACTGGTTTCAGATCGCGGTCGGCGTGCTGCTGGTCATCCAGCTGATCCTGCTGCCGGACGGCGTCTGGGGCGACCTGCGCAACCGCGTCCTGCACGCCATGGCGCCGGCGAGGTCTGCCGCGCGAGCGGTGGTGAAGAAGTCGGTGACGACCGCATGACGATGCTGCGTGTGCGCGACGTGACAGTGAGGTTTGGTGGCATCGTCGCGCTGGACGGCGTGTCGTTCGACATCAACCGCGGCGAGATCCTCGGCCTGATCGGCCCCAACGGCGCGGGCAAGACGACGCTCTTCAACTGCATCTCCGGCGTCATCCGGCCGGATGCGGGCGCGATGTACTTCGATGGGCGCTCGCTGAAGTTCGCGCCGCCGCACGAGCGGGCGCGGTTAGGCATCGCGCGCACTTTCCAGAACCTTCAGCTCTGGAGCTCGATGACGGTGCAGGAGAACCTGACCGTCCCTATCGACGCGCTCAGCAAGCGCAACACGTTCAGCGACGCCCTGCATCTGCCGTTCTCGTCATATGCCGAGCGCGCATCCGCCGAGCGTGCGCGAGCGATCCTTCACGTGCTCGAGCTGGACCAGCACGCCAAGACGCTGGCCGGTGACCTGCCGGCGGGCATCCAGAGACGGGTCGAGATCGGGCGGGCGCTGGCGGGCCGGCCGCAGCTGCTGCTGCTCGACGAGCCCGCAGCGGGCCTCGACGCTCGTGAGACCAGGCACCTGGCGGAGCTGCTGCACACGGTCCGCGAGCGGTTCCACGTCTCGATGCTGCTGGTCGACCACGACATGAGCCTGGTCCTCCCGGTCAGCGATTACGTCTACGTGCTGGACTTCGGCAAGGTGCTTGCCAAGGGAGTGCCGGCCGCGATTCAGAACGACCCGAAGGTGATCGCGGCCTATCTCGGCGAAGAGTCGGGCAAACAGCAGGGCCAAGAACCGGCCCAAGAACCGGCAGCTGTCGTTGCCATGCCAAAGAAGAAGGACGAGGCGCCGCTGCTGGAGGTCGAGCAGCTTGCCGCGGGCTATGGACATCTCGAAGTGATCCGCGACGTGAACCTCGAGGTGCGGCCCGGTGAGGTGGTGGCGTGCATCGGCGCCAACGGCGCGGGCAAGACGACCACGCTGCGCGCGATCTCCGGCATGATCCATCCCCGTTCGGGACGCGTGAGGTTCAACGGACGGGACATCACTGGCAGCTCATCCGAACACATCTCGCGCGAAGGCCTCGTCCACATCCCGGAGGGCCGTGGGCTCTTTCCCAACCTCAGTGTCGAGGACACGCTGCGCTTGGTTGCCAACAGCATCGGGCGTGAGCCGGACCTCCCGATGGCCTACAGGCTCTTCCCGAAATTGAAGGAGCGACGCCGCCAGGCGGTCGGCACCCTTTCCGGTGGCGAGCAGCAGATGGTGGCGCTGGCGCGCGCGGTCCTCGCGCGACCTCGGCTCGTGATGGTGGACGAGATGTCGCAGGGCCTTGCTCCGACTGTGGTGCGTCAGCTGTTCGAGATCATCCGGATGATGCGCGACGAGGGCATCGCGGTGCTGATAGTCGAGCAGTTCGTCGAGTCGGCGCTCGAGGTCGCGGACCGCGCTTACGTGTTCGAGCACGGGACCATCGCCCATTCGGGAAGCGCGGCCGAGCTGCGCGCGGACCGCAAGCTGATCTCAGGCTCGTACCTGGGTAGTGCGGTGGATGGGGCGGCGGTCGCCTCCAACGGCAACGGCCATCACGCGGACCCGGCGCTGATGGAAATCGTGTCGGTGAAGCTGCCCGCGAAGCTCAAGCGGACGCTCGAGGAGCGGGCGGAACAGGAGGGGCGGCCGACCGGGGCGGTGGTGATGGAGCTGCTGGAGAAGGTGAAGCGTGTTTAAGCCCCTCACCCTAGCCCTCTCTTTGCATGCGCTGCGCGCGGCGCCGATGGGGAGAGGGAAACGAGTATTCATCGTGCTCAATACAGCGCTCATGGTGGTCGCCGCAGTGGTGCTGGTGCCGGCGTGGGTGCTGGCGGAAGTACCGCCGAGCTACAACAGCTACGGCTACGCGACTGGCGTTCACTACATCGCGGGCAGCGACGCATTTCCGAACTTCGAACACGGCGCGATCAACAATCGCTACCCGCTGGCGCAGGTCGAGCAGGATGCGAGCCCTTCGTCAACCGCGGTCGCGACGTATGCCGACAGCGGACCGCTGGTCCCCACCGCCGGGTCTGCGTACAACCAGGGCTGCACCACGGGGGACCACCAGCCTCCGAAGGAGATCTGCCAGAACCCGAACAACCAGGTGCCGTATGCGAAATCGACGTATCCCGGCGGTCCGGGCAAGACCCACATCGACAGCTGCAACAACCCGAGCGCATGTCCAGCCGCCGGTGCCGACAGCGAGGCGGCGCAGCTCAACGCCACAGCGTCCGGCTACTACGCAGGTGGGGTGAGCGCGCAGCAGCCGTTCAGCGGCGCCTCAGGCAAGACCAGCACGGTGGTGGACCAGGGCGGAAACCTGATTGTCCTCACGCACTCCGAAGTGCAGAACTGGTCGATGGGCAACGTGCAGGTGAGCAAGGTGATGGTGGACGTCAAGGCCGTGAGCAGCCTCTCCGGCGGCAGCGGTGAAGCGAAGGTGACTGGCGGGCAGGTGACGTTCAACGGCCAGCCGGTCGGCGTCACCGACCAGGGTGTCACCGTCCAGGACAAGCAGCTGATCCCGTGCGCGGCAGTGCCCAAGCCTCCACCGGCGCCGGCCCCGCCGGCCGCGCCGCCGCCGCCTCCTCCCCCTCCGGTGGTGCCGCCAGTGCCTGGGTTGCCGGTGGGTGGTTCCAGCCCGCCGCCGAGCGGTGGCTCGTCGGGTGCCCCATCGGGAGGCGGTCCCGCGCCGAGCACGTGCGTGCCCGGAGTTGACATCACGTACTTCAAGTTCTTCACTGTCGCGCCCACCAAGACCATCGAGGGCAGCCACGTGACCGTCTGGGCAACCGGGCTGCACATCGTCGTGACGCACCCTTCAGCAGGGCCCGGAATGCCCACGCAGAGCACCGAGTACATCCTCGGCGAAGGGTTCGCGGACACCACCGCCGGGACGGGGGCGGGCGGGTCGGACCTGGGGTTTGGCGGGTTCGGTGACTTCGGCGGGTTCGGCGGGTTTGGCGGTTTCGACTCAGGCGGGTTCGGCGCGGATCAGAACCCGGTGGCGGGCGCGGCGAAAGCTCTCGGCACGATGCTGGTTGCCAACAGGGTGCCGCTCGCGTTCATGTTCCTGACGCTGGAGGCGCTGCTGCTCGGCTCTGCCGCGGCCTGGGTGTGGGCGCGCAACACGCCGCTCGAACGAGTTCCGGAGGAGGTGTTGTCGCCATGAGGGTCGCTTACTGCGAGCAGGACAAATGGCAATTCGATCCTCGCTACACGCAGGGCCAGTGTCCGATCTGCGGCTGGGCGCCGGCAGGGGCGCCGAGCGCGCCGAGGTGGCTGGCGCTCGCCAATCGCGTCGACTGGGAGCTGCTCGCACTGTTCCTTTTCGCCGACGCCCTCATCGTGCTCGGCCTGGTGGTCGCCCACGGAGCGGGCCTGCTGCCGGTGCGCTAGAGAAGCGACTCGATGGCTTCGACCAGAGTCGGGTCTTCGGGAGTTACCTTCGAGCGGAAACGCCGCACGACGCGGCCGTCGCGGCCGACCAGGAACTTCTCGAAGTTCCATTTCACGTCTCCTGCTTTGCCGGCGTCGTCGGGAAGCTCGCTGAGGATGGCGTACAGCGGGTGTTGATTGCCGCCCTTGACGTCGAGCTTGGCAAACAGCGGAAACGTGACGCCGTAGTTCACGCTGCAGAACTCCTGGATCTGCTCGGCGGAGCCAGGCTCCTGGCTGAAGAACTGGTTGCTTGGGAAACCGAGGACCGTGAAGCCGCGCTCCGAATACTTTTCGTAAAGCTTCTCGAGGCCCGCGTACTGCGGGGTGAAACCACATTTCGAAGCGACGTTCACCGCGAGGACGACTTTGCCGGCGTACTCGGCAAGCTTTGCCTGTTTGCCGTCGAGCCGCGGCAGCTCGACCCCATAGATCGATTGCGCCTGTGCTTGGGCCATACGAATCAGAAGTTGCGGCCGGCGGCGCCTATTCCTTGCAGCAGGCGGTAGCGGTGCTCCGGCCGGCCAGGGCCGCCATAGCGCATCGTGAGCTCGGCCTTGCCGAGCTGGCAGAGGTGGTCGAGATAGCGGCGGGCGGTCACGCGGCTTAGCCCTGCCGCATCCGCGACGGCCGCGGCGGCCAGGCCGGAGTCCGAGCGGCTCAGCGCCTGGACGATCAGGTCGAGCGTGGAGTCGGAGAGCCCCTTCGGCAGCGATTCGTTGCGGGCCGTTCGCAGGGCGCCGAAGATCCGGTCAACGTCTCCTTGCTCGGCGTGGCCGATGCGTGTCATGCGAGCGTGGGCGGCGGCGTAGGAGAGGAGCTTTTCTTCGAAGATCGGAAAGAGAAACGGCTTGATGAGGTAGTGGACGACGCCGCCGCGCATCGCGGCGCGAAGGCTCTCGACCTCGCGCGCGGCGGTGATCGCGATGACGTCGACAGGCGGGTGTTCCTCCTCGCGCAGGCGCCGCAACACCTCGAGACCTGTCATGTCGGGCAGATAGATGTCGAGCAGGACCAGATCGGGGCGCAGCTTGTCGACCGATTCCAAGGCCGCGGCTCCGCTGTGGGCGAGGCCCGCGACCTCAAAGCCTGCCACCCGCTCCACGTATGCGGAATGCAAGTCGGCCACCCGGAAATCATCATCGACGACAAGCGCGCGAATCATGTGATCGCCGCCACCTTCAGGGGAACGTGCACCGTGAATTCCGCGCCTCCGGCGTTGCGCACTGTCACCTCGCCGCCATTGCGGTGTGCCACCTGACGTACGAGTGCGAGACCGAACCCGCGGCCCCGCCGAGGTCCCGGTTTGGTGGTGAAACCTTCTTGAAAGATCTGACCGTCGACCCCCTCGGGTATGCCGGCGCCGGAGTCGTGAACTTTCATCACCAGCTCACCGTCCTGCTCTGTCACCGAAACGCTGACCCATCTCTCGCCAGGCGAAGCTGCGGCTGCGTCGAGGCCATTGTCGATGAGGTTGCCCAGCAGCGTGATCAATTCCTCAGGGTCGAGTGAGCTGCGCGTCATCACGGTGTCGTCGCTGACCCGAAGCTCGATACCCCTTTCCGACGCGACTGCGGCTTTGGCGAGGAGCAATGCGCCCAGCACCGGGTCGCCTATGCGATCGAGCAAGGATTCGGTCAGCTCCTGGTGCAGGCCGGACGTTTGAGCGATGAGCTTCATCGCGTCGTCACCACGTCCCAGCTGCACGAGGCCGGCGATGGTGTGCAGGCGGTTGGCGAACTCGTGTGCCTGCGCTCGCAGCGCGTCGGTCAGGCTGTCCAATCCGAGACCCCGCGCGAGGCCCGTGAGCTCCGTCGAGTCGCGCAGCGTCGCGACGTGGCCGACCTCGCGTCCTCGGACGCTGATAGTGCGCCGGCTCGCGACGAGAACACGATCGCCCGCGAGCAGAACCTCGTCCTGGTCATTGAGACCGCCGGACAGGAACTTCAAAAGGCGTCCCTGCGGCAGAACCTGCGACAGCTTGCGCCCGACGCAATCCGCCGGCAGGTTGAGCAGCCGCCGAGCCTCGTCATTGGCCAGGGTGATGGTGCCATTGCGGTCGGTAGCGATGGCGCCCTCGTGGATTCCCTGCAAGCTGGCCTCTCTTTCTTCGAGCAGCCCCGCTATCTCGTATGGCTCGAGGCCGAAGGTCTGGCGCTTCAGGCGCCGAGCCAGCAGGATCGATGCGGCCACACCGAGGGCGAGCGACAGAAGCACCGTCGTGACGAAACTCGGCAGCTCGCCCAGCAGCTGCTGGTCGACGGTGGTCTCGCTGTAACCGACTGACACCTCACCGAACACCTGCCCATTGCGCATGAGCGGCGCCTTGCCACGGGCGGATAGACCGAGCGAGCCGCGCTGGATGCCGACCCATGTGCCTCCAGCCAGGACCTCTGGTGGAATTCCTGTGCCGACCGGCTTGCCGATCAGCGCCGCATTCGGATGCGAGTAGCGAATGCCCTCGCGGTTCGTGACCACTACGTAGAGCGCGCCGGTCGACGTCCGGACTGCTTCCGCGAGCTTCTGGATCCGGCCGTCAGGGTCGCCTGCGATCAACGCCGTCACGACGTCATCGTTCGAGGCCACCGATTGGGCGATGACAAGGGCGCGCTGCTCGTAATGGCGGTCGAGGTCTTGCCTCTCGTGCCAAACGGAAGCGGCGGCGCCGATCAGCGCCGAGAGCAAGATGATGGCGACCTGGAAGACCAGGATTTGGTAGGCGAGCGGGAGCCTGGTTTTCACCTGGGTTTGATCTCGCGAGGATAGTACGTCCAGCCTCCTGGAGGCCGAGACCAAAACGACCAAAACGGCCACAACGACCGCATCCGTTGCGCTTCGCCTGGGGGGACGCCAGAGTCGCCTGGTGCCTCCTGCGATTGAGCTTCATGGCGTCACCAAGCGTTTCCTCACCCCCTCCGGCGCGGTCTTCACCGCGCTGCGGGACCTCGAGATGGTGGTCCAGCCCGGTGAGTTCTGTGCCGTGGTCGGCCCGACCGGGTGCGGCAAGTCGACCACGCTGGCCCTGATCTCAGGCCTCGAGAGCGCCAGTGAGGGCCAGGTCACCGTCTTCGGCGAACCCGTGACCGGCATCGCCAAGGGGATGGGCTACGTGTTCCAGACGGACGCGGTCTTTCCCTGGAAGACCGTGCTCGACAACGTGGCGGCCGGGCCGCGCTACCACGGGGTGGCCACTCGCGACGCTCGCGAGAAGGCCCGGGAGTGGATCTCGCGCGTGGGGCTCTCGGGGTTCGAGGACCGCTATCCGTACCAGCTGTCCGGTGGAATGCGAAAGCGCGTCGCGCTAGCGCAGAGCCTGATCAACGAGCCGCGGATCCTTCTGATGGACGAGCCGTTCAGCGCGCTCGACGTGCAGACACGAGCGTTGATGGAGAACGAGCTGCTCTCCCTGTGGGCCAACTCGCACGCGTCGGTGGTGTTCGTGACCCACGACCTCGAGGAAGCGATCGCGCTGGCGGATCGCGTCTTTGTGATCAGCGCGGGACCCGGGACGGTGAAGGCGAACTATCCGGTCCCGCTGCCGCGGCCTCGCAATGTGACGGAGATCCGCATGCAGCCGCAGTTCAGCGAGATCTACAGCGAGATCTGGAACGACCTGAAGGACGAGGTCCTGGTGAGCTATGAGCGGCAGAAGCGCAGCGGCGCGGCTTGACGAGGTGACGGCGGAGGCGGGCTCAGCGCAGGCTGCAGCGCCGGTCACGGACCTCTCGGCCCAGCGCATACGCGCGCGCCGGCAGCGCCAGCTCACCGTCTTCGGGCTGCGCATTCTGACGGCGGTCATCGTGCTGGGTGCGTGGGAGCTGTCCACCCGGTACCTGCCGACGATCGTCGACCCCTTCTTCTGGGGCCAGCCATCGGGCATCTGGCACCAGCTGGTGGTCTGGGTCACCGACGAGACCGCGCTCGGCCCGCTGTGGAAGCAGGTCCTGGTCACGATGGAGGAAACGGTCGGGGGATTCATCGTCGGCACGATCTCTGGTGTGGTGATCGGCGTGATGATGGGCCGCAACCGGCTGCTCTCCGACGTCTTCTCGATCTACATCAAGGCCGCGAACGCGATCCCGCGCGTGGTCCTGGGCGCGCTGTTCGCCATCTCACTCGGACTCGACATCCGCTCGAAGATCGCGACCGCGGCGGTGCTCGTGTTCTTCGTGGTGTTCTTCAACGCGTTCCAGGGCGTGCGTGAGGTCGAGCGCAACCTCATCGCCAACGCGCGCATCCTCGGTGCCAACGATCGAAAGTTGACCACCGAGGTCATCATCCCGTCGGCGTTGAGCTGGATCATCGCCAGTCTCCACATCAGCTTCGGCCTGGCGTTGGTCGGCGCCGTAGTCGGCGAGCTGTTCGGAGCGACTGAAGGAGTGGGAGAGCTGATCTACAGCGCCGAGCACAACTTCAACGCCAACGGAGTCTTTGCGGGGATGCTCTTGCTCGCCACTATGGCGCTGATAGCGGAAGCAATCATCACCGCGCTTGAAGACCGCCTGATCAAATGGCGGCCGCCAGCAGTGGGAAGCGAAATCCAGATTTAGAAGGAGTGGTGTGTATGCGCTTTTTGATCCGTCCGTTGTCAATCGTCATTGGTGCGCTGTTCGTCCTGACCGCGTGCGGGGGCACTTCAGCCCCGGTCGCGGACAACTCGCCGGTCGACCTCAAGATCATGGTCGGCGGCATGAGCAAGCAGATCTATCTTCCGAACAAGTTGACCGAGATCCTCGGTTACTTCAAGGAGCAGAACCTCAACGTCACGCTGATCGACGAGCAGTCGGGACAGTCGTCTGAGGAAGAGGTAATCGCCGGCAACGTGCAGGCCGGTTCAGGCTCGTACAGCCACGTCCTCGAGCTGCAGCCCAAGGGCAAGTTCATGACGCAGGTGGTCCAGTTCCAGATCGCACCGGGCGAGGCGGAGATGGTCGATTCCAGGAAGGCGGATACGATCAAGACAGCCGCTGACCTCAAGGGCAAGAACCTGGGAGTGACCTCGCTCGGCTCGGGCACGCACACGATCACGCTGGCGCTATTGGGGCGCGCAGGGTTGACCGGCACGGACGCGAAGTTCGTGGCGGTGGGCGCCGGCAACACGTTCATCGCGGCAATCAAGCAGCAGACCATCGTCGCCGGTATGACCACCGAGCCGACCATCTCGCGGCTGCTCAAGACGGGCGACGCCAAGGTGCTGATCGACCTGCGCACGCCCGCAAAGACGCGCGAAGCGCTGGGCGCCGACTACCCGTTCATCGGAATCTTCATGATGAGCGACTACGTCAACAGCCACAAAAACGTAGTGCAGCGGCTGGTCAACGCCTACGTCAAGACACTGAAGTGGATGAAGGCCCACACCGCATTGGAGATTTCCGAGAAGATGCCGGCCGACTACTACGCGGGTGACAAGGACATGTACGTGACCGCGCTCGACGGTCAGAAGGATTCGTTCACGGCGGACGGCATCATGCCGGCGGCCGGAGCGGCGAACGCGCTCGACATCGAGCTCAAGTATGTGAAGGACATGAAGGGCGCGACAGTCGACCTCGCCAGGACGTACACCAACGAGTTCGCGAAAGCCGCCAAGTAACCAGACACTTCCCCACAAGCGTGAGGACCGGGCCATGCGCGGCCCGGTCCTTCTTCTAGGTCTTCTTGATCTGGACCTCGTAGCCGTCCTTGGTGGGGTTGACCTCGACGTCGCCCGCCTTCACGCGGAGGCCGTCATCGGCGCGCGTGGCAATGATCGAGCCCTCGAAGACGAGCTCTTCGAACTTCCAGGTTTTGCCCTGCTTCTTCATCTTGACCACCACCCCGCCGGGGCTCCGCCATACCCCTTCGCCGGAGGGCCTGAAGCCCCTGGTGACCAGCTCGCCGAGCTCGTCGGGGATGACCTCGGGCGGGGGCTTGGGGGCGGGCCAGGCGACGGGCTTGTCGGGGTCCGATGGAGCAGGTGGCTTGGTGGGGGGCCGTCTCAGTCGAGCTTGTTCGAGGGAGAGCTTGAGCAGCTCGGAGCCCTCGTCCTGGGCGAAGAAGGCGCCGGAGATGCGGGCTTGGTCCTGCGAGCGGCGGATGCAGTTGTTGCAGTCGGCTTCGGCGTCGACGGCGGCGTAGGTGGCGGCGGCGAGGGTCTGGCCGCAAAGGGTCGTGACGGGGCCGCTCTTGGGGACCTTCGGCGTGAGGTGGATGCGCCCGCCGGTTTTCCTGCGGACCGACTCGAGCTTGACCTGCTGGACGCCCATCGCGGTAATGATGGGCGTCCGGTGGTCTACTTACCTGGCTTTGGCCGCCTGAGCGTTGCTGATCTTGGCGGCGCGGGTCTTACTCATACCTTTCTTCTTGAGCGCCTCATAGGTTTTGGGTCGCTTGATCGAGGGCCCTGGCTTTTTCCCCGGCATGCGTCTCCTCCTTTCCCTTGTTTGAGGGCAAATCGTCACCCGGAAAGAAACGCGCAGAGAGAGGGGAGTCCTCGAAAAAAGACCTGTCGCAGACGTCGGGTACACGCACTCTCGTGGGCGCTTATGTATCAACTCCGATGGCCATGCTCGCACCATCGTTCATCTCAACCGCGAGCCGGATGGCCATCAGAAGCCAGCTCGACGCCTTGCGCGTTGGGGACGCGCGGCGCGCGCTCGCCGGGCTCCCGGCACCCGGCGACTACAAGGTGCTGATCAAGCCGATGCGGTACCGGAAGAGCCCGAGCCTGTCGGGTCTATGCGAATTCGACGAGCGGCGCATCATCCTGCGGATGCCCGAGCCGTTTCGTCCATTCGACGAGGTCGTGTACCACTCCGCCCGGCGCGCGCCTGTGCCTGGGATGCGGTTCATCTGGCTGTCGGAGAACGTCAGCTTTCGCACGCGGCGAGATGTGCTCCGCTTCCTCTACTTGCATGAATGGCTGCACTGGTACTTGCGAGAGGTCCTCGGACGACGGGCGATGGCGGAGGCTGCGTGCGACAGGTTCGCGCTGCGCAACTTCCGGCGCCGCGAGGTGACGCTCGACGACGTCCAGGCGGCCCTGCAAGGCTGCCGGTCTCAGCTGGTGCCGGAGCTCCTGCTCGCCGCCTGACCCCGAAGGTTCGGCAGCGGGGTGAGGTTCGCCTCGACCTGCTTGCGCAGATACTCGAAGTCGGGCGGCAGCGAGAGCTTTTCGCCGAGGGTTTCCTTGGGCTCATCGGACGTGAAGCCGGGGCCTTTGGTCGCGATCTCGAACAGGACGCCACTCGGCTCCCGGAAGTAGATCGAGCGGAAGTAGAAGCGGTCGATCACGGGGGTCGGGTTTTCGCCCCCCTCGATCACGCGGTTGCGCCAGCCCTGGTGGTCGGCCATGGTCGAGGACCACGCGACGTGGTGCACGGTGCCTGCACCGCCGAGGCCGCGATGCGCTGGAGCTTCGTCATAGATGTAGTAGGAGCCGCGGTCGGTGCCGCGCGATTCGTATGAGGTGGCGGCGGTGGCCGTGAAGCCCAGGGTGTCGGTGAGGAGCCGGCGGCTGGCTTCGGGGCGGGCCGAGTAGGCGCGCACGCCGGCGAAACCCTGGAGGGCGAACTCCTGTGGGATCTCGGGGTGGTTGGCGACGAGAGGCTTGTCGGTGGTCGGCTGCGCCGTGAGCTCGAGGCCGAGTCCCTCGGGGTCCTCGAAGCGAAGGATGTCGCCTTGGCGGGTGGACTTGATGCCCTGGGCGCCGAGCCGCTTGGCCCAGAAATCCAGGGCCTCCGGCGAGCCGACCCGCATCGCGATCGTGTGGATCATTCCCGCGCCGGCGCGTCCGCGGACCAGGCCGGGGTATTCGAAAAAGGTCATGTCGGCGCCGGGGCTGCCCTCCTCGTCGGCATAGAAGAGGTGGTAGACGCTCGGGTTGTCCTGGTTGACGGTCTTCTTGACCAGACGCATGCCCATCACGCCCTCGTAGAAGAGGAGGTTCTTGGTCGCGTCGGCGGTGATCGAGCTGATGTGGTGGATTCCGTCCAGCTTTTCCATTGTCTATCTGTACCCAGAACTGGGTGAGTTTTGTTCCGGGCCGTAACAGACCGGCCGGTTCGGACGTAGAACCGTTACGAAGCTTGGACTCGGACCTGACGGTGCGCCTCGAGCGGGCGAAGGCGGGCGACGGCCACGCGTTCGATGAGCTGCTCGCGCCCGTCCTCGATCCGGCATTCCGGCTCGCGATGACGATGCTGAAGGACAGAGGGGCGGCTGAGGATGCGGTGCAGGAGGCGGCCCTCAAGGCGTGGCGCACGCTGGGCCGCTTTCGGGCCGGCGCTGAGCTACGGCCGTGGTTTCTGGCGATCGTGGCCAACGAGTGCCGGACGGCGCGGCGGGGCCGGTGGTGGGGTGTATTGCGGTTTGGCGACTCGGGCCGTTTAGGCCGCGGTTCTACCTCCGACCGGAGGTGGGCCGAGCGTCTCGACCTGGACGCGGCGCTGGACCGGCTGGCTCCGCAACACCTGCTCGCCTTGACTCTGTATTACCACCTGGATTTGCCGATCGAAGAGGTCGGGCGAGTGCTGGGTTGCTCTGTTGGCGGCGCGAGGCAGCGCGTACATCGGGCGCTTGTGGCGCTACGTCCGGGCATGGCCCTGGAGGTTGATGCATGAGGCAGGACGAGGACGAGGTTCGGCGGGCGCTCGAGGCGCGCAGCAGTGAGGTATCACCGGAGTTCCGGGCGCGGTTGAGCGGGGCTTTGCAGGGCGGACGGCCGGCGGTGAACGCGATGCCGGCGATCGCCGCGGCGATGGCGATCATCATCGCCCTGGGGTCGGTTGGGATTTTGATGATGGCGCGGAGCGCACGCAGTGTGTCGCACCAAGGACCGGCGAGCGTGAGCCGGCTGAATTCACCGCCCGCGGTGCCGGAGAGTCGTGACGCGGGACTCTTTGCGCCGTCGACCAAGGTGGTATGGGCACTGGTCGGTGGCAGCCTGCTTTTCCGCTCGACAGATCAGGGCAACACGTGGGAGCAGCGCTCGTTACCGGCGTGGGTGCCGAGTGGTCGGTTTGAGGTTTCGTTCGTGGATGACCGGCAGGGTTGGCTCTATCGCGCGGGCGTGCGACTTCCGCAGTGCACGGACTCAGGGGCTGAGATATGGCGCACGACGGATGGCGCTGCGACCTGGAAGCCGGTAATGGTCGGTACGTGGACCAACAACAACGCGAAGGAGCCGGAATGCAAAGCAGGGCTCTCTTTCACTGACCCCCAGCATGGCTTCATCGCCTCGGTGGTTACTAGTCGCCTGACGATCTATCGCACTTTGGACGGGGGGAAGAACTGGACCGGAGCAGATCTGCCGGATGCACCCTCAGCGCCGGGAATCTCGCAGCGTGCGGGGTTGGTCAAGAAGATCGGCAACTCGATGTATGTGGTGGCGTCCAGCACGCAAGGGCCAGGCACGCAGGTGTATCGGTCCACTGATGGTGGCGCCACTTGGTCCTGGTTGACCACAGTCCCGTCGATCTGGGTCGTCACGGTCACCGAGTCACGGTGGCTGCTGCTCGATATGCCAGGCTTCTCCATCGAGACGACCACTGCGGGTCAGCAGTGGCATCCGTACGCGTCCGATTTCAACTTCGGTTCCTCTCCTGTCTTCGGCGACTCCCGGGTCGGGTACGCCGACGCAAACGGTGCGCTACTACGCACGTTCGACGGCGGCCTTCATTGGGAGAGGATCTCGACTCCGGGGCTGCCCAAGCTGGACCTGCTTCCCATTACCGATCCTGGCTTCACTTGCCGGCTTCCAGTAGGCACTGGTTCTCCTAGCAGTCGCTCGAACGGAGGATTCGTAGCTGTGCCGAGGGGCAGTTTTGAACTTGATCCAGCCGCGTCAATGTTGACGGGAGAACAACAATCAGTTGAAACGTCAGTCAAGCCCGTACTCAAGGGCTCCAGCGGAATTGCCTTTGACGTTCCATTTTCACGATGGGTTCCCGCAAGTCCGGAGGTCATCTCTAGTGACGGATCGCAGTACGCATGGACCGAGCGCGAAAGTCATGGTCTGCTTCACGTGACGAAGGTCGCCGACGGAAGTGATCGAACCTTCGCCGCTGCTCCCCCTCCTGACCTGCAGGGTCACGGCCCGGCTATCCCAGTTCCGATTGGCATCACCACGGAGAGCGTGTTCTTGACCTACGGATGGGAGGGCACGTCGGGCGTGTGGCGCCTGGACCTCGCGAGCGGCTCACTCATCAAGCTCACCGGGCTGCCTTCACCAAGCTACGGCGCCGGGACCATCTGGTTGGAGTTGACGCGTGGCCCCAACCAAGTCGGAATGTATTCCGACGGAGATACGCTCTCGCGCTTGGACCTGAGGTCTGGCGCAGTCCAGGATTGGTTCCATCGTGACAACGTCGTCGTTCGCTATCTTGGCTTCGAACTGGAGGGAAACCCATGGGTGCTTACGGGCACATTTCGCGCTATCGATCCGCGTGTCTTCGAGATCTGGAGAGTCCGCGGCCCTGGGCAGGCAGACCTCGTACTTTCAGGCCAGCAGGTTTCCCGCGTGATCACTGACAAGCACGGCACCTGGTTCGCCAACGGAAGCGGCGTCTACCTATATTCGAGTGGCCGACTACAGCGGGTCTCGTCAGCTTCAGTCGGCGAAGTCGTCGGTCCTTGCTTGTAATGATCGGGTCCAGCTGACGTGAGGCTGTTTCGGTCACGGTCGAGCGGAACGCCGGAGAGTGAGCGGCCGGCACGGAGTGCGGTGCCGGCGGCCGCGGCAGCCATCGCGATCATCATCGCCCTGGGGTCGGTTGGGGTCTTCTGGATGGCCCGGGGTGCGAATTGGATCTCTTACGGAGGCCCGAGCAGCGCGGCCCGGCTCTCATCGCCGACACCGACGAACGTGAAGAAGAGCGCGATGCCTATGGATAGGGCCGCCCAGTTCAGCGCGCCGTCGGCCAACGTGGTGTGGGCGTCTCTCGCCGGGTTTGAGCTTTCCCGCTCGACCGATCGAGGCAATACGTGGGAACAGCGCCGTCTGCCGCCCGCCGCCGGCGATGCCAGCATGATGGGAGAGGTTTCGTTCCTGGACGCACGCCAGGGCTGGTACTCGAGAGGTACTTTGGCCCCTTGGACGACAGCGTGCGGCGGGGAAGCGGTTGAAATCTGGCACACGAGTGATGGCGCTGCGACCTGGTCTCGGCAGAGCCCCGGTGCGATCGTAGCCGGAGCGTGCGAGGGGCTGTCCTTCATCGACCCTTCTCACGGGTTCCTAAGCTCGTGGGGCACGGGGAACAGCCCCACGATCTACCGAACCTCCGACGGCGGCCGGTCGTGGGTGGGCGCGACGCTGCTCGACCCACCAGGCTTCAAGACCCAGACCTATGCAACTCTTCGAGCCGGACGGGTGAAGGCATTCGGGAGCACGTTGCTGGTAGCCGCGTCGATGGGTGCTCCGCAGGACGAGTACATCTTTCGCTCGACGGATGGCGGAGCGACATGGACATACGTCGCCCGTTCAGACTCCCGAGAGAACAGGGTGATGTTCGTTACCGAGTCGCGCTGGGTCATCCTCCTTGCTCAGCTCGAAACCATAGACTCCGGCAGAATCTGGCATTCGTACTCGTCCGATTACTTGCTGCCCGCGCCGTATTCATCTGAGGTCGTCTTTGCTGAGTCACTGGTTGGCTATGGGACCGCGCTCGGAGGGATTCAGCGAACGGTGGATGGGGGAGCGCACTGGGTGAGGATCGCCATGCCGGGTACGAGTCCACCTGACCCGGCGCTTTCGACCTACCGCTGGCCCAATGTTCCTGTGGGCAGGATCGGCGCAGGGCTCACGTACGACGCGAAGCACGGATACCTGCTGATGTTCGGGGGCAGCACTTGGGTGTCAGACTCGGTATCGTCGCCCCCAGGCTTCATCGAAACTAATCGCTTACTCAAGTTCCTCTCGAATGAGACCTGGATCTGGGATGGCAACCACTGGACTCTTCTTCATCCACCAAAATCACCTCCGCCTGGCGCTTTCCTGGCCATGGCGTACGATCCCCAAAGCCAGCGAGTGATCGTCATTGGGGCTAACGGTCTTGCCATGTGGGCGTGGGACGGCACCAACGACTGGGTCCAGCTGACGTGACGAAGGTTCGGTCCGGCTCGAGCGGGGTGCCGGCGGCCGCGGCGGTCATCGCGATTCTCCTCGCGCTAGGGTCGGTTGGGGTCTTGCTGATGGCGCGAGGTGCGAATCGGGTGTCATACGTTGGCCCGGTGATCGGGGATCGATACACGGTCGTCACCTCGTTGATGGCCGCCAAGGGTGGACGGCTAAACGCTTGCTATGCCATGCCGCTGCCAGCCATACCCATCGGATGTGAGGGCGTTGAGGTCACGAATGTCGACGTCCAGGCGATACCCGGTGTCATCACCTACAAAAACGGAACCGTTGGGACCCCCGCCGTGATGCTGGTTGGAACGTGGGACGGGCGGGCGCTGCACCTCACCGAGCAACCGCGGCAAACGACGCTCAATGGAACGCAGCCGCAACTGATCGTTCAACCGCCACCCCCATCGACTGGCAAGCCTGTTGGGCAGGTATTGGACGAGCTGAGACGCGACTCTGAGGATTTGAGGAAGCGCGGAATTGTGATGTTGAGTTGGGGCCAGGCCAAAGATGGAGTGGAGGTGACCCTGGCCGTCGCCGACCCCAAGTCGGTCCAGTATCTCTACGACACGTACGGGCGGATGCGCATTCTGGGCTGGCTCCAGCCAATTGGTTCGCAGAGCCTCCCCTCGCCGACTCCGACGATGGTGGAGAAGACGCCGATCTTCACGCCGGCGGTCGCGCAGCTGAGCGCGCCGTCTGCCGAGGTGGTGTGGTCGTTGTTCGCGGGCTATGACCTCCTACGCTCGACCGATGGCGGCAACATGTGGGTACGACGCCCGCTGCCGCCCGTCGCCGGTGGAGGCGGGATACCGGAGATGTCGTTCGTCAGCGCCCAGGAGGGCTGGTGGGCGAAAGCCGGAGTGCCTGAGACGCAGTGCAACGGCCAGGGGGTCCAGATCTGGCACACGACCAATGGAGCGGCGACCTGGTCTCAAGTGGGAACGAAGGGGCTCGGATACGAATATTGCAAGCAAGGCCTGTCCTTCGTCGACGCGACGCATGGCTTCCTTGCGGCGTGGGACCCAAACCACAGCCCGACCATCTACCGAACCATCGACGGGGGCGGGACATGGTCGGGTGCAACTTTGCCCGATCCACCTGGCTTCGTGACACAGGCGGGCGGCGTTTCTCTGCGAGCCGGGCTGGTCAAGAGCTTCGGCGGCACGCTGCTCGTGGTGGCTTCATGGGGCGGCCAGCGGGCCGACTACGTGTTTCGCTCGAATGACGAGGGAGCGAGCTGGGGCTACGTCGCCACCATCACCAACAGACCAGGCGGCCTCGCGTTTGTCACCGCTTCGCGGTGGCTGAAGATCGGCAACAATTCGTCAGCGTTCGAGACTACCGATGCCGGCAAGACCTGGCACTCGTTCGCGACCGACTACTCGGATGCCGTCACCGCGTCGAGCGAGGCAAGCGTATTCGTCTTTGTTGATGAGCTTGTCGGTTACGGGACGTTTCACGGTGGGGTCCGCAGAAGTGTTGACGGCGGCTCGCACTGGATAACGCTCAAAACGCCCTGGCCCAGCGCTCCAGCAACTCCCTCAGGCACGGCGGGCGGCGGGCGAGCGAGCGGAAGCCGACTTGCCTCACCCCTTCCGCCTCAAACGGTGAGTTGGCCCACCTACGCGTCAACGGTGTTCGGCTACTCGTTGAAATATTCACCCCGGTGGTTTGACCTCGGAAGCTTCGGCCTTGATAGCGAGCACTATTTCTCGAACAACAAGGATGCCGGTGCGCCAATCACCATGGGTCCGGATGGTGTGTTCGTGGGCATCAGCGCTGACTGTTTTTACATGGTGGGACCTGGCACGTTGATTAGCCGGGCAAACATTGTCGTAGACAAGATTCCCGCCGTCCGCTATGTCTTCAAGTCAACAACTGTCGGCGGGACGCTTTTCGCTGCAGAGGTGACGGTCGAGCCGGGATCGTACTGCTACCGCATATCGATGATCGGCTACGGACAAAGCGCTGTTGAGGCCAATCTGGCCGATTTTGACTTGATGCTGCAAACGGTGGGATTCTCCCCACGCTCGGCGCCGGCAGCGAGCCCTAGACCAACGCACCCGCCAACAAACTAGTTTCGTTCGGCGGGCGGATCCGTAGAATCGGTCGGCTAATGCAAATCAAGGTCGTGGGGCTCGACGGGGACGACACGCTGTGGCACAACGAGACGCGTTTCGTCCTCACGCAGACGGCGTTCAACGATTTGCTGCACAGGCACGTGCCCGATGCCGATGTCGAGGGGCACCTCTCCGAAGTGGAGATGAAGAACCTCGGCATTTACGGATATGGCGTGAAGGCTTTCACGCTTTCGATGATCGAGTCGGCGATCCAGCTGACCGGAGGGAAGATTCCGGCTTCGGACCTCGAGGTGCTCCTCGGCTGGGGCCAGCGCATGCTCATGGAGCCGACAGAGCTCCTTGATGGAGTGGAGGCGGCGCTGCGGGAGCTGAATGGTCGCTATGACCTGCTGCTGATCACGAAGGGAGACCTGTTCGACCAGGAGAGCAAGCTCGCGCGGTCGGGCCTGGCCGATCTGTTCTCTGGTGTTGAGATCTTGAGCGAGAAGAACCCTGAGTCGTACAGGACGATCCTCAAGCGGCGAGGGATCAAGGCGGAGGAGTTCGTCATGGTCGGGAATTCGCTGAAGTCCGACATCGCGCCGGTCCTCGCGCTGGGGGCGCGGGCGATCCATATCCCGTACCCCGTGACGTGGCATCACGAGGTGGTGCCGGAGGAGTCGCTGCCGAAGTCTCGGTGGCAGAAGCTCGACAACATCGGCGAGCTCGGCCGGTTGCTGGCTGACCTCTAGCCTTTACGCGTCCCGCCGCCGGTCATCAGGAGGCCGAGGCGTTCTTCGGGCGCGTCCGCCGGCTCGATGCTTACGATTTGGCCCTCGTAGATCACGGCGATGCGGTCGGACAGTGAGCGAATTTCGTCCAGCTCGGCCGAGACGAGCAGCACCGCAGTCCCTTCGTCCCGCTCGGCGACCAGGCGGCGGTGGATGAACTCGATGGCGCCGATGTCCACGCCGCGCGTGGGTTGGGCGGCCAGCAGCACGCGCGGCCTGCTCGCCATTTCCCGCGCGACGATGATCTTCTGCTGGTTGCCACCAGAGAGGTTCCGGGCGGCGGTCTCGATGGTCGGCGTGCGGATGTCGAACTCCTTGACCAGGCGCTTGGCCCACTCCTTGATCGCGACCAGGCGCAGCACCAGCTCGCGCCACGAAAATTGCGGTGAGCGCTGGCGGCCCAGGATGAGGTTGTCGGCGACCGAATAGTTGAGCACGAGACCCGTGCCGCGCCGGTCCTCGGGAATGAATGCGATGCCCGCTTCGCGCTCGGTGCGCGCGTCGAAAGTGGTGACGTCCTTGTCGCCGAGGAGCACGCGGCCGCCGGTGGCGCGACGTGTGCCGGCCAGCACCTCGACGAGCTCGCTCTGCCCGTTGCCCTCCACGCCGGCGATCCCGAGGATCTCGCCCTGGTGGAGCTCGAACGAGACTCCTTTCAAGGCGGGCACGCCGCGGTCAGAGCTGGCGGTCAGGTTCTCCACCTTGAACGTCACGTCTCCCGGCTTGGCGGGCTTCTTGTCCACGCGCAGCAGGACTTCGCGGCCGACCATCAGCGTGGCGATCTCCTGCTCGGTCGTGTCCTTGGTGACAAGGTGGCCGACCACCTTGCCTCGCCGCATCACTGTGATGCGATCTGAAATCTCGAGCACCTCGCGCAGCTTGTGGCTGATGAAGATGATCGTCTTACCGCTCTTGACCAGGTCGCGGAGGACGGCGAAGAGCTCCTTGCTCTCCTGCGGAGTGAGGACTCCAGTGGGCTCGTCGAGGATCACTATGTTCGCCCCGCGGTACAGCACCTTCACTATCTCGACGCGCTGCTGCAAACCGACAGGCAAATCGCCGGTGCGCGCTTCGGGGTCGAGGCGGAGGCCGTATCGCTTGGTCAGCTCGGCGATCTCCTTGCGCGCGCGAGCGTGGTCGTAAAAGCCTGGACCGGAGACGGGCTCGCGGCCGAGCATCACGTTCTCGCCTACGGTGAAAACCGGGATGAGCATGAAGTGCTGGTGGACCATGCCGATGCCGTGCGCGATCGCGTCGCGCGGACCGCCGATGTGGGCGGGCTTGCCGTCGATGAGGATCTCGCCCTCGTCCGCGTGCAGCAATCCGTAGAGAAGATTCATCAGCGTGGTCTTGCCCGCCCCGTTCTCGCCGACCAGCGCGTGGATCTCGCCGGCGCGGACTTCGAGGTCGACCTTGTTGTTGGCGACCACGCCCGGAAATGCCTTCGTGATGCCCTTCATCTCGACCGCTATCGACTCGGTCATTCGGTCCCCGGTGCGTATGGCACGCCGTCGGCCGCCGGCGGGATGCTGCGGCCCACCACGCCGGCCAGCACGATGAGCGTGAGCAAGTACGGGAGCATGCTCAGCAGATAGGGCGAGACGTGGATGATCGAGTTCGCGTCGTAGATCGCCTGGCCGAGTCCGAAGATGAGGCAGGCGACGAAGGCGCCGCCCGGTGTCCACTTGCCGAAGATCATCGCCGCGAGCGCGATGTACCCGCGACCGTCTGTCATGTTCGGCACGAACGTGTTGGACACGCCGATCGCGAGAAAGGCGCCGGCGAGGCCTGACAGCAGGCCGCTCGTGATGACCGCGCTGTAGCGGATGACGTAGACGTTGATGCCGGCGGTATCGGCTGCTTGAGGGTGCTCACCGACGGCGCGGATCCGAAGGCCGAGGCGGGTCCGGAAAAGGATGATGTGGACGAGCACGAGCAGGACGATGGCTGCGTAGACGATGACGTTCTGCTGAAACAGCACACGGCCGAGGAATGGGATCGCGTCGAGGATCGGGATGTTCAGCGTGGGTAGGAGCTCGTCAGGGCCGACGTGGCCGACGTCCTTCTGGCCGTACAGCCGGTTGATGAGGAACACAGTCAAGCCCGCGGCGAAGATGTTGATCGCGATCCCGCTGACGATCTGATCGGCGCGGTAGCGGATCGACACCACCGCGTGGATCAGCGCCATCAGGCCGCCCGCGATGATGCCGACCAGCGCTCCAAGCCATGGGTTGTGCCAGGCCAGGTCGGCGACGACCGCGAAGAAGGCGCCGGTCAGCATCATGCCCTCCATGGCGATGTTGACCACGCCGCTGCGCTCCGAGATCACGCCGCCGAGGGCCGGCAGAAGGAACAGGACCGACGCGGCGAGCGTCGCGTGCCAGAGGTCGGCGGTCAGCAGCAGGTGGCCGATGTCGGAAAGGAAGGTCATGGCGCCCTCGCGGGCTCAGGCGGGGGGCGGCCGAACCTGGGCAGTTTGATGGTGCGCAGGAAGTTGGCAGCGATGCTGAAGAGGATCAGAGCCTGGAGGACCAGGACGAGGTTGCCCGAGATCCCGGCGTCGCTCTGCATCACAGCCCCGCCGGCGTGGAGGGCGCCGAACAGGATGGCCGCCAGGATGATGCCCACCCCGCTGCCAAGGCCCAGCAGTGTCACCGCGATGGCATCGAAGCCTGTTGTGTCACTGAAGTATTTGTCGGTCAGGTTGTGGTCGACGCCCGCGATCTGCACCGCGCCTGAGAGCCCGGCGAACGCGCCGGCTATGAGCATCGTGACGATGATGGTGCGCGGCACGCTGACGCCCGCGTAGCGGGCAGCGCGCTGGCTCTGGCCGACCGCCCGGATCTCATAACCGAGGGGCGTCCTCCACAGGAGAAAGGCGAAGAGGGCGACTGCAACGAGTGCGATGAAGAGGCCCGTGTGGACGCGGAAAACGCTCGACGGCAGCCCGAAGATGATGAGGCTGTCGTCATGGGGCAGAAGAGTCGGCAGGCGGGCGCCAGGTCCGATCGAGGCTGAGGCCGAAAAACCGTGAGGCGCCTGGAGCGGACCTCCCACGATGAGAAACCGCATCAGCCACTGGGCTATGTAGTTGAGCATGATCGTGGTCACCACCTCATGGGCGCCGACGGTGGCCTTGAGCACGCCCGCGATGCCGGCCCAGAACGCGCCGGCAAGCGCTCCGCCCACGAGCACCATGGGAAGAAGGATTGTTGCCGGCAAGGTGCTGAACTGGGTGCCGATCGCGACGCACGCCATCGAGCCCACCAACAGCTGGCCCTCCGCGCCGATGTTGAACAGACCAGCTCGGAAAGGAAGTGCGACAGCGACGCCGGTCATGAGCAGCGGTGTCGTGAACACGATGGTGTTGGACAGCTGCAGCGCCGGGTTCTCGCCCCCGCTGCAAGCGAGCCCGAATCCTCCGCAGACCAGGCCCGCGTAGGCGGCGAACGGGTCGCCGCCGGTGACCGCGACGATGATGCCGCCGACGATGAAGGCGAAGATGACGGACCCGACTGGAACAGCCATCCCACGCGCGATCCGTTCGATGGGAGCGGGGAGCGCGGGCCGCCGGGCGGGTGAGGCTGCTGCCACGATCCTTCCTATTGGATCAGGCGGCGGCGGTTATGTGGGGGGCGGGCACGTACCCGCCCCCCGATTCCCTTTATTACTTGGGGATGTCAGCGGGAGGTGTGAGCGTTCCGGCCTTGATCTTCGCCGCGAAGGCGGTCAGCTCGGCCGTGATGTCCGCGGGCAGGCCGCCGGGATAGTTGTCGATGGCGTAGCCGGCGCCGTCGTTGGCGATGCTGAACGTCAGAGCTCCACCGGCGAAGGTGCCGGTGACGACGTTCTTGATTGCGGTGTAGGTGGCGACGTCCACCTTCTTGAGCGCGCTGGCGATGACCGACGGGTCGGCGTCCTTCTGGTCGGCGTCCACGCCGATGCTGTAGACCTTCGCCTGGCCTGCCGCCTGCAGAGCTCCGAGGCCGCAGCCACCGGCAACCTGGAAGATGATGTCGGCGTTACCGGAGATCTGGTTCTGGGCGACACCCTTGCACTTCGCCGGGTCGGTGAAGTCGTTCGAGTAGCCGATCAGGACCTTGATCGACGGGTCATACATGAGCGCCGCCCACTTGTAGCCGGCGATGTAGTGGTCGACGGGCGGGATGCTGATGCCGCCGACCGCGCCGATCACATGCTTGTTCGTCTTCGCTTTGCCCTGCTTCTCCAGCATGCCGGCGAGTGCGCCAACCATGGCGCCCGCGTCCTGCTCTTTGAAGTAGAGCGACTGGACGTTGGAGTGCTTGAGGTCGTTGAACTTGGCGTCGGTGCCGGCGCCGTCGATGATCGCGAAGTTGATCTTGGGGAACTGACCCGACACGGTGCCTACGGCCTGCTGCATCAGGAAGCCGACGGCGATGACGAGGTCGTAGTTCTTGGAGGCGAAGTTGGTCAGGTTGGGCACGTAGTCGTCGCCGCTCTTCGACTCGATGACGCTGGACTTGAACTTGAACTCGGCCTTGGCCTTCTCGAGGCCGAGGTTGGCGAGGTAGTTGAAGCTCTTGTCGTTGAGGCCGCCGATGTCGGTGACCAGACCGATGTTGTACGTCTTAGCTGCCGGTGCTGTGGTGCCGCCGCAGGCTACGAGCATCGCAAGTATCAGTGCGGCGACGCCTAAATATCGAAGTCGCGAAAGAACCATACAAACTTCCCCTTAACTACCGCCCGTCCACCGAAGCGGATCGCTCCCGGATCGCGGAATTGTAGCCCAGACCTGTAAGTTAGGCGCGAATGCACCCACTCGAGGTCATCGCCCGCAAGCGGGACGGCGGTGAGCACTCGGCCGAGGAGATCGAATTCCTGCTGTCCGGCTACCTGCGTGGCGACGTTCCCGACTACCAGATGGCGGCGTGGTTGATGGCGGTGTGCATCCGCGGCATGACTCGCTCGGAAACGCTCGCCTTGACGCGCGCGATGGTCGCCAGCGGCGAGGTGCTGGACCTTCGCGGCATCGAAGGCGTGAAGGTCGACAAGCACTCGACGGGTGGAGTGGGCGACAAGGTGACTTTGATCGCGACGCCGCTGGCGGCAGCGTGCGGCGTGAAGGTGCCGAAGCTGAGCGGGCGCGCGCTGGCCCACACGGGAGGCACGCTGGACAAGCTCGAGTCGGTGCCGGGGCTGACTGTCGACCTGGAGCCGGAGCGGTTCATCCGCCAGGTGCGCGAGATAGGTCTGGCCGTCGCCGCGCAGTCGCCGCGCATGGTCCCCGCCGACAAAGCGCTGTACGCGCTGCGGGACGTGACGGCGACGGTCCCGTCGGTGCCGCTGATCGCCTCGAGCATCATGTCGAAAAAGATCGCCGCCGGCGCGGACGCGATTGTCCTGGACGTGAAGTTTGGGCGGGGAGCGTTCATGCGCGACTTCGCCGCGGCTGAAGAGCTGGCTTCGGAGATGGTGCTGCTGGGCGAAGGCGCCGGGCGGCGGACTATTGCGCTGGTCACGGCGATGGACAACCCGCTGGGCCGGTCGGTGGGCAACGCGCTGGAGGTTGCCGAGGCGCTGGACGCGCTCGCCGGTCACGGCGATGAGGAGCTGGTACAGGTCTCGCTGACCGTCGCGCGCGAGATGTGCTGGCTGGCGGAGGTCGAGAAGGACCCGGCGGACGCGCTGCGTTCGGGGGCGGGCCGCGAGGTCTTTGTGCGCATGCTGGAGGCGCAGGGCGGGGATCTTTCGAAGGGGTTGCCGGTGGCTGCTGTGCAGCGGCCGCTTTTGTCGGTGGGCGGTGGTTATGTGGAATCTATCGATGCGCTGGAGGTGGGCCTGGCGTGCCTCGAGCTGGGCGCGGGAAGGGCGCGCAAAGAGGACAAGGTCGATCCTGCCGCGGGGTTGGTGATCGAAGCTGCAGTCGGCGCCCGTGTTAGTGCGGGCGATCGTTTGGCGATCGTGCACGCGAGATCGGAGGAGCTGGCGGAGCGTGTGTCGGCGCGGCTGGTGAAGGCGTGGCGGCTGCGGGACACGCCGGTGAAGCGACCCCCTCACGTCCTCGCGCGGGTCGACAAGGACGGGGTCACCAAGGCTCTATAGAATTCCCGGCGGGTGGGCGAGAAGAAATATCATGTCGGGCTCGCCAAGGGCGAGGTCGGCGAGTACGTGCTGGTGCCGGGCGATCCCGGCCGCACGCCGATGATCGCAGCGCATCTCGAAGGCGCCCGCGAGGTCGCGTTCAGCCGCGAGTACCGCACCTTCACCGGCTCGCTCGGCGGCGTTCCCGTGTCGGCGATCTCGTCGGGCATGGGCGGGCCGGCGGTGGCGATCATGGTCGAGGAGCTGAGCGAGCTGGGCGTGCACACGTTCCTGCGCGTAGGCACGTGCGGGGCGGCGCAACCTGAGGTGAAGATGGGCGACGTCGTCATCGCCATCGGATCGGTGCGCACCGAGGGCACGCCGAACGGCTACGTGCCGGCCGAGTATCCCGCCATCGCGTCGCTCGACGTGGTGAATGCGTTGGTCGCCTCGGCAGACGCTTCGGGCGTGCCGCATCACGTCGGGATCATCCGCTCGGTGGATGCTCTGTATTCGGACCTCTTACCCGACACGATGCCGAGGCTGCACCTGCGAGACGAGCTGGAGATGTGGTCACGCGCAGGCGTGCTGTGCAACGACATGGAGTCGTCGACGCTGTTCGTGGTGTCGCGGCTTCGGAAACGCCGTGCGGGCACCATCAACCTGTGCGTCGACGAGCTCGGCGCGGGCGAGATCCACCACCTCGATCCTTCCTATATGGACCGGATGCTGAAGGTCGCGGTGGACGCGATCCGGCGCTTGATCGAGCAGGACGCTCGTGCCGCTAAAAATAAGTAGCCACCCGCTCGTCGCCGACAGCCTGCGCGGGCTGCGCGACCGAACGACGCAGCCTGAAGAGTTCAGGGTGCTGGCGCGGAAGATCATCACGATGCTGGTGTACGAGGCCACCGCCGACCTTCGGGTGGTGCATGGCACCGTGCAAACACCACTGAAGGAAGCGGATGCGATCTCGGTCGAGCAGGAGGTGGTGGCGATTCCGGTGCTCCGGGCCGGGCTTGGCCTGCTGGGTCCGGTGCTCGAGCTGCTGCCGCGCGTGAGCGTGGGTTATATAGGCCTGGAGCGCGACGAGGAGACTGCAGTCGCGCGCATCTACTACGAAAAGCTCCCGCACATGGTGGGCAAGGTGCCGCTGCTGCTGGATCCAATGCTGGCGACGGGAGGCTCCGCTTCGCGGGCGGTGGACCTGATCAAAGAGGCGGGCGGGCGGGACACGCGGATGATCTGCGTGGTGGCGGCGCCGGAGGGCGTGAAGGTGCTGGAGGACCGCCATCCAGAGGTGCGGATCTTCACGGCGGCGCTGGACGAGGGGCTGAACGATCGCGCCTACATCGTGCCGGGTTTGGGCGACTTCGGCGACCGGCTGTTCGGGACTAGTTCTTAGCCGAACTTCGCTGCGTAGGCGGTTGCGTTGCATCGGATCAGCTCGTCGTCGGTCATGCCCATCTCGGACGCGAGCTCGAACTCGTGGGTCAGCGTGGTGCCGGCGACGGTTCGCGAGTCGGTGCTGATGGTGCAGCGAACGCCGGCGCGGACCAGGTTGGGGAGCGGGTGCTCGTCCAGGCTCGGCACCGCCTTGCATTTCCAGTTGGCGGTGGGGCAGAGATCGAGCACGATTCCTTCGGACCGGATGCGCTCGACGATGCGTGGCTGCTTTGCGCCGATGACTCCGTGCGCGATTCGTTCGATTCCGAGGTCGAGAGCCTCCTCGACATGCGATGGGTCGCCCGCTTCGCCGGCGTGGCAGGTGAGCCGCAGGCCGGCGGCTTTGGCAGCCTCGAATGCGGGGCGTTGGATGGCCGCCGGGTAGCGGACCTCGTCCCCCGCGAGGTCGAAACCAACCACGCCGCGTCCCGCGAAGCGACCGGCCACGCGGGCGAGTGCGACGTTGTCTTCGGGAGTGTGATGGCGCATTGCGCACACTATCGCGACGGATTTGATCGGTCCGGCGGTCAGTCCTTTGAGGACTGCTTCGATCACCCGCGGGACGGTGAGGCCGCTGTTGAGATGAAGGCGCGGCGCCCAGCGGACCTCGAGGTAGTCGATGTTCTCGGCGGCGGAGTCCACGCACAGCTCATACGCAATGCGCTCGAGAGCGGCCTCCGTCTGCATGACGGCGATCGCGTCGTCGAAATACTTGATGTAGTCGGCCTGGCTGGGGCAATCGTCGGGCGCCACCATCCGAAGTCCCTTTTTGCCAGACAGCTCCTCGGCGGTCGAGACACGCACCGCGCCATCGAGATGCGAGTGAAGCTCGGCTTTCTTCCAGCCGAGATACGCGCTTATGTCAGCGAATAGATATGCGGCAGCTCGCGATAGAGGCCGGCGTAGTCGAGTCCGTAGCCGATCACGAACCGGTCGGGGATGACGAAACCGCAGAAGTCGATGTCGACGTCCTGCACGCGACGGGCGGGACGGTCGAGCAAAGCGGCGATCCGCAGCGAGGCAGGACCCATGCGGCGTATGCGCTTGGCGATGGCGTTGACGGTGAGGCCCGAGTCGATGATGTCCTCGACGAGCAGCACGTGGCGGCCGACCAATGGCCCGTCGACCATGTGCGCGAGCTGGAGGCGGCCGCTGCTGGTGGTGCCGCCGTGGTAGCTCGATGCCCTGACAAACTCGAGCTCGGCGGGGATGGTCAGGCTGCGCAGCAGGTCGGCGGCGAATACTGTCGCGCCCTTGAGGATGACGACCATCACAAGCGGCGTGTCGATGTCCTTGTATGTCTCCGAGATCTGGCGGCCGAGCTCGCGGACGCGACGTTTGATCCGAGCGGCGCTGATCATGGGCTTGCCCTTGCGGGGCGTATCCGCGCTCTGTTCCGAGGTCTGCACCGGGGTCGGCAGGGTCAGCACCTCAGGCATCTGAGTAAGAGTTTAGACGCCTATGGGATGCCAGACGGTCTTCATCTCCATGAAAGCCGTGATCAGGTACGGGCTCGACTCAGTGGGTGAGACTTTTATCACGCGCTTGACATTGCCGGCGGCAGCGGCCTCGACGGCTTCGACCTCGTCAGGGGTGCAGCCGGCGACGTCAATGGCGTTGACGTCCATGTGGGCGGCGAGCCACGGCAAGAGCTCGCGGCGCTGTCCGCTGAGCACGTTGACGACGCCGGGGGGGAAGTCGCTGGTGGCGAAGACCTCGGCGAGGGTGAGTGCGGGCAAGGGGGTTTCCTCAGGTGCAAGCGCGACTATCACGTTGCCGCCGCAGAGGGCGGGCGCGATGCGCCGCATGAGCCCGGCGAGCGCGGGTTGGCCGGGCGCGACGATGCCGACCACGCCCGTTGGCTCGGGGAGCGTGAAGTTGAAGTACGGACCGGCAACCGGGTTGACGGTGCCGGCGATCTGGGGAAGCTTGTCGGTCCAGCCGGCGTACCAGACGAGCGTCTCCACGGCCTGCTCGACTTCGCGTTTTGCTTTGGCGCCGCCACCGAGAAGGTCGGTGAATTGCGCCTCGCGGCTGTCGAGCATCTCCGCGGCGCGGTAGAGGATCTGGCCGCGGTTCATCGCGGTTCTTGCTGCCCATCCGTTGAAAGCCGTCCTTGCTGCGCGGACTGCGTCGCGAAGGTCCTTACGCGAACCGCGTGGAACGTTCACGTTTCCGTCGGGCTGATAGGCGCGCCCGGACTCGGAGCGGATGAACTCGCCGTTCACAAAGAGCTTGTAGGTCTTGCGGACGTCCATTCTTCAGTTGAGGTCCAGATATGGCGCGAGGCCGTGGATGCCGCCCTCGCGGCCGAATCCCGATTCCTTGTAGCCGCCGAAGGGTGAGGTGGGGTCGAAGCGGTTGAAGGTGTTGGCCCACACGACACCGGCGCGCAGGTGCTCGGCCATCCAGAGGATGCGCGAGCCTTTGTCCGTCCATACGCCAGCGCTTAGGCCATAGGGTGTGTTGTTCGCTTTCTCCACGGCTTCGGCCGGTGTGCGGAAGGTGAGGACGGAAAGGACGGGGCCGAAAATCTCCTCGCGCGCGATGCGGTAGGACTGGCTCACGTTGGTGAAGAGGGTGGGCGGGAACCAGAAGCCCTTTTCGGGCAGCTGGCATTCGGGTTGGTAGAGCTCGGCGCCTTCTTGTAGCCCGGACTCCACGAGGCCCTGGATCTTCTCGAGCTGGGCGCGCGAGTTGATGGCGCCGATGTCGGTGTTCTTGTCGAGGGGGTCGCCCAGGCGAAGCGTCGAGAGGCGTCTTTTGAGCTTCTCCATCAGTGGCTCGGCGATCGATTCCTGGACGAGGAGGCGGCTGCCGGCGCAGCAGACGTGGCCCTGGTTGAAGTAGATCCCGTTGACGATGCCTTCGACGGCCTGGTCGAGGGGCGCGTCCTCGAAAACTATGTTCGCGGCCTTGCCGCCGAGCTCGAGGGTGAGCTTCTTGCCGGTTCCGGCGAGCTGTTTCTGGATCATCTTTCCGACTTCGGTCGAGCCGGTGAAGGCGACCTTCTTGACGCCTGGGTGGCTGACTACGAGCGAACCGGTCTTGCCGGCGCCGGTGACGATGTTCACGACTCCTGGCGGGAGCTCGGCCTGCATGCAAATGTCGGCGAAGAGCATCGCGCTGAGCGGCGTCGTCTCCGCGGGCTTGAGCACCACGGTGTTGCCCGCAGCGAGCGCGGGGGCGATCTTCCAGGCGAGCATCAAGAGGGGGAAGTTCCAGGGGATGATCTGGCCTGCGACGCCGAGCGGTTTTGGCTTGCGGTTCGGGAAGGCCCACTCGAGCTTGTCGGCCCAGCCTGCGTAATAGAAGAAGTGGGCGGCGGCGAGCGGGATGTCGACGTCGCGGGATTCCTTGATGGGCTTGCCGCCGTCCATGGTCTCGATTACCGCAAGCTCTCTGGCGCGCTCCTGGATGAGGCGCGAGATGCGGAAGATGTAACGCGAGCGCTGCGAGGGTGCGAGTCGGGACCAGGAGTCGAACGCTTTGGCGGCGGATTTGACTGCACGGTCGACGTCTAATGCGTCGGCTTCGGCGACCTCAGCGAGCTTTTTCTCGGTGGCGGGGTTGATGGTGGGGAAGTGCTTCTTGCTGTGGGGCTCGACCATTTTTCCGCCGATGAAAAGGCCGTAGCGTGGCTGGATCTTGACGTGGTCGATCGCTTCGGGGGCAGGCGCGTACTCGAAGACCTGCTTCGCGAGCTGCGCGCTCTGCTTCTTGGTGATTGCCATCAGTCGATGGTGAAGTAGTCGGGTGACTGGTACACGCCGGTGCGCTCCTTCTCAATCTGCATGAGCACGTCGTTGAGAAGGGTGGAGGCGCCGAGGCGGAAGAGGTCGGGCGTCATCCAGTCGGAGCCGAGAGTTTCATAAAGAAGGACGAGGTAGGCGATAGCCTGCTTCGAGGTGCGGATGCCGCCGGCGGCCTTGAAGCCGACCGGACGTCCGGTCTCGCGGACGAAGTCGCGGATGGCTTCCATCATCACCAGGCTGACGGGCAGCGTGGCGGCGGGCTGCACTTTGCCGGTGGAGGTCTTGATGAAGTCGGCGCCGGCGGCCATCGCGAGGATGCTGGCGCGTCGCACGGCGTCGTACGTACCGAGCTCGCCGGTTTCGAGGATGACTTTGAGGTGCGCGTTCCCGCAAGCCTCCTTGACGGCGATGATCTCGTCATAAACGCGCTGGTAGTCGCCGGACAGGAAAGCGCCGCGGTCGATGACCATGTCGATCTCGTGCGCGCCGGCTCGCACTGCGTGTTCGGTTTCGGTCACCTTGATCGAGGTGAAGCTCTGGCCGGACGGGAAAGCTGTCGCGACGGAGGCGACTTTGACGTTGCTTCCAGTTAGGTGCGTTGCTGCGTCAGCGACGCGCGCGGGGTAGACGCAGATCGCGGCGACACTGGGGATGGTGGGGTCGCCGGGTTTGGGCCGGATCCCCTTGGCGCAGAGCGCCGTCACCTTGCCCGTCGTGTCCGATCCTTCGAGCGTGGTCAGGTCCATGCAGCGGACCGCCAGGTCGAGGGCCCAGAGCTTGGACGACTTCTTGATCGAGCGTTTGGCGAGGGAGGCGGCGCGTTCATCGGCGCCCACCTCGTCGACGCTGCGCACGCCGCGCATCAGCGATCCGAGGTGCGTGAGGGAGAGAGCAGTGGCCACCACTGGCATTATGCGACGGGGCCTGTCAGGTCCTCCGCAAGCAGGTCCATGAGCAGGCCGTCGTGCCAGGTTCCGTCGAGGCCGAGTTCGTATTGGCGCATCACTCCTACCGGCTTGAATCCCACCTTCGTGTAGCAGCGGATCGCTGCGACGTTGTCGGTGGCGGGGTCGATCACAAGGCGGTGATGGCCGAGATCGGCGATGAGGTGCCGGGCCAGCGTGCGTATGGCGTCGGAGCCGAGTCCGCGACGGTGTAACGCGGGATCGAGGTAGATGTCGATGCTGGCGTGGAGGTAGTCGGGCTCGGTTTCGGCCTGCCACTGGATTGCGCCGATGACTCTGTTGTCGTGTTCGATGATGAAGGTGTCGACATCGGGTTGCGCGAGGTCGTCGGCCACCGCCGTTGCCATGTCGTCGCCGCCACGCCACCATCGATGCACCTGTTCAGTGGCCCGGATCCGTGCCAGCTCTGGCACATCAGCGTCGGTGGGTGGACGCAAGGTCACTTGTGCGCCTTGCAGTGTGGTCACCTTGACCTACCCTGTGCGCTGTGCGGAGCGTGAAGATCAATCCGATGGCGACCGCGAGATGGCTGCGTTCGCAAAAGTTGAGCACCTGGCGGCGGCGGCCGCCGCTGAACATCGTGATGGCGTATCTCGCGAGTCATGCGTCCGATCATGCGGCAGGGCTCGCTTTCAATGCGTTCCTGTCGATGTTTCCGCTCGTCCTCGGGCTCATTGCGCTGGTGGGTTTGTTCCCACAATCCGACGACCTCAAAGGTGCGGTGGAGAAGGTGCTGGTGGTTGCATTTCCGCCCAGCGAGCAAGGTGGAATCCTGAAGAGTTTCCAGGGCGCCAAGTCAACGGCCGGCACGTTGGCCATCGTTTCGGTGCTGGCGTTGGTGTGGAGCGGCACCAATCTATTCGCGTCCATGGAGTTCGCTCTGAACCAGATTTACCTGTCAGCCACGCGGTCATTCTGGCGAAATCGATTGATGGGCTTGAGCATGTTGGGCGTGTTTCTGGTAGCCGTTGGCGTGTCCGTGGGAGTCAGCACGGCAACCGCCGGGGCGCCGGAACGCACCATCGTCTCCTTCATCTTCGGCGCGCTCATCATGGCGGCGATGCTGCTGATCATCTACAGGTACGTCCCAAACCGAAAGAGCCGCTTCTCGGAGTTGTGGCCGGGAGCCCTTGCGGCGGGCGTGTTCATTGAGCTGTTGAACTTCGCCTTCCCCACCTACGTTGCTTTGACTCATGGTGTAGCGACGTATGGACGAAGTTTCGGCTTCCTTTTCATCCTCGGCACATGGACCTACTTCCTGAGCATGTTTCTCTTGTTCGGGGCAGTCATGAACAGGATGCGCCTTGACAAGAGCCGCCTGCAGAGCAAGGACCAATAGGCTGGGGCGGGTGGAGCGTTAGGTTCACGCGGTCTCGGTCGCGAAAATGAGAACTGCGTCCAAATGGTGCTCGCGCAGCAGGCGAAGACCTTTGTCGCGCCTCACCCGAACTAACACATCCAAGTGGTGCTCGCGCAGGGAATCGAACCCTGAACCTTGGGATTAAGAGGAGATTGACCTTCCTTGCCACGAAGCGTCAGGACGTGCCACGGTGTGGCTCACGTATTCGCCGGGATGACGCACTTGCGTCACAGAGCGTCCTGGCGTGTCACAGACTGCCCGAGTAAGCTGTCAAATAAGCTGTCGACGCGTATTAACGCGCAGATCCGAAGGCACGATGACGTACCGGAGCGTCAAGACGGCCAGACCGAGCATCCAGACGTCGTGCCGCGCCTCTACATGGACGCCATCTCCCACTAGATTCTCGACGGCGTAAACCGCGATGGTCTCATTCACGGGGAGCCGGATTGGCATGAGTGAATTCGCGTAATAAACGCCTTGCGGGCCTCGTCCGGCGTCCGGACGCGTGGTCAGCATGACCCCTCCTGCGCGCTCTCGATGGTGGTCAACCGAAAGCACGCTGGTCAGGCCCCCGCCGGGAAGCGGGAAGGCGATGTTCATGAAAGTAGCGCTACCGATCCGGCTGTTGGCATAGGCCGCCACGTAGATGGCGCGGCCGGTACGCCGGTACGTCCTGATCCAACCCCTCACCCCAGCACGCCCGTCGCGGTGCTCCGACAGCGGGACGATCACGCTGTCGACAGGCTCGGTCTCATCGCCAGGACCGGGCAAGTTCACCTGTTCGACCCTCGCGCTGAGCAGACGATAGAGCTGCGCCAACGGCCTCAGAGCTGGGCGCCATTCGGCCGTGACTTCGAGCCCGTGGAACGCCGTGCGTTCGTAGAACGCGCGGACGGCACGGTGGACACTGCGAGCCTCGAACCCGGGGCGGTCGTACGACCTGAGGTCATCGACGATTCCATACGGCGCTGGAGACCGGCTGTCCAGCGCGTCTGAGGCCACGAAGAACTCGGGGCCGACGTGCCACCCGCCGTGGAGTTTGCTGAATGGCAAGGCGGCGCCTGCAGGTGATGAAGGCGGGGCCAGAGCAACCCATGCGGCCAACCCAGCAGTGGCGAAGCCCGCACCGTTGAGGACCCCATGCGTTGCGACCATGGTTCCGATGCCGATGCCGGGTTCGTGCGCGGCCTCGCCGATCACATAGAGCACCGCTAGCGCCATAGCCGCAATGGAGCTGAGACTCGACGTGATTAGCAGCGCCCGCACAAGGGCTTTGGTCACCGGTGCGATTGCCCCTAGCACGATCACGGCCAGTGTCACCAAGCCGGCCGCAAGGACGAGCGTGCCGGCGACCTCGAGCACCTTTGAGAAGGCGATGCCCAGCCCTACAAGTGCGGGCCCGACAACGAAAGCGAACGCGGTCCAGCGAAAGGCTCGGAGCGCGCCGCGCTGCCGGTCTGCTAGAAAGCGCCCCGCCGCCCCGCACATGATCGCGCCGGCGAACCCGGCAAAGTGGAAATGGATCGCTGTGCGCAGAAGTAGGTCCGCGCTGTACTGCAGCGGAATGCCGGTTCGGTTTGTGAACAGCCACAACCAGCCGACAGAGAGGTAGAGGAGGCCGGCATCAATGCACACCTCGGCCGGGATGGCGATTCCCCGGCGTCGAAGTCGATGGAACCCGGCCCAAAAGCAGATGGCTGCGGTGACTCCCCAGGGGATCGTGAGCGCAGCTGGGATGCCGCCCGCCGGCAGGACAAGGGCGAGCCCGACCATCGCTGCCCCGGCCGGCTGGATCCAGGCCAGCAAGCGCAGCGGTCGGCTCGCTGGTTCGAGAGCGACGTGAAGGGCGAGCGGCACAGTCACGGCGGCGCCCAGCATCATCAACAAGGTCGTCAGATCGACTGACACCAACCTCAGTGATCGGGCGACCACTACCACGAGCCACCAGGTCGTGCCCAGCGCAATCGCGAAACGGAACGAGCGTCGGGCCAAGATCCCACCGGGCTGCCCGAAAGCCACGTCCGCATAGTCGCATCCAGGCCCCGGGCACGTCTGCTCACTGATCAATGCGTTTGGCGCGACGTGGATGCAATCGTCATGCGCCGCGATATGCATTACAGAAATCACTTGATCGGTTAGCTGCGATGCAGCTCAACTCCGTCGGTAAGCCGCCAACTGAGTTCAAACCAGGGCGCACTCGACGACGTTCGGGGGGTGTTTTCTAAATCTCTAAGCTGTCAAATAAGCTGTCACCACACGACTGAGCGCATTCTGCCAGCCACCAAATTGGCACGTCAGGTACAAGAGGCACGTCCTGACGCTCTGGGACACAGCAGGTTGGTGCTCGTGTCGACCTTCGGGTGACGTGTCGCGGAGCTACTTCGGTTGATCTGTCGCACTTCCACTGAATCTATCTCCTCCGGGGCGCCGTGCTGTCGGCATGCA
>Ga0209011_1000081_pt1 | contig 55015 bp, 57 predicted proteins | sample BlaSpr_A8_OM1_M3_FD_187986 | JGI IMG/M metagenome (GOLD analysis project Ga0209011, IMG submission 187986) | Forest soil microbial communities from Thunder Bay, Ontario, Canada - Black Spruce, Ontario site 2_A8_OM1_M3 (SPAdes) (version 2) | ecosystem: Environmental > Terrestrial > Soil > Boreal...
CTTCGAAATTGGGGGTTAGAAGATGAAGGCTTACGTCCTCATCAATGCGTCACCGGGGCGCGCGCTCGAGGTGGCCAAGAAGATGGAAGGGACCAGCGGAATCACCGCCGCCGATGCGATCACCGGGGAATATGACGTGATCGCGGTCTGCGAAGCGCCCGACGTGAACTCGATCGGATCCTTGATCGTCGACAAGATCCAGAAGATCGACGGCGTCTTCAAGACGATCACCTGCCTTGCGGTGAAATAGCGCGGGTGAGGACAGATGTCGCGCGCAAGCGGCGATGAGGATGGGACTAACTGATTGCTCCCCCGCGGGACCCCCTCCTCTCTTCAGAACGCTGGGAGGCGCTTGGAAGCAGCACGCTTGGGGGACGGCCGGAGTACATCCGGCCTACAAGCAACCTTTTTATCTTTGCGGTGAAATAGCTGACGGCGAGGCGGCGTTGAGAGCTGCCGCGACTTCGGGCAGTCGGGACAGCCAGCCGGCCATTCGCGGCATCTCCTGCTCGAAGCTGCCGACCGAAGGCGACCAGGTGAGATCGCGCCTCGACTGAGAGTCGTCGTAGAAGTGAGGCTTGCCTAGCACGTCGGTGGCGTAGATCCCCGGCCAGACCACCGCACCCGGTGCGGTCACGGTTTCCATCGCCAGCGCGCGGAGGTAGAGCAGGTCGTAGGGCAGGTTGACGACAGTGCCTCCGACGCCCACCGCGCGGATGGCGGATTCGAGCAGCTCACGCCAGCTGGAGTCGAAGCCCCCCACCAGGTAGGTGTGTCCGGGGCGACCGCGGTCCGAGGCGGCCAGGCACGCGCGTCCGACATCGGCCGCGGAGACGAAGGTTTGCTTCGCGCGGCCGCCGCCCGGCAGCCACACCCGGCCCTTGACGAGGGACCCCATGAGCCTGGGCAGGATCCAGTCCTCCTTCTCGCCGAAAATGCGCGCAGGCCGCACGATGACCACTTCGAGGTCTGCTGCGGACTCCATCAGCCACTGCTCCTCGAAGAGCTTCAGGCGCTCATACGCGTGCACCGGTTTCAGTGGCGACTTCTCATTCACCGATCCGGTTTGGTCCGGGCCGTACACGTCCGCCGTCGAGACGTGGACGATCCGGCGGACTTTGGCGCGACGCGCGGCCTGCACGATCTTTTGCAGGAGAGGCGGCGGGCTCTTGCGGTAACGAAGCCGGCGCGCCGGCGACCACGACTGGGCGCAGTTGAGGACGACCTCGACGGCGCCGACCGCGTCGGCGAGCGTTTCATCGTCGGCGTCGGCGTTCAGCTCGATGACCGGGACCTCTCCCGCCAACGCTCGCGAAACCTGATCGCCAAGAAATTCCCCTGCTCCAATGACCAGATGCACAGCCGCCAGCGATTCTAAAGGGCGGCCCTAATGGCGATGTCCTAGGGACGCCGGCGCGACAGGCCTCGCATGAGGGCGAGCCTGACGTTGTCCACGATCTTCGAGACGCGGCTGCTCAGCGCCCACCAGGCTGGGGGATCGGGCTGGATCGGCGGGCCGATGGTGACGTCGATCCGGCTGAACGGACGCAGCACGTCGGTGCCTCGGACGGTGACCGGGCAGATCGGGACCCCCGCATGCAGCGCGAAATGCCCGATCCCGACCTTGAGTGGTCGCAGTGCCCGCCCGCGTGAATAACGCCCTTCCGGAAAGATCAGGACGACGCCCCCTCGTTCGAGTACCTGGTACACCGTGCGCAGCCCTGCCTCGTCGAGCTCTCCGCGCTGGGGAGAGATCGGAAAGACTCCGATCAGCGGGAGAAGTCGGCGCTTCCACTCGCGATTGAACACGGTCTCTCGTTTCGCCATGGTGTAGATGACAGGCGACTCGGGGAGGAACGGAATGATGAACGCCGGGTCGAACCAAGCCTGGTGGTTCGCGGCGATTATGTACGGCGGGGCGGGAATGTTCTCGAGGCCCGTTACCCTGACGCGAAACAGCACACGTATAAGCCACCTGACGATGCGGCGTACAACGCGATAGAGGCGTGTCGGGTGCAGTGGGTCCGGGTGGACGAGCGGGTCGAGCGGGCCGCCGACGAGCCCCCGGTATTCCGGGCTTGTGTAGCGCTTCGGGTTTGTATTCCTGGGACTATCCGAGGAACTTGTCGAGGACGCGGTTGAACTCCTCTGGCCGTTCGGCCTGGGGCGTGTGTCCGGCTCCCTCGATCACCGCGAGCCTCGAGCCTTTGATCAACGAGTGCGCCCGCGTAGCGTGTGACAGAGGGAACAGCGGATCATCCGCGCCCCAGATCAGCTGCACAGGAATCTGCAGCTCTTCCAACCGCCTGGTCACGTCGTGGTGGCCGCCGAACAAAGCCTTAGGGCTGACGAGGGAACGAACCGTCGCGAGGTATGCGTCGTGGTAACCATCCGCGGCGTAGAGCTCGCGAAGGTTGTCGAGGTACGCGTCGTCCATGGTTCGTTTCAGGTCGTGGCTCGCGCCCGAAAGGCGTCCGGCCACGCGCCTGATCATTTGCGAAGGCGCCCAGTGAAGCGCGTCTCGCGCCATGTTCATCACCGCCTCGCCCAGTCTCGGGATGGTGACCAGGCCGTAGGAAACGTGAACTTTCGGGCGTCCAAAGCCGAGCGCGTTGACCAGGACCAGCTTGCGTACGCGGTTTGGTTTTTCGAGCGCCAGCTCGAGGGCGATCCGGCCGCCCAAGGATGCGCCCACTACAGCTGCCGAGCGCAGCCCGCGAGCATCCATGTAGCGCTCGATGAAGCGCGTGAAGTACGGGACGCCGTAGCGAGCGCGTGGTTTCTCGGTGCGGCCGAACCCAGGGAGGTCGGGCGCGAAGACTCGATGTCGATGCGCAACCGTCTCGAGGTTGAAGCGCCACTCGATGTAGCCGGACGAGCCCAGACCGTGGATGAACAGCACCGGCGACCCGCGTCCGCCGTGGGTGTGATGCACGCGCAGCGAGCCGAGCTCCGTAAAACCGGAGTGGAGCGTCTTCTGCTGCCGTCCAGCGCTGGTAATCACTGACGAGGAAGCATACGGACGGGAGCAGGCAGACCAATGACCTTCGAACCCGAGGGGAAGGTCGCGATTTTCGATCCTTTGATCACCGTCACCGAGCCCGGGCCCATGGCACGCCACTCGTCTTTCATCCACACGGCGGCGCTGCGCTCGTCGACGCCCAACAGCGTCAGGCCAGGCGCAGCTTCCCGTGCGGACTCGACCCAGCGATTGCCAAACGTCTCGAAGTGAGGAAGTACCGCCGCCTTCGGCAAGAGCCCCAACGCGTCGATGGGCCGCCGCTTGAAGCGGTTGGGCCATTTAGCCCGAATCAGCGTGTGACTGCACAGGGCCATCGCTCCCGCCGAGGAACCGGCAAGCGCGGCGCCTTCTCGCCACGCCTGGAATATCGCTCGCCAGACCGCCGAGTCTCGCAAGACCTGGGCCACGTGCCCTGGGTCGCCGCCGACGAGGTAGAAGAACCCGCCGTCCCGCGCTCGCGCCGCAAGGGCTGCGGATTCGGCGTCGCCGCGCTTCAAGACCGGCAGCTCCTGGAGCTCGAGCCCGAACTGCTTGAACCAACGGGTCGCGTGCTCGACCGCAACCTCCGGGCCTCCGCGAGCCGCTGCGGTCGGCACCACAAAAGCCGGCCCTGGTCCAGCGGCCGCGGCGAGCAGCCGGTCCTGCTCTTCATTGCCGGGATTGAACTCGTCGCCACCGACCAACGCAAGCATGCCTGCGCCACTGCGAACGCTGCGCGTCATCCTCACATTGAACGCGAGTTTCAGAGCGACTGGGGTTACTAACGCTCCCCACCCGACCGAGCCCGCTAGCGGGCTGGGCCGACCTCCCCACAAGGTGGGGAGGCTAGGCAGCCCAGCGCATCCCCGGCCCGCGCGCCCGTCTGATCACGAACCCACCACCCAAGCCCGCCCGCCACCCTTTTCCCAGTCCGTTGACCGCAACTCCGTAGCATATGGCCGTGCCCGACGCGTCTCAGGTTCGGGTGCGAATCGCGCCCAGCCCCACCGGGTTTGCTCACCTGGGCACGGCCAGCACCGCCCTCTACAACGTCCTCTTCGCCCGCGCCAACAGCGGGACCTTCGTGCTGCGCATCGACAACACGGACGCCGAGCGCAACCGCCCGGAGTACGAGGCGGTGATCTATGAAGCGCTGCACTGGCTCGGGCTGGACTGGGACGAGGGGCCCGACAAGGGAGGCCCGTTTGGCCCCTACCGGCAATCCGAACGAATCGACCAGTACAAGCAGGACGCGGCGCGCCTCATCGCCGAGGGCAAGGCTTATCGCTGCTACTGCACCCCGCAAGAGCTCGACGCCGAGCGCAGGCAGGCGCAGGCCGAGAAGCGTGCCTACAAGTACTCCCGCCGCTGCCTGACCGATCCGCCAAAGGACCGCGCGGAGTTCGCTGTGCGCTTCAACGTCCCGGGCGGCGAGGTGAAGTTCAAAGACATGATCCGCGGCGATATGACATTCGACGCCGACCTCATCGGCGATTTCATCATCGTCAAGTCAGATGGATTCCCGACCTACAACTTCGCGAGCCCGATCGACGATGCGACGATGAGGATCTCGCACGTCATCCGGGGCGAGGAGCACCTCTCGAACACGCCCTACCAGCTGATGCTCGTCGACGCGCTCGCTTACGAGAGGCCACTCGCGTACGCGCACATGCCGCTCATCCTGGCCAAGGACGGGGCCAAGCTGTCCAAGCGCAAGCACCCCGAATCGAACTTGATGCTCTTCCGCGAGCAGGGTTACCTGCCCGAGTCGCTCGTCAACTACCTCGCGCTTCTCGGCTGGAATCCCGGCACGGCGCAAGAGATCTTCACATTCGACGAGCTGGTTCGCGCCTTCTCGTTCGATCGCGTGCAGCACGCCGGCGCGAGGTTTGACTGGGAGAAGCTCAACTGGATCAACGGCGAGTACATCCGCCGACTCGACGATGAGGAGCTCACGCGCCGGCTTCAACCGTTCCTGCAGAAGCTCGATGAGACGACAATCCGTCGCGCAGTGCCGGCGCTCAAGACGCGAATGACCAGGCTGGCGGACGCGTCCGAGCTGCTCGAGTATCTGTGGACCGACCCGCAGCCGCCGTCACTCGATGACGAGTCGGTGGTACACGTTCGTGCGGCCATAGGTGCGCTGGAGAACGTGGAGTGGGAGCCGGCGCCGATCCACGAAGCGCTGATGGGGATTGTCGAAGCGTCCGGCGCCAAACCCAACAAGGTGTTCATGCCCATTCGCCTCGCCGTCACGGGCAAGAAGATCTCGCCGCCAATCGACTACACGCTCGCGCTGCTTCCGAAGGACTTCGCGATGTCGCGCTTGCGGCGCGCGATCGCAAAGCCCCAGAGTGCTCAGAGTTGATGTTTCTCACCATCGTCATCGACCTGAACCCGAACCTCTTCAAGATCGGACCCTTCCTCATCACGTGGCACGGGGTCTTCGCGGTGCTCGGAATCCTCGCCGCCGCGCGGCTCGGTTTGTGGCTCCTGGAGAAAGATGGGGTCGACGTGACCCGCAGCTCAGACGGAGTGGCATGGATGGTTGTCCTCGGCCTCATCGGGGCACGCCTCCTTTATGTGTGGGAGAACTTCAAGCTCTTCGCCGGCGGATCGCTGCTACGGATTTTTGCCCTCACCGAAGGTGGCATCAGCCAGTGGGGCGGTCTGTTCGGCGCGATGGTCGGGGCCTACGTGTGGGCCCGCAGGTCGCGAATCTCTTACTGGAAGCTCATCGACGCCAGCGGCGCCGCGGCCATGATCGGCGTGGCCGTCGGCCGCATCGGCGACGTGATCAACGGCGAGCACCACGGCACGCCGACGAACCTGCCGTGGGGAGTCGAATATGTGAACGCCGCGACATTGGGCGAGCCCGGCAAGGTGGTTCATCCCGAGGTCGCGTACGAGATGGTCCTCTGCCTCGCGCTCCTCGGTGCACTACTTCCTTTCCATCAAAAATTGAAGGCGCGGCTGCCCGACGGGGTGCTCGGGTTCATCTACGGTGGCCTTTACGCGACCGGGCGGTTCTTTCTCAGCTTCCTGCGCACCGATCCTTCCCTGTTCCTCGGGCTGCGGCAAGCGCAGCTCGCGTCGCTCCTCATGGTCGTGATCGCAGTCGTCGCCTCCGCGATCCTTCTCTGGCGAGCACGCGCCGCCCGTGAATCGGTTACTGCTGCGGTTTAGTCACCAGGCGACGGAGCCGTGCCGCCAGGCCGGGCGCGTCAGGATCGTGCTTGAAGTAAACGTGGACGTCATCGTGCGAAGCCAGAGTTGAGCTCAGTTCGGCGACCCATGGCCTCAGAGACGTTGGCGTGTAGCCGCGCCGCAGACGGAAGTAAGCCACGGGACCAATTTCGACGCGCGGCGCCCGAGGCCACTTCTCCCCATCCGTGACGACCAGCGCACCCTGGTGCGCCCGTAGGACTCGGTAGGTGTCGTCCGAAAACCAGGATTCGTGACGGAATTCAACAGCAGCCGGACGACCGAGAGCACCGAGGAGTGAATCCAGGAGGTTGAGATTCAGCTGGCGAGTCGGAGGAAACTGCAACAGCACCGGACCGAGGCGCTCCTGCATCGGCCTCAGCCGCTCGCCGAGGATGCGGGCGAGACCGACCCGATCGAAGCCTTCGGCCGAGTAGGTCAGGCCCCGATTTGCCTTCATGCAAAACAGGAAACCGGGCGGCGTCGTCGCAGCCCATTTCAACATCGCGGATTCGGGCGGGGTGCGGTAGAAGCTGCCGTTGAGCTCCACCCCGTTCAGCCGCTCGGCGTAGTAGGCGAGCATCTTGGCGCCGGGCAGCGTGGCCGGATAGAACTTTCCTTTCCACGTCGCATAGCTGAATCCGGACGTGCCGGCGTACAGCACGGCTAGGAGACGGCGGCCTTGTTCCGCATCACGCGCTCGTGCAGCTGGCCGCATGCGGCGTCCGCTTCGCGGCCTCGCGTGTCGCGCACCGTCACGTTCAGACCCTCCGCTTCGATCATTTCCTTGAAGCGCCGGATCGCGGCACGCGCCGGCGCCCGATACGGCGTCTCCTCGACGGGGTTGAACGGGATCAGGTTCACGTGCGCCAGCTTCTTGCGGAGAAGCGAACCCAGCTCTTTTGCGTCGCGCTCGGTGTCGTTGACTTCCGCGAGCATCACCCACTCGTAGCTCACGCGCCGGCCTGTCTTGGCGCCGAAGGCCTGGGCTGCATCGACGAGATCCTTGACTGGATATTTCCGGTTGATCGGCACCAGCACGTCGCGCAGCTCGTCCCGAGCTGCATGCAGTGAGATGGCCAGCGTCACCGGCAGGCCCTCCTCGGCGAGCTGCACGATCCTCGGGATCATCCCGCTCGTCGACACGACGATCCGGCGAGGGCTGATGCCTAGAAGCTCAGGGTCGGACATCCTCCTCACCGATTCCACGACCGCTTCGTAGTTGGCCATTGGCTCGCCCATACCCATGAAGACGACGTGCGAGAGTCGCCGGTCTTCGGCGGCCAGAATCCGGACGGCATCGATTGCCTGCTCGAGGATCTCGTGCGCGGCAAGGTTGCGCCCGAAAGGAAATTTGCCCGTCGCACAAAAGGGACAGCCGATCGGACACCCGGCCTGAGACGAGATGCACAGCGTGGAGCGGTCGGGGTAGCGCATCACGACGGCCTCGACCGAGTGGCCGCCGTCGAGCTCGAAAAGCGTCTTGGTCGTCTGGGAGCCGTCCGCCTGGCTGACCGCCACCGGCTGCAGTGACGTGATCCTGAAATCTCGCTCGAGCGCGGCGCGCAGCTGCTTCGGCACATCGTGCATCGCCCGGAATGAGCTGACTCCGCGAGCGAGCCAGCCCCAGAGCTGCCCGCGGCGGTAGGCGGGAGCATCGTTGGCGACGAGCCACGCCTCGAGCTCGGCTTGAGACAGCGAAAGAATGGAGGGCTTCACGGGGAGCCTAGGATACCGGCGCGTAAAAGATCTCTTCCTCGCCTTGTTCTTGCTTCTGTTGGCCGGTCGAACGAACTAATCCATCGTCGACCAGCTTGCGAAGGTGCGCTCGCATCGTCATCTCCGCTGCGACCAAGAGCTTTTCGTCGATGTCCCCGTAGACGCGGCGGGTCAGCTCTTGCGCAGTGCCCCTGTCCCGCTTCACCTCCACCAGCACCTGGGCCTCGCGCTCGAGGCGGTGGGTGCGGTATTCCACGACCTTTCCCATCGCATCCTCGACCGGGTCCCAATGACCCGGAAAGAGCATCCGCGGGTTGAGCGACGCCACCTTGTCGAGCGACCTCAGGTAGTCAGCGACGTTCCCCTCGGGATAGGTGACCATCGAGCTGCCACGGCCGAGGATCAAGTCGCCAGTGAACAACGCACGGTCGTCTGCCAGCCAAAAGCACAGATGATCCGCGCTGTGGCCGGGTGTGAACAGCGCTGTCACGTTGAGCGTGCCGACGCGGACCACGTCCTGATCGCCGAGCTCGGGATAACGCCGTACCGACGCGTGATGCGAGGCCGCCATGCGCTCCGCGAGCGGCAGGTGGTCGGGGTGAGAGTGGGTCACCAGGACGACACCGACGGTCGCGCCCGCGATCCGTTTGTTGATCGCAGCGAGATGACTTTCGTCGTCCGGGCCGGGGTCGATCACGGCAAGTACCGGGCCCGCCTCGACGATCCACGTGTTGGTCCCGGGACCCGTGTACGGACCGGGGTTAGGGGCGATCACCCTGTGTACGGCTGTCAGAGTTTGGCACTCCCCATCCGGCCCTGCGGGCCACCTTCCCCGCGGGCGGGGAGGGGACTATACCGAGGGAGATAGATGTCGACGCCGCCCGGCTTGGCAGTATCGAGCCATCCGTCGAGATGCGTGTCGACGATCAGCCGCAGGAGTGGTTCGCCCATCTCGGGCACGCCGAGCGGATTCCGCGCGCCAGATGCGTGGATGCGCACCTTCCACCACGCGCCGACTGGCTCGGCGGCGACGTTCAAACCATCGCCGAGCCACTCTTTCGCGCGAGTGAACGCTTCGACCAGCGCCGGTTCGGAGCCGAGGACTACAGCGTTTGACGGAAGCTCGCGAGCCGCCGCCGGCATCGCCAAGTTGAGCACCGCGCCGAGCACAACCCCCCGAGCGCGATCCGTCGACCGAACCGCCGCAGCCTCCAGCGCGGCGGCGCGGCGGCCCACCTCCTGCGCCTGCTCGTAGACCGACTCGAGACGCTCCGGGCGCCCGAAGGCCGCCTGCCGAGACGTCTCCTGGAGCGCCAGGACCGACGAGCGAAGCTTGTGGCCCAGGCGCCCCAACAAGTAGTCCCGGTGCTCGTCGACGAGCCGTTGGCCGAGCTCCGCGCACTGGCGTGCGACCTTGAGTCCGGGCTCTTCGGCCCAACCGACGAGCCGCCCGCCCAGATTGACCGGCGCCCAGGGTCCGCCGGGCGGCGGAAAATCCTGGTCGGCGGGACCGTGGCGGCGGTGGTCGGGGATCGACTCCATTCCGCCGCCCACTCTCACCCACATCGGCGTGGTGGACGGCAACCTCAGGTTCGAGTTCCGGCAGGCACCGTGAACTTGAAGGTCGTGCCATTGCGGTCACTCGTGGCGACCCAGATCCGCCCGCCGAAGGACCGCTCGACCACGAGCCGGCAGAGATAGAGGCCGAGCCCGAGGCCTCCCTGAGACCGGCTGCGGCCGGCCGGCCCGGTCTTCTCGAAGAGGGTATCCAGGCTCGTGGCCGGTAGGCCGGGACCGTGGTCCGTGACCGTGACCTCGAGCCACCCGCGCTGCGCCTGTTGGGCCTCGATGAGCACGGGCCCAGTCGTGTACTCGAGCGCATTGGCGACGAGGTTGGTCAGCACCTGGGCGAGGTGGGTGGGCTCGCAGAAAGCGCGCGGCAAGCCTGCGGGCAGGCTGACCTTAACCGCCGCTGAACGCTCCTGGTAGCGGTGCAGCAGAACCCCCATCACGCCTTCGAGGGCAGGACCGAGGTCCACGATCTCGGGATTTGGCTCGAAATGCCTGGTCTCGAGCTTGGCGATGATCAGCTGGCTTTCGACCAGGCTGAGCAGGCGATCGGACGACTCATACGCCTCCTGCAGGAGTTCACGCCGGTCGGCAGGACCGATCGTGTTGTCCCACTGCATGATCCCGGCCAGCGTGTTCTTCATGGCGGCGGCCGGGCTGCGCACCTCGTGACCGATGGCGCGAAGCATCAGGTCTTTGGCCTCGAGCGCGAGGCGCTGCGCGGTCACGTCTTCGTGCAGCGTGAGAACTCCGGACGGCTCGCCCTCGAGGCCCGGGATCACGACACGGCGCACGTGTACCGTGCGATCAGGGTCACGCATGCGAAGCTCGAGAGTCCCCTCTGACGCGCCGTCTTCGCTCGGGAGCGCGCCGGCTCGGGAATAGATGTCCGCAGGTTTCTGACCCGGCATCTCCGATGCCCGCAGGTTGTAGATCGATTCGATCTCCGGGTTGGCGTAGACGACGCGGCCCGCGGCGTCCTCGAGCATCACGCCGACAGGCGAGTGGCGAAGGATCGCGTTCATCATTCGGCGCTCGCGGTCCAGTGCATCGACGAGCTCGAGCTGACCGATCTGGACCGCCGCCTGCCCGGCCAGCACCGCCGCAAGGCGCCTCGTTTCGGCGCCGCCGCCGGTCATCCTCGCGACGAGCAGCCCAGCGAGCCCACCCTCGACCTGGATCGGGATGGCGAATGCGTCAGCCGGGGCGCCAAGGAGGTCGAGGAGCGCTCGCAAGCGGCGGCTTCCAGCCGGCGAGCCGAGCGCGCGCAGCAGCTGCGCGCTGTCGCTAACCGGTACCTTCGGAGCTTCCTCACCGTCGTCGGAACGACGGACCAGCTGGCCATCCTCGAGCAGCCAGAGCTCGCCCTGCGAACCGGCCAGCGCGCGGCTGATGAGCCTCGCCATCTCGGACCGCGCCCGGTCGGGTTCAGTCGGGGTGAGCTCGGCGAATGCGGCCACGGCCTCGAGGGTCCGAATGCGCCCGCGCGTCTCCGCGACCAGGCGAGAGTTCTCGATGGCGACTGCGGCGTGGCGCGAGAAATCGAGCGCCGCGGAAGTCGGTCCGGCGAGGTGCGTGGAGGCGTGGACCGACCCGATGGCCCCGACGAGCCGATCGCCGTACCAGAGCGGGATCAACCCCCACGAGTGTCCATGCGCGGTTCCGCTCTGGACCCCTGGATGCGCGTCACGCCAGCTCTCCTCAGTGCTGAGACCGGCCCACGACAGAACCTGTTCGGCTGCCACGTCGCCGCTGCCGCGCGTCGCGCTGATGCGTCCCTCGGTGTCGAAGGCCCAGCACACCGCGCCGGCGCATTCCAGCATCGTCCTCGCCTGGTCTGCGATGTTAGCCACCACGCTCATCAGCTCGTGGCCGGCAAGAGCCGCGAGCTCCTGAATGCGCACCGACTGGGCTAGAGCCAGCTCGTTGGCGTGGTGCAGCCGCATCGTGCGCAAGGCGATCCCGACGACCGGCGCCGAAGTTTCGAGCAGTCTCAGGTGGGCCGGCTGAAACCGGCCTCCGTCGTTGCGCATCGCTCCGATCCCCGCCACCACGCGCTCGGCCTGGGTGATCGGAACCCACACGACGTGGCTTGGAGACAGAGCGAAGATGTGCCTGCCAATCGGCTCCGCCAGGTCATCCTCACCGGCGGGTTCCACTTCGAGCACGGCAGTCTTGTCCTCGATCATGCGGCGGAAGAACGGCGTTTGACTGACGGGCACCGGACCGATCGCGGTCACTGGGCCGCCTCGCTCTCCCGTGAACGCGGCCATGTCGCCGGCCGCGTCAAGGTAAGCAAGGACCATGTGCGTCGCTTCCAGGTATTCGCTTGCGACCGAGAAGATCGCTTCCGCGATCTGTTTCTCGTCTGCCGCTCCCGCTACGCCCATCTCGAGGACGTGAAGGGCCTCAAGTCGCGCACGCTCGGCTTGCGCCTCCGCGTAGTGGCCGGCGTTTGCAAGCGCCAGGCTCACGTGTGCGGCGACGTCCTGAAGCAGTTTGACGTGCCATTCGTCGAACGCACCTTCGTGGTACGACTGCAAAGACAGCATCGCGGTGATCTGGTCGCCGCTCAGCACCGGCACCCAGACGAACGAACGCGAGACCAGGCGGCGATCGGTAGCAGGTCCGGAGACGAACACCGCGGCGCCCTCGCCCACTGTCCATCGCTCGCGCTCCAGGTCCTTGCTCTGAAACGTGCGCGCCCAGGGCGAAACGCGAACGAGCACCGGCTTTCCTGTCTCGTATGCCTCGCGAGACGGACCAGTGACTGCCAGCGCAACGGGCGGCACCACCTCTTCAACGCCCGCGACGTACTGATAGCCCGACGCGACCGGACCGTCCGCGGTTTGGGTGATGGTGGCGAGGATGAAGCCGTCGAAGCTCAGGAAGCTGGCGAGCTCCTCGCGCAAAGTTCGCATGATCGACCAGCGGTCGAGGCTCGATGCCAGCCGGCGTCCGATCGAGTTGACGACCTCAAGCCTTCGCCTCTGGTCCTCTATCGCTTCATAGCTGCGCGCGTTGCGCAACGCGAGCGTGACCTCGTCGGAAACAAGCTCGAGGAAGGCCGCTGTCGATTCCTCATAGAGGTAGGAGCGCTTGCTCTTGATGCCGAGGGCGCCGCGCACCACGCCACCTTCTTTGATCGCGACCCACAGCGAGGAAGAGGGTTCGTGTGTGAGCACCGGTTTCGGGTCGCGCGCCAGCGTACGTGCCGCATTGATCTGAGGCGACCGCATCGACACCTGTCGCGAGGTTGGCGCGGAATCCGCTTGCACGCGCATGAGACGAGCCTCCTTGCCGTCGCCGTCCGGCAGCGAGACCATCTCGAGGATGTCGACAGGCAGAAGCTCGTTAAGGGTCGTGTGGAGCGCCGTCAAAACGCTTGCTTCGTCGAGCGTGGAGGCCATCCCTCGGGCGATGCTGTTCAACGCTTCCAGGCGGCGCGCCTGGTTGCGGGTCAGCTCGTTGAGGGCTGCGTTGGCGATCAGTACGCCAAGCCTTCGATGGACCTCCTCCAGGAATGCAGTCTCGGTGGCTGGCACGCGCCGATTTCGGTACGACTGATAGATCACGCTGGCGATCACCTCGCCGCGGTGCTCGACCGGCACCCAGATCGACAGCTTGGTCGTGCGACTCGCCCCTGGTCCCCTTCCCTGCTCTCTCCATTTGGGATCGAGAACCTTCACGGTGGTCCGTGGATTCTTGTAATGGTTCGCGAAGAAAGACCCCGCCAGGGGCCGCCGGCGAAGGTCCTGGAGCACGCCAAGGTCGCTCGCGAGGGAGTGATACCAGCCTTCTCGGTCAAGGACCTGGAGAAGTACGACTCCGTAGCCGAACTGCGGTGCCAGGCCGCGATAAAGGACCTGGACGATGTCGGCTTCGGTCACGCAGCTGCTCAGCTCGTGGATGAGCTCGGCAGGCGTTGTCGCCGGGGCCGGCTTCTGCAGGCGTCGACCCGCCTTCAGCCTGGCGGCGGCAGGTGCCGCTGGGATTCTCGCCGGCGTGGCTCGCGTGTGGCGCTTCAGCGCTCGACGCGCAGGACCTGGCATTGCCACCGATACACTAACCCCGTGCCCTTCACCCCGCCCAAACCTATAGCTCCCACGCCGGAGGACCTCCGCGGCTCAACTGTGTTGGTGGTGGACGACGAGCGAGCGTGGCGGGTCATCCTGGAAACCGACCTCAGGATGCTCGGCTACAAAGTCTCGATGGCAGAGGATGCAGACCAGGCGCTCGAGAAAGCGCAGTCCGACCAGCCGGAGGTCGCGATCATCGACCTGATGCTGCCGGAGCCCATGGACGGGTGGGGTCTGCTCAACGAGCTGAGGGCGCGCGGGCAGAAGGTGCCGGTCATCTTCTACACCGCTTACCCCGTCTTCCCCTCTGGAACAGACGACCCCGACGTGGTTGGCTACATGAGCAAGGCGATCGACAGGGCAGACCTGTATGCCTTACTGCCTCCGGCGATCCGGCGCTCACGCGAGCGCCGAAACTCGGATTCCTAGGTTGTTACCAGCCGAGCAAGCCGAGCAGCCACTCGATCCAGCTGGCGCCTGATGCGAGTGCCAGAGCTGAGACCAGCGCCATGGCAAAGGTCACATTGCGAACTTTGATGCCCCAAGTCATCCCTACCCTACCCCTTTGTTTTTCGAACCGATGCCAGGACCGACATGGAGTATGCACCGGTCCATTCGTATCTGGTTATTCACATCCGGTCAATATTCGTTAAATCTTATTTAGGTCTAGCCTTGGAAAATCACAGGTCTAAAGGAAGGTCGCGCGGCCCGGCGCGAAATCACGATGTGCGGCTGCCTCCATTGCCTCCCGGTCTGGAGGTTTACCGGCCCGCGGATGTCCTCGGTTCGTCTGTATTGGTGGTCGAGGACGAGGTCGCGATGCAGCAGCAATTGAGGATCGACCTGCAAGACCTTGGCTACCGGCCCTCCGTCTCTTCATCGGCCCCGGAGGCGCGACAGCTGCTCGAACGCGAGCGCATGGCCGCGGTCCTGCTCGACCTGGTCCTCGACGAAGGCGAGGATTCGGGCTTCGAATTGCTGCAATGGATCCGCGAGCACCACCCTGGCCTGCCCGTGATCGTGCTCTCGGCCGCACAGGTCAACTCAGCATCGATCCGCAAGGCGTACGAGCTCGGCGCCAGCTCGTATTTCGTCAAAGGCAACGTGCCCATGGCTCACATCTACTCCGACCTCGCGGCTCGGCTCGTCGAGCGAGGAACAGGCCGGCCCGGTAGCTATCGCTTCGGACGCCTCGAGTTCGACCCGACGCACCGAACCGTCAAGATCGGCCGCGACGAGATACCCCTCACCCAGCAGCAGACAGCATTGGTGCTCTTTCTCGCCCAGGGCTCCAAGTCAGCGACGGCGCGAGACCTGATCGAAGCCGGCCTGTTTCGCACGAACGCCGCACACTCGACGGTGCATTCGGCGCTGCTTACATTGAGGCGACGTCTCGACTCGCTCGAGCCCGGCCTGGGTCAGAAGCTGGTGCGTGCGACCGCACGGGGGTACAACCTGGTGTCTGTTCATGACTGATTACCCCACGAAAAATCCCCACGAACTCGGAGGCTTCGCCGTGAGTTCGCGGGGACCCCTCTGCTGGGAGGCTTCGCCTTGAGTTCGCGGGGGCCCCTTGACGGCGATCCGATCATCCCGACGCCGAGTCGCTCCGTCGTCGACGAGGTGATCGAGCTCAGGCGTCACTTCCATCGCCATCCCGAGGTGAGCTTCGGCGAGCACGAGACCAGCCGGCAGCTCGGAGAGCGGTTGAGCCAGCTGGGGTTGGAGCTCAAACCGTGCCCGACCGAGACCGGCGTCGTCGCGATGCTTGACACGGGCAGGCCGGGAAAGACGGTGATGTTGCGGGCAGACATCGACGGCCTGCCGATACACGAGGAATCTGGCGTGACGTTCGCGTCGCGGACCGATGGCAGCATGCACGCCTGCGGTCACGACGCGCACATGGCGATGATGATCGGCGTCGCGCGCACGCTGGTCGATCACATCCATGACCTGCGCGGCCGCTACCTCTTCGTGTTCCAGCCCGCCGAAGAGATAGTCGAGGGCGCCAAGGCGATGATCGCCAAGGGCCTGCTCGACCAGCATCATCCCGACTCGGTTATCGGACTGCACATCGCTAGCTTCCTCGAGTCGGGCACCGTGGTCTCAAAACCCGGATTGATGTGGGCTGGATCCGATGCGTTCGAGATCGCCTTCTCCGGACCTGGAGGTCATGGCGGGATGATGGGTCGTCGCGGCAATGTGCTCGCGGCTCAGGCGTTTTTCGTGGAGCGGCTGCACACGGTGGTTGAGGGCCTCGAGCAGGATGGCGTGCAGTGCCACACGACGATCGGCGACATCAGAAGCGACGGCGCGTGGAACATCGTGCCGCGTGGCGTCCTCGTCAAGGGAAGCCTGCGTACGTTCAATGCATCGCTTCGCGAGCAGGCCCTCGTGCGCCTGCACGATCTGTTGAGGGAAACCGACAGCGAGTTCGACGTTGGCTCGAAGGTCGACCTCGTTCACGGAACAGTGCCGCTGATGAACGAGCCGAACATCACACGCACGGTGCTCGCCGTCGGACGCTCGATCATCGGCGACAGAGCGAGCATCCTCGGTCGACCGCTAACTGTGAGTGACGACGTCGCGGAATTTCTCACCCGGATCCCGGGGTGCTACTTCATGCTCGGGGCGATGCCTAAAGGCGCACCGCCTCCGGCCCACCACTCTCCAGGGTTCCGAATCGATGAGGATGCAATGGAGATCGGCGTCAAGGTCCTGGCGGGAGCGGCCTCACGACTCTCGGCTGAATAAATGGTCTGGATTGCCGCCATTGGGCTCGGCCTCATCGTCGGTTTTGCCACCCATGGAAGCCTCGACAACCTCGCCCGACTTCACTTTCGATGGCCGTGGCTCGTTGTTGCAGTCCTGGGTGTGAGGGCGGCGGCGGTGCTCACACCGCTCAGGGGCGTCGAGGGCGTGCAGTACATGTATGCGGCGGGACTCGCGGCGCTGATCGCCTGGGCCATCTGGCACGTGAACCGAGTCGCAGGCATATGGCTCGTCGCATCCGGAAGCGCTCTCAACCTGGTCGTCATCCTTGTGAATGGCGGGCGAATGCCGGTGGCGCCCGAGCTCGCCGGTTCGCTGGTGCAGCGCGGCCACGCCGGCCAGTACGTCGTGATGTCGTCCGGAACCCACCTCAACTGGCTTGCCGATTGGATCTCGCCGCGCGGACTTGTCGGATGGGGACCAGTCGAGGCGTACAGCCCGGGCGACCTGATCCTCGCCCTCGGGATCGCAGCCGTCGTGGCCCTGGCGATGCGATCTAGAGCGGGAGCCGCCGAAACCCGGGCGGGTATAGTGGGTGACCCGCCGTGATCATCTTCTGGATCTTCACGTTCTTTGTCGGCAGCTCAGCCTTCGCCTTCGCTTACATCTTTATGCAGCTGGGCTTGGGTTGGTCGCTGGCCTACGCCCTGGTCGCAATGCTCCTCTGCCGCGGAATTCTGAGCATGGTGAAGCGCTGGCTGATAGTCCGCGAGCACATCGCACCCGAGCTGGATGTCAACCAGCGCACGATTGAAACCAATCGCGCGATCTTCTGGAAGCGCGCGATCATCGTCGCTTTGGTTCCCGCCATTTATTTCGGCGCCGCCAACCTGCTGTTCAGCCTGACCCCGGAGGAGGCGATCCTCGCCCTTCCTACTTTCATGCAGAGCGCCCTCACCCAGCTCATCTATCTGTTCTTCCTGCTGCTTGCCAACTCCGTCCTCTTCCTTGGCCCCTTCTACATCCTCTCCCGTATCGGCAAGACGATGATCAGCCCGGACGACGCCCGCTTTGGCGTGAACATGGAAGACGTGCGCGGTCAGAAAGCGGCAGTCGGCGAGATGCGCAGGATCCTGAGGCTGATCGAGCACGGGCGGCTCTATGTAAAGGCGGGCGGCAAGCGCGAGCGCGGCGTCTTGATGGTGGGACCTCCCGGTACTGGCAAGACGATGCTGGCGAAAGCGATCGCTTCGTCGCTCCACGTCCCCATCTACGTCGCGAACGGCGGGTCGTTCGCCATGCTGTTCATGGGCATCGACGCGATCAGCGTCTACCTCATGGTTCGCGCGGCGCGGCGCAAGGCCAAGGTTTGGGGCGGATGCATCATCTTCATCGACGAGATCGACGCGCTGGCGCAGAGGCGTGGCGGGATGGGCGGCGCGGCCGGCGGGATGATGGGCGGCATGATGGGCGGCGGCGGCATGATGGGTTTGAACATGCTGCTCGTCCTCATGGACGGGATCGACAACCCTGGTTACTTCGCTCGTCAGCTGCGCGGGCTGGTGAACATCACCCTCGATGGCGTCTTCATTCCCCGCGTCATTGGTTTCAACGGAACGCGAATTTCACTGCGCATCCCAGCGCTCAAGGCGCCCAACTTCAACATCCTGTTCATCGGCGCCACCAACAGGCCTTCTGTGCTTGACGAGGCGGTGACACGACCTGGGCGCTTCGGCCGCCAGATCGTCTTCCGACTTCCCGCCCGTGAAGACCGCAAGGACATCGCCGCGCTCTACTTCGACAAGAAGAATCACGATCCCGCGCTCGACACGCCCAGCCGGCGCGATGAATTCGCGCGCATCACCGACAAGTACTCGCCTGCCGACATCGAGCAGGTGCTTTCCCTGGCGCTGCTGTACGCGTTTGAGGACGGCCGCGACGCGTTCAACTGGAAGGATCTGCGCGAGGCGATGGGCAATGTGGAAGCGGGCCTTGCCATACCCGTCGAGTACACCGAACGCGACCGGATTGCCGTGGCTCGCCACGAGCTCGGCCACGCTGTGGCATCCCATTTCTTCAAGACCGATCATTCACATGTCCGGCTCTCGATCCGGCGCAGGGCGACGGCGATCGGCGAGATCGGGGGTTACCACAAGGACATGCCCGCCGAGGAGGAGTGGATGAAGTTCCGCTCCCAGATGGCTGCTGACATACGGCACGACCTCGGCTCGATTGCGTGTGAGCACGTCTTTTACGGCGAAGGTACGAGCGGTGTCTACATGGACCTGCGGATGGCGACAGCGGAGGCCACCGCCATGGTCGGGACGATCGGCATGGGGCCGGACAAGCTCGACCCAAAGATGTCGATCAGAGCCGCCAACATCGGCGAGCAGCTCATCTCCGTGGCCGAGATCGCGCAAGGAGTGCACGAGCAGGGCACCTGGGCGGGGGCGGTCTTGAACAACCGGCGCAGCCGGCGCGTGGTCGCACAGATCTTGGGTGCTGCATACATCGACGACTGGCGTCTCATGTATGTGAACAAAGAAGCAATCGACCTGGCCGCTGAAGCTCTGATCGCACAGGGAGAGCTCATGGGCGACGAAATCTCGGGGCTTCTCGACTCGGTGGGCCTCCGCAGGCCGACCGACGCGGACCCTTATCCAGAAGACCTTCCCTCCGTTCCAGAGGAGCGCGACGCCACAATCGCCAAGTCGGAGTCGGCCTGATCCGACTCGCCGCAGCGGTCCTGGTTGCACTGGCCCTTGCCCTTCCCGCGCAGGCAGTCCACGCGCAGGACCCCGACCGGGGCCCGACTCCACAGCACCAGGCGGCGCGAATCATCGCGGCCGAGCTCGCGATGAGCCGGGCGGCGACCGAGCTCGATTCGCTCAATGCCCAGCAGCCTTCGAGCTTGCTCGACGGAATGCGGCTCGAGCTCGCCAAGGACCGCGCCGCGTATGCGTTCAGGAACGCCGCGCGCCAGGAAGAACTGCGGATATATGAGCTCGCGAGTTACGCGAGCGTCGAGAACGCAGTCCTCCCACTATTGCCTGCCGCCCTCCAGGGTTCAATCAAGAACTCGATCGCCGGCCTGCATTCGCTCTACATCCTGGGTGGAATCGACGAGTACTACCTGGTCAATGTCCACTTCGTCCATCCACACAACAACACCGATGCCCTCAGCGCGCTGCGTTCCTATTACAAGGAGGCCGCGCAGCGTTATGGGGTCGACCCCAGCTACCTCGCTTCAATCAACTTCATCGAGAGCAACTTCGGCCACGTCAAGGACAATTCATCGGCGGGCGCGCAAGGTCCCATGCAGTTCTTGCCCAGCACCTGGACCCAATACGGGCAGGGCGGCAACATCCACGATTCCCACGACGCGATCCTCGCGGCCGCGCGCTACCTGGTCCGCAACGGCGCGCCCTACAACATGCGCAACGCGATCTTCCAGTACAACCACGACTTCGACTACGTCGACTCCGTGGAATCCTTCGCGCGCGCTTACCGCACTGACCCAGGGTGGCTCGACCGGATGTATTACTGGAATACGTACGGATGAGGCTCGTGAGGTACGCCGCACTTGCGTTGGGAGTCGTGGTTGCCGGCGCCTGCACCGTGAACCCCATCTGGAGTCGCACGTCGCCCACACCCCACTCAGCCGCGAGTCCGACCGTCGTCGTCACCCTCCCGGTCGCGAGCCCGGCGCCTGTGGCAGCGGCGGCATTCGACCCAGCTCGCATCGTCAAGGTGCTGGGCCCGGCCGTCGCGGAAATCCTCGTCACGCAATCGACAGGCACTCGAGGCATCGGCACCGGATTTGTCATCGCCCACGAGAACGGCGCCAGCTTCCTGGTGACCAACAATCATGTCGTCGCGGGTGCAACGAGAGTCGTCGTCCTGCTGCCTGATGGGAGGCATTTTGTCGCGAAGGTCCAGGGCACCGACCCCATCCAGGACATCGCCGTGGTGAAGGTGGACGACGGTTCTCTTCCCCTCGCACACTTCGGCGACTCGACCAAGCTCGCGGTCGGCCAGCAGGTGGTCGCCATCGGGAGTCCGCACGGCAACCAGGGTTCGGTGACATCAGGCATCATCTCGGCCCTCCACCGCGCCCTTAGCGCAACCACTCGCCCGGGAGCGCCCAGCGAGGACCTGCCCGACGTCTTGCAGACAGACGCGGCGATCAATCCGGGAAACTCGGGCGGTCCGCTGGCCGACGCGGACGGAAACGTGATCGGCGTGAACACCGCGGTGGACGCAAGCGGCCAGGGCATCGGTTACGCGATTCCAAGCCTGATCGCCAAGCGCATTGCGCAGGACCTCATCGCCGGCCGCAAGCCAGGCCATCCTTACATGGGAGTCTGCTACCAGTCGGAGGACGCCGCCCTGGCGAGCGGCAAGGACCTTCCTGGTTATGGCGTGCTCGTCACCTCAGCCCTGCCGGGGACGCCGGCAGCGAAAGCCGGCCTCAGGGCCGGTGACCTGATCGAGAAGGTGGACGGCGTCGACCTGAACAACGGCCAGACGCTCGGGGGCCTGATCCAACCCAAGGGTCCCGGCGACACGGTGCGGCTCACCATCCTGCGCGACAGCGCCACGACGGTCGTGACGCTCACGCTGGCCGACCGCTCGTCGGCACCCACTGCGAGCTGCGCCACGACGCCCTAGGGCGTCAGACGTCGAAGCCGCTGCCCGGTCTCGAGAACCACCACCAGAAGAACAGGAACGCGGCCGCTCCTGCAGCCACCGCGGCCAGCACGCTAGAGAGCAGGCCCTGACCCTGGAACCAGTACCAGCCCCCGTAGCCGAGGAACGCGACGGTAGCCAGCAGGAACGCAAATCGCCGCCTGGTCCGAAATTTCGGCGGCAGGAGTTGGAACAGACCGCGTCTATCTGCTTCCGTGGGCACAGGGCCATTTTCGGCGCCAGGCCGGGTTGCGGGTTCGATTGTTGCGCCCGTAGGATTGTGCGAGTATCCACTCATGGAGTACCGCATCGAACAGTTGGCTCGTGCCGCGGGAGTCGCTGTCGACACCATCCGCTTCTACCAGGGCAAAGGCTTGCTCGAGGCGCCTCGCCGGGAAGGCCGCGTGACCTGGTACGGCGAAGGGCACCTCGGGCGGCTGCGGAGGATCAGGGAGCTGCAGCAGCAGGGATTCACGCTGACGGTGATCCAGCGCTTCCTGACCGGCGAGCTCGAGGCTTCGGATGAGGCCCTGGTCGCGGCAGTCACCCGGCCGGCGGCGCCTCAAACCCTGACCCTGGGCGAGCTTGCCGAGCGCAGTGGGGTAGCGGAGCCGCTGCTGAAGAGCCTGGAGCAGGCGGGGCTCCTGGTCCCGGTGGAAGGCGGCGACGAGCCGCTCTACCCTGCCGATGACCTGGAAGCGATCGCCGCCGGAATGAAGCTGATCGCTGCCGGCGTGCCGCTGGGCGCGCTCCTGGAGCTCGGCAAAGACCACGCGGCGGCGGTCGACCGGACCGCTCGACAGGCAGTGGATCTCTTCGACCGTCACGTGCGCGAGCGCATCCAGTCCGAGGGCGGCGCGACGGAAGCCGCGGAGCGCCGCCTGCTGGAAATGTTCAACGAACTGCTGGAAGCGAGCGGCACGCTCGTCCGGCACCACTTCCAGCGCACTCTCCTTCGCGCGGCGAGAGAACACATAGAGAAGCGTTAGGTGTGATCACGAAGACGTCCGTCCGCACGTGGGAGCTTGACCGCACCCCGGACCTCATCGACCTGGTCAGCGCGGCACGCGACAACGGGCACGAAGTTTTGCTCATCGAGCGGCCGATGCCCGACGCCGTCAGCATCGCCGCACTCGGCAAGGCGTTTGACATCGTGGCCGCGAAAGGCGGTGTCGCGCTGGAGGACGCAAGCGGCAAGGTTGTCGACTTCGAAACCGGAAACGACAGGCTGCTCGCCGCATCGCGCCTGTGGCGAAGAGTTTGCGAATCGCTGGCCGGTCCGATCGCTGTGGGCGGGTTTGCGTACCGGCCGGATCGCGAGCCAAGCGGGCCGTGGTCAGGCTTTCCCTCGCTTCTTCTTCGCGTGCCCGAGCTCGCGGTCACGCGGGTCCGGGGCCGCACCCACGCCACCGCAATGACTGCCGGCGCCGAGGCACTGCTGGAGCTGACCACCACGGGTGTCCGCGCCCCGGCGGCGCGCAGGCTGGAGGTGACGCCCGTCCGCAACCCTCTCGCGTGGACCGCCGCGGTCGGGAGCGCCGCGGCCCGCCTTCGTGCCGGTGAGGCGGCCAAGGTCGTGCTCGCGCGAGAGGTACTCGCCCGCGGCGATGGCGTCGTGTCGGCTGCGATGGTCGCGCGCTCACTTCGCGCCGCGTATCCGTCGTGCTTCACGTACCTCATCACGGGCGCCGACGGGACAGCGTTCGCCGGAGCCTCACCGGAGCTGCTTGTCCGGCGCTCGGGCGACAGAGCTTTCTCGCAGCCGATGGCCGGGTCCGTCGCGCGAGGCGCGACCGACGTCGAGGACGACCGACTGGCCCACCAGCTCGTGGACAGCGCCAAGGACGCGCTCGAGCATCGCCTAGTGTCGGAATTCGTCGTCGACGCGATGCGACCATCTGCGCGTTCGATCACAGCGCGACAGCCCGAGGTGGTTCGCTTCACGAATATCCAGCATCTCGCCACCTCCGTGGCCGCGGAGCTGACGCATCCGCCGGCGGATGCGCTCGAGCTCGCCGCCGCCCTCCACCCCACGCCCGCCGTTGGCGGGTGGCCGCGAGAAGCTGCCGATGTATTGATCGACGAGCTGGAAGGAATGGAGCGCGGCTGGTACGCCGGCGCCGTCGGCTGGATCGACGCGAATGGCGACGGTGAGTTTGCCGTGGCGCTGCGCTGCGGGTTGCTGTGGGAGGACGGCGCGCGCCTCTATGCGGGAGTTGGTGTGATGCCCGATTCGGATCCCGCCCGAGAGCTGGAGGAAACGGAGCTGAAGTTCAAGGCGCTGCTTACAGCGCTGGTCTGATTTTCCTTTTCGTGCCGCATGTGTGGCGTCAGCCACACGGAATCCGTCGTGCGGATACACGCCTGTGACGCCAAACGTGCGTTATTCGAGGCTAGCCCTTTAGCGCAGATGCCGCCGCCTCCCAGCACAGCCGATGGCCATTGACACTGTCCTGGCGCTTGAACTTCACGACGACCATCGTCGGCGTCGGCGCCGCGATCGCGTCCGCGATCGCCGGCTCGAGACCGGAGCGGTCGGTCACCGGGCTGTACACGAGTCCGTAGAGTCGCGCGACCTGCGCAAAATCCAGGCCTAGCGGAGTCGCGAACAGCTCGTCGAAAACGTCCTGGTGCTCAGCTTGCGGGAGGAAATTGAAGACGCCCCCGCCATCGTTGTCGCACACGATCAGCGTGGCCCGGATGCCGTGACGCCGCAGCGCCCACAACCCGTTCATGTCGTGGTAGAGCGACAGATCTCCAAGCAGCAGGACCGTCGGAAGGTTCCCCCGACCGGCAGCCAGCCCCAACCCGGTGGACACCAGCCCATCGATGCCGCTCGCGCCGCGATTGCCGTAGAGGCGCTGTTGCGGCCTCGCCTGCGGCCAGAAAGCCTCGACCGCGCGGATCGGCATGCTCGAACCGACGAAGACCTGCGCGGGGTCCGGAAGGCGAGCGCTCAAGGCGCGCACCACATGGCCCTCATGCATTGGTGTCGACACCAGCGTTGCCGCGATCGCCGCAGTGGCTCGCTTGCCGGCGGCCACCCATTGGTCTCGCCAAGCAACTCGCTCGAGAGGTGGCAGCGCTTCGAGCAGCGGCAGCGGTTCACAGCCAACGACGTGGGTGGCGACGTGATCCTGGTCCCGCCAGGCGTGGTCCGGGTCGATGAGGAATGTCGGCGCCGAAGCGGCGGCCAACCATTTGTTCAATGCAGGAGACGTCGGCATGGCTCCAAGCCGGATCACCAGGTCCGGCCCGTGCTGCAGCGACCAACCGGCTCTCAGCAGCGCCTCGTAAGACTCGATCGACGCTCCGGTCTCGAGGCGCCTCAGCTGCGAAGTCGGCTCGGCCAGGACCGGAAGACCAAGGCGGTGGAGCGCCGGCGCCAGCCGGTCGCCCTCGCGCATCTCCCCTGCCACGACCAGCGGGCGCTGCGCTCGCTGCAGGGCTGATGCCAACGCGGCCACCTGGGCTGAGGTCGGCAGCATCCGGCCGCGAGTGACCGACTGCCCTGCCACACCGATAGCGACCGGCACGTGGCCCGGCTTGGGCACCAGCGGCTCGCGAAACGGAAGGTTCAGGTGCACGGGGCCGGTGGCCGCCTCCGCAACTGCTCGCGCCGCCAGGCGCCGCCACAGGCGAGCCGCATTGGGGAGCTCGACCGGAGCGCCGGGGTCGAAGAACCACCTGACGGCCGTGCCGTACAGCCTCTGCTGGTCGATCGACTGGTTGGCGCCCGCGCCCTGTAGCTCGGGAGGACGGTCTGCCGTCAGAACGATGAGCGGCGTTCGCGAGTAGGAGGCTTCGACCACTGCCGCGTGAAACTCCGCCGCTGCGGTTCCAGAGGTGCACAGAAGGACCACAGGTTTGCCTGTTGCCTTGGCCAGCCCGACTCCGAAGAAAGATCCCGACCGCTCATCGATGTGCATCAGAACGTTGGTCTTGGGATGCCGCTGGAACGCGATGGCGAGGGGAGCGGACCGCGAGCCAGGGGAGATACACGCGTACTCGACGCCTTGAGCAGCAAGCTCGTCGACGAACGTGGCAGCGAAGGATTGCGTTACATCCATAGGATTGAGCCCCTGTGATTCTCGAGGGTGACGACGTGCGATTGAGCTACTTCGTAAGCGGCGAAGGCACGCCGGTCACGCTGCTCCACGGCTTCACTCAGAACGGTCGCAGCTGGCTCGACGTCATTTCCAGGATGCCGCAAGGCTGGATGTGGATCGTGCCCGACCTGCGCGGGCACGGTGAGACGCGGACGCGGGCGGAGCGCGGCTGCACGATGGACGCTTGCACACGCGACCTCGAGCTGCTGTGGGACCACCTCGGCGTAGCGCGCACTCATCTCGCGGGCTACTCCATGGGCGGGCGCCTTGGGCTTCATGTCGCGGCGCGCCGGCCGGAACGCGTCCTCTCCCTCCTCACGATCGGCGCACATGCGGGCCTGGAGGAAGAGGCGCGCGGAGGACGCCAGCGCGGGGATGAGGCTCTGGCGCATCGCATCGAGAATGACGGACTTGAAGCGTTCGTCAAGTACTGGAGCGGCTTGCCGCTCTTTGCGGGGCTGGAGCGCCGAGGCCCAGCCTTCGTCGCCCAGGTGCGGGCGGAGAGGATGACCAACCACATCTCCGGGCTGGCCTGCTCCCTGCGCGGCATGGGGGCTGGAAGCATGGAGCCCCTGTGGGACGACCTCGCGCATGTGACGTTTCCGTGCACGTTCGTCGCGGGACAGCTGGACCACGGCTACGTCAGCTCGGCGCGCCGCCTCGCGGCAACGGTGCCCAACGGGCGGGTCGAAGTCGTGCCCAGGGCCGGCCACAGCGTGCACCTGGAAAGGCCAGAGGCCTTTGCCCGCATCCTCGCCGGTCACCTCACGGCGGCGACGTGGGACGTCCGCACGCCAGAGCCCTCGAGCGAATTTACACCAGGCGACGAATGGCCTTCGAGCACGACCTCGGCCTGAAGGCCGGCGGCGTAGCGAGCTGCTCCGAGGCGCTCCTGGTCGAGCATCGCTCCATCGTCTAACGTCCGCAAGACGAACCTGGTGTATCCGGCCCTGTGCCGCCTCTCGACCTCGCGCGCCACGTCCATTGGCCTGGTGGCAGTGATGAGAGCGCTCGTCACAGCAACAAGCCAAGCGCGAACAGAAGCGCGTAAGCAAGTTCCGCGATTGCCATTCGCTTCAACGCGCGCACAAGCGGCGGTCCGGCAGCAGTCGCGTACGCGATGCGCACAGGCATCACTGCGATCGGGATGGCGAGTGCGACTAGCAGCACAGTGACGCTCTCCAGCTTGACAAGCACGACGAGGACGGGGATCGCAAATGCAACACACACGAGTGCGACAAGGAGGATGCGAGTTCGCCGCCGGCCGATTCGCGTGGCCAGGGTCCTTTTGCCGGCGGCCGCATCGGTGTCGATGTCGCGAAGGTTGTTGAGGACCAGGATTGCGGTTGCGATGCATCCCATCGCACTTCCGATGAGGATGGCTAGCGGCGTGACGCGCAGCGTCTCCACGTAAACCGTTCCAACCGTGGCGACCAGGCCGAAGAAGAGGAAAACGAAGACCTCGCCGAGTCCGAGATAGCCGTACGGTCGGGGACCTCCGGTGTAGAGCCATCCCGCGAGCAGGCATGCCGCGCCGGCGATCAGCAGGCGCCAGTCCGTTGTCAGGCTCAGGATCAAGCCCGCAACCGCCGCGACACCAAATGCCGCGATCGCCGCCCATCTCACATGGTCTGGTCGGACGACGCCTGACGACGCCGCTCTCAACGGTCCGATCCGTCGCGCGGTGTCAGCGCCGCGCGTGTAGTCGGAATAGTCGTTGGCGAAATTCACTCCAATCTGCATTGCGACTCCGACCACAAGCGCAAGCAGGCCTGCTCCGAGCCTTGGTCCGCCTTCGTGCACCACGATCGCCGTGCCGGCCAGCACCGGGGCGACCGAAGCGGCGAGGGTGGCAGGGCGCACCGCTGACCACCACACGCTCGCGCGCGTCGGCGCCGGTGCGGTCGCGATCACGGTCGCTTGGGAAATTTCGAGAAGTCCGGCTTTCGCTTCTGCACGTATGCGTCGCGACCTTCTTGCGCCTCTTCGCTCATGTAGTACAGCAACGTGGCGTCTCCCGCGAGCTGCTGGATGCCGGCGAGGCCGTCGTCAACGGCGTTGAGGCCGGCTTTCAGCATGCGCAGCGATAGCGGGCTCAGCTCGAGCATCCGGCGGCACCACGCCACCGTCTCTCTTTCCAGGTCGGCAAGCGGCACGACTTTGTTGACGAGCCCCATGTCCAGCGCCTGCTGCGCGTCGTATTGCTCGCACAGAAACCAGATCTCACGTGCCTTCTTCTGCCCGACGATGCGGGCTAGCAACCCCGCGCCGTAGCCGCCGTCGAAGCTGCCAACGCGTGGGCCGGTCTGGCCGAAACGCGCGTTGTCGGCGGCGACGGTCAGGTCGCACACCACATGCAGCACATGGCCGCCGCCAATCGCGTAGCCGGCGACCATCGCGACCACCGGTTTGGGTAGGCGGCGGATCTGGATCTGCAGGTCGAGCACGTTGAGGCGACCTGTTCCCTTCGGATCGATGTAACCGTCGTCGCCACGAATCCGCTGATCGCCGCCGGAGCAAAATGCCTCCGTCCCCGCTCCGGTGAGGATGACAACGCCGATCTTTGGGTCGTTGCGGGCGACCTCGAAGGCTTTGGACATCTCAAAGACCGTGGTCGGCCGGAACGCGTTTCGGACTTCGGGACGGTTGATCGTGATCTTGGCGATTCCGTCCCATGTCTCGTAGATGACGTCTTCGTAGTCGCCGGATGCGCGCCACCCCGAATGTTTCAAGCTTTCACTCCTAGAGCGATCACTAGCACTATTGGAATCGTACCTCAGCCGCCTCGGATCCCGCCGGGCTTACAGGACAATCGTCGCCATCGCCGGATTCCACCTTTTTGGTGCCAAAGCTGTCACTGCCCTCGTCGATTCGCCTCTTTTGGCGCCAAAAAGGTCAAATTTCCGAGCGGTCTAGCGCTCGGCCACCGTTCTCGAATCAGCGCTAGACGCGCTGGCGCGGCTTGCGGCGTGGGAAGAGCCGCACGATTTTCGCGTAATCCTCGGGCGTGTCGATATCGTCCGGGCGACCCGGGGCCGGCACCGTGTCGAGCAGCTCGGGGTGCCCCTGCAGAATCTGGCGAGCGCCGGCGTCGCCTTTGAGCGCGAACAGCTCATCCCACAGCTCGCGAGCCAGCACCACCGGTGGCACCCACTCGCCATGCGCCTGCGACACGGCGACCGCGGGCCGCGAGCCCTCGCGGCGCCACGCTCGCATCAGCGTCGCGATGGTGCGGGAGCCGACGAGCGGCTGGTCGCCCAGCAAAACCACCGCCGCTTCGATCTCGGCCCTCAGGGCGTGCAACCCCACCTGCAGCGAAGACGCCATGCCCGTCCTCGCCTTCGGGTTGTGGACGAGCTCCGCATCGCCGTGCACCGCATCCCGAACATCGTCGGTCGAATAGACGACGACGACCTGGTGGCACCCGCCTTCAGACGCGGACTCCATCACGTGGCGAACCATCGGCTTGCCATCGAAGTCGAGAAGAAGCTTTTGCGATCCGGGCATGCGCGAGCTCGAACCCGCCGCCAGGACCACGGCCCCGATTGGAAGGAGGGCGGCCGCAAGCCGCTCGAACGGCGGCCGTGCAGAACGAATCCATTCGACCTCGATGTTGGCTCGAATGGCGCTCTCGGCGAACACGCGCAAGCGCTCGCTGTCGCCATCGACCAGCATCAAGCGCCGTCCCGCAAAGACCGCCATATCCGGCACCGTCTCCGGCAAGGCGACCACCGCGATAGCGCGGCAGTCCGCGCGGGAGGCGAGGTGCTGAAGAGCGGAGTCGAGGTCGCGACCTCGAACGACGAGGCTGTGGGGACCTTCAGGTTCGCGGTAGGTGCGCCCTCTGACCGCCAGGTCGAGGTCGCCCATCACGAAGATCGCCATTTGCCCAGCATGCCAGAACGGACCCGCCTTACTCTCATTGGAATGCCTTTGCTTGGAGCGCACGTCGATTCGTCCGGCGGCTTGCACCTGGCCTTCGAGCGGGCCAAGGCGATGGGAGCCGAGGCGATCCAGATCCATCCCACCCCACCCGGTTTCTGGGGCTCGCCGAAGCTCGACGAGACTCGCATCGCGACATTCAAAGAGGCTGCCGCGAAGCACGGCCACCCGCCCGTCTACTTTCACGCCGTCTACCTGATCAACCTCGCCGGCGACGATCCGACGTTGCGGCAACGTTCCGAAAGCACGCTCGCCGGTTACCTCAAAGCGGCCGATGAGCTGGGCGCCAACGGCGTCATCTTTCACACGGGATCGCACAAGGGCGCCGGGTTCGAAGCCAGGCTTCCGTCCATCCTCGCGCACCTGAAGAGCGTGCTCGAGCGCGCAAATCCCACCTCCGCCCACCTGCTGATCGAGAACAACGCAGGGCTCGGCGGCTGCGTCGGCGCGCGGTTTGAGGAGATCGCTCAGATGTTGAACGGGCTCGACGACGAGCGCGTCGCAGTCTGCTTCGACACGTGCCACGCCTTTGCCTCCGGCTACGACGAGCGCACCCCCGCGGATGTTTCCAATACGCTGGATGAGCTGGACCGCGTCATCGGCCTGTCGCACATAGAAGTCATCCACTGCAACGACTCCGTCACCGGCCTTGGCTCGAACCGAGACCGCCACGCGAATATCGGAGCCGGGCAGATCGGCGAGGAAGGCTTTCGGGCTCTGCTGCACGAGCCACGGCTCGCGAAGCTCCCCTTCATCCTGGAGGTGCCCGGCGCGGGAGACGGTCCTGACGCAGAGCAGGTCGCCGTACTGAAACGCCTCGCGAAGTAAGGGCGCGGGCGGCCCAGGTCGAGATCCGGCGACCCAGGTCGGAAAGGGAGCGGGCCGTCAGACGGCTGTTCTCCATCTCCCGCTGGAGGTCCTTCAGGCGCTCGAACGCGACGTCCTCGTTGTAGTACTCATGCATCCCGGGGTCCTCCGTAACCGTTGTTTGGTGTATGTCGGTTAGTATAACCGATGTTAGTGATATGTGGGTTATGGATATACTCACAATCGTGGCTGACCGAGAGACGGCTTCGGGCGACATCGGACTCATCCAGGCCTTCGTGAACACCGTCGATCTACAGGACGGACCCGACGATCTCCCAGACCCAAACACCCTCAAGGCCTGGCTGGTTGCAAAAGGACTCTTGGGCGCCGCACATACGGTCGACGAATCTAACTTGAAACACGCGATCGCCCTGCGCGAGGCGATCCGGGGCGCCATCGGACCCAACTCCGGCTTCCCGGTCTATCCAGTCGACATCGCCACGCTGAACGGAGCGGCCACCGCAAGCGGTTTGCGGATGCGCTTTGGCGCGGACGGCAAACCACGCATGGAGCCCGAGGTCGCCGGCGCCGTCGGCGCGATGGGCCGCCTCGTCGCCACCCTTTACTCGGCAATGGAAAATGAGAACTGGACGCGACTAAAGCTGTGCAGCTCGCAAGCCTGCCGGTGGGCGTTCTACGACCGGTCCAAAAACCACTCGAGCCGCTGGTGCACCATGGCCTCTTGCGGAAACCGCGAGAAGGCCAGGCGTTTTCGGAATCAGAAGGTCAAGACCCGCTCAGCTAACTGAGGTCTTGCGGCCCTCGCGCATCGAGCTGCCGGTACCGCCGAATCGAACAGCTGTGATCTCTGCCAGGATGCCGAGCGCCGTCTCCTCCGCACCGCGACCTCCTAGATCGAGCCCGATCGGACCATGGACGCGCGACAGCTGCTCCTCAGTGAATCCTTCCCCGCGAAGAGCATCGAAGCGATTCTGGTTGGTCTTGCGGCTGCCAATCGCACCTACGTAGCCGGCGTCTTTCGCCAGCACGGAGCGCAGCGCGGGCAGATCGAATTTCGGATCGTGCGTAAGGATCACGACATACGACGAGTTGTCGATCATGAGCTTCTCCATCGCCTCGTCGGGCCACGCGACGATCAGCTCGTCTGCCTCTGGAAACCGCTCCTTCGTGGCGAACTTCGCGCGAGCGTCGACGACTGTGACCCGATAACCCATCAGCTTGGCGAGCCGATGCAGCGGGATCGCGATGTGGATCGCGCCGACGATGATCAGGTGCGCGGGGCGGCGGAACGGTTCCACAAACAGGTCTCCGTCACGGTGTGCCAGCTCAGATCCGGGTGGAGTCCATCCCTCGACAAGGTCGGCTTCGCCCGTGACGAGATTGGTGCGCAACGTTGCCTGCTCGTTGCGCTGAAGCATCGCGATAAGCTGCGCGTGCACCGGCCCGAGGGGCTCGACGAACACTTCGATGTGGCCGCCGCAAGCAAGACCCACCTCGAATGCGACGTCGTCCGCAACGCCGAACGCGGCTACCTTCGGTTCGCCGCTTTTCAGCACCTTCTGCGCCTCGTCGAAAACCGCGCCCTCGATGCAGCCGTTGGACACCGAGCCGGCCATCTTGCCGGAACGCGTGACCACCATCTTCGAGCCCAGCGGGCGAGGGCTCGAGCCCCATGTCTCGACCACGGTGGCAAGCGCGATCTCTTCGCCCGCCGTCGTCCATTCAGTGAGTTCACTGAGGACTTCGCGCACTAGTTACTCCCGGCGCGGGTGCCCAGCCCCGCCAGCAGCCGGCCGAGGTCCTCGAGCGCCTTCAGGTTGTGGGCGGCCAGAAAGTCATCCACATGCGGGAGCGCAGCCGCCATGCCTCGCGTCAGCGGCTGGTATCCCTCGGAACCCAAGAGGGGATTGAGCCAGATCAATCGATGCGCCGAGCGGCGAAGGTGAATGAGCTCGGCAGTAAGCCTCGCCGGATCGCCTCGGTCCCATCCGTCGCTGACGATGATCACTACCGCGCCGTGTCCGAGCACGCGGCGAGCCCAGTGACGGTTGAAATCCGCCAGCGCATCGCCGATGCGAGTTCCTCCGCTGAAATCGTGGACGCCCTTGCTCACCGACTCGAGGCAGCGGTCGAGATCTCGATAGCGGAGTAGTCGAGTGATCCGTGTGAGACGCGTCGAGAACACGAAAGCCTCCACGTCCTCGCGGCGCGCGATCGCGTGAGAGAAGATCATCAGCAGCCGCGAGTAACGCTCCATCGAGCCGCTCACGTCGCAGATCAAGACCAGCGGCCTTCTCCGTATCCGCGGACGGCGATGGAACAGGCGCATCAGCTCGCCGCTCGACCGGATCGCATGACGTGCCGAGCGGCGCAGGTCGATCCTTCCCGCCCGTGCCGCGCGGAGGCGCCGCGTCTTGCGCTCGGCCATGCGCCATGGCGCCTGCTCGAGCAGGCGCCGCACCTGCTCGGTCTCCTGCCACGTCATCTGCTCGAAGTCTTTGTGTCGCAGAAGCTCTTCGGCGCTGTAGCCGCTCGAGCTGACCGGCACCGCTGTAGGTTCCTGCTCGCGGTTCATCTGCGAGCTGCTGAGGCCAAGGGCGTTGGCCCACGCTTTCGCCCGCTCGGGTGACATGGGGAGCGCCCGGCTGCGGCCGGCCATCACGCCCGCCGCTGCTCGTGGATCAGGAGGCGCCCAGAAGATGTCGAAGGCCGCTTCGAAAGTCGGAAGGTCTTCTTTGCGGCTGACGAACACCGAGCGCAACGCGTTCCGGAAATCGATCTGCTGCTTGAGGTCGATAAAGCCCAGCGCGCGGGTCGCGTCGGTCAATCGTCGGGGGCCCGCCTCCAAGCCCGCGTCATGCAGCAGCCGCGCGAACGCGCCTAATCGGGGAAGTAGGTCTGGCCCCTCAGGCACCTCGCGCCTTCTCGACGAGCGCGGGTACCTGCTCTCGCACCCGCTCGAGATCCTCCTGGTATTTGAGCGCCGAGCCCAGGGTCGCGTTGACGAGACTCGAGTCGATGCGCGTCGCGCCCAGCGCGGCAAGCGATCGCGCCCAGTCCAGCGTCTCTGCCACGCCAGGCACCTTATAAAGATCCATCGATCGCAAGCCCTGCACCAGCCCAGCCACCTCGCGTGCCAGGCCGGCGGCCGCCTCGGGAGCGCGGGCGCGAACGATCTCGACCTCCTTTTCGAGGTCCGGATAGTCGATCCAGTGATAGAGGCAGCGGCGCTTCAGCGCGTCATGTACCTCGCGAGTGCGGTTGGACGTGATGACCACGAAAGGAGCGCGCTTGGCCTTGATGGTTCCGATTTCGGGGATCGAGACCTGGAAGTCGGACAGCAGCTCGAGCAGAAACGCCTCGAACTCCTCGTCGGACCTGTCGATCTCGTCGATCAGCAGCACGGGAGGGTTTGGATCGTCGTTGTCGATGGCGTCGAGGAGCGGGCGTCGCAGGAGAAACTCCGCGCTGAAGATCTCGCGCTCCGCAACGCGGCGGTCCTCCCCTTCTCCCATCAGCCGGATGTGAAGAAGCTGCCGCGGATAGTTCCACTCGTAGACCGCGTGCGCGAGGTCGATGCCTTCATAGCACTGAAGGCGGATGAGCCTTGCGCCCAGCACGTCCGCCATGACTTTCGCGGCCTCCGTCTTGCCGACCCCCGCTTCGCCCTCGATGAAGAGCGGCTTTTCCAGCTTCAGGGCGAGGAAGATCGAAGTGGCGAGGCCGCGATCGCCGATGTACTTGCGCTCGCGCAGGCGCGCCTCGACGTCCTCGATGGTCGTTGGAGGGCCGGCGGTCACGCCCAAAGGTTACGAGGCCGGGTGCGCCCAGCGCGCGCCCGGCCCTCCCCTTGCTTACTTGGCTTGCTCGATGGCGCGCTTGGTAAGCACCCGAGCCAGATGCTTTTTGTACTCAGGGCTCGCGCGCAGGTCGCCGGACGGATTCAGGCCATCCGACGCGTGCTGCGCCGCATCCTCCGGCTTGGCGCCCTTTTTAAGCGCATCCTCGACGGCCGTGGCCCGAACCGGGGTCGGTCCTACGTTGGTCAGGCCGATACGCCAGTCGCCGTTGATCTTCTGGGCTGCCGCGCCGACGATCGCCCAGTCGAACAGCCGGCGGCGGAACTTGATGTATTTGTGCGGACCATTCGCCACTTGGAAAACGACCTCAGTCACTATCTCGTCCGCACCGAGCGGAGTGGTGAACAGGTCCGTGAAGAAATCCTTGGCGGCGATCGTGCGGTGGTTCGTGACGATCTCGGCGTCGAGCATCAGGGCGATGGTCGGATAGTCGCCGGCCGCGTCGGCGTGCGCGACAACTCCTCCGATCGTGCCCATGTTGCGCACCTGGTTGTCGCCGACCTCGCTCGCGACCTCGGCCAGAATCGGCAGCTTGTCTTTGACGACGGCTGAGTTCTGGATTTCTACATGACGGGTTAATGCCCCGATGCGAAGCTTGGAGCCGTCCGCCTTGATGTAGTCGAGCTCTTTGATGCCAGTGATATCGACGAGCGCCTTGGGCTGTGCGAGCCGCAGCCGCATCAGCGGGATCAGGCTATGCCCGCCCGCCAGCACCTTGGCGTCCTCGCCGTATTTCTTCAGGAGTTTCGAGGCCTCGTCGACGGAGGAGGCTCTGACGTATTCGAATGCGGCCGGGATCACTTGCGAACCTCCTTTCCACCGTTCGAGTGTTCGTGCGCTTGCTGAATCTGCTTCCAGAGCCGGTCCGGGCTGGCGGGCATGTCGACGTGCTTGATGCCCAGAGGGCTCAACGCGTCGCAGATGGCGTTGATGATTGCGCCTGAGCTTGCGATGGTGCCGGCCTCGCCGATGCCCTTGACGCCGAGCTCGTTTGTCGGCGACGGGGTGATGGTGCGGCCGAGCTCGAAGTTCGGAAACTCGTTCATGGTCGGCACCAGGTAGTCGATGAGCGTGCCGGTCTTCAGCTGACCTGTCTCGTCGTCATAGACGACCTCTTCGTACAGAGCTTGAGCGATGCCCTGCGCAATGCCGCCATGGATCTGTCCATCGACGATCATCGGGTTGATGATGTTGCCGCAGTCGTCGACGGCGATATATCTCTGCAGGTCGACCGCGCCGGTCTCCACGTCGACCTCGACGACGGCGATATGGGTGCCGAACGGCCACACGAAGTTGCTTGGGTCGTAGTACGCCACCGCCTCCAGCCCATGCTCCATGCCTTCGGGAAGGCCCGCGCCGAAGGACGCGAATGCGATCTCGCCGAGCGCCTTGCGCTTGTCCGGGCTGCCCTTGACATAGAACTGGCCCTGGTCGAAGACCACGTCTTCCTCGGCTGCCTCGAAGAGATGAGCGGCAAGCTTCTTCGCCTTGTCGACGACCTTCTTGCTCGCCTTGTGCACAGCCATGCCGCCGACCGCCAGGGAACGACTGCCGTACGTGCCGTAGCCGAAAGCCGGGCCTTCTGCCGTGTCGCCGTGCCGGAGCTCGATCATGTCGTACGGCACCCCGAGGGTGTCGGCGACGATTTGCGGGAAAGTAGTGTCGTGTCCTTGCCCGTGTGAATGAGTGCCCACGTAGACAGTGACCGAACCTGTAGGGAACACGCGGACCTGGGCGCTCTCGACCAGAGCGAGCCCTCCGGTGGCGGGAGCTGTCGCGGCGCTCGGACCGAACCCGCAGATCTCGATCCAGCTCGAGATGCCGATACCCAGGTATTTGCCCTTCTTGCGTCCTTCTTCTTGCTCCTTGCGGAGCTTCTCGTACCCGGTCATCTCCATCGCCTTGTCCATCGCATTCTCGTACGCGCCAGAGTCGTAAACCAGGCCGAAGTGGCTTGTATGTGGAAATTCGGTGATGAAGTTCTTGCGCCGGATCTCTGCCGGGTCCATGTGAAGGGCGCCGGCGAGCAAATCGATCATCCGCTCGCATAGGTGAGCCGCCTCGGGGCGGCCGGCACCCCGATAGGGGTCGGTCGGCACGCGATTGGTGAGAATTCCCACAGTCCGGGCCGAGACGTGCTTCCAGTTGTAGGCACCGGTCGAAAGTAGGCAGGCGCACGCCTGAAATGCGCCGAACGTGCCTACATATGCGCCTATATCCAGGTACTGAGTGACCTTGAGCGCGACCAGCGTTCCGTCCTTCTTCGCGCCTGCTTCGACGTCGAAGTACTGCCCGCGGCCGTGTGTCGTGGTCTGGATCGACTCCGTTCGAGTCTCGATCCACTTAACCGGGCGGCCGCTGAGCTTGGCCGCGGCCGGGACCAGGTAGTCCTCGGAATAGGGGCTGATCTTGCTCCCGAAGCCCCCGCCCACGTCCGGCGAGATGACGCGAATCCTCGTTTCAGGAATGCCAAGAGCGCCGGCCAGGAACAGCCTGATGAAGTGCGGGTTCTGGCTTGACATCCAGATCGTCATGGCCTGGTCGGGTTTCGAATACTCGGCGAGGACGCCTCGCGTCTCCATCGGCGTCGGCGCCAGCCGCTGCTGGAGGATGCGCTGCTTGACGACGACGTCAGCTTGCTTCATGAAGCTGTCGTCTTCTGGAATGTACGTCAGGTCCCAACCCACGTTGTCAGGTGCGCCGCTGTGAGCCTTGGGCGACCTGGCTTCGAGGGCCCGCTCCGGGTCCATCACCGCCGGCAGCGGCTCGTAGTCGACCTCGATCAGGTTGGCGGCATCCAAGGCCTGGTATTTGGTCTCGGTGAGCACCACAGCCACCGGCTCGCCCTGGTAGGCGACCTCTTTTTCGGCAATCGGAAAGCGTGGCGGAATCTGCTTCTTCTCGGCGACGAAGGCAGGCGCCGCGGGCATCGTGCCGGTGACCACTTTGGCAAAATCCTTGTGGGTATAGATCGCCACCACACCAGGCGCTTTTGCCGCCGCGGTGATGTCGATGCTCTTGATGAGCGCATGGGCATGCGGGCTGCGGACGACTGACATGTAGACCATCCCAGGCCGCGTGAAGTCATCTGTGTAGCGGCCCTCGCCGCTGACCAGCCGCGGGTCTTCACGGCGGTGAATCTTCGCTCCGATCATGGTCGTGATTGCCATGACCTCAGCTCCTTCCGGCGGTAGCGCTGCGCTCGCCCACTTTGGCCCTGGACCCGTTCATCGTCTTCGCGGCCGACTGAACGGACTTGACGATGTTCACGTAGCCGGTGCAACGGCAAAGGTTGCCTTCCAGGCCACGACGAATCTCATCCTCGGTCGGGTTCGGGTTTTGGTCCAGGAGGTACGCCGCGGCCATGATGAAGCCGGGCGTGCAGTAGCCGCACTGAAGACCATGCTCGTCCCAAAAAGCCTGCTGCAGCGGGTGCAGCTCCCCATCCTTGGCCATGCCCTCGATCGTGGTGAGCTTCTTGCCTTCAGCCTGGACGGCGAACATGGTGCAGCTCTTGACGGCGTTTCCGTCCACCAGGATCGTGCATGCACCGCACTGACTGGTGTCGCAGCCGACGTGGGTCCCAGTGAGTCCGACTACGTCTCGCAGATAGTGCACGAGCAACAGCCGGGGCTCGACCTCGTGCTCCTGCCGGTGGCCGTTAACTGTGGTTGCGACCTTGTGTTTCATACGCTCCTTACTCCTAATTACTCTCCCGGTTCGCTTCACGGCGCCCGGAGAATTGGCGAGCTGATTCGGTCGACCAGACGTCTCACGGGTCGGATGCATGGCGGGTCAAGCTCCCGACCCCCACAACCAATCGCAGACGAACCCCTCTATTGCGCTACTTTTACCGACGAAATGCAACTAGAAAATTCCTTTAGCGTCGGCGCCCCGCCCGACCGCGTGTTCGCTTACCTGCTGGACGTCAACAAGGTGGTGGGCTGCGTCCCGGGTGCGGAGCTCTCAGAAGTCGTGGATCCAACCACCTTCAAAGGCAAGGTCAAGGTCAAGGTAGGCCCGATCACCGTGGCCTATAGCGGCACTGCGAGAATCGCCGACCGCAACGACTCGGCGCGCTCGGCCACGCTCGAGGCTGAGGGACGGGAGACCACGGGGCCTGGGTCGGCACGGGCGAAAGCGCTGATGACCGTGGAGGCCGACGGAGCGGGATCCACGGTCAAGATCGTGACCGATTACAGCGTGGCCGGGCGAGTTGCCCAGTTCGGCCGAGGCGTCATGGAAGACGTGTCGCGCCGGATCGTGAACGAGATGGCCGCATGCATCAAGGCGAACGTGGAGGCGGGCGAAACGAGAACCGGTAGCGGTGAGGGCTCGGGGACGGCCACGGCTTCTGGACCGAGCAGCTCTCCGGCACCGGTGACCGCCAAACCGATCAACGCGGTGCCGCTGTTCTTCCAGGTGCTGTGGTCGGGCATCCGGCGCCTGTTCGGAGCGAAGGCCTAGCTCCCGAAATCAGCCGAGGTAGAGGGCCAGCATCTGGTCCCGATTGACCAGGATCGAGGGCTGCGTCCAGCTCTTGCCGGCAACGCCGAAGATCGTGATGGTCACGTCCACCAACGGGAAGAAATGTGACTTCAGCAGGATCTCGCTGTGCATCGCCGCCTCGACTACCTTGGGAAACTCGGCGGCGCCCGTGACCATGAAACTCCCGGCCTGAAACATAACGTAGCGCCGGGTGAGATCCAGGACCTGGTCGGGTGGCGGTGGCTCGAGCTCGATCGTTCGGATGCCGCCGATCAACGCCTTGCTGAACAGGCCCTCCGGCACGCCATTGAGCGGCACGGCACCCGGGATGAGCGGCTCGGCGCTCACATTGCGCAGGTGGAACATCGGCTCGGGATCGTTGATCGTCGGGAACAATCGCCCTCGGATCTGGATCTCGGCCGTGAGCCGCTGGTACGACGTGAGCACGTCAACCTTGCTCCAAGCCAGCGTTGCACTCAGTGCCATCAGCGGGGAGGATAACTCGCCGGGCGGTCTCGACACCCGAGAATTGGCACGTGGAACTGCAAGAGGCACGGCGGCGCATCGAGGAACGCAAGGACCTGCACGCCTTCATCTCGATCTCAGCTGAGCACGGCGTGGGGACGGTGGTCGCAGTCAAAGACCTGGTCGACGTCGCCGGAATGGTCACCACCGCCGGCGGCGTCATCCTTCCGAACGAACCTGCCCAGCATGACGCGCCGGTGATTCAAAGCATCAGGAAAGAAGGCTGCGTGATCGTCGGCAAGACCAACCTGCACGAGTTCGCGTACGGAGTGACCAGCGTGAACCCTCACTACGGTGCCGTCCGCAATCCGTACGACCCGAGCCGCGTGGCGGGAGGCTCATCGGGCGGTTCCGCGGTCGCGGTGGCGGCCGGCATGTGCGACTGGGCGGTCGGCAGCGATACCGGAGGTTCGATCCGCGTCCCGGCGTCGCTCTGTGGAGTGGTGGGATTCAAGCCGGCGTTCGGCACGATCGACGCTTCCGGTGTCATCCCCCTCAGCTGGTCGCTCGACACTCTCGGCCCGATGGCGGGCGACGTCGAGGCCGTCGCGAAAGCCTTCCAGATGATGTCCGGTGAAGCCGTTTCGATGGAACAGCTCGGCAAGCCTCGGATCGCAGTGCCGGCCGGATGGATCGCCGGCCTCGACGAGCCGACCGAACGCGCGTGGCGGCTCGTGTCCCAAGGGTTGCCCGAGATCGACTTCGTCGATCGCGATCTCCTATTCAGCACCGGCCTGACCATCCTTCTGGTGGAGGCCGCGACGTACCACCGCCGGTGGGCCAACGACTTCCCCGACAAATACGGCTCAGACGTCCTTGGGCACATCCGGCGCGGGCTGGGCATCCTTGCCGTCGACTTCGAGGAGGCGATACGCGAGCGGCCGAAACTCCAGGAGGCTGCAAGGCGTGCCATGGGAGGCGTCGACGCGCTGCTGCTTCCCGCGACGGCGATAGTGGCGCCGCCAGTCGATGCCGGCAACGAGGTTCGTGAGCCCCTCTCCCGATTCACGCGGCCTTTCAACACGACGGGACAACCGGTGGTCACACTTCCAGCGCCCACGCGCGGACTGCCGGTTGGGATGCAGGTCGTGGCACGGACCAACGCGGAGGCACTCCGTGCTGCGCTTTGGCTCGAGCGAGAGTGGCACAATCTCAGCCCTTGAAGTCCAAGGACCTCTTTCCGGCTGTGTTCAGCCGCTACGCGGTCGCCTATCAGCGACGCCTCGACGAGATCATGGCCAACGACGAAGCACGCGGCAGGCTGCGCGCCGTCGAGCTCGTCGACGCACAACCGGGCATGCGGGTGCTTGACCTCGCGTGCGGGCCGGGGACGCTGAGCCGGCGTCTCGCAAGGGATGTTTCGCCTGGCGGCGAGGTCGTTGGCGTGGACCTCGCCCCTGGGATGATAGAGCTGGCCAGGGCGGCGGGCATTCCCAACTCCCGGTTCGAAGTCATGGATATCGAGCAGCTCTCATTTGCCGATGCGTCATTCGACGCGGCCGTTTGCGGGCATGGGCTTCAGTTCGTGCCCCAGCTCCCTATGGCGTTGCACGAGGCGCGACGAGTGCTGCGTCCTCGGGCCAGGTTCGCCGCCAGCGTCCCGGTGGAACGGAACGCCGCTTCGATTTGGTCGATTGTGGACGCGCTGGTCGATCGTTGGCTCGGCCCCGCCCTCCGTGCGGTTGATCAAACACCCACCCGAGATGCCATCGCTGACACGAGCAAGTTCACGCAGGCAGCGCTCGATGCGGGCTTTTTGTCGGCCAGCGTCGAGGTGGTCGAAGAGACGGTGAGGTGGGAATCGGCCGAGCAGATGGTCGCGATGTTCACCAGCTGGTGGGACTGCGCGGCCCGCATGGAAGGAGTCGACGCCGACCGCCGTCAGAAGTTCGCCGCTGAGGCGATCGAAACGTTGAAGCGAGCACACCCGGGCGCGATCGAGACCACAGGCCGGAATCACGTGTTGTTCGCTATCGCTTGATGCGGCATCTGGGTCGGGTCCTTTTCCTGGTCGTGGTCTTGAGCGGATGCGCGCCCGGTCCGCACGCCGCGGCCACCGCCACCGCAACGCCTGTCGCGTCGCCATCCCCGTCGCCGATACCTTCGCCCTCCCCGTCACCGAGTCCCATCACGTACGGCACGCCTCAGTACCGAGCAATGTGGGTCGACGGGTTCAACGACGGCATCAAGTCACGGGCCCAGGTGGACAAATTGGTTGCCGATGCCCACCGAGCGAACCTGAATGCGCTCATCGTGCAGGTGCGCAAGCGAGGCGACGCCTACTTCAACCGATCCGAGGAACCGCGCGCACTGGACATCACCGGGGCGCGAGGTTTCGATCCACTCGGCTACCTCATACAGGTCGCCCATGCATCAAACCCTCGCATCGAGGTGCACGCGTGGCTCAACACGTTCTTCGTCGGTCAGGAGAGCGGTGTGTTGGTGAAGCATGCCGACTGGGCAAATCGCACCAACGATGGCGCGACCGGGGGATATGTCGATCCGGGCAACCCAGAGGTGCAGACCTACACGCACAAGGTCTTCATGGACATAGCGCGCAACTACGACGTCGACGGCCTGCACATGGACTTCGTGCGCTACGCAGGCGCGACCTGGGGCTACACGCCCTCATCCCTGGCTCAGTACAGGAACGACACCGGCGCCACTGGTACACCGGCTCCAGACGACGCGCGGTGGCAAGCGTGGCGACGCGACCGCGTCACGGCATTCGTCCGCGACCTGCACAACGACTTGAAGCAAAAGTACCCCTCGGTGAAACTCAGCGCGGCGCTCATCTGCTTTGGTGGCGGTCCGGCGAACCTGGCCAACTGGGGCCGCACGTCTGCTTACTCGTCGGTCTTTCAAGACTGGGCCGACTGGCTGCTCAAGGGTTACCTCGACTTTGGAGTGCCCATGAATTACGACAGCGATTGGATATTGCGTGAGAAAGGCTGGTTCGACCAGTGGGTGGCCTTCGAGAAAGACTCGGGTTTCGCCAATCGAGTCGTCACCGGGATGGGAGCTTTTCTGAATTACCCCGAAGACTCGTTGGCCGAGATTCGGAGGGTCCTGGCGCCGTCGGCGCGAGGAAACCAGGTGCTGGGCGTCGCGATCTACTCCTACGCGGCGACGTCCGTTTATGGCAATTACGACTTCTACCATGGGACCGACCTGTCCTCTGGGCTGCCGCGACAGCCGTACGCCGGAGGCCTGACCACCGCAGCCGCGCTGGAGGACCGCGGGAACAAGTTCAACGATTTGTTCATCACCCAGCTGTCCCAGGCCGCCGACTACCGCGACGTGCAGACGGGTGTTGTTCGCACGCAGCCGGTTTTCACTCTACCCGCACAAGTTCCTGCCCTCCCGAGCTAAGTGCCGCGGGCGAGCGCGATGCTGCGCCTGCTCGTGTTCGCCGTGCCGGCGGCTCTCGCCGCGGCCGGCGTTCAGCCGCTTCTTGGAGCCGCCACGAGAGTCGTCCAGCCGCGGTGGGCGCTCGGGCTCGCCATACCGGCGGTGGTCGGCGCGGCGCTTGTCCTGATCGCCGGGCGGCTCCTCGACCGCGGCGACACGGTGCAGCCGCCGTGGTACTCCGCGTGGGTCCTCTTGCCGGGCGCTTTCCTGCTCGCCGGCGCCGCGGCGATGTGCGTCCTCGGCGCGCTCGTCGAGCTCTCGCTGATCACGTGGACCATGTGGGCGCTGTTGGGCATCGGCTCGCTGCTCTGGGTGGCGGCGATGGTCCTGGTGAGAATCGGCTCGCGCTGAGTTAGCGAGCCGCGCGCGAGTGGGTCATCCCGGCGCCGCCTTCCAGCGTGCGCCTGAGGCAGACGCACACCCACATCCGGTAGGGCGACCATTTCTCGGCGAGCGTCTCCAGTGTCTTCACGTCAGGCTCGTGCGCGAGGCCGTACGCGGTCCGGAGGGCGCCCATCAAGCGCGGCTCTTCCGTCGGAATCTCGTCCACAGCGCTCAGCGCACGTAGTCGCACGAGCTGTGATCCCCACGGTCCGATGCCCGGCAGCCTTTGCAGGCTCGCGAGCGATTGCTCGCGCGGCATCGCACGAAGCGTTTCGGTGTCGACCTCACCGGCCAGCGCGGCACGTCCAAGCGCGTTGAGGTACTCGACCTTGCGGCCGAAGAGTCCTGGAAAGTTTTCCATGTGCGCCAGCCGCTCTGGGCCGGGGAACGCCCATAACGCGTGACCATGCACGTCGATCTGGTGACCCAGCTCACGCGACATGCGCTCTTTGATCCCCTGGCCTTGACGCATCGAGATCCGCGACGAGATCACACACCACGCGGCTGCCTCGTACGCGTCCGACCAGTTGACAGGCCGGAACCCAGGGAACATGCGCTGGAGCTTCGCGACCACTGGATCGCGCTTTCCGACCTCTGGCCAGGCACGACCGTCCACGTCCAGACTGAGGATGCGTTCGACCTTCTTCATCACCTCGGTGGTTGGCGCATCGCCGTAGATGGTCCCGGTGACCCTTCCGCTCGAATCCTGTTGGAGACACAGGCCCACCTGGATCCAATCCCCATCTGTCAGGAAGGCGAGGTGCAGATGGCCTTCAGCCCCGCCACCCTCGGAGGGCGCCTTATGCCAGCCGCCGATGAAGTTAGCGCTCTCCTCGAGCGAGTAATCCCCGCGCGGAACGATGTCGAACGTTTGGAGCCTGGTCTTCATCAAGTCAAAAGCCGGCCGCCAAGCGACCGGCAACGTGAATTCAGCTACGCGAGCTTGATTCGGTTCGCGCGCGGTCCCTTCTGGCTTGGCTCGATCTCGAAAGTGACCCGCTCGCCGCCCGCCAGCGAGTCAAAGTTCACGGCAGAATCAAGTCCGGTCCGGTGGAAGAAATACTCCCTCCCGTCCTCCGCAGCGATAAACCCGAATCCGCGGTCGGAGACCAACTTCTTTATGGTGCCTGTCGGCATCTCCCTCACTCCCCTCTCGAAAGCAAATGTCGCGAACGCACGGCCCTTTCGAGAATTCGACGACCGCGGCGCACATCGCCTGCGAAGCCTGGCGACAGATCTACATTACCACCGGATTTCTCGTTTTCGGAGATCAAAAAGCGAGCAAGCTCACCCCCACCAAAGTGGCCACGGCACCCGAGAGCTTGATCGCCGCGGCCTTGCTTTCGTGAAGCCTCCATACCCCCCAAATTGCCACCCCGACGACGGCGGTTTCGCGCACCGGTGCGACGACCGAGAGTGGCGCGAAGCTCAGCGCCCACAGGACCAGCAGATAGCCTCCCCACATCAAGATCCCGATCAAGGTTGCTTTGGCCTTGCCGAGCTCTGAGCGCGGGACCGGTCTCGAAGCAGTCACTCTGGCCGCGACCCACATCGAGACTGTCACGCCGACGGCAAGCAACGTGACCAGAAGCCAGCCATACAACCACGGCGTCGATAGACGGACCCCGACGCGATCGATCGCCGTATAGGAGGCAATTGCCACACCGGTCAACAGGGCCGGCAGCGTCGCACGGCCGCTGGTCTGAGGGATCGTGACCGCCAGAATGCCCAGAAGGAGCAGGCCGACGCCGGCGAGCTGAACTGCACTCAACCTTTCATTGAGCAGCCCAAGACCAGCGACCACCGCCAGCAATGGGGCCGACCCCCGCGCGATCGGATAGACGACGGAAAGCTCACCGCGGCGGTATGCGGTCGCGAGCAGCCAGAGGTACACCAGCTCCAGGGCTGCGGACAATAGACACCATCCTGCGGCGGCCGGCGAAAACCCAGGACGTCCGGTGAGCATCCACGCCACCGCGGTCGGCGGAGTGATGACGAGCGCTGCTGCGATAGTCGCGCGCTGAAACGTGATCATCGGATCGCCGCTGACCTTGACCAGGACGTTCCACGTGCCGTGGATGACGGCGGCGGCCAGAGCCAGGGCGATCGCGGCGGCGATCAGGGGTTAGACCCCACCGGCCGGCGAGGCCGCGCGAGCATGCGGCCGAGAAGCCGGTACACCTCCGGGTTGACCAGCATCCCGTTGTGGGTGCCCCAAACAGAGATGGCTGGAATGTCCGGCCGTATGCAGGAACGAAAGTTCACGACATCGTCGGAGCGCGTGTAGATCGAAGTCGTCGGCACGACAGGAGGAAGGCTGAGGTCGTGAGAAAAACGCCCCTCGGTGTTCAGCTTGCGGCCGTAGGCGAGCTCGTTCGCGGTCTTGAGCATCCCAACGGCGTGATGCATCACAAAAGAAAGGTCAGTCCAATCGGCGAGCGGAGAGCCGATTGTGATCACCTGCTCAACGCTGTGCGGCCTGCGCTGTGACAGGACCTTGGCGAGGAGGCCACCCCGGCTGTGACCCACGATGCTCACTCGCGAGCCTGCCTCCGCCTCGACCTGGACCAGGCGGTGCCGGAGGCCGGCGAGCATTCGCTCTGAGTGCTGGACGTTGAAGAGGATGCCCGAGAGGTACGCCTTGTAGCCGATTCGGTCGAGCCAGCCCTGCAGAAAGCGCATCGACCAGTCGCCCGAAAGAAAGCCTGGAATCAGCAGCACCGGCCGCCCGTCGCCATGAGGCACCCCGCGGCCGCGAAACACGGGGTCGCGAAGCAGCGATGAAAACTCGCGCAGCGCGAGCGGATCCCACAGCTTCACAGCGAGCGATGGTAGGTGTTGGGCGGAGTGAGGGTCGAGAAAAACGATCCTAATTGATTGCACATGCTGTCTGTTAAACTAATTGAGTGAGCCCCCGAGGCTATCGACTGGGCCGGCGCCAGGGCGAGATCGACCGCACCCGGACGGCCATCCTCTCGGCGGCCCGCGAGCTGGTCGCCGAGCACGGCCCCGCCTCCAGCATGGGCAAGGTTGCCAAGCGGGCCGGCGTGTCGAGGATCACCGTGTACAACCAGTTCGGTTCCAAGGAGCGCCTCCTTGATGCGCTGGCTGCCGGCATCGGCCCCGCCTTCGGTGTCACGCCCATGCCGGAGTCCAGCTCCGATTCGCGGGACGAGCTCCGGCTCCGGATCGGGCAGGCCTGCACAGCCTGGTCGGCAGATCCGAGTCTCTACAGGCGGCTCGATGCTGACCGTCGGTGGAAAAGCGAGGAATCCGATCGCGACCGAGCTCTTGCCGAAAGACTTGCCATGCAGGACCAGCTTCGGCCGGGATGCTCGGTCAAGGAAGCCGCCGACGTGATCGGGATCCTGACGTCCTTCGCGGTCTTTGACCGCCTTCATCTGGGCGGGCGGCGCTCCCCAGCCGCCGTCGCCGAGATCTTGATGCGCATGGCAGGGGAGTTTCTGGCTGCTTCTCCGAGCGGCCACCACTGATTCCGCGACCCCCTCCCGGCTGTGCCCTTCGGGCAGAGCCGACCTCCCCGTATGGCGGGGAGGCCAGGCGTAGGATTGACGCATTGCGGCATAAGACGGCCGACCTGAACGGCCCGGTCCATTACCTCGACTTCGGCGGCAGGGGAAAACCGCTGTTGATGGTGCATGGCCTCGGAGGCAGCGCGCTGAACTGGATGTCAGTCGGCCCCGAGGTGGCACAGGACTACCACGCCTTCGCCCTTGACCTCGCCGGATTCGGACACACCCCACTCTTCGACCGGTCCGCAGCAGTGGGGGCGAACGTCGGGTTCGTGCACTCATTCATCGAGAACGTGATCGGTGAGCCGGTGGTGCTGATGGGCAACTCGATGGGCGGCTACATCGCGATCCTGGAGGCAGCCGCCCACCCTTCCTTGGTCAACGCGATGGTTCTCGTCGATCCCGCAATCCCGAGCGTCCACGTCTATCCACGCCACGACCCCGTGTTGTTGGGCGTCATGGCAGCCCTGTCGATACCGGGGCTGGCGCAGAACTTGCTCGAGCGGCGGGTGCGTGAGCTGGGGCCTGAACGGCTGGTTCAGCAAGCGCTAGCCCTCGTCTGTGCGGATCCGTCCCGGATTGCGCCTGAGGTCCTGGATGCTCACATCCAGCTGACGCGCGAGCGAGAGCAGCTCGGACGGCAAAACGGCCGCGCCTTCTTGCAGGCAAGCCGGTCGATCAGCCTGCGCATGGCGGACCCCCGCTTCTGGTCCAGGGCGGCGAAGGTACAAGCCCCCACTCTGGTGATCCATGGAAGCCTCGATCGAGTCATCCCTCTTGCGGCGGCCCAAGAGCTGGCTCGCCGCAGACCGGATTGGACGCTCGAGGTTCTGGAGGGAGTCGGTCACGTCCCGATGATGGAAACGCCAGGTGAGTTCATGAGGGCCCTAAACGCGTGGAGCCCATATAGAATCGCCGAGCCCGCACTTTCATAACGGAGAACCGCTCAAGCAATCACTGTGGAACACGTCCCGGAAATTCATCACGGCAAACGCCGCAGCAGGCTCGGCATCGCTGCATCGATCCTCCCGGACCTTCGCCACTTGGGTCGCTGGGACCCCATACCTCCGATGTGGCTCGAGGGTCGCGTGTACCTCGAATACCTACGCCTCATCCGGGACCCTGTCTTTCGCGGAGTAGAGATTCCACCTGGACTGGGGCGGCCGGTGATGCTCATTCCCGGCTTCCTCGCCGGCGATTGGACGCTACACACTCCGTTCCAGTGGTTGCGCCGCGTCGGCTACAACCCGCGGGTGGCAGGCGTTGCGTTCAACGTCATGTATTCGGAGGTCATGCTCAGGCCACTGCTCGACACGCTCGTCGAGCTCCATCGCAAGACAGGTGCACGGGTTTCCCTGGTCGGACACAGCCGCGGCGGCGTGCTCGCCAAGGTTCTTTCACACCGGAAACCAGACCTGGTCGAGCAGGTGATCACGCTCGGGTCTCCGCTGCAGGATCCATTCGACATCCATCCGCTGACCATGGCCGGCGTACGAGCGGCTCACCTCTACAACGCGTTCCGCTACGGACACCCGGCGTCCGTTGAGGCGCGCTTCCTGCGCGACCTGGCCGCCGCACCGCGCGTACCGACGACCTCGATCTATTCGCGCTCCGACGGCGTCGTCAACTGGAAGGCGTGCCTGCGACCTGACCTCAATGCCGTGGAGGTTCAAGGCAGTCATATCGGGCTCGCGCTGAATCCCGACGTCTACCGGATCCTCGCCTATCTCCTCCCCGCACCGTGGCGCCAAACCTGAGGCGCTAACATCCTTGGCTAGCGGGAGCTTGTCCCTTTACGAGAGGGGCCCCCGCGAACTCAAGGCGAAGCCTCCGAGTTCGTGGGGATTTACAGGCTGAGAGGGCGCCGAAGCGCCGACCGCATGAACCTGAACTGGGTAATGCCAGCGGAGGGAGAGAGATGAGCGAGATTTCTGCTCAGGCGGTCGGATCGGATTCGTTCGGCAAGGTCGAGCAACGCGGCATCGACTCGATTCCCGCGGCGGAGAGACACGGTTCACCGCGCGAGCTCGCGTTCCTGTGGGCAGGCGCCTTCGTCAACTACGCGAGCCTCTTTACAGCGAGCTTGCTCACCACCTTCTACGGACTCGGTGTATGGGACGGCCTGATCGCAACCGCGCTCGGCACTGTCGCCGCGGCTGTGATCCTCGGGTTGTTGAGCAACACCGGCCCCCGCTCGGGAGAGCCGCAAATCGGCTATACGCGGCGGATCTTTGGATTGCGCGGCTCATACATCGGCGCGGGCTTGACACTCTTTCTTGCGATCGGATGGTTCGCTGTCGATTGCGTGATTGCGGCGCAGGCGGGGGCTCAACTTTTCGGCGGCGGGAGTCCCTGGCTGACCTTTGGACTTGTCCTCGTGATCGCCGCGATCAGCGTCGGCGTCGCGATCTTCGGTCACCAAACCATCAAGGTCCTCGAGACGTACGGAGCGATCGCGTTCATCGCGCTGTCCCTTGCTCTGTTCGCGTTCCTCGCCCCGCAGTTCCACTGGAGCCAGGGCCCGACCGCCGCGGCCGCCGACTATCCCGGCGCGTTCGTGCTCGGTTTCATGACGTGCTTCGCATTGGTCGCGTCCTGGTATCCGTTCGCTAGCGACTACTCACGCTACCTCCCGAAGTCCAGCCCCACACGCTCGGTGACGCTGTGGCCGGTGGTGGGAGTCACGCTGCCGATGCTGCTGCTCGGCCTGTTCGGCCTTTTGCTGCCGACTATCGACGCGAAGTTGGCCGCGGGCCAGGGAGTGTTCGCCGTGATCCAGGCGCACTCTCCAGCATGGATTGCGATCCCGTTTTTCGTCTTCGTCGTGCTTGGTGAGATCTGGGCCAACTATCTGGATGTGTACACAGCAGGCCTTGTCTCGCTCGCGATCGGAATCAAGCTCAAGAGATGGCAGACCGCGCTGGCCTGCGGGGTGCTCGGGACTCTGCTCGCGGATTACGCGGTGCTGGTCAGCGACTTCCACCTCGCGTACCAAGATTTCCTCATCCTCACCTATCTATGGGCGCCCGCCTGGGCCGCTGTCGTCCTGCTCAGCTTTTTTCTTTTCGAGGGGCGGATGAGACCGCGTCTAGCCCTTCTGGCGTGGCTCGCGGGAACGGCAACGAGCCTTTTGTTCGTGAACTACGCCAACCTGTTCAGCAACCTTGCCGGGACGCCCAGTTTCTTCAATGGCGACCTGATCAATGCGCTGCACGGCGCGGACCTCAGCGGCCTCGTGAGCATCGCGGTCGCTGCCGCGGTTTACTGGACCGGGCAGCGCGTGCGTTCAACGTGAAGCTCCCTGTCGCGCTCACCATCGCCGGCTCTGACTCAGGCGGAGGGGCTGGGATCCAGGCGGATCTGAAAACGTTCGCCGCGCTCGGAGTGCACGGCACCTCAGCCATCACGGCGATCACCGCCCAGAACACTCTTGGTGTGGGAGACATCCTCGAGTTGCCGGCGACGCTCATCGACGCCCAGATCGAGGCGATCATGCTCGACATCGGCGCTGCTGCCGCGAAGACGGGAATGCTCTCGAGCGTTGAGATCATCGAGGTCGTGGCGAGCGCGATTGTGCGCCATAACATCCGCAACCTGGTCGTCGACCCGGTGATGGTCGCCAAGGGCGGGGCCAGGCTGCTGCGCGACGACGCGGTCGACGCGCTTCGCAGCCTGTTGCTTCCGTTGGCCGCTGTCGTGACGCCGAACCTGCCCGAGGCGGAGGTACTGCTTGGAAGGTCGATTCGCACTCTCGATGAACGTCGCCAAGCTGCACGTGACCTCGTCGGTTTGGGAGCGCACGCCGCGGTGGTCAAGGGCGGCCACGCGGACGAGGAGCTCGCTATCGACCACTACTTCGACGGCGCCGAGCTGGTCGAGCTCCAATCTCCGCGGATCGCCACCACAAACACGCACGGGAGTGGCTGCGTGTTTTCGGCAGCAATTGCGGCCGAGCTCGCCAAAGGCAAAGATTCCCTTGCCGCCGTGCACCAGGCGAAGGAGTTCATCACGGGCGCGATCGAGCGCTCGCTTGAAGTCGGACGCGGGATTGGGCCGGTGAACCCGATGTTCAGGATCGTCAGTTGAGGGCGAAATCTTAAAAGAAGCTGGGGTTGCCGGAGCCGGTTAAGCTGTGCCCTCATGAGCAAGCGAAAGCGAGCCAGCCTAGGCAAAACTTCGACCGGCGCCGACCAGCCAGGTAGCGAACCTGACGATGCCGCCGTCAAAGAAGACATGGCTCACGTGACCCCTGACGTGCTCGCCGGAAGCCCCAACATCTTCGCCCCCAAGTGGGGCACGGAAGATGAACCTGCGAAGGCGGATGCTCCCGCGACCGAGCCGGTCGTAGCCGCAGCGGAATCCGCGCCGACTGAGGCGCCCGTCGAAAGAATTGAACCTGTGGAACCCGCTTCGCCGGCGATCGCGATGGCGACACCGCCGCCGTATGTGACAAGCTCGCCCCATCCCGTCCGCCCTCGTGGCGGTGGCTCCAGCGCTGCCCTCGGTGTGGTCCTGGTCGTGGTCGGCATCTTCGCCCTCGGCGTCGTCGTCCTTGGCGTCGACCTCACCCAGTACGGCTGGCCTTTGTTCGTGATCGTCCCTGGCCTGACCCTCCTTGTGGTGGGGTTCGTCGGCGGAGGAGTCGGGGCCTCGGTGCCCGGGGGCATCGTGACGATGCTGGGCCTGATCCTCGCGTACCAGAGCAGCACCGAAGACTGGGCTAGCTGGGCCTTTGCGTGGGCGCTGATCGTTCCATTTGGCGTTGGTCTCGGCCTCTACCTGCAGGCGCTGCGCGATCGCGACCCCGTGATGCTGCGACGTGGACGCACCCTGATGTTTCTCGGCCTGATGATCACACTGATTGGATTCGTCTTCTTCGAATCGATCCTGGGCATCAGCGGAAAGGATTACGGGATCTTCGGCAAGGCTGCGCTGCCCGCGCTCCTCATCGTGATCGGCGTCATCCTGCTCGTCCGAAGCATCCAGCGCAGCCGCCGGCTCGCCTAAACGCGGCGTCCGGCCGACAATCCTTTGAGGCGGTCCGCCAGACCGTCTCGGCCCACCTGGTATTCGGTGCCGGCTCGATACTGCCTGAAGCCGAGCTTGTGGTTGATCGCCAGCATCGGGGCGTTCGAGCCGGCATTTTCAGTGGACACCCACTCTGCCTGCGGGTAGAGCTTGTGAAGGTGCGCGAGCATCTTCGCCTTGATCCACTTCCCCAGGCCGCGGCCCCGTGCGTCAGGCCTGACGCCGGTGAAACGCTGCTCGAGGATCGAAGGCCGGTTCGGGTCCCAGGTCATGTCGGTGATAGATGAGATGACGCCGTCGGGTTCCCGAGTCAGGAGCGTGTGCAAGCGCTCCTGGCTGATGACCAGCCTCGCGTAGAAATCACGAATGTGCTCGGGCGTGACCACGATCGTGCCGATGTCAAGATTTTCGAACGGGATCGTGTTGAGCATGCTCGACAGCTGCGGCGCGAAGTCGTCCCACATCGCCTCAGGCAAAGGTCCGTCGTAGATCTCCAACTTTGTCCGCGGAGACCTCTTCGGACCATCATCGACCCAGCGCTCGACCATCTTCCAGTCCACGTCCGCGAGTTTCAGCCGGTTCTCCGCACCGACGAGCTTCGCTTCCGCGCCCAGCGATTTCAGGAACGCATGGCCCGGAGCCTCTTCGGTGCTGAAGCCGACCTTTGTGCACCCATGCGCGTCCATGAGCTCGACTATCAACCCCGCCCAGGATGACCCGATGCCCTGGCGTCGATGATCCGGACGAACGAAAATATCGCCCCAGAAGAGGTGCTTGCCACCTTCATATTCAGGGGTTCCCGGCTTGAGGGTCTGGCCTGAGAACCAGCTCAGCAGCAGGCCGTCCCTGGTGATCTCGTAGTGGTACTCGAAGTCGAATGGGCTCTCACGCTTCAGCCGTTCTTCCTCGATGTCGTCCGGGCGCACAGGATCGTCAGGCCGCGACTCGTTCTGCCTCAGCCGGCGATATTCGTGGTAGCGCTTCCAGAAATCTGGACCAGCTGTCTTGAAAACGATCGGGGCGGGCACGAGCTCACCCGTTGTGGGGCGATTCATCACGTCGATAATCTCACAGGCCGGTGAGGGGGCTGCGCTACCGCACAGGGCGGCGGAGCGGCGGCGACTCGGATTCGATCGCGACGCGCTGCCACGCGCGCATTGCCTTCATCAGCTCCTGGGTGGACACTCCAAACCTGTTGCGAATGACACCGTCGAAATAGGTCAGGCCGCTGAAGCGCTGAAACCACGACTTGCGCGGTCGAACCAGGGCCCGGTTCAACCGGTAAAAGATCACATTCGGTACCACTCTCGGGTCCTGCCACTCGGCCCCTTCTGACATCCGCACGGCCCGGAACGCGCCTATATGAGCGCCCATGAAATCGGTCACGTGCACCCACCGCACAATGCGCGCGGCTTTTGGCGGGCCGACGCGGAAACCATCGTTTGTGAGGACTAGGTGGTCGCCCATCCCCTGCATTGCCGTGAAGTAGAAGGCGTTGAGCGCGACCATCAGGAATACGGTCAGCGGCGCCAGCCATTGGTAGGCGGAGTCGGCGAACAGCGCAAGCCCCAACGCGAGGGGAAAGGCGGCCCATCCCGCGGCCCTCAGCCAAAGGGCCACCCGTGGGAGGGTCGGCGCGGCCAGCACCACCTCGCCCTGCTTCGGGGCGAGGTCCGGGGCGCCCAGTGAAGCCCGCCGGCGCCAGGCGTCCCGGACTCCGATCGCGACCGCGGTGGTGCCGCCGATGCCGACGGTGTAGATGGTGAGCAGCGCCACAGTGAGAAGGAGCACCGACTGAGCATCCACGCCCGGCATTGTAACGAGGCACAACGATTTCCCAGATCTTTTGTAGGTGGGCCACTATTGAAATGACGCATTGCGCCCTAACATTCGTGACACCACACCCTCTTCGCGGCGCGAGCCTCCTACCGCACGGCAGGAGGCTCGTTTTTATTTCAGGGGGTTGCAGCGGCACCCTCTCCCCTCTTGGGGAAAGGGGTCAGGGGCTAAAGAAGCTAAGCCGCCTTCACAGCACTGACCAGCTTGGTCAGCGAGTCCTTCGCGTCACCGAAGAACATGATCGTCTTGGGGTCGTACATGAGGTCGTTGTCGATCCCAGCGAAACCCGGCCGCATCGAGCGCTTCATGAAGACGATGTTCTTAGCCTGGTCGGCGTTCAGGATCGGCATGCCGTAGATCGGGCTGCCCGGCGCATTGCGGGCTGAAGGGTTGACCACATCGTTGGCGCCCACGATCAGCGCCACGTCCGCGTTCTTGAACTCGTCATTGACCTCGTCCATCTCTTTGAGCTGCTCGTACGGCACGTTTGCCTCCGCGAGCAGGACGTTCATGTGGCCTGGCATTCGGCCGGCGACCGGATGAATCGCGTAGGTGACCTCGACCCCGCGCTTTTCCAGCACGTCCGCGAGCTCTCGTGCAGCGTGCTGCGCTTGTGCGACCGCGAGGCCGTAGCCCGGAACGATGATCACGCGCTGGGAGTAGGCGAGCAGCGTGCCGAGGTCTTCCGCAGTCCCTGACCTGACGCTGCGGCCTTCTTTTCCGGCCGCCGCGACAGCGCCGGCACGCGTCTTGCCGAAGGCGCCGAACAGAACGTTCGCCAGCGACCTGCCCATGGCGTCGCTCATCATCTTGGTCAGCAAGCTGCCTGACGCTCCGACCAGAGTGCCGGCAACGATCAGAGCGAAGTTGTTGAGCAGGAAGCCGCTCGCCGCCACTGCCAGACCGGTGAACGCGTTGAGCAGTGAGATGACGACCGGCATGTCAGCGCCTCCGATTGGCAGAACGAAAGCGACTCCCAGCACGAGGGCCAAGACCATCAAAGCGATGAAGGAGAACGGGATTGACGCAACCGTCAGAACCGCGATGACAAAACCGAGGATGGCGGCGGCAAGAATTCCGTTGACGATCTGCTGCCCGGGATAGGTGATCGGCGTCCCGGTCATCAGCTCCTGGAGCTTGGCGAAGGCCACCATGCTTCCGGCAAACGAGATCGACCCGATCACGATGCTGAAGACGCTGGGAAACGCTTCGGCGAATGGCGGATGGTCACCGAAGCGGAGGAGCTCAGCCACCGCCACCAGGGCCGCGGCGCCTCCGCCCACCCCGTTGAAGAGGGCGACCATCTGCGGGATGGCGGTCATTTTCACCATGCGGGCGCCGACCGCTCCGACCGCGCCGCCGATGATGACCCCGATCGCGATGATGATCAGGCCGGCCGTCGTGAAATTGAGCTGGGGCAACGTTGCGATGAGCGCGATCACCATGCCGAAGGCCGCGGTGAAGTTGCCGTTGCGAGCGCTCTTCGGCGAGCTGAGCTGCTTCAGGCCAAGGATGAAGCACACCGCGGCCAGCAGGTACGCAAGCGCGATGACCGTTGTCATTTAGGGGGCACGGGTGCGGCGGGCTTCGAAGTTTGCCTTCCCTTGAACATCTCGAGCATCCGGTCGGTGACCACGAACCCGCCGACCACGTTGGTGGTCGCCAGGATCACTGCGACGAGGCCGAGGATGATCGTCACCGGCGAATTAGCGCCCGCGGCAATGACGATCGCACCGACCAGGATGATGCCGTGGATCGCGTTCGTCCCTGACATGAGGGGCGTGTGCAGGATGGTCGGCACCTTCGAGATGACCTCGATGCCGACAAAGATCGAAAGCACGAAAACCGTCAGCTCGTTGAGCAGCTCGTTGGTCATTTCACCGCCGCCAGGAGCTGCTTGGCCCGCTCGTTGACCACCTCGCCGCCATGTGTGACGCAGCTGCCTTTGGTGATCTCATCCTGGAAATCGAGGTTGATCGCGCCGTCCTTGACCAGGTGGAGCAAGAGGTTCGCCACATTGCGCGCGTACAGCTGGCTCGTGGCCAGCGGCATCGTCGAGGGCACGTTGCGAGTACCGAAGATGGTCACGCCACCG